>Ga0137419_10000427_pt1 | contig 14964 bp, 16 predicted proteins | sample CZODoug3_1_2_16f_FD_108279 | JGI IMG/M metagenome (GOLD analysis project Ga0137419, IMG submission 108279) | Vadose zone soil fungal communities from Angelo Coast Range Reserve, California, USA - CZODoug3_1_2_16fungal (Illumina Assembly) | ecosystem: Environmental > Terrestrial > Soil > Vadose... | reverse complement strand
TGACCGCCGACCTCATCTTCACCGTCCGCACGGGAAGCGGCCAAATGGTCCGTCCCACTGTCAAAGACAGCCCCACTGACAACCGACCCGTCGTCATCCAGCCCGCTGATAATGGCAACATCCGCATCGGCGCCCAACACGGGCGTCCTCCCGACCTAAACCAGCCCACGCCGGGACTGGACACCGGCCCACACATGAGCACCGAAGTGGGCGCATCCGACGACACGCTGGAGGTCTATCGCGGCCGTGAGGAGCAACCGGCCTTGGACACGTCGCCGGTTTGGCGATACAGCGCGAGGAACGCGCTACGCGCACCCACGGTATCAGCGGTGGAGCAGTTCCAAAAAGCTATCACTGAGGCTGAAAAAGCCGCAAACCAGAAACAAGGTACACAAAAACCGTGATGGGCTCGTGAGTGCATTGAAAGGCATTCGGGGCTCTGGATGCCTATGAACTCAAGACGACACCTCGAAAGGAACGAGCCTCCCTAAGGGTTGCGCGCGAGCAGCCATGCTCTCGCCGTAGCCTGTCTTCTTCTGGCAGCCTCGGTTTCGATTCGGCAATTTCGCCGACGATCATGCTTGCCATCCTCGTGATTTGCGGAATCGTCCTAATGGTTTGGGTGGGCCGCGATTCGAAGCAACGTGGCCACCACATGGTGCGGAGTTCCTCTCGGCGTTTTGGTAGGCCTGCTTCTTGTCGTTCTCGATATGGCACTTGTTCTTTGGTTGAATGTGTTCAGGTTGGGAGTTGCTGTCGACTAGCCCCTTTGTGTTGATACCTGTGATTGTTGCTTCTCCTTTCGTCCTGTATGACCTCTTGTTTCGCGCCCCCCGAGGGCCGGGTGCCCGCAAGAGATTCAGGCGGCGTCATCTGCGCCACTAAGAACGAGAGCCTACCAGGATTTTTTGCCTACCAGAACATTCCACCCAGTCCTACGCTACCGGACAACTAGGCCGAGACCGGCTTAGACCAGGGGTTCCGCGACACATATCGCACCAGGATCCAGGCCAGACCGGTCAGCAGCAGCGCCACGAAGAAGGTTGTCCATTCGTGGCGATCTCTTGGCGTAGCCATGACCCGAGGAATGTGAACGATCAGCACCCACGAACTCAACATGATCGCAAACAGCCGCGACGCCAGGCTCGCCAGCACCCCCGTCAAAATCGCCAACCCGGCAGCGCAATGTGCCACGCCCGTGAAATAGGCCCAGAACATATGTCCGGAAGCCATCCCGGCACCCAGCTTGCCACCGCGGCGGGATAAAGAAAATGTACGACTCCAAACGCGGGCATGCCGAGGGCGAAACAATACCGGGCTGCGAGCGCTTCCCGACGCTTTGTTTCGGTTCTAGGACCAGAAATTCCAGCCAGGAGCAAGAAACCGCTTGTAATGGCGAAAACCTCGGCTAGGCCACCCAGCGTGCGCCAATTGGCGATCGTGATCGGGACACGAAGCAAAGTCCACACCAACCATACCAACTCTAAAGTCAGTGCAGACACCCGAACGGTCTTGTCGAACAGCAGGCCCAGGCCAGCCAGAAGCAGGATAGCCCCATGAACGTCGGCGAACGCTGCTCGCGCCGGGAGATGGTCGGGCACATTGGTCCACTCCATAACAAAGTCGGAGTAGGCCAACGCCAGGCCTCCCAAGCCGATCATCCCAATGCCTGACAGCACGCGGCCGATTCGGACCAAGTTTGGCATGGCTTCTCCTTTGCGGAAAGGGAATGTTAGCACCGGTGAAGGGTTGCGGAGACGTGATCCGCGAAATAGCCGGGACGAACGACCTCTCGGGTCGAAAGGCTCTCCGCGAAATTGAGAATTACAGCAAGCAGGTCTCTAGCGGGTTGGCTCAATTCCCGGAACAATGCGGATGCGCAACAATCCCTACCCTTCGACCCGGTAGAACTGTCCCATCGTCCGAAACTTCTGGTATCTCTGTTCCAGCAAATCCCCAACCGCGAGCAGCTTCAGCTCGGCCAAATATTTCTGCAGAGCCGCATCCAGCATGACCGCAGCCGCTTCATGATCGCGATGCGCGCCGCCCTCGGGTTCCTGAATAATCCCGTCGATGCACTTCATATCTTGTAAGTCTTTCGCAGTAATCCGCATAGCCTGCGCCGCCACATCGCGTTTGGCAGGGTCTCGCCACATGATGGATGCACAGCCCTCGGGCGAAATCACCGAGTACACCGAATTCTCCATCATGAGCACGCGGTCTGACGCAGCAATCGCCAACGCCCCGCCGCTGCCGCCCTCGCCCGTAATCGTGGTCACAATCGGCACGCGCAGCTTCGCCATCTCCCTCAGGTTCCGCGCGATCGCCTCACCCTGCCCGCGCTCTTCCGCGCCGATTCCGGGGTACGCGCCCGGCGTGTCGACAAACGTCAAAATCGGCCGCCCAAACTTCTCCGCAAATTGCATCGCTCGCAAGGCTTTACGATACCCTTCAGGATTGGGCATCCCAAAATTCCGGTACACCTTCTGCTTGGTATCGCGCGCCTTCTGGTGCCCTACGATTAGGACGTCTTCTCCGTGGAAGCGCGCCATCCCGCAAATAATCGCCGCATCGTCCGCGAAATTCCGATCCCCGTGAATCTCGCTCCAATCCGTAAAAATCCGCTCAACATAGTCCAGCAAATACGGACGCTGCGGATGCCGTGCCAACTCAGTCCGCTGCCAAGCATCGAGCTGCGCGTCAATCTGCCGTCGCAGGGCCGAAACGCGCCCATGCAGCTCCTGCATCATGCGCCCCGCCTCAGCGTCCCGCCCGGACAGCGCTTCCAGCTTGCCTATTTGCTGCTCAATCCGCTCCAGCTCGTCTTGCGCTTTGTTAACCGATTCCATCGTTACGCCGCTACCGTACCCATATCCGTTGCCATTCCCGTTCGCATTGCCATTTCCGTTGGCATGGCTGTTGGCCAAGTCCGCCCAGTGCGTCTGGACCATGGAAAACAGAAACTCCCGCGCCACCACTGCCCGATGACTCCGGCCAGCATCCATATTCCCGCCGTTTTGCAGTGTCGTGGTTGAACTCATCCGTTGTTCTCAGCCAAGCCTGCCAACATGGGCACACCTAGCCCGAGTCACAAATACCGCTCCGGCAACACATTATAGCCCTAGGCCCCCGTGGCGACCGCAAAATTGAGCCCGCGTTCCCCCAAAATCACCCCTCTTTATCACCAGCTTGCCCGCCCTTTATCACCAGCTTGCCCGCCCCGAGTCGCGTCGGAGGGAAGAATTGTGGGCCGCCGAGTCGGTGAGGATGCGGGGAACGAGACGTGCGATATTCGCACTTGAAACAATGGAAATTCACAAAAAAAAGACAATATCCAAATTCCAGATGAGGTACTATGCCGGGCGTAAATTAATCGTTAATCCATGGGGGGAAGACCATGTTGTCGTACCATCCTACGCTTCGTAATTCTGTTTTCTGCATCCTTGCTGTCTTCGCGGCTATGCCGGCTTGGGCGGGGTGGAACTCGCAAGTTGTGCTTGGAACTAGCGCTTATCAAGGAACCATTGCCATCGACTCTGCCGGCAATCTGACCGCCGTTTGGTTTCAGTATCAGACGCCGAGTGGGGGTGCCGTAAACCAGATCTGGGCTAGCACCGCCGCTTTCGGTCAACCTTGGTCGGTGCCTGTCAACATCTCCGGGACCATCAGTGCCTCTGGTGGCAGCTCCCAAGTCCGCACCAGCACCGGCGGTAGAGCGACGGCGATCTATACGGATCCCACATTGGGCACAGCCTTTGTGGATCACACGGCTGGTGGCACTTGAGGGACGCCCGGCACCACGCACGGCGTGAACCAGTTCTACGTCAGCAACGGCAATGGAGATGACGGTCTGGCTTGGGGGGTAGGCGCTACCCGCCAGGGAGCTGGGGTGACCAGCATCGCCGTGGTACAACGCCCCGCGGGCGGGGCTTGGGGTTCAGCGGCGACGACGATCGCTTCGGGTGCGCACCTGAATCTTGATGGTGCGCTGTTGGCTCCGAATGGAGCGATGGCCGTGGCGTGGGAGAGCTTTGACGCCGTCTGCGGCTCGCGCACTTGCAAGACGTCCAATTGGGCTTTACATGTGTCGACGCGTGCGGCGGGCGGGAGCTGGGTTGACTCGGGTGTTCTGCTGGTACCGAGCGCGACGCAGCATTTCGGGCAACTCGCTGGCGATTCGGCTGGCGACTTGGGGTTGGCTACAACTTCGGGGGGGAATCTGGTGTCGCTGGTGCGGCACGACACCAGCTGGACGGGACCGGTGGTGATCGCATCTTCTTCCGCCATCACGTTCTCGAGCGGCGTGATAACGCAGAATCGTGTGTTCGTTAGCGGTTCTGCGGGACATGCGACGTTTGTCGGCTTCAACGGGCCCAACCTTTCTCGGCCTCGCGGCCGTGGATGGCAATCTCACGACGAATACCTGGGGGACGGTCCGGACCATCACTGGTGCGGATCAATTCCCGAACTACTTCGGCTTCGCCATGAGCTCGACGGGCAAGGCCATCGCGTTCTACGCCCTAGTCGACCAAAGCAGCAACACCACTTGGCGCGCGGTAACGCGGAGCGGGCCAGGGCTAGCGTGGAGTGCACCGGCGACAGCGGGCACGTCCTTTGAAGGCGGCGGTGTTCCAGAGGCCGTCGCGCTCAATGCTGCCGGGCAGGCAGCTGTGCTCTTTCACGGATTGAGCGCGGATTTCTTGACCAATATCGAGTACACCAATACGTTCCAGCCGTAGGCTGGAGCCGATTGCGAATGGGGTGGGTACTCCGCGGAGCTGACCCGCCCTTTTGTTGGCCGCGACATCACCCGTCTCGCCGCGTGCGCTCCAGGAGCCGCAAGGCTGTGAAAGAACCCGACAATCGACGTAAGGCCCCGGGGAGTTGGCCGGGGATGGCGCGGGAGGTTATCATTGCGGCATGAACCTCGGCATGTCGGAGATGATTTTCATTTTTATCGCTGCCCTGATTCTGGTGGGGCCGAAGAAAATGCCCGAAATCATGCGCCAGGTAGGCAAGTGGATGGCCGAGTTCAAGCGCGCCAGCAACGAATTCAAGTGGCAGATTGAAGCCGAAATGCGGAATCTGGAGTTGGAAGCGGAGCGCTCGAAACAGACCGTATTGCCGCCTGCGACGCCTCCCCAGGGAACGATTGCCAACGGGGCTGTGATTGAGGCCCAACCCGCGTTGACGGGAGCATCGGTCGAGGCTAGCCCCGCCGAAACTGGCCCCTCCGAGCCCATTCCTCCCGTGAGGGTCCCTTCCGCCAAGAGCGTCGATGTCTGACGCCACCAGCACGCCCAATCCAGAAACCCAAAGCCGCGAAGACCTCCTCCGGCAGATGAGCTTCCTCGAGCATCTCGAGGAGCTCCGCAAACGCCTGATCTATTCTGTCCTCTCCGTAGTCGTGGGGTTTTTTGCCTGTTATGCCTTCGCGGAGAGAATCTACGGACTCATGCAGACGCCGATTCTAACGGCGTTGCGGAACCATCACATGTCGGACTCCCTGGTGTATTTGAGTCCCACGGAGCCATTCAACCTTTACATCAAGATCAGTTTCCTGGCAGGGGTATTCCTTGCCTGTCCAGTCATTCTGTACCAGGTATGGCTGTTCATTTCGCCGGGACTCTACCGCCACGAAAAGCGGTATGTAGTTCCATTCATGATTTCCACGGTAGGGCTATTTATTGCCGGCGGCCTCTTTGGATTCAAGATCGCGTTTCCGGCGGCGCTGGACTTTTTGATTGGATACAGCCTGCAGTTCAAGCCCATGATCACGGTTGGAGAATACACCGATCTTTTCCTAACCATCATCATCGGCTTGGGAGCAATATTTGAGCTACCAATTTTGGCTGTCTTTCTCGGCTTGATGGGGATCATTAGCCCGACGTGGTTGTGGAACAACTTCCGCTACTCGATCCTAATTATTTTCATAATCGCTGCGATTGTTACTCCGACAACGGACATCTTGAATATGTGTATTTTCGCGGCACCGATGATTTTGCTATATCTGGTAAGCATCGGAGCCGTCTGGCTGGTACATCCGAAACGACGGAACCGCGGAAAAGCCGCCTAAATGGAAGCCCTCCGACAATTCGCTGGCATCCTTCTCCTCGCTTGCAGCCTCTGCGCCTGCGTGATCGACAAGGCCACACTCCCCGCGCCTGCGTCTGCCCAGAACGCTATCCCCGCTGCTGCCCAACCATCGCCCGAGTCCAAACGCACCCCGCAAGCCGTGGTCAACGGCGCCCGCACCATGCAGTACGTAAAAGAAATCATTGCCTTCGGCCCGCGCTATCTAGGCAGCCCCGGCCACAAGAAAGTTGAAGACTACCTGCGCTCGCGCTTGAAGAACGTTCAAGTCGAAGACGACACCTTCAGCGTCCAAAGTCCCGAAGGCAACTTCCCCGGCCACAACATCGTCGCCAAGTTTCCCGGCAAGAAAGACGGCATCATCGTTATTGCCAGCCACTACGATACCAACTACCCTCTCCGCAAGACTTCGTTCATCGGAGCCAACGACGGCGCCGCCACCTCCGCTCTGCTTCTGGAACTAGCCCAGCACCTGCGCGGCTCGAAGCTCGAAGGCTACAGCGTCTGGCTGCTCTGGACCGACGCCGAAGAAGCCGTGCGCACCTGGACTGCCACCGACAGTCTTTACGGCACCCGCCATCTCGCTGAAGTCTGGGAAAAGGATGGCACGCTCAAGAAGATCAAGGCCTTCCTCCTCGCCGACATGATCGGCGACGCCGACCTCGACATCCAGCGCGATTCGAACTCCACACCCTGGCTGGAGGACCTCGCCCTCGAAGCCGCCACCCGCTTAGGCTACCAATCGCATTTCTTCGCTCAAACTACCAGCGTGAACGATGACCATCTTCCGTTCGCGGAACGCGGCGTTCCCGTGGCAGACATCATCGACATCGACTACGGCTACAACAATGTCTTCCATCACACCACGCAGGACACCATCGACAAACTCAGTCCCCGTAGTCTCGAAATCTCCGGAGACGTAATCTGGGAAACAGTGCAGTTGGTTAACGAGCGCAAGTAGTCGCTGGCCAGGAATCGCCATGCCCTTGAGCCCGCTGTTTTGGGTCGCCTTCAACGCCTTCGTCCTGCTCATGCTGGCGCTCGACCTCGGCGTCTTCCGCGGGCGCGAAAAAGCTGTTTCGCTTCGAGAAGCTACGGTCCGCAGCGCCATCTGGATCGCCTTGGCTTTGGCGTTCGCTGGACTCCTGTACCACTGGCAGGGCCAGAAGCCGGCACTCGAGTTCATCACCGGCTATGTCATCGAACTCTCGCTCAGCGTCGATAACCTCTTCGTTTTCCTTCTCATCTTCCGCTATTTCAGCGTCCCCGAAGAGCACCAGCAAAGGGTCTTGGTCTGGGGAATTCTGGGCGCTCTTGCCCTGCGCGCCGTGTTCATCTTCGCCGGCGTCGGCCTGCTCCGCCGCTTTCATGTCATCACCTATCTATTCGGCGCGATTCTGGTTTACAGCGGCATCAAGCTCTTTCGCGAGGGCGATTCGGAAATCCACCCAGAGAAGAATCCGGTCCTGCGACTGTTTCGCAAGTTCGTGCCGGTAACGAAAGACTTCAAAGGGGACAGGTTCTTCGTACGGCGACCCGGGCTCTACGCCACTCCGCTGTTTATCGTCCTCCTGGTCGTCGAAACTACAGACGTCATTTTCGCCGTTGACTCCATCCCTGCCATTCTCGCCATCACCCTGAACACGTTCGTGGTCTACACCTCGAACGTCTTCGCAATTCTCGGCCTGCGCGCTATGTACTTTGCCCTAGCGGGAATGTTAGAGGTGTTCCATCATCTGCACTACGGCCTGGCCGTGATTTTGATGCTCGTGGGCGCGAAGATGCTGGCGTCAAACTACGTGGAGATTCCGACGACTATGACGTTGGGCATTATAGGTGTAGTTCTGGCGGTATCAGTAGCGGCGTCTCTGCTTAAGCCGCGGAGATCCCCAGCATAGGGACTGAAGATTCCACGGCTCACTTGTCCAGCAACTCGCAGTCGGCCGGACACTTCGCAGGCATGAGGGCTCGAAACCGATGTTCTTTTTGGGCCTGCCACTCCGCCGCAGGCGCCTCGCGATGGTTACTGGAAAACGCGCCTGAAAATCAACGCGAATACCCCGCCGTTGGGGCCATGGTGATAAACGCGGCCAGCACGGAAGTGCGCCGGATCAAGTTGCGTCGCCTGATTGCTGGGCGCCGCACCCCAGCCCAACTCCCGTTCCTCACCAGCAATACTCCGCTCAGAGCCAGCAGTCAAATGCCAACCGCGCACACTCTTTTCAGGAGGTTCCCCATTCGATTTACGAGTAGATCTCGTGCCAGCAACAAGCGTCAATCACAGCTTCCCCTAACCTTCGTAACGGTGGGCAACCGGCTAACCGATTGAATACAGAGGATCTTGCAGGCTCGCGCCTTGTACAATTGAAGAAGCATCAGGTCAACGAGTTTTTGCGAGGAGCGGCAATGTGATTTCTGATGGCGCGAATACCGTGAACGCGAAGTACCGGCTAAGCTCGGTAACGCTTTTCTTTTTGCTGCATGCGGGTTGCTTGGCCGTCTTTTTTGTTCCGTTCCGCTGGTGGTATGTTGTCCTCGCCGCAAGTCTTTACTTCTTGCGCATGTTCGCCGTTACCGCCGGCTACCACCGCTACTTCAGCCATCGCACCTACAAGCTCGCCCGCGTCCCGCAGTTCTTGCTGGCGTTCCTGGCGGAAACCTCCGGTCAGAAGGGTGTGCTCTGGTGGGCCGCCCATCATCGCGAACATCACATGTATTCCGACACACCCAAAGACGTCCATTCCCCCGTACAGCGCGGCTTCTGGTGGGCTCACATGGGATGGATTTTGTCCGACGGCTACGACGATCACGATCCGAATCTAATCCGCGACTACGGAAAGTTTCCCGAACTGCGCTGGATCAGCAAGAACTATCTGATTGCGCCCGTGCTCCTGGGCGCAACCGTATTCCTGCTAGGGGGCATGGGCGCGTTCGTTTGGGGATTCGTCCTCTCGACGGTCTGTCTCTATCACGGTACCTTCACTATTAACTCGCTCGCCCACGTTTGGGGCGACCGCCGCTTTGAGACCTCCGACGACAGCCGCAACAACTTCGTCCTCGCGCTCATCACCATGGGCGAGGGCTGGCACAACAACCACCACAAATTCATGTACGCCTGCCGCCAGGGCCTGCGCTGGTGGGAGGTCGATTGCACGTACTACATTGTGAAGGTGCTGGGCTGGTTGGGAATCGCCTACGAAATCCGCGAGCCCAAGGTTGCCGCCGAAGAGACACCCGAGGTCGAGCCCGAATTGGCTGTCCTCTAGGCGTGAAGTTTTTGTTCTAAGAATAGAGGACACATGAAGGCGGACCGTAACATGCAATCTTTACTTTATGTTCCAAATATCTAACAGGACGCGGCTTGAATGCATTAGCGGCTGGAGAACAAGTGCCCGAGCTTCTCTTTCTTGGTCTTGAGGTATTCCTCGGACCGAACCTGGGGTTCAACTTCGCACGGTACCCGCTCGGTTACCGCCACCCCGGCAGCTTCCAGAGCAGCAATCTTATCCGGGTTATTGGACAGCAGACGCACCTGACGAACCCCAAGCGCCTTCAAAATCCCAGCCGGTAGCTCGAATCCCCGATGGTCGGCCTTGAACCCTAGTTTTTCGTTGGCCTCGACGGTATCCAGCCCATCGTCCTGCAAGGCGTAGGCTTGCAGCTTCGCCATCAGGCCGATCCCACGCCCCTCCTGCTGTTCATAAACAAGGATTCCCGCCCCAACTTCCGCGATCAACCCCAGCGCCATCTCCAGCTGCTGCCGGCAGTCACATCGCAACGACCCAAAAACATCACCTGTAAGGCACTGCGAATGAATTCGCACCAGCGGCGGGGCCGCGTGGATATCCCCCAAGACCAACGCGACAGCCTCCTCGATCCGCTCAGGCCCCTCAAACTCCCCCACAAACCCATGAATCCGGAAATGCGCCCACCGTGTAGGAAAATCCGCTTCGGCAACCTGTCGAATCGTTGGCGTCGTCACCCTTTCATTATAGCGACGCCAACCCCGCAGGGCCCGCCGCCAGGCTTGGTTTCCACCCCGCAACGCTGTTAGAATCGCGCTACATCCTTCCCAAAACGTGGGGCTATAGCTCAGCTGGGAGAGCGCGTCGTTCGCAATGACGAGGTCGTCGGTTCGATCCCGACTAGCTCCACCACTTAAAACCCCAGTAAAGTCAATGGTTTTGGCGACTGCAGCAAAAATTGTACCCAAATTGTACCCATCACGCTACAATGGTGCTGGAGAATCCCGCGAAGGCAGGGACTTGGCCCATGCTTTTTGTCTACGCTCGCCATACTCCGGACTGCGGTCACAAGGATGATGTCAAGTATCGCCGCTGCCGCTGTCCGAAATGGATTGATGGATACGTAGATGGCGAGCGCGCACGCCAGTCGGCTCAAACCCGCAGTTGGGAGCAGGCGGAACGTAAGGCGCGCCTGATTGATGAGGCTGCAGATCCCGCAGCACAGCGTCAGCCCGTTCCCACCTCGATTGTCAATGCGGTCGAGGCGTTTTTAGCTGATGAAAAGGGCCGCAACCTTTCTAAAGAAACGACAAAGCAGTCAAAGACTTTGTTTGAGAAGCAATTTCTTGCCTGGGCCAAGCATCGCGGCTTGAGCCGTCTCCGCGACCTCACTCCGCCGGAACTGGTCAACTTTCGGGCGACCTGGAACAACAACGGCCTTACCGCGAATCGCAAACTCTCGCGGATTGTGGGCTTCTTTGCGTTCTGCATTCAAAACGGCTGGCTTTACGAGAATCCGGCCATCAAGGTGAAGCGGGCAACGGTTCATTCCCTTCCCACAGGATGGTTCCCGAAGCCTGAGTTTAAGCGGATCGTGGATGCGACATACGCCTATGGCGAATGGCGCGGTGGCCGTGATTTTCAGTTCCGCTCTGACCGGCTCCGCGCTTTGGTGTTGCTCATGCGCTGGTCCGGACTTGCCATACAAGACGCTGTCACCCTGGAGCGGGAACGGCTGAGCGACGACGGCAAGCTCTTCCTTTATCGTGCCAAGACTGGCGTTCCCGTTTACGTACCGATTCCCCCCGATGTCGCTGAAGTCCTGCGAGCATTGCCCAGCGTCAATCCGCGCTATTTTTTCTGGTCTGGCAATGGTGATCCACAGACAGGTTGCAAGGGATGGCGTCGTTCGTTGGTTCGGCTATTTGAAATAGCAAAGATTCGGCAACCAGATGGAACTCCAAAACGCTGTCATGCGCACATGTTTCGTGACACCTTCGCGGTTGAGCTGCTGAATAAAGGAGTACCCATCGACCGGGTGTCGCTGCTGCTCGGTCATAGCAGCGTCAAAGTGACGGAAAAGCATTACGCGCCATTTGTGAAAGAGCGTCAACAACAACTCGAAATGTATGCGCGAATGGCCTGGGAAGACTCAGGCGTGGATGCCACCGCTATTCAAGGCGGGTCAGGCTCGGGATCGAGGCCTGTCTCTAATCAAATCAACTGAGCGTGCGACTCGATCCTGAGATTCTCAGCTCGCGATGCGCAACTGCCGATGCACCCGCAGCACGACCGTCTCGGGGATGCGCAAGGTTCTGTATCCCCTCCTGAAGCGTCGTTCAGAGCTCCCCCAGCAGAGAACCCCCGGCTCGTTTTCGAACATCCGACGAATTGTTCTTTCACTCAGCGCCCAAAGCGTCGCAAGTTCAGCCACGGAGTAATGCTTCTCGTTCGCTAGGTCAAAGGGCCTCAGGGACTCAGCGACCGCTCCGAAGGCGCGAGAGGACTCTACTGGTTTTCGAGAAAAGCGAGACATGCGACGACCTCAGCCGCCGTGCGTAGGTGAACCGGCCAGAGCTCGTGACCGCCCCGATTCGGCTGGAAAACGCAGTGAGGACAGCGATGTTGACCACTTTGATTCATCTTTGCAGCCGTGTCCAATGATTTTTCGTCCGGCAGGTATTCCTGGTGCTCATAGCGAGGCCCGCTGGTGCTGATAGTCGGCATGATCAGGACAAACACATGAGCGATAAAACCAGTCCCGCTGTTCCCATAGGACCGCACTGAATTCGATTGCAAGTATGATAGCCTGCTCTTCCCTCCCCTGTTTTCCTAGTCGAGAGCTGAATCGCAATACGGCTGAATTTCTTAAGCATGAAGGTCTCCAATGGCAAGCCTTCCCACAGACCCGGCGATTCTTCCAGATGGTTGCAGAGCGGTCGCGAATTCACAAATCGAGATCAAGAAGCGCTTGGCACTGGGAGAAATCGGATGGACTGGGCCTCTGCTATTGGTAATGGCGCGGCCGGTTCTTTTTGTGTTATCGCAGGCGACGCTCGCCGCCGTATTTGGCTGGCTGCACCGCCCGTCAGCCTGGAAGAGCGCCGGGGCGTGGTGGTCGGTCTACGGTACGCTAGTCGACATCTGCTGTCTGGGGTTGATGGCTCGATTTGCCAGACGAGAGCGAATCGGCCTACGCGATCTTATCGGGAAAGTGCGCCTCCTCTGGGGGCGCGACATTTTTGCCGGAATCGGATTGTTCCTGGTGACCTTTCCTGTCTTCATGGGCGGCAGCTTCGTGAGTAGCCTGCTCATTTACGGATCCTGGGACCCGCAGAGAAATTTCTATCTGCTGGGAGTTCGGACCTTACCTCTCTGGGGAGTGGTGTACAGCTTTGCCGCGTGGTGGTTGATCTCAGCTGCGACGGAGGAGACCGCCTACCAGGGTTATGTGCTGCCTCGCATTCAGGCGCTGTCAGGGCATTCATGGGTCGGGGCAGTCGTAGTGATCTTCTGCTGGACGCTGCAGCACTGCGCTCTCCCGATGGTTCCCGATTTGAAGTATCTGGCGTTTCGATTCGTAGCATTTCTTCCTGGAGTAACGCTCCTGACCTTGATCTACCTGCGGATTCGCCGTCTACCTCCTATGATCGTGGCGCATTGGCCGATGGATCTGGGCGCGGTCATCATGACACTGACCTTCCACTAATCCGATTCGTTGGTCCGTCCCAGTTTCGAGGTCGCGCAACATGATGATTGTTCCGAGTACGTCGAATATCAGTGCGGGCGTGCAACGCTCTTTGAACAATCCTCGACCCTCATTGTCGGGTCCATTGCTGATGCTTGTGGCCCGGTTTAGTTTTGCCGTTGCTATTCAGGCAGTTCTGGCCGGTGTGTTTTTGCTGCGAGGGGATGCGACGAGAGCAAGGCCGTCTGTCCGATCTCGTTGGTATGCAGCCAGCACGATTGGGGCGCAACTTTCTCGTCGGACTCGCCTATGCGGCCGGGATTCTGCCTTTTGCGATACTCGGAGGGTTTCTCGGAACGGCGGTGATTTACGGGTCCGCTCCGGGGCCAATACCCATCGGCCCTTTGCCCCTCGTTGGTGCGCTCTACAGTTTCCTGGTTTGGCCGATAATGTGGGCGATCACAGAAGAAGTCACATATTTGGGTTACGTGCTATCGCGCCTGGAAACCCTTACCGGACGCACGTCGATTGCGTTCGTGATGGTGGCGTTCTTTTGGTCGATCCAACACTGCGCGATGCCGTTGCGCGTCGACATGCGTTTCATGCTCTGGCGAGCGATTACTTCTTTGCCGGTCGTCGCGGTACTCTCCCTAATTTTCATTCGTACCCGCCGGCTGCCGCCGCTCATCGTGGCGCACTGGACAGCCGACGCTCTATCGGTTCTCGTCACAGCGCTGTTGCCAGCGTTGCGACGCTGAACCTTTTGCTCGTTCAGCGGGATTATCGAGTTGGACATTGAAAAACAGTCGGTCGCCATCCCCCGTAGTGCCAGGGTCCAGGGTGTAGAAGCGGCTTTTCCTTCAGCTTTCCCACCGTTCCGCCAGCACTTTCTTTGTATCCCCTCTGCTCCGGGCCCGCGACTTCGCCCGCTTCGATGTCGGTCCACTCTCCTTTGCAGAATTGTTATGCTTCTCCTTATCCACTGTGATTGCGCCGTAGAGTGCGCTGATCATCGGTAGCTTAACGCCATCCGTGATCGAGGATCGACGATCTCATCCCATCTAACCTAGGCAGATTCCTCTCTCTGCCTTCAATCCTTTATCCGGCGAAAAACAGCTGCTAGAAACCGACTACTCAGCACTGATCCGTATCGAACACAAATTCAAATGGCAGATAATAGAAATAGCATCTGAGAATCTTCCGAACGGCAGGAAGGACACAATGTATGGCATATACACGACGCGGCTTGCTCGCGGTTTTTAGATTGGTAGGACTTGGAATGCTGACGCCGTCACTGGTCAGGAGAGCCGGAGCATCCGCACTTGCACGATTGTGGGCGGTGGAAACCGGTGCGGCCCCATGCCCGTTTCGACTCGCTGTAATCAACGACGAGATCACGCAGGACTTCGAGAAAGCATGTCAGATCGTGTCCGGGGAATTCGGCCTCCGGTGGATCGAGTTGCGCTCGATGTGGGACAAGAACGTGACCGAGCTCACTGCGAAAGAAGTTGAGGATGCCCAAAAGATCCTCATAGGGCACAAACTGCAAGTCACCGATATCGCCAGCCCACTGTTCAAAACAGATTGGCCCGGAGCTCCCCTGTCGCCACAGAGCGAAAAGCGCGACCAGTTCCATGCCAACTTCGACGCAAACGCACAAGAGAAGTTGCTTGAGCGGTGCATCTCGCTTGCCAAATCGTTCAATACGGACCGAATTCGCTGTTTCGATTTCTGGCGACTGGATGATCAGAAGCCGTACCGGGCGGCCATCAACGCCAAACTGCAGCAGGCTGCGCAACGTTGCGCGAAAGACAAACTCATTCTTTTGCTAGAGAACGAAATGTCATGCAACACGGCAACGGGCGAAGAGTCGGCGGCCCTTCTGAAGGCGATTCCAAACAAGAACTTCATGCTGAACTGGGATCCTGGAAACGCTGC
>Ga0137419_10000426_pt1 | contig 14992 bp, 17 predicted proteins | sample CZODoug3_1_2_16f_FD_108279 | JGI IMG/M metagenome (GOLD analysis project Ga0137419, IMG submission 108279) | Vadose zone soil fungal communities from Angelo Coast Range Reserve, California, USA - CZODoug3_1_2_16fungal (Illumina Assembly) | ecosystem: Environmental > Terrestrial > Soil > Vadose... | reverse complement strand
CCGCTACGATTCCATCGATGTCACGGAGATGGTGGTGCGGCTGTATGGGAATACGGCGGTCGTGACCGCGCGGGCGGATGTCAGGGGGAAAGAACTCGGAGAGGAGTTCAGCGGGCCCTATCGTTTCACGCGGGTGTGGGTGCGACGGAACGGGCACTGGCTCACCGTGAGCTACCAGGCTACCGTGACGCGGTAGCGCGCAATGCCTTGGAGAGTCGCTGCGCCACTCAAGATCCCAGCTCTTCGGCGGCCGGCTCAGGGCATCTGCAAAAGCTGGCGGACGTCGGTCTTTTTCTCGGTGTGGGCTGAGTCTTCAGCTAGAAGACGGGCGGTGATCTTCAGGGCTTCGATTTCTTTTCTCAGGCGCACTATCTCTTCCTCTTTCGTACGGAGCAAATCGAGCAGATTCCTCATGGCACGTCCTTGCGGTCGAAGTGGGGGGCGGCTGGCTGTCGACCGCCCGCGGAGGGGAGTGTACGTCGCCGGTCGGGGAGTGGCTATATCACGAAAGGGCAGGTTGTGGCGACGCTTAGTGCCCGCTGTGGTAGGGATGGCCCTTCAGGATGGTGAAGGCGCGGTAGACCTGCTCCAACAGGACGACCCGGGCGAGTTCGTGAGCCAGCGTCATCTTGCCTAGCGACAGCACGGCGGTCGCGGCCTGGCGGGCTTCGTCGGAGAAACCATCCGCCGGGCCCACCGCCAGCACGAGCGGCTGGGGGCTGCGATCCTGATGGTTTTGGAGGAACTGGGCGAAATCTTCGGAAGACAGCGGCCGGCCGCCTGCGTCCAGCAGCACGACCGTGTGCGCGGGGCGCGCGCCCCTCTTGTCGCGCAGTTTCAGGAGGGCGGATTCGTGGGTCAGGGCAAGACCCTCGACTTCGGTGTAACGGGAGATCCGCTTCAGGTATTCGTGGGTGAGGGCCTGGATGGCGGGGTTCTTCGTCTTGCCGATCCATGCGATCTTGATCTTCACAGGAAGGATTTAAACACAGAGCCGGGCCTTCGCGGGCAAAGCCCTGGGTGGGGAAGCTCTTAACCGCGAAGTGCGCCAAGAACGCCGCCAAGAGAGACGGAATTCCTGCGGTCAGCTCTTTCTGCCTGACGCCAGCACCACGCTTGCACCGAACTTCATGCCGTCGACGTTTTCATATCTCCGGATGGCGGCGTGGACCTCGGCGTCGATTGCGGGCCATTGTTCGGCCGGCACTCGTTTCAGCAAGGGAAGAAACGGATTGGTGACATCCTTGAGCTGTTCCCAGACTTCCTCGGCAGCGCCGGGCCACGTCCAGGGGACTGTTCTGGTCTCTTCTTGAACATCGGCAAAGCCGCTTTGTCGCAGGGCTTGAGAAAGGTCCTCCTGGGTCCGCGAAGCGGAATGGGTTCGGGCCACCCGCGACCAACAGCGGACCACCCACGTGCTTGTGAACGATTGCGATTGTCGTGGACCAATAGGGCTGTTCGATCGGACCCCAGGCTAGGAAACAGGCGCGAGCGCCCGGTTTGAGAACGCGGTGCAGTTCACGGAGGGCGCGTTCCACGTCGGGGAAGAACATGACACCGAAGCGGCATGTGCCCAAATCGAAGCTGTCGGCGGAGAACGGCAGGGATTGCGCGTCGGCCTGCTGGGTCGAGAAATTCGTGAAGCCCCGGTGACGGGCGCGCTCGGCGGCGATTTGGAGCAGTTCTCGAGCTCAGTCAGATCCAGGGCGGTCACGTGCCCGGCGGGGCCGACACGTGCAGCCAGGGTGACGGCGGGCTCACCGGTACCGCTGGCCAGATCCAGAACTTTCATTCCGGGAGACGGTTTCGCAAATTCGACCAAGGCTTCGGTGACGTCGCGACCCATGACCGCGGACTTGGCTTTCCACTTCTCGGAGGCGGCCAGACGGAACGACGAGCCCCATTGCGGATTGATGTCGTCAGAACTCATGGCGGGACTAGAAATGCGGGGCGAGCCAGAGCCGCGGCTGGAGGGAGACGCGGCCAGCCGGGCCTCTACAGCGGGTTCATGGAGCGCTTGCTGGCGTGGCTACGCTCTTTTCCGCTTCGGCGCCGCCGCGGTTGTGCGCTTCAGGGCTCCTCGCCTTGCGGGACCCTTAAGCTCGCCGGGTTCCAGGCGCTTGGCGGACTTCCATAGACGCTCCAGTTCGTAGTATCTGCGGGCTTTCTCCGCAAAGACGTGCACCACGAAGTCTACGTAGTCGAGGAGCACCCACTCGGCCTGACGGTAGCCTTCGACGTGCGAGGGATAGAGGCCCTCCCTTTTCAGGCGGAGTTCGACTTCGTCGGCGATGGCCTGGATCTGGCGCGGATTCGTGCCGCTGCAGACAACGAAGTAGTCCGTAAACGCCCCCGAGCCTTTTTCGAGTTCGAGGATGGTGATTTCTTCGGCTTTCTTGTCCTGGCAGGCAGCGATCGCCTCGGTTACTTGTCGCTTGGTGTCGTTCTTTTTCATTCGATCCTTGGCTCTTGTGATTGTAACCGAGATGGGGCTCTCGGCTCCCTTCCGGGAGCTCTGCGCGTCTGCCAAAAGAGCGCTTCACCGCAGCGATCGCAAAGGAATGCGCGAAGGACGCTACGCAGGGAATTCAAACGATCGTCCCTAGCGGTTGTTCCTGTACAGGCCCGCCTTCTTGATGTAATCGGCGACGGCCGGGTCCACCAATTTCCCGAGCGGTTTGCCGGCGGCCACGGCTTCGCGGATGGCGGTGGCGGAAATTGCTTGGTGCACGCTGTCGAGCAGGTGAACCGTCACGCCGTTCAGGACCAAGTCTCCTCTCGCAGGCTGCTTCTCGAAGGGCTTGGTCACCGCGGCTGCGGGGCGCAGCCTTTCAGGCAGAGAGTTAGCCACGTCGGCGAGGGAGTAGCCTGGGCGGCTGGCCACGATGAACTCGCATTCCTGGAAGAGCGCTTCGGGCTGGTGCCACTGGGCGATGTCACGAAAGGCGTCGATGCCGATCAGGAAGAAGAGCTGGTCGCTCTTCTTTAAAGTTTGCTTTAGGCGGTGAACAGTGTCGATCGAGTAGTTCGCGGCCGATGTCGTGCCTGCGGGTTTCTTACCGCTGGGAATCCCGGGTGGGGGCTCTGCGGGGGCTTCTAGCAGCGAGGGGCAAAATAATTTCCCGCCAGCGGTGGCCAGCGCGACCATCGCATAACGGTGCGCGAAGGCGGTTAGAGGCTGTTTCTGTTTGTGGGGAGGAACACTTGCCGGGACGAAGAGCACGCGCCCGAGCTGGAATTGTTCCTGGGCTGCCTGCGCCAGAGCGATGTGCCCGCGATGAATGGGGTCGAACGTGCCGCCAAACAGGCCGATGTGCATGAAACCGCCCTTCCGGTGCCGCCGCCAGTCTCCCGGTTTCGACCGTCTGTTGCAAGTTTTTGTTCCTTTCATTGCGGAAGTTCCTACAGAAAGGTATTCTTGCGAATCTCGTTGTACGACTCGCCACCTCGTCCACGCGAAATTGGCCCTAATCGACCCCTGTCCATTAGGACAGGGCCCGTTTGGGCCACTCTTATGTGAACTGCTGTAACTCGCCGCTTTCTCTTTGCGGCTCTATGATTTACTTCGGTATGCGGAAGAACCTCCCCCTTCTTCGCACGCGTCTGCTTCCCTCGGCCCGGGACCCGATTCTGGGCTACGGCATCGCTGTGCTCAGCACCACGCTCGCTCTGATTCCCGCGATTCTGTTCTCCGATATGGCCGAGAGCCGTCTGGCCCTCTTTGCGGTCGCCATCATGGTCAGCGCGTGGGCTGGGGGAACCAGACCCGGAATCGCTGCCACCGCCTTCGCCCTCACCGTGAGCGGCTATTATTCCCTGGCCGGGGAGCACACCCCCACGGAATATCGCAGCGCAATTATTCGCCTCGCCCTTTTTGTTTCGGTCGCACTTCTGATTTGCTGGTTCAATGCGGCCTTGCGCGCCGCACAGGAAGGACTCCGGCGGTCGGAGAGCAACTTTCGCTCGCTGGTGACCAATGCGCCGTACGGCATTTGTCGGTGCGACTCGCGGGGGCATCTGGTCGACGCCAACCCGGCCCTGGTTGCATCCCTGGGTTACGGTTCAGCCGCCGAGCTGACGGGTCTCAATCTGAGCACGCTCTACGCCGACGGACAGCAATGGTTCGTGCTCGCCGACCACCTGCGCATGCAGGAAGACTTTCAGGGTCTGGTCGCCGAATGGACACGGAAGGATGGGAGCACGACGGCCGTGCGTCTGTCGGGCCGCGCCATCAGCGACGCATCGAAGAACGTCACCTTTGAACTCTTCACGGAAGACATCACGGAGCGGCGTGCGCTCGAACAGCAGCTCCGCCAGTCGCAGAAAATGGAAGCCATCGGACGCCTGGCCGGCGGGATCGCCCATGACTTCAACAATCTGCTGATGGTGATTTCCGGCTACTCGGAATTCCTGCTCGACCGACTTGGCCCCGATCCTGCGCTCCGTGGGCCCGCTAGGGAGATAGCGGGCGCCGCCGAACGAGCTACCTCGCTGACCCGCCAGTTGCTGGCTTTCAGCCGGAAGCAAATGCTGACGCCCAAGGTGCTCGATCTGAACGGAGTCGTCACGGAAAACCTGAAGATGTTGACGCGCCTGATTGGCGAGGATATCGATCTGGTGATGATCCCCGGTGCGGAACTGGGGCCCGTGAAGGCCGACCCCGGACAGGTCGAACAGGTCATCCTCAACCTGGCCGTGAATGCGCGCGATGCCATGCCCCAGGGGGGCAGGCTCACGATCGAGACCTCCAACGTCACGCTGGATGAGGCTTACGCTCGCCTGCACGCGCCCGTGCAACCAGGCGACTATACGATGCTGGCAATTACCGACACGGGCGTCGGCATGGACGGTGAAACCCAGTCCCACATTTTCGAGCCGTTCTTCACGACCAAAGGGACCAAGGGCACGGGCCTGGGACTCTCCACCGTCTACGGGATCGTGAAGCAGAGCGGGGGCTACATCTGGGTTTACAGCGAGCCGAGTAGAGGAACATCGTTCAAGATCTACCTGCCGCACGTCACCGCCGAGGAGGTCGCGGTGGTCGAGCAACCGGCGGCGGTGGCCGCGCCAGTGGCGGCGGAAACGCCGGAGGAAACCATTCTAGTGGTGGAAGACGAAGTTAATCTGCGCCGTCTGACCCGCCAGTTCCTGGAGAACCAGGGCTACGCCGTGGTGGAAGCCGCCGATGGGGCGGCTGCGGTGCAGATCTGCGTGGCTCACCAGGGCACCATTCACCTGCTGCTGACCGACGTCATCATGCCAGGCATGAATGGCCGCGAACTTGCCCACCGCGTCTCCGAGATTCGCCCGAACATAAAGGTGATGTATATGTCGGGCTACACGGAGAACGCAATCGGCCACAACGGCACGCTGGATGCGGGCATCACCCTCCTTCAGAAGCCCTTTACCCTTCACGCACTCAAAGCTAAGGTGCGCGAAGTGCTCGACCAAACAACGCTCCCCCAGGAGGTCGCAATGTCTGCTCGTGCTGTTCTCAATCCCAACACCCGGGTAGCCCGGGAAAAAGTTCCTCCCTTCCGCGCACAGCGTTTCAATCTGCACTTACCGCTGCGCTACCGTGAGGTAGGAGAACAAGACTGGCGGCAGGGAACGACAGCCAACATCAGTCGTTCCGGAATGCTCTTCGAAGCTGAAGAAGTTCTGCAGCCCAACGTACAACTGGAAATCAACCTGGTCTTGCCCGCGGAAATTGCGGGACTCAGCCCCACCGAAGTGGTCTGCCGCGGCGAAGTGGTACGCGCCGTGGACCTAGGCGACTCTTCGACGAGTCCTGCACTCGCAGCCAAGATTCTGCAATATCACTTCCAACACGGCTCCCGCGTGTCGGAAGCGTAGTCATCACCTGGACAGATGCAATGTCTGTCCGGCCGGGTGTAAGCCCGGCGCAGAGCTCCCAGGTTCTGCGGTGAGTTTTCGCGAGATTGGGTGGACAGCCTTACCGCTCCGACGGGCGGGGACGCCCGTCGCTCCACAGACAACGCGGATGAGAGGCGGGCGCTTACAGGTCTTGTTGAGGACTGGCGACGGACGACTCGAGACTTTCTTCCCGCATATCTTCCACCCTCTCCGCCATCGCGTACTTCAGCTCATCAATCCCCTTGCCCGTGACCGCGGAGATGGGAAACAGCTCCAGCTTTTTCCTTTTGCAGTAGTGCTTGAGCTTCGCCAGCCTGTCTTTGTTGGCGGCGTCGATCTTCGATGCCACCATGATCATCGGCTTCTCGGCGAGGTGTGCACCGAAGCTGTCGAGTTCGCCCAGAATCACCTCGACATCCTTCACAACATCGGGGCGCCCACTGGCGTCGGACACATCGACCAGGTGGACCAGCAAGCGTGTGCGCTCGATGTGGCGCAGGAACTGGATGCCAAGACCCGCTCCGTCGTGGGCGCCTTCGATCAGGCCGGGAATGTCCGCGACCACGAAGCTGATCTCGTTCTTTGTGTCGCCGACCGCCACAACACCCAGGTTGGGTTGGAGCGTGGTGAAGGGATAGTCGGCAATCTTAGGGCGCGCCGCTGAAATGCGCGCAATCAGGGTGGACTTGCCCACGTTCGGATATCCCACGAGTCCCACATCGGCGAGCAGCTTCAACTCCAGGCGGAAGACGCGCTCTTCGCCGGGACGTCCTTCTTCGTGCTCGCGCGGCGCCTGGTGCGTGGAGGTGGCGAAGCGGGCATTGCCCCGTCCGCCCCGTCCGCCGTGCGCGATGACGATCTGCTCATCCGGGCGCGAGAAGTCCCAGACCTTGGCGCCAGTCTCCTCATCGTAGACGATCGTGCCTACCGGGACTTTGAGAGTGACGTCGCTGCCCTCGCCGCCCGTCTTGTTGGAGCCTTCCCCGTGGCGTCCCCGTTGGGCTTTGTACTCCGGATTGAAACGGAAGTGGACGAGCGTATTGTGGCGCTCGCTGGATTCCATGATGACATCGCCACCTTTGCCGCCGTCGCCGCCGGAGGGACCGCCCCGCGGGACGAACTTCTCCCGGCGGAAGGCAAGGCAGCCGTTGCCGCCGTCGCCGGCTTTGACTCGGATGGTGGCTTCGTCGATGAACACGGCAGTTCTCGGTTCTCAGTTCTCGGTTCTCAGTGGGTGATCGCGGGCGAGATCTTTCGTTGCGTAGTCTCGGGAGCCGGACGCTTTCGTTGGATCAGACATGCTCGGGATCTTCCCAAAAGATAATAGCCCCTCAACCACAGGGGCTATCGCTTGCCGCACTTGTGCGCGCGGCGGATCTTAGGCTTTGACGGGTTCCACCGGCTCGACCATCACGTACTTGCCCATCGAGCCCCGGTCCTTGAATCTAATGCGGCCGGTGATCTTCGCGAACAGGGTGTCGTCTTTGCCGCGGCCAACGTTGAGGCCCGGCTTCACACGCGTGCCGCGCTGGCGCACGATGATGGTTCCGCCGGGCACGACCTGCCCGCCGAACGCCTTGAAGCCTAGCCGCTGCGCGTTCGAATCGCGCCCGTTTCGTGAACTTCCTAGTCCTTTTTTATGTGCCATGGCTCGGTTCTCAGTTCTCAGTTTCTGTCCACAAGGGCAGAAATCTGGTTCCCCTACGTTACCTCACTTCTTTACTTCTTTTTCTTCGGAGTCGCCTTCTTCACTACGGCCTTCTTCGCGGCCTTCTTTTTCGCGGGAGCTTTCGCGCCTTGCGCTTCCACGACCGGAGCCAGTTTCTTCACTTTGGGCTCCTTCTTCGGCAGTTCGGGGGCTTTGAACGACTGGCCGTCGTAGGCGATTTCGGTGATGCGGACGGCGCTGTAAGCCTGGCGGTGTCCGCGCAGCTTCTTGTACTGCTTTTTACGCTTGTAGTGGAAGACGAGGATCTTGGCGCCCCGGCCCTCCTCGACCACTTCGCCGACCACACGCGCTTCCGACTGCGGACGGGCGATCTCACCCTCCGAGCCGGAAACCGCGAGCACGTCGTTGAATTCGACCTGGCCGTCCGTAGCCGTGCCCACTTTCTCCACTCGAATCACATCGCCGGGCGCCACCCGGTACTGCTTACCACCGGCGCGGATGACCGCGTACATAGCCTGCCTCCGAAAACTCCACTCCCCGGCGCACACGGGCGCTCGTAAGGGAACTTTATGATTTCTCTATGCTTGCTGTGTTTTGCCGCTAGGCGCTTTCATCAGCCACGGCGGGCGGTCCAGAACGGTCCCGCAGGTACAGGCAAACTCAACTATTTTAGCGTGTGGTGTCGAAATCGGTCAAACTGAAAGCGCTGACACCCCAGCACGGAGACCCAGAGATACCCAGTGAATCCTATCGCCTCTACCTCTTTCTACCCTCCGGCTCCGCTCCCTGCCACGCCGGGCGCTGCCCTGAAAATCTTAGGCCAGTCTGTGTCTCCGGGGCCGGGTTCTGTGCGACAATGCGTCGCCTAATTTTTCGGAGGATCCGGATGCGACAAAGGGCTTACTGGGCGGTGCTTTCCATTCTCCTGACGATCGCAGCTTTGAGCTTCGCGCAATCCAAGAAGGCAGCCGCCAAGCCGTCTGGCGGCCCCGACAAAGCCTACCTGCAGAAGATCTGGGATGGTTGGGCTGCTCTCGACCCATCCAGGCAGACCCAGTACTACGCGCAGGGGCCGCACACGTTCTATGACATTGCCCCGCTGAAGTACGGGAGCTGGGACGAATACCAGAAGGGCGTGGTCAACGTGCTTGCCGACTTCAAGTCGGCGACGTTCACGGTAAATGACGACGCGGAGATCCACCCCACCGGCGATCACGCCTGGGGCTTCGCCACCGTAAAAGAAGATGCCACCATGAAGTCGGGCAAGCGGGAGATCGCGACCATCCGCTGGACGTTCGTCTTCGAGAAGCAGGACGGCAAATGGCTGATTGTGCACGAGCACGTTTCCGAGCCGTTGCAGTGAGGCCGCCTCTCACGGGCCTGAAGACTAAAGCGAACCGCAAGGTCAGCTGAGATCGCGCGAAGCGCGCAAACCACAGCGCCATCTGAGTGGGTTGTCGGTTCGGACCCCCTCTGGTTAAGTTAGTACGCCTTCGTGAAGAAGTAGACCGTCATTCCCGTGCCGACCAGGATGACAAATACCCGGATCCAGGATTGGGGAAGCTGCTGCGCGTAGTGAGCTGAGAAATATCCGCCGACGATCGCGCCCGCGGTCATTACGATCGCATGTGGCCAATAAATGGCATGCGCTACGATAAACGCGATCACTGCCACGCCGTTGATCACCGCGCCCAGCACCACTTTCAGCGCGTTCATCGCATGAATGTCGGTCATGCCCAGGGTTGTGAGCATGGCCAGGTTCATGATGCCGACGCCTCCGCCGAAATATCCCCCGTAGATCGCGACCGCCAGCTCGAACACCGATGCGCCGATTAACGCCCGGGTGGAGGCACCTTGCTCGAGGCCGGAGGGCCGGCGACCGGTCAACCGTTTCCCGAAAGCAAACAGCAGGGTCGCGCCCAGCATCAGCCAGGGCAGCACGCGCATGAAGGTGTGGGCGGGAGTTCTCAGGAGAAGAAACGCACCCACCAGGCCGCCCGCGATGCTGGTCAGGACCAGCGGGACCATCACGCGCCGGGACAGATTGAAGCGGTTGCGGTACGCTCCACCGCTGGCCGTCGTGCCGACCCACAAGGAAAACGCGTTGGTGGCATTCGCGGGAATGGGTGGGACGTGCGTCCAGAGGAGGGCCGGAAATGCGACAAAGCTTCCGCCGCCGGCGACAGCGTTGAGTGCGCCGCCCACCATTCCGGCGAGAAAAAGCACAATGGCAGAATGGATGCCCAAGCAGTAGGTGTATCAGAAACAGCGCGCGGCTGTCAGCCTCTGGTCCCGGCTTCGCGCGACTGCTTCTCCGCAGAGGGCAAGCCAACCTTTCTCTGCGGGCTGCGTCTTAGGGGAAGGAGGCTTTGCCATGCGCATCTTGTTCCCTACTGTGCTCTGGTGCGTCGCTGTGTCCGCCGCCCTCGCTCCGCAATCCAATTCGGCGTCCAGCGCCCCCCTGGGCCCTTGCGCTGCGCCCGAGCAGAAACAGCTTGAATTCTGGGTGGGCCAGTGGGATCTCACTTGGCCCGGAGCAAAGCCGGGAGAACTCGATCACGGCACCAACAGCATTCATCGGCTGCTGGAGAATTGTGTGGTACAGGAGAATTTCTCCGGCGGACAGGCCATGCACCTGCGCGGCATGAGCGTTTCGATCTTCGATACGCGCGCCGGCAGATGGAAGCAGACTTGGGTGGACAACGAGGGCGGCTATCTGGACTTCGTGGGTGAATTCAAAGATGGCCAGTTGATCCTAGGGCGCGAGGCGGTGCGTCCGGACGGCACCAGGGTGATTCAGCGCATGGTGTTCAAGAACATCACGGCCAAAGAGTTTGACTGGAACTGGGAGGAGTCCACCGACGCTGGCAAGAGCTGGCAGCTGAGGTGGCCGATCCACTACAGGAGGAAGGGCGCCTAGCGCTTCACCGATGGCAGTCGTGCGCCCTTGACGGCCATCAACCGCAATGGGATCACCCGCGGGATATGCTTGCACAACTATCTCGGCTGTCGCTGGCCGCCCCGATCGCCGCTTCTGCCCAGACTCCCACCTAGGCCCCTGTGGGCTTCGATGCCAGCCCGCGCATTTTTGGTCTCCGCAAACCGGTCGAGTCTGGCGAACGAGGGTCCGTAGAACGATTCTGGAAGAAGGTCCACAACAGCGGCGCCCCTTTTCGTCGAGCCGATTCCAGGTGACCAACGCCGCGCGTAGGGTCGTGGCAGGATCGAGTTTCGGTGGACTGGCGGCGGTTTTCATGGGCCTGCGGCGCTCAGAAGTGTTTGGCAATGTGTCTTTGTAGGATTCGTTCTGGTGGAAGCCCGAAGGTGGGGAGGAAGGGCAGCGGCTTACCAGGCAAGTCGATGCATCGCCCAAACTTCCCTTGCGGTTTCTATCTGGAAGTTGGCCCCATGAAAAGCTATCCCACGCAGATCGTCGCGAACCAGCACATGCGCGATGTGCGCGATGCCAAGAGTTATCCTCTCTCCTGTTTCGAATAGGACGGCGGCCAGGCGTTCCTCAATTGGAGCGCGCTGGCGTGATGCGGGGTCTGCTGCTCCTGATGGGAAGCCAGAACGAGCGCAGCCTCTCACCGCCACGAACTGGTGGGGCTCTACTCGCACAAGGCGAAGGCGCGCACCGGGAACGACGTACCGCCCTGAATGGCCGGAGGCGCCGCAAAAAAAATAAAATTTCGGGCTGGCAGGCGATCCAGCCCGCACAGATGCTCGACGATCGGAATACCGGCCGCCAGCAGCAAAGTATGCGCGGGTCGCGCGGGGTCCTCCATATTGTCGATGTTGGCGCAGTCGATTCCGACCAAGGCCGCGCCCTGGTGGACCAGATGCTCGCACGCGCCCGCCGCGAGATACGGACCGGAGCGAAAGTAGTTCGGTGATCCCCAGTGCTTGGCCCAGCCGGTATGAACCAGCACCGCCTTGTCGCGGATGGAAACTCCGAAAACGACGCCCGCTTCGATGGGCCCGTCTTCCGGCCCAGAGATGACGACCCCCGTGAGATTGGCGAGCTTCTCCAGGGGCACGCCCGCAAGGTCCGCGCCATTGGGGTGGCGGTGAAAGGGTGCATCCACGTAGGTTCCGGTGTTGCCGCCCAGTTCGTAGGATGCGATCTGGAAGCTGGTGCCGGAGGCATAGTGAGCGTGCTGGGCGGAATCTCCGTGGGCCAGAAAAGTGTGAAACTTCGGCACCGGGAGCCCGGGATAGGACGGCATGCCCGGTTCGAGCCGGTGGCTGAGATCTACGATCATTCCTTCCCCCTGCCAATGCCTCATGGAACGTACACATTCACGCTTTGCGATTCCACATTCTTCGAGATTTGGACGCGGCCCTGCCGTCTTCGGCAACACTGATGCCGCCGCGAAGTGGCTCGTGGGCCTGCGCTGGGCGACCGTGGCGCAGGTCACAGCCGTGGTGGGATAAGGCCGCGAGTCTCCCACCTAGGAAGGGATGGCGACCCAACTTCAGAGCGAAGTCGTTGCGCAGAATTCGCTCGCTGCCCTCGAAGCGACATGGCAGCCGGGCCGCGCCCAACCCGAGCGTCGAGCAGACCGAAGAAAAAGCTGATCCGTCGGACCGAGCGTGACGATTCGTCCAGCAAAGTTCCGCGAAGGAACCCGATGGCGGCGGCTCGGCAGCTTCGCGGAGAGAGTGGCGCACGCCACGTCACCGCCCCAATTTCAGGGCTTGGTTGCGGTCTGCTGGCTGGCGACGCATTGCCACAGCCCCCCGGGCATGCGGACCCAGGTGTCGGTCCAGCGCTCGCGACGATCGACTTTGCTACCGTCGCCATCGACGCCTTTTCCAGTCCACGCTCCGGTCGCGATTGCGACGTGACCGAAGGCGATCACTTTCACATCGCTGATCCCATTCTGCTCCCACCGGCCGCCCTTAAGGCTGGCGAGCAGCGCTTCTTTGCCAGAGACCTTGCCATCGGTGTCGGTGTTGACGAAGCGATCGGCGAGAAGCGGGGCGACCATTTCCGGCTTGCCGTCTTTCTGCGCCGCAGCCCACTTGTATTCCAGGTCTGAGATGGCTTTCTCGAGGTCCGGGGAAGCTTGGGACCAGGCGGGAAGCGTGGGTCGACAGAGCAGAAGCACGACCGCCGCTAAGAGTGCTCGTTTCATCCGGGATTCTCCTCAGCGGCTAATGTTACAGGACCCCAGCGAGCGCAGCCAGCGTAGCCGGCATCGCACACCGGCACGACCCAGCCATCTACATGTAGAACAAACTTAATCGCGGCAGGCGGTGGTTTTCCAATAGGCGTTTGTGGATGTACTGCTTCTCGAGTTGAGCAATCTGGGCGGCGGGCATCTTGCTGCGGTAGGGAGCAAGTTCGCGGTCGGCCTGGGCGCGGACCGAGACGACGTCTTCATCGAGCGTCGCGGCCAGCAAAGCGGCGAAAAGTTTTTCTTCCATGACGGTGAGGCGACGCTCCAGATCCTCGAGGCGCAAGCGGCCTGCCTTCGGCGATGTTTCTGATCCCGTGGGGCCCGCGTCGCTATGGATGAGCTCGGCCAATTCGCGCAGGGCGCGTGCCGTTTCACGCGCCACCGCCTGCGGGGAGACTCCGCCACGCTCGAGGAGCTCGACGCGCTCCAGTTTCTCAGCATTGCCCCGCAGAAACAGAGCGATCTCGCCCGGCTGGAATCCCCGATCCGCTGCGGACCGACCCGCGCTGGGCTGCGCCTCGCTGTCTTTCGCTGCGCCTACCGCCGCTTCCTTCATGTCTTCGGCCGCGGATAGCACCGCCTGGGAGCAATAAGCAAGGCTATTCACCTTCTTCGATTTCGACGGCCGCCGCTCGTGGTGGTCGAAGGCTGCATCAATGCCGCGTAGGACAGCTGCGAGCGGAATCCCAGCATCTTTCCAGGTTTCGATCAGCGCCCAATCCAGAGTGGAAAGCAACAGCGTGCCTCCGCGACGACGCTGGAAGTGTTCTTCGATTTCCGTGAAATAGTTGAAGTAGTTTTCCACGAGCACTTCAGTGGGAGGAAGAACGCGACTTGCCAGGCGGTCTGGCCTCGGCAGCCGGGCTCGGAGACTTCGCGGCCCTGGCTTTGGCGGCTCCGTCCCGCCCGGCCGCAGCATTGCGTTCCCAGATGATGCGCAAGCCCTCGAGCGTCAGGTGGTCGTCGACCACCTTGATGTATTTCGAAGCGGTTCCGAGCAGCGGCGCCAGGCCGCCGGTGGCAACCACCTCGGTGTCCTTCCCCATCTCGTTCAAGAGTTGCTCGAGAATGCCATCGACCAGGCCGAGGTAGCCGTAGTATAGGCCGGACTGCAGACTGCCGACCGTGGTGCTGCCGATCACGCGCGATGGCTTGCGGATGTCGACTCGAGGCAGTCGCGCGGTGCGCTGGAAAAGGGCATCGGCGGAAATGCCGATGCCGGGACAGATCACGCCGCCCAGATATTCACCCTTGGCGGAAACGCAGTCGAAGGTGGTGGCGGTGCCGAAATCGACGATCACACAGGGGCCGCCGTACTTTTCGAAAGCGGCGACGCCGTTCACGATGCGGTCGGCGCCCACCTCGGCGGGATTCTCGTAGTGCACGGGCATGCCGGTCTTCACGCCGGGTTCGATGAACAACGGCTTCAAGTTGAAGTAGCGTTCGCAGACCTGGCGCAGGGTGGAGTCGAGCGGGGGCACGACCGAGGAGATGACGATGCCTTGGATGCCGGAGACTTCGACTTTGTCCATGGAGAAGAGGCTGCGGAAGAGCACTCCGTATTCGTCCACTGTGTGATTGAGCGCGGTGGCTACGCGCCAGTGGGCGACAAGGCGCTCATAGTGTGGCGTTTCTGCCATCCGGTCTCCGGGTCGGAGGTTCGCGACGCGGGCGAAAACGCCCAGCACCGTGTTGGTGTTGCCGACATCGATGACCAGAAGCATAAGAAACCACGTAGGCCAGACGTCCTCGTCTGGGCAGCCGAGCCTTGCTCGGCCGACGGGCGTTCCCACAAACTCGGGCGGCCTCGCGAGCTAAGCTGCTCTGACCGTCCCGCTCAGAACGGTGCGCAGCCCCTGCGCAGTCCGAACCCGCAGGAAGCCGCGCGAATCCAAGCCTTCCGTTACGCCTTCGAAACCGCCGTTCTCTTCGGTGTGCACTTTTCGTCCGCGCGCGTAAGAAGAATGCTCGGCAAAACGGCACAAGATCGACTCGCGTGCGTTCGGCTTGTCCAGAAGGTCGCGATACTCGCCGTGCAGCGATTTTAGCAAAGCGGCGGCGACTTCCACCCGCGACCACTCGGTTCCTGAAGCCATGCGCAACGAGGTCGCGACCTCCCGCAATTCCTCGGGAAATCTTGGCTGATTCACGTTGATGCCGATGCCCACCACGACATAACGCACGCGCGTCGCCTCCGCATTCATTTCAGTGAGGATGCCGCAGAACTTCCTGTCGTCGAGAAGAAGATCGTTGGGCCACT
>Ga0137419_10000425_pt1 | contig 15002 bp, 8 predicted proteins | sample CZODoug3_1_2_16f_FD_108279 | JGI IMG/M metagenome (GOLD analysis project Ga0137419, IMG submission 108279) | Vadose zone soil fungal communities from Angelo Coast Range Reserve, California, USA - CZODoug3_1_2_16fungal (Illumina Assembly) | ecosystem: Environmental > Terrestrial > Soil > Vadose... | reverse complement strand
GACGGCGTGGCCGAGGCTGTTCCCGGTCAGCGAAAAGTGTCCGAGATTAGACATAACGAGGTTGACATGGATATTCGATCGCTCCAGAAGCCGCTGAAAGACCAATATCGCAATGACCCAAATGCCTCGAAAATCACAATCCGGGCAAAGGGTGGACAGACGGATGTTCCGGTAGCATGCTCGGTCGATATCGGACGTGCCCTCTACCATGCGGAGGCCCACAAAGGAGTCGGAGGCGCCGGGGCCGGCGCTTGCTCCGGCGACCTTTTGCTGGGGGCTCTGGCAGCTTGCGCGCAGATCACCTGTCAGATGGTGGCCGCGGCTATGGGCATACCAACCGAACGCATTGAGGTCAGGGTAGAAGGAGACTTGGATCTCCGAGGCACGCTTGGCATATCAAAAGACGTGCCCGTCGGCTTTGAGAGCATTCATCTTCATTTTGAAGTTGCTGCGCCTAAGGCAACACCGGAACAACTGCGCGGATTGCGAGAGAAAACAGAACAGTATTGCGTGGTGATGCAGACCCTAATGCGGCCGCCGAGTCTGGAAACCGAGTGGGTTGGTCACGTCCTCGAAGCCCGCATGGACGAATGAATCGCACAACAAAATCAAAGTGAAACGTGCCTCTCCGGATTATGCCCGGGTTAGCCTGATGACGATCTAGCTCCTTGGCCACGCGCTGCGAGGAGCGGCCGGCGTGGGACATCAATCGTATAGAGGCTGCGCCGGCTTCACCTCGGGATTCTCCTCTGCCACCGATATAGCCAGAACGCGGATCTTGTCGTTGCCCGGCAAAGTGATTGTTTTCGCGCCAGGTGGCAGATCAATCGGATACGCGAACAGATAGGAGTAGGCGTAAGCAACATTCTCTCCCCCTGCGTTGTGGTGATGCGTGCAGTACCACGCCAGGTCGGCGCGTTTGATGTAGCCCGGCTTGATGCCGGTCATTTCGGCATAGTCATCATGCTCGGTTCGCGTCGGCCCTCCCGGCGCAGGAACGTCCTTTCCGATCCATTGCCGATCATCCCATTGTCCGACAAATCCGCTCCAGTCCTGAATGTTTAGCTCGACCTCTGCGCTGCCTACTGCGAACATCGCCTTCTGGTCGCCTTCCGCCGAAGCTGCCAGTATGTAAACGCGGTTGTAGCGGCCTTCTGGAAGATCAATCCTCTGTCCCCTTGCCACGACCGCATTGGGTGCGCCCGTCTTCGCCGGGGCGAGATGAAACGCTACATTGTTGAACGTGATCTCTGCAGGCAGCATCTCCGCTGGGATCGCATTACCCTTGCCGTCAAATCCGGCGCCCGACTGCGTGCCGTCATTGCTGGCCGCAGCCAGGTCATATGGCAGTGGCACCGGCACAGAATGCACCCCCGCGACCCTGGTTGTAGCCGCAGCCAGCTTAACGGCAAAGGTGCGCGGCTGATATGCGGTGAACGAGGTTGTCAGCACGCCTCCAGTCAAAGGCGCCGCTCCGACCGGCTGTTCCTGACCGTTCACTTCACGCGCCGCGGTAATCGGCGAAGCGAACTGTATGCGCACGTTCGGCTGCGGTTTTCCATCGAGTTCAACCAGACGCACGATCACTTCGTCGCCCTGCTCAGCCTTCTTCAAAGCTAACAGTCGGATCCGCGGGTTGCTGACTTTCACCAAGGAGAACTCCCGTCCCAGCGCGCCCGCATGTCGCGAAGTCTGAAAGGCGATAAGCGGATCATTCAGGCGCTGGCCCTGCCAGTCAGTCTCGGCGTGGCGCCAGTCCCCGGCGTGACCGGCAATACCGTAAATGAACTCGTGATGTCCGATATCCTGCGTACCTTGGTCCGCATAACCGCCGCGCGTGCCCGGAGTTCGGATCAGCGTCAGCCGGATGGTGTTGTCGTTCGGCTTATCCGATCCGTTCTTGCAATCGGTCAGAACGGTCGCGCCGAATTCGCCACTCATGTCTGTCAGGTCGATCCACTGGTGCGACGGCACTTCGAATTTCTTCGGTTGCGCTGTGCGCCTCTCGATCGTGCCAATGTCCCAGTTGTAGGTGGCCATCTGGTTCGAAGCTGCGAGCGGAAACGTCGCCTTCAGGTTGGCCTCTTTGGTATTCCAGTCGATTGCGTTTGCGAATTCCACGCGCTTTCCCGCGTCGCCCGCCGAAAGCCGGATCGTCTGCACGAACTTGGAACCCGCGGCTTCACGCGAAACTTCCACGGCCACGCGCGCCGGACCATTTTCCACTAGGCGAATCCGCGCTGCACCTCCGACGAAGGCCTTCGGTTCCGCCTGCTCCTGATCCCAATCCATGTTCCACGCCGGCCACTGCTCCGGGTTGTCATAAGAAATCGCAAGCCGCGCCGGAGCCGCCAGCAATTCCTTGCCAATCGCTTTATCGAAAATGCTGGCGACGTCGCCGTCCGCATTCAGCTTCACACGGTAGTACTGATTTTCGATCGCGTTCTGCGACCCTTGCAATTTTGATGCAGCCGATTCCGCACCACCGCCGGGTTGCACATCGTAAACCGCATATCCTACTGACGGAACCTTTGCGACGAACAATACCCTGCCGTTCGAAATTTGGGCCGGAACTTCCTTGCCGTCAGAAGCACTGACGCGAACCGCCTTAGGCATTCCGCCCGAAAAATTCACGGTGGCTTCCACGATGTCCTCTCGCGCGACGTTCAGTGGGTTGAAGACAACTACCGGAACACCCTTGGTCTCGGTGTTCAGCCCCGCGGCCACAGCTTCTGTGGCGTTGCTGAGCGCACCGGCAAACTGGTTCATCGCAATTACGTCGTCGTTCCAGGCAAACTCGTATGCCTTGGGAGTGGCCGTGCCGGCGGCGATGTCATGGAAGTGGCCGCCCATCACCAGTGTCCAAGCATCGTTCAGTCTGTGTAGCGGATACGGCCGCGCACCCAGCCATTCCGCTGCAATCGAGGTCTTCTCCGCCGCATCGGCAAGCAACTCTTCTTTCCGCAGCCAGCGTTTCTGGTACGCCTGTGATGTCAGTGATCCGGCCGAATGGTTGGTCAGCTCCAATTCGCCCGTGTAGCGTGGCAGACCAGCAGCCTCGAAGCGAGTGATATCGAGGAACATCTGTTCCGCATTCGCAGAGACAACGTGAACAGGACCATCGCCCACCCTTACCGCGGGCCATTCGGGATGCGGCTGCCCTTCATGAAAAAGCTGCCCCTCGGGCGGAAGGTTGGCGGTTCCCTTTGTGACAATGGCCTCCAACCGCTTGACCGATTCCTCGTCCGGAGTTCCGCCAATGTCGCCCGTACCGTAATAGTGATAGTCCGTAAATACGCCGCTGACTTTGCCGTTCTGCTCGACCCGCGCGGCCCAATCATGTTGATACCGGTCCAGGTTGCGATCTTGTTGCACCTTGGTGACTGCCCTCTGCCGGTTGCTCAGATTAGTAAAGTCCTGGACTTCTTTCTGATCGGGCGGCTGTCCGCTTCGGTCGGCCAGTTCCAGTTTCTGTCGCAGCGCCTGCAGCCTGTTCTGCTCCTGTTCAAACGCGGGATCGGGCGGCAGCGGAGGCAGCGGCCGGCTGAGATCAGTGTCGATTCCGGCACTGTAATCGCCGGGGTTGAGGCCGGCCAGCACGCTCTCGCCATCCGGTCCCACCCAGACCCCCACGTTGAAAGGCGTTCCTTCCGGCGTCTTCTCTCGCGATTCCGGACCTCCCGCGTTGGCGGAAGAACCCCAGACTAGCTTCTGCGTTGAAAATCCCTTCACCCCGGAGTGCGCCAAGATGGTCGGCAGCGAAGACGGAAATCCGAAGCAGTCGGGCAGCATGTATTCTGCGCTGGCTCTGCCGAACTCTTTCCGGAACCAGTCATTTCCGTAGAGAATCTGCCGGATGATGGTTTCAGCGCTAGGCGCGTTCACATCACCCTCTTCCATGGATGAGCCCGCCGGAAACCATCTGCCAGAATCTACATACTTCTTTACTTTTTCAAAATCCGCAGGAAAATATTCCTTCATGAAACGGTAACGATTGGCGCCGCTGAAATTGAAAACATAGTGCGGATATTTTTCGAACAGCGTGAAGTTATCCTCCATCGTCTTCCGAATATATTCCTTGATGACTTGGGGATACTCCCATCGCCATTCCGTGTCCAGGTGGGCATAACCCACTACGTAGAGGGTGGGTTGCTTTTTCAGATCAGGCTTTTCGGCGGTCTGGGCGCCGGCCGCCCCCAGCAGGATCAGGACTAATGAGGTCAAAACTGAAGTCGCGCGACATCGTAGCATTTCACTCTCCTCAGACGTATGTTATGTGAAGGTCAGTCACCTTAAAGCCAGCCTCAGTTCCGCGGTAGCGAGAAATAGAACACAGAACCCCGGCTAAGTTGGCTGGTGAGACCCATTGTGCCGCCGTGCAGCTCGACAATGGCCCTCGCGATTGAGAGTCCCATGCCGGTGCCTTGTACTGAAATCCTCTGGTTCCGACCGCGATAAAACCGCTCGAAGATCATTGTCTGTTCCACGTCGTCAATGCCAGGCCCATGGTCGGCAATGCTGGTGATCAAGCGATTGTTCTGCAGCTCCGCACTGATATGAATCGGGGTCTCCGGCGGCGAATATTTCGCGGCATTGTCTAACAGTTGAACCAGTACTTCTACCACGCGGTCAATATCCATGTTAACCGCGGGTAGATCTTTCGGAACTTCGACTTCGATTGGGCGCTTATCCACCATGTTCTTCACTTTTTCCAACGCCATGCCGACCGCTTCACTAATTGGGTGAGGCTCCAGGTGAAGCTCTACCTGCCGCGCATCCAACTGCGCGACTTCCGCTGCCTCGCCTACCAGGCGGTTCAAGCGGTCGCTCTCCTCATCGATGACCGTGGCAAGTTCTTTGAGTTGCGGCTTGTCGAGTTCGACCTCCGAAAGGAGCGTCTGGGCCGACGCTTTGATGGCCGTAAGAGGAGTACGAAACTCATGGGTAACAGAATCCAGCAGGAGAGCGCGCAAGCGATCACTCTCGCGGGCGCCCTCTGCCTTGCTGAGTTTTTCCATCGTCGCGGTTTGCTCAATGGCGGTTGCCACTAGGCTGCCAACGGCTTCCAGGGTCTCGCGCGAAATGTCGCACCCAACCATCGCCAGCGTTCCGACTGACCGAACTCCCATTCTCATTGGCATATAGCCTGAACGCTGCCGATGGTCAAACATAGGCTCGCCCCGCGCGCTGACCGCGCGTAACTGTTCTTGCGGAAACAGCGGCTGCACGTTGATGTCAGAAAGGTAGATCTTTTGCTTATTCTCCAGAAACAAGGCTACGCCGGCGGCGCCGAAGACCTCTGCGATGTAAGCGGGTAATTTGTTCAGGAGCTCAAAGACGTTTTCGGAGACGAGAAGCTGTTGGCTTAATGCGTAGAGACGCTCCACCTCCTTCCGTCGTTGGGTTGCTTGTCGTGTTTCGCGCCGGGCGCGCTCGGAGAGCTGGCTGCCAATTATCGCTGTGATTAGAAAGGCAACTAGAGCAATCCAGTTCTGCGGATCAGCGATGTTGAATGTGAACAAAGGAGGCAGGAAAAAGAAGTTGTAGAGCAGCGTAGCCAACACCGCCATGACGATGGCGTAGCGAAGTCCCCAAGTCGCCGAAACAACAAGAATGGCTAGCAGGAAAATAAAACCGACCGTGGTTGGGTTTCTGTTCAGGATGTGAAAGCAGACCCAGGTGATCAGCGCGTCGAGCGTTGCAACCACCAAGTAACGCAACACCTGCTGGACCACTTGTTTCACGACGAGATTGTAGCTGATTCGACAAATCCGCCTTCCCGGTGAACAATATTCGCGATGACGAAAATACCTGAGCAGAAGACAGCTGAGCAATGGCTGGAGGAGACTGCTCCGCAGAAGAAGCTAGCCATCTTTAAGCTGTTCCTCGGCTACGCGCCTGGAGTGGGTAAGACTTTCAACATGCTCAGCGAAGGGATTCGCCGGGCCAGCCGCGGCGAAGAAGTTGTAGCTGGACTGGTGGAGACTCACGGACGCAAAGGCATTACGGAGCTCGCGGCCCGGCTCGAAACGGTGCCGCGCCGAAGACTGAATTACAAGGGCGCGGACTTCGAGGAAATGGACGTCGACGCTATCCTTGCCCGCAAGCCGCAGGTTGCGCTGGTGGATGAGCTCGCACACACCAACATTGAAGGTAGCAAACACCGCAAACGCTATGACGATGTGCTCGAATTGCTGAATGCCAATATTGATGTGCTCTCGACCGTAAACGTCCAGCACATCGAGAGCCTGACGCCCCTGGTGCAACAGATCACGGGCGTGCCGGTGCGAGAGACCGTTCCCGACTGGGTCATTCAAAGAGTCAACGAGATCGTTCTTGTCGACCTCACACCCGAGGCCCTGCAAAAACGCATGCGCCGTGGCGATATATATCCGGTTGAACGTGCCGAACGAGCGCTTGACAACTTCTTTCGCCCCGGAAATCTCATCTCCCTGCGCGAACTGGCGCTGCAGCAGGTGGCCCGCGCAGTAGATCGCAGTCTCGAATCGTACTTGCAAAAGGAAGGCGTTGCACCGCACGCGGCGGTGCGCGAGAGATTCGGGGTGTGCATCAGCTCGAATCCTGCGGCGCAGTATTTAGTCGCGCGCGCCGCCCGCATGGCGCAACGTATTGATGCGGAGCTCTACGTGATTTACGTGGATATCGGCAGAGACGAGAGCCCTGAAGATCAACGGACTCTCGCGCAGAACATCCGGTTTGCCGAGGGCCTGGGCGCACAGCTGCTGCGCGCGAAAGGCAACAACGTGGCGGAAGAAGTCGCCAAAGTAGTGCGGGACAAGCACATTACTCAGGTTGTCTTTGGTCGCTCGGCGCAGTCCAATTGGCGAAAGTATCTTTACCTTTCCGCCATTCACAAGTTCCTGCGTGACGCGCCAGCGGTGGACGTACACATCGTGACGCAGGAGGTGAGGTAGCCCGATGGCTGCCGTGGGCGAGAAACCGAAGATCCTGGTGGTAGACGATGAGGCCCAAATTGCGCGAGTCCTCAAAACCACGCTCTCCGCGCGCGGATATTCGGTCCGAACCGCTTCCGATGGCGACGATGCCTTGCAGGTGATGAAATCGTGGACACCCGACCTCGTGATCACCGACCTTCGGATGCCCAACATGGACGGCGTCGAGCTTTGCCGCCATCTTCGAGCAAAGTCGGGAATTCCCATCATCGTGCTTTCGGTAAGAAACGAGGAGCGCACGAAGGTCGAGGCGCTCGATGCGGGCGCTGATGACTACGTCACGAAACCGTTCAGCGTGAATGAATTGCTGGCACGGGTCCGAGCCGGTCTTCGGCGCCTGTCGGCAACACAGCCGCTCGAATCGGACGTGGTTGAAGTTGGTCACTTCCGCATAGATGCGCAGGCCCACAGCGTCCAGGTCAAAGGCCGCGACGTACGCCTGACGCCGAAGGAATTTGACATTCTGACCTACCTTGCGCGGCATTCCGAGCGCGTTGTAACGCACCGCGCGTTGCTGGCGGCTGTCTGGGGAGACAACAGCACAGAGCAACCGGAATATCTTCGCGTCTTCATAGGCCACTTGCGAAAAAAGCTTGAGCCTGACGAAGCCTCGCCGCGCTACATAACCACTGAACCGTGGGTCGGATATCGCTTCAATCCTGAAGGCGAACTGCGATAGTCAGTCTTCTCGCACAAGAGTGTCCAGACGCAGCTAACCCCGTCTAGCGATCCCGGCCGCGTAACCTTGCAACCATTCTGCGCATCTTCGTAAAGAGACCATAAAACTGGGGACTACGCGAGTTTATGAACCTTTTATGAAGCTTTTATCCAAAAGTTATGCACAGAAGTATCGAATGGAGTGTTGGTAATTGACAGGGACGGATCTCTTCGAGCAGTTGAGGGCTACGGAGGATGAACCTTCGGCGAAACGAGTAGGGCGTTTGAGAATGAAGGGATGCAAATGAATGAGCACACAGTGGTGTCGATCTTAACGCGCGGCCTGGCCGTACTTCTCGGTTGTCTTTGTCTTGGCGGAATTCCGATGCGCGCTTTTGGACAGAGCTCACCCACCGAGACGCAGAGCAGATCCAACGATCAGCAACCTAACGACTCCGATCAGCAGATACCGCCGGCTATCGCGAAAGAGCTTTACGCCATGAAGAAGCGCATCGCGCAACTGGAGGCGGAGCTGAGACAGCACCAGGCTGCAGAGCAGCCCGTCACAGCGATTCACACTGCAAAAGCTACGGCGTCGATTGCTCCGCTTGCTCCCGCAGTGACGGTCGCGCCCGCGGAAGGCGAGGCCTTGCTGCCTGCGTCCACACAGCCCGCCAAGAAGCAACCCGCGGAGCCGTTTGCCTTCGCCGATTACACCTGGTTGAACGGCAATCCGCGGACGAAAGAGCCTGCCTTCGATTCAAAATTCTTTACCCCTGAAATCCGGGCGGATGTCGACTATATCGTCGATTTCAACCATCCCTCCGACGATACGATTGGCGGGTCGAGCGAGGTCTTTCGATCAAGCGAAGTCCACGTGACGCAGCTTGGCGTCGGAGGCGACTTTCACTATGACAATGTTCGCGCCCGGCTGATGACGCAATTCGGCCTGTATTCACAGACGACGCCGCGCAATGACGCCAGCCCTGCGCGTGGCCAATGGAACCTCGCCGATGCCTATCGCTACGTTTCCGAGGCCTATGGCGGATATCACTTTAATAAGTTGCATGGGATCAACGTCGATGCGGGAATCTTCATGTCGTATATTGGACTGTTCAGTTATTACAACTTTGACAACTGGGCTTATCAGCCGTCATATGTCTCGTCGAATACCCCGTGGTTCTTCAATGGCGTGCGGGTGCAGATCTTTCCGACCGAACATCTGAAAATCGAGCCGTGGTTCATCAACGGATGGCAGTCCTACGGGAGATTCAACAACCGGCCGGGTATTGGAGCGCAGATCCTGTGGCGGCCGAATGGACGTTGGTCGATACTCGGGAATCAATACGCTTTAGGGGAAGATGTCCTAGGAGTTCCAGGCCGGGTCCGATACCACACCGACGATAGCATTGAGTACAAGTACTACGACAATCCCTCGAAATTTCTTGATAAGGCCGCCTTCTCGCTTACCGGCGATATGGGATGTGAACATGGCGGCGGCGTGAGCTGTGCCGGCAATTCCGTGCACGTGGTTGCGGGCCAGCGCGTCGTGTGGCCCAAGCAGGACTTCCTTGGATTCATGCTCTACAACCGCTTGTGGTTTCACAAAGATCTTTACGGCTTCACCCTTGGTGGTGGCAAGATCAACAACCCCGGCCGCTATCTGGTGTTGCTGCCTCCGATCAATGGCGCGACCGCGACTTCAGGGACGCCTTATTTTACGGAAAATCCAGGGGACCCGTACAAGGCTTGGGACGCCTCGGCAACCTTCGATTACATGCCCAGCCAATACATCACGTTCCGCTGGGAGTTTGACCATCGGGCTGCCAGTGTCCCTTATTTTTCTGGGAAGGGCGGAATCACTCCTCCGGGTGGCAACACTGGAGCGCTGGGATCGTTGGTCCCGGGTTTTACCCCGGATCTTCGCAGAGACGAGAACCGGCTGAACCTTGCCATACTGGTCAAATTCTAAGAAGCACAGTGAAATCAAAAAGCTTCTGAGGGGAGATCTGCATATACAACTGGCATCGGGAGGAAGGTGGGTCTTATGAAACACCAAGTTTTGTTGCTGATGTGTTTCGGAGCCTGCGTTTCAGGTCTCACAGGACAAGCGGTGGCGCAGGACTCGACAGCGCATACTCAGGATTTGCGGCAGCGCGTGGAGCAACTGGAATCAGAAGTTAAAGAGCTACAGTCAATGTTGAAGCAGATGCAATCGAGAGATCAGACTTTAATGCAGGATCCGCCGAGTGACGCCGGTTCCAGCCAGAGTTCAACACCGTCGCAAACGCTGCTAAATTCCGCGGACAGGAAAACGCTCGATTTTTTCCGCGATACTACGTTGAACCTCACCGTTGACGGCTATTACGCGTACAACTTCAACAATCCAGTTGGACGTGTGAACCTGTTACGTGCCTATGATGTGCTTAGTAACGAATTCAGTTTGAATCAGGCCAGCGTCATCTTAGAGCGTGCACCTGATCTCGGCACCGGACGCCGTTGGGGCGCACGCCTGGATCTGCAGTATGGCCAAGCCACCGACACTTTGCAGGGAAACCCCGCGAATGAACCTCGACCGCAGATTTGCAGAAATATTTTTCAAGCGTATGGGACCTACATCGTCCCTCTGGGCAAGGGTTTGACGGTCGATTTCGGAAAATGGGGCAGCTCGTTGGGGATGGAAAATAATTACACCAAAGACCAGATGAACTATTCGCGGTCGTTCTACTTCGATTTTTTGCCTTTCTACCATATGGGAATCCGCGCGAGTTATCCCATCAACGATCGCTTCAGTCTGAACTATTGGGTGGTTAACGGTACCAACCAGGTCGAGGCAACCAACGGTTTCAAGGATGAGCTTTTTGGTTTCACCGCGAAGCCCCGCAAATCAATCAACTGGACGGCTAGCTATTATCTCGGACAGGAGCACCCAGATAGAGCTGTGGTGCCGCCAAGCAGCCCGATCCCGGTTCAACCGGGACTCAGTTTTCAGGCCATTCGGCCGGCGCCGGATGGGTACACTCACATCTTCGACAGCTACGTGACCTGGCAAACCTCGCCGAAGCTGACGCTGGCTGTGGAAGGCGATTACGTGATTCAGCGTCTGTGGCAAAATGCGGCGCCGGGTCATTCGTCAGCCCCTTCCCACGTGGACGGAGGCGCTGCGTACGTCCGCTATCAGTTCACGCCGAGGGTTGCCCTGGCAGGACGCGCGGAATACCTCTCGGATCGAGGCGGATTCTTCAGCGGCATCACTCAGGCGCTGAAAGAAAATACCGTCACTTTTGACTACGCTCCGGCTGATGGCTTCCTGATGCGGTATGAGTGGCGGCGCGATTTCTCCAACCAGCCCTCATTCTTGACTGATGTGCAAGGCATTCTCAGCAAACAACAGGATACAGCGACTGTAGGCCTCATCTGGTGGTGGGGGCGGAAAGAAGGCTCCTGGTAAGCATGGAGCTCAGCAGGTTTGGAGATGGAGGAACGAATATATGCAGGACATACTTTGGGTCGCGGTTACGATTGCCTTCTTTGCAATCGCGATTGCTTATGTGCGCTTCTGTGACGGGGTAAAGTGAGGCAGCGATGACTTTGGAATCAATCATTATGCTCGTCATCAGTCTGCTGATGATCGTGTACTTGCTGTACGCGCTGCTGCGCCCGGAGAAGTTTTGATGGCCGCTAACGGATGGTTCCAGATCGCATTTTTTCTCCTGCTGATTCTGGCCGTGACGAAACCACTGGGTGTCTTCATGGCGCGGGTCTTCAACCGTGAAAAGACATTCATGGACCCAGTGCTGCGCCCGCTCGAGCGCTTGCTATATCGCGTCACCGGCGTTGATGAGAACCACGAAATGCGCTGGACCGAGTATGCGGTATCCATGCTGCTCTTCAGTGTGGTTTCAATGCTGGTGTTGTATGTAATGGAGCGTGCGCAGGCTTTCTTGCCCTTCAATCCGCAGAAGTTGGGCGGTGTCGCGCCTGCGCTCGCGTTCAATACCGCTGCGTCGTTCACCACGAATACGAATTGGCAGAACTACAGTGGCGAGACCACCATGAGCTATTTCACGCAAATGGCAGGCCTGGCATATCACAATTTCGTATCGGCAGCTGTCGGAATCGCTATCGCAATCGCATTTATTCGCGGCATCGCCCGGCGCGAAATGGAAACCATCGGCAACTTCTGGGTTGATCTGGTCCGCTCATGCCTTTGGGTGCTGCTGCCATTTTGCATCGTGGGAGCTCTGGCGCTGGTCTCGCAAGGAGTCGTTCAGAACCTGAAGCCCTACGACACGGTGAAGCTGATCGAACCGCAGCACGTGCCGAAAGTGGACGCCAGCGGGAAACCCGTTGTCAGCTCCGATGGCAAGCCCGTGATGGAGACGGTGACAGAGCAGACCATCGCGCAAGGTCCTGTGGCTTCGCAGGAAATCATCAAGGAATGGGGCACGAACGGTGGCGGCTTCTTTAACGCGAACAGCGCACACCCTTTCGAGAATCCTACCCCAGTGTCGAACCTGATTGAGCTGTTCTGTATTTTTGCGGTTTCCTCCGGCTTGACCTACACGCTGGGACGAATGACCGGCTCGCCGCGTCATGGCTGGGCGGTTTGGGCTGCGATGGCGATTCTGTTCCTTGTCGGAGTGAGCGTCACCTACTGGGCTGAGGCTCAGGGGAACCCGCTGTTGGCCGCCGGGGTAGATCAGCACGTGAGTGCGCTTCAGGCCGGCGGCAACATGGAAGGGAAAGAAGTCCGCTTCGGAATCGCCAACACTGCACTGTGGGCAACGGTTACGACGGATGCGAGTTGCGGCGCGATCAACGGTTGGCACGATTCCTTCACGCCGCTCGGCGGAATGGTGCCGCTGGTGAACATCATGCTCAGCGAAGTCATTTTCGGCGGCGTTGGTGCCGGCCTGTACGGCATGCTGATTTACATCATCCTGGCCGTGTTCATCGCTGGTCTCATGGTGGGGCGGACACCGGAGTACCTGGGAAAGAAGATCGAGGCCTACGACGTGAAAATGGCAATGCTGGTCGTGCTCGTCTTTCCGCTGGTCATTTTGGGGTTTTCCGCCATCTCTGCCGTCGAAGGATTCGGTACCTCCAGCATATTGAATCCCGGCCCGCACGGCTTAAGCGAGATGCTCTATTCGTTTACGTCACAGGCAGGCAACAACGGCTCGGCGTTTGCTGGCCTGAATACGAACACGCTCTGGTACAACACCGCGGGCGGCATCACGATGCTGGCTGGCCGCTTCTTGATGATCCTGCCCATGCTTGCCATCGCTGGTAACTTGGCACGCAAGAAATATGTTCCACCTTCGCTCGGGACGTTCCCGGTTACCACGCCACTGTTCACGGCGCTTCTCATCGGCGTGATCCTGATTGTGGGGGCGTTGACTTTCTTTCCGGCTCTGAGCCTTGGGCCGATTCTGGAGCACCTGCTGATGGGTGCAGGCAAGACGTTCTGAGATTCAATATGGCGACGAAGAAAAAAGCGGTCTGGGAATGGAAGATCGTGAAGCGCGCGGTATGGGATGCATTCCTCAAGCTCAACCCGCACAAGATGATGGGCAATCCCGTCATGTTTGTGGTTGAAGCCGGCAGCGTCATCACCAGTGCGTTACTGCTTCGCGGCGGTGCGGCCTTCAAGTTCAACTTACAGATCACGCTATGGCTGTGGTTCACCGTGCTGTTCGCCAATTTTGCTGAGGCGATGGCGGAAGGCCGGGGGAAAGCGCAAGCCGACACGCTGCGCAAAGCACGCTCGGAAACAGTCGCCAACCGGTTGCTCGAAAACGGCGAGATCGAGAAGGTCCCAAGCTCGAAGCTGCGCACCGGGGATGTCGTTATGGTCTCTGCCGGTGAGTTCATTCCCTCCGACGGCGAAATCGTTGAGGGCGTCGCTTCTGTCGATGAATCGGCGATCACGGGGGAATCCGCACCCGTCATTCGCGAAGCTGGCGGAGACCGTTCAGCGGTGACCGGCGGCACGCGCGTCTTGTCAGACCAAATCAGGATCAAGATTACTTCCAACCCCGGGGAAACGTTTCTCGATCGCATGATCGCACTCGTCGAAGGCGCCGAACGTCAGAAGACACCCAATGAGATCGCCCTGAACATTCTGCTGGCAGGATTAACGATCATCTTTCTTCTTGCCGTGGTTACACTCCAGCCATTCGCGATCTACTCCGGCTCTCCGCAAACGGTTTTCGTGCTCGTCTCCCTTCTCGTTTGTCTGATTCCTACCACCATCGGAGGCCTCCTATCAGCCATTGGCATAGCCGGCATGGATCGCCTGATCCAGCACAACGTTCTGGCCATGTCGGGCCGTGCGGTCGAGGCCGCCGGCGACGTGAACACTCTGCTTCTCGATAAGACTGGCACCATCACGCTCGGAAACCGCCAGGCATCACAGTTCATCGCCGCGCCCGGCATTACTGAAGCAGAACTTGCCGATGCAGCGCAGCTCTCCTCATTAGCCGACGAGACGCCCGAAGGCAGGTCAATCGTTGTGCTGGCGAAGGAGAAATACGGCCTTCGCGGACGAGAGTTGTCCTCGCGCGAGGCTCAGTTCGTCCCATTCTCGGCCCAGACTCGCATGTCGGGCGTCAACCTGGACGGCTTTGAGATCCGCAAGGGCGCTGTAGATGCGATTCAGAAATATGTTTCCTTGAATGGTCGCGACTTCCCCAAGCCTGTTCAGGAGTGCGTGGATCAGATCGCTCGTTCCGGCGGCACGCCATTGGTTGTTGCCGAGAAGAATCGCGGTGCACTCGGCGTCATTGAACTGAAAGACGTGGTCAAAGGTGGAATGCGCGAACGTTTCGATCAACTGCGTGCCATAGGGATTCGTACTGTCATGATCACTGGGGACAATCCGCTTACAGCCGCTGCCATCGCACGGGAAGCCGGGGTGGATGATTTCCTGGCGCAGGCGACCCCGCGCGACAAAATGGACTTAATCAAGCGCGAGCAGGCAGGCGGCAAACTGGTTGCCATGACTGGCGATGGCACCAACGACGCGCCAGCGCTGGCTCAGGCCGATGTCGGTGTCGCCATGAATACCGGGACGCAGGCAGCGAAGGAAGCCGGAAACATGGTGGACCTGGACTCCAATCCCACCAAGCTGATTGAAGTCGTCGAAATCGGCAAGCAGCTTCTCATGACTCGCGGCGCACTCACCACATTTTCAATTGCCAATGATGTCGCGAAATACTTCGCCATTATCCCTGCGATGTTCGCGGGAACATTTCCGGTTCTGAATGCGCTGAACATCATGCATTTACAAACACCGCAGTCGGCCGTATTGTCGGCCGTGATTTTCAACGCGCTGATCATCATTGCCCTGATCCCGCTGGCCTTACG
>Ga0137419_10000424_pt1 | contig 15004 bp, 11 predicted proteins | sample CZODoug3_1_2_16f_FD_108279 | JGI IMG/M metagenome (GOLD analysis project Ga0137419, IMG submission 108279) | Vadose zone soil fungal communities from Angelo Coast Range Reserve, California, USA - CZODoug3_1_2_16fungal (Illumina Assembly) | ecosystem: Environmental > Terrestrial > Soil > Vadose... | reverse complement strand
CGCTTGCAATCAGAACGAGCGAGGCGGCAACCCCGCGCGCGTTGTGGCCACGCGCGCTGATCACCTCGCTGCTGGCGGGAGCGCTCGTCATCACGCGCGAGCCGTTCGCGCCGGCGGTGATCGTCCTCGGCTTCTGGGTGGCGTTGCGCACGCGCGCGATGGCGGGCCCGCGCATGGCACTCGCGGCCGGTGCAACGATTGTCGCGCTCGCCGCCGTTCCATCGCTGGCATGGTCCGGGATTCAGAGCGCGCGCAAGGGCGAGCTGGTGCCCATGTCCAACCAGGCGCCGATCGTCGTCGAGCTTGGGCACAACCCGCTGGCCAACGGCACATTCAACGCGTCGCTCGTGGGCGTCGGCCAACCGACAGGCGTCCGTTTTGCGCTCGCCTATCCAGAGCGCGAGCTGCAGCTGGCCGCACGCAAGGTGCTTTACTTCTGGGGCGTGCTGCGCGACGGCTGGAACGTGCCGCGTCCCGCGGCCGTGTGGGTATGGCGCGCGACGGCCGGGCTCGTGCCGCTGGCCTGGATTGAACCGTGGGCCCGCGGCGGCGCACTGCTGCTGATTGTGCCGATCGCGCTCGCGCTCTGGACGCGCGCGGAGTGGCGGACCTCTCTTGGCGCGATTCGAACCAAATCGTCCAATGGTTGAGGCAGATCGCGGGGTTGAAGCAAGTAATCTGACTTGAGAATTACGAGAGCTTACACGTCAGCGAATTGCATTCTTGATGACCTTCAATGCGACCCTGCAATGATTCCCGGACCAGAAAGCGCACCAGTCTCGAGAGGACCGAAATCGCGTGCGCTGCTCCATCTCGGCAGGGCTTGGTAGCAGCACGTTCATTGAGTCATCGGACTCTTCGCGAGGAATCACCGATCCAGGTTTCACGAAACGCAGCGTGAACCTCGAAGCAGCGTCATGCGAGTGCTATTCGCACCGCAATGGAAACTCCTCGAGCTCCCGAACCGGCCACGGTTGGAGCGCCCCCTGCAGACAACCCGGTCGGCCACGCGAAGTCCTCGTTGTAGTTCAAAGTGCCCGATACGACGCCGCCCTGCAGCAATCCACTGAACGATACCGTTCGCTTGATGTCCATCATGACGGTCGAATGTTCCGCCATCACCCGTCTCGGACTTGGTTGCCGTAAATGTCAGGTTCGACGTTGACCCAGCAAGCGGGCCTGCGATTTGGATTGGGAGGGTCGGCCAGCCGTTCGGAGAACATGGGCTCAGCGTGTCGGTCCCTCCCACATCGCCCGTTCCGGTCACGGTCACGGCCTGCAGCGCCAATGGACCTGATGCCGACCCGTTATAGACATGCGGCACCGGCGTTAGTGATGTTGCGTTGCCGCCGCACGCAATCAGCCAAAAGGGCGATGAGGACGAGCAGTGGTGAGGAGAACATGCCACGCATTTGATACGCTGCATCGAATGCGGTCACTCTCGGTAGATCCCGTAGGGTTCCTAGCTAGGATTCATCTATGGCAGGCGTGGACGGGTCAAGGTCGTTCTTGCTAACAGTACGACTTTGGTCCGCGGTCACGGTGTGACCGGAATCTGACACTCAGGGCGGTCATCGTTTCCGACGACGATTAATAAAGATGGACGGCCGACATCCGAGCGAGCAAAACCACCCCACTTGGGCAGTGACGGACGACCATCCACGATGCGGTGCCACACCGCCGCAAGGACATCCATCTGCATTGGGTTGGCCACGTCGACTATCGGCGCACGCATCGCTACGCCCGTTACAGTTCCGCGTGTGCCCGCGACGATTGCGTGGGTTCCACTCGCGGATAGATTTCCTTCCACTCTCCATCCGGGACCTGGCATTGCCGGGAACGACCGCATCGAACCGGCACATGCGACATTCGCCAGCGGGCCCACGGCGGAGCCGAGGCGTTCATCCGTCAGGTCCCAGCGACCGGCCGCCGTGAGCAGCGCCCGTGCCTCGTACACGCGATGCATCTCCGGATGCAGCGTGGCAATCCAGGTGTCGTCGTCAACGCCAGCCGCCAGTGTCTGTTCGGCAAACTTCAGGTTGTCGGCTTTCGCAACCCAGAGAATGCCGCCGAATACCTGCGCAGCAAGACCGGCGATCGTGCACGCGATTGTGAACGCCATGACTCCGCGCTTCCATCGACTCCATAGGGAGGTGGCCTCGAACCGACTGAGGGCCCACACAATGAGCGCAGCCCAAAACACAACGGTGAAGCTGGCATAACGTGATTGCGCCGCTTGAAGCACCCCGAACTGCGCCCTTCCAATCGTGGTCATCCCGGCACTGACGATCGTGAAGAGCAGGAGCGCGGCCGCGAAACGTTCGACTGGCAGTGCCTGCCCACGGCGCCCGACGAACACATCCCATAAGGCCGAACATGCCACCGCGAAACAGACGGTTCCGGCCAGAACACCTGCGACCGGGCCCGCATATGTGACAGCGGAGCTGAAGAACGCCAGGAAGAACGACAGCGCGGCGGTTGGCGACGTCCATGCCCAGGCCTGGTCGGCTGGAACCGGCGCGTGATTCCACGGGTCGGTGATAACTGCAAGGTAGCCGCCGATAGAAACAGCCTGGAGCACCGCGAACAGAACCCACATCCGATTGGGACGGGGGCTCGCCGCAACCAGCACGGCGACGACAAACGGCACGATCAGCCCATTCGTCGTCGTGAGCATGGCGCCAACGGTAGCGGCAATCGCGATCGGCCACGATCCTGACACGGCCGCAGCGCAGGCGATGACGGCAAACATCAGCACCAACGGGAAGAGAATGCCGGCGACCAACACGATCGATTGGAGCTGGTACGTAAAGAACACATTCACGGCGGCCAGTCCCCAGGCAAATCGCCGCATATCGGGCTGCGCGGGCCAGCGCGTGCGGATCTGTCGCCAGAACGCGAGGCCGATCACGATTTGTGTCGCGAGCGCGATTCCGAAAATCAAGTACCCCGTCATGCCCTCGAGCGCGTACTGAAGCGCAAAGAGCGCCCTCGGCAGCGGAATCACATGCTCGTTATGAGGTTCGAACAGGTACGGCAGTGTCAGCGGCCGGGTCAGCAGCACACGCAGCCAATCCCAATCATCGCGGTACGGGAACTCGAATCGGCCGCGCACGGCAAAACCGACAAACGACGCCAAATAGATGAGGCCGATCGCAAGCTGCACATTCGGAAGAAGCAGAGAATGGAGGGCGATGCGCCGCCCAGGCGGCGCTTCCGCGTTTCTCGCGGCGGCTTCCTCCGACCTCAAATCGCTACTTCGCACAGCCATCACACACCCCAAGGCCGAAATCCCACCTTACGTATAAATCCCGAGACCAGGCGAAACCCAATGCGCAAAGAACCGTGCTTGAGGCAGCGGGTGATGCGACGCACGAATGCATGCGCGCAGCCGCATCATGCGCATCAGGTATTGCGCAGTACGCCTATCACACAGGAAAAAAGGTCGCAATCAGAGCGTCAGCACGGGTTTCAAGGCGCCGGATTGCGCTCATTTCAGCCGATACAATCCGAACGCCGTTAGATCGGGGAAGTTCGCGGGAGGTGGAATCACAACGTCGACCGACTCCACCGGCACTCTCAACCCTGCAACGTCGACCAACATGTCGTTGCGCGGATATTGATTCTGGATAATGTACTGGATGCCTTCGTCGCGCAGGTAGCCCGCGAGCTGATTCTCGCGCAAACGCCTGGCGTACGCGTGATCGTTTACCAGGCCGTCGCCGTTGACCACATGACGCTGAGAGAACCAACCGACCCAGCCGGACGCGTCGATTTCAAATATCGGCTCGTCCTCAGGCACCACACGTTGGACCTGTTGGACGAATTGACGTGACCAATCGATCTGCTGGGCCCGGATACGGCTGTCGACCGCCCATTTAGCCGCAACCAGCAACGGCAGTAACGCAATCGCGGCACGGCCTATCCATCCAGCGCGAATCGAAGCTCGTGGACCGAACCGCAGGAAATACCACACGTGAACGTACAGCGCGGGAAGGAAATACCAATAGGAAACCTGACTGTTTGCGACGAGATGAAAGATGACGAAGGCAGCGGGAGCTGATAGCGCCACGAGGTCACGAGTCACTTCGAAGCCGCCGCGTCTGACCGCTGCCCAAAGCGCGAGCGCAAAGAAAACCCCAAAAACGGCGATCGATATAAGATTTGACCCGTACAAGCCAATCAAATTGTTCTCGAGCCGCAGGGCCATCGAAGTCGATGAAGCCTTGATCTGCATCGAGACCGAGGTCCACTCCCCGAAGTACCATCGCCGCCATGCCAGTTGAAGCACTGCTCCAGCACCAAGCCACGCGAAATCAGCGATAACCGCCTTCACTTTGACAGCACGGTTCGAACCGTGACCTGGCATCGCTCTCTGAAACAACCGCGAGAGAACCATCAGGAAGCCGATGAGAATGGCATCGATCCGAACCAGGGGAATCAACACGAGCAGCAAAGGTCGCCAGCGCCAATCGCGCGCTGCCGTATTTGGCCTTTCATCGAACGGGGCTAAATAGACCCTCGCGTAGAGGGCCAGCAAAACTAGGGAGAGCAGCGTCGTTTCCATTAGGACCTTGAAAATCAGACCCACGCTGAATAACAACAGGGCGTCGACGCGGCTTCGTCCGAAGATGATGCCAATCGCCCAGCACATCATGAAATAGCCCCACAGCATCGCGCCCAGATGGAACTCGGGGTTCGCGGAAACACTTCCGGCGAGAAACGATATAGCTGCGAGCACTGATTGCCAGGCGAGGTGATAACCATCGGTGACATGGATGCCATCGAAGGTCGAGGCGTGGTGCATACCGAGATTCCACGCGATCTTGACGTAGAAGTACGCATCGTCCGCAAGCAGACCACGCGGAAAACGCGTCAACGCCGATTGCAGCGGGAAGGCGCCCAAGCCAGAGAGGACCGCTGCGAGCAGCCAGGCCCGCCAATCATTCGACCGCCACGCGCTCGCCGTTGATCGGAGTGCGTCGACTTGAAAAGAGGTGTCCCTCGCATGAGGGGAAACGGCTGCTTCGGGGCGCATACGCATTCCGCTCGCATTATATCGCCGGTGCCGCATCGCATCGCTGGATGTGCGCGTCTCACATCGAAGCGTTCTCTCGACGCGACAATCATTTGCTGGCCCGCCACGATCTGCGTTGTGTTGAAACGCGATGTTGCTCGGTTTTCACCTCAGGAGCTTCGAGATACTGCGGACCAGCGCGCTAAGCACCGCATGTGACGGCCAGTTGCCTACATGCGACCGGCTCCAACGAATTGCATGCGGCGATGGCGGTCACTGGACGATCCACGCGACGAGGATGACCCGAGAGGCACACGATCAAGGGATCAGTTTCTGCCCGCATCACGGATACCAGCGCGGTTGTCCTCACCAATGACGGGCGTCTGACGTCGGAAAGGCGCGCGAGCTTGAGGACGATCGGTTTCTTCGAGGGCGCAGTCGGACTCCCGCAGCGCAACGGGAGCCCGGCCACTGTCTAAGCGAGCATCAATACGAGCACTTTGCCCAATTCAGTTTTGTCGTGTGTTACAAACAGCCAGCGCCATTGGAGTACCAGATCGAAGCATTTGGGGCGGTGGGCGTATAGATCACCACGTTGCCGTCCGGCTGAACGGTCAGGTACGCACCCGGATTACCTTCTGTGGCCGTCCAGGCGAGGGGTGTGCCACCGCTATCGTAGATGACGAAGTTACCGTCCCCTTGCATTACGGCTTGGCCCGGGCTGGTGCCGTTGGTACAGCTCCACCAGAGCGGGGTCCAGGAAGGTAGTTGGTAAAGTACCAGATTTCCATCGCCCTGATAGACGAGGTTGTACCGGCCGTCCATTGATGTCCGCGACTGGTTGGGCGACAGCGCCTGCCCCGGCGACAGCATGTCCGGAGCTCCGCCTGGGATGGACTGATTGTGCAGATACATATTCTTCAACCACTGTGCCTGGTCCGGATAGTAGCGCACACCCCCCGGGCTAAGACCGTATTCGAACCAGGTCAAGCCAAAGAATCGCGAATTGGTCTGCGCCACTGAGTACCACCAGTTCAGCTGACAATTTGATGGCATTGGGAAAAACCAGTCGACGCCGCCCGCGCTGGTGAAAGCCTGACCGACGACCAAGATCGGTTGCGAGTAATGGGCGAGGACGTGATCGTATTCCCACCGCACATCGTCGATGAACTTCTGCTGCATCGCCGCTCCGCAATCGGGCGTGTAGTCGATGCTCGTCATGTACGCGTCCATGCCAAGAATATCGAGATTGCTCGGAACGGGATGGTACCAGAACGACCCTGCGCCCTTAAGGTTGTACTCATTACTCCAGGAGGTGTCGACGAGTAGCATAGCCTTGTCGGGGAACCTCGCCTTTATCGCAGCGACGAGATTTTGAAGCTTGGTTACCAAAAACTCCCTACGAGCTTTGATCCAACATCGTGAAGGGTCGTCGGGCGGTGCACCGCATTCGTTGCCGATCGTCTGCTCGGTATATGCACTGAACGTGGCCCAGTCTTTCTCGGCACCGTATATGACGCGGTTATGCCATTCTTCGGAAGGTTCGATCGCGATTACGTTGTCCCAGAGGTTGGCGGCGTTTAGCTCGTTGTAGGTGTCCGTCAAATATCTAGCGAGGTGATTTTGATCATCGTCATTCGGATCCGTATAGTTCAGCCGCGCCTCGCTGATCCCGAGCTCAACAATCAGTTTGAGGCCCGCGTTGTCGTACTGCGCGCCAATGGTCGGGGTGAGCCGTGAATGGTCTGGTGCGATCCACGCGATGTTCGAGTACCCGTTGACCTCACTTATGTAGTTGAAGTTGCCCTGTTCTTCGTCTTGGACGAAGTAATAGCCAAAGTACGGCACTTGTCGTGTGGCTTGAGCAGTCGCGCTCGACGAAAGAAGGGTCGATACTGCGAGGGCGACCGAAAGGACGCGCCACCGCAGCCGGATTTTCATTGTGCGAGACCATCCACGTGTGGTCGACGCGTGATCGCCGTTATGACCGAATGTGCCAGCCATGTCTCGCCTCCTTTGAGCAGATGGGTTGAGCCGTATCGCCGCCTGATGTCGCGACGATTGGCGGATACTGTCGTCAGAGGGCTATATGTGTCTGCAAGGTCGGAGATGAGGAGGATTGCGAAGTGGGCAAAACGGATGTCGGATCCGGTGTATCAGCGCTTGTCAACTCAGCTGGAACTGATTGGAGCCAGGCCGTTCTGACGCTCGGCATCCGGAAGCGCGAGGCTGGCATTGATCGCCTGTTCGTTGACCGATCCATTTCGTATCGCCATTGGTGTGACGTAGGCGCGCTTTAGGAAATGCCGATGTAGAGACACTTTGTCACGGAAACCGACGAGCAGGGCGACCGCGGCGAGTTTGAGATCCGTCTCCCGAAGCAGCCGAATCGCATGGAGTAATCGAAGACGCGTGAGGTATTCGAAGACCGTGATCTTGTAATGGACCCGAAAGGCAGTGGTTGCCGTACGAACTGAGCAGCCTACGCTCTTCGCGATTGTCAGAAGCGTTAGGCTTCGAGTCGAATTCGTACTCAGGAACTGCCTGATACGTACAGCAGTCGCGATTGACGACGAACAAGTATGCTGCGAGTCCGTGAGGCGAGCCTCAAGGTCATCGAGCGGACCTTGATCGATAGCAGCCGCAATTCGCTCTAACTGGCAGAATGCTTCAGCATGGCCTGTAATTCCAGAGTGAACCCTTTTGCAGATCGTCTGAAATGCCGCTACTTTCAGGACATGTCGTGCGATCTGTGTCTCAATCTCAGTGCGCGGCGGCGGAATCTGTTCTGCGATCCTGCCCACCGCCTCATGTGGGACGCAATTGAGTGAAGCGTCGCAGAGTGTAGACCGCAGGGTTTCCAACTCGAACAACCATTCAGACCGGGCGATTGACTCTTGTCTGAAAGGACCCGAAGGGGCGAATGATTGGATTCGCTGATTGCGCAGGGGCGACCTATCGTCGCAATTCGTCGGCGACGGCGGCAATCGGCCGAGTCTTCTCTCTGCAGACTTCTGAGAGTCCATTATGGTCCCGAAGGTCGCGTCGGAAATAAATGACGGCAATAGCTGAAGCCAAAACCGAGCCAATTAAAGAGGGAACCCACGTGCGCGTTGCTAAGGTAACGTGGACCCGTCGATAGCCAAGAGATGTCGTTTGTAGGATGAACGCTGACAAGCCAGGTTTCTCAGGTGGATCGGTCTCCGAGCGCCGCAACGACGGGTCGTGGATTTCGATCCCCGCTCGTCTTCTCATAATCGCAGGCGCTCGGACACCGTTCCGTCGTCCCCTTCGATGGTGACGACCTGATCCCTGCTGTTCGCAATGAATAAATCGCCGATGATGCCGGCGTTCTCAACACCAGGAACCGCCTGAATCTGTTCGAGCACGCGCTGGTAAAGGTCGGATCGTTGCGCCGGAACGCTGAAGGTCGTCGGGGTAGAAAGTTCGATTACGAGGACGCGCTCAGGCTTGAATCCCGGATCAATGCTGGTCACGTACCACCAGCTTCGGACCAGTAGACCAGCGCCGACGAGCAGGACGATTGCCAGCGCAAACTCCGTCACAACGAGAGCGCGACGGATTCTACGAGTGGCCGTCCCACCTGAGACGCTTCTGCCGCTCTCCTCGCCAGAGGGACGCAAGTCACGGCGCAACGTCGCAATCGCGGGCGCCAGGACGACCTTGCCACGCGCAAAAATGGGGCGTAAGCAGCGCCTGCAGCAGCCGTTCTTCCCAGAAGAAATCGCGTACGACGGAAATCGGTTTGCTCGACCGCGGCAACGGCGCCACTTTTCAACTACTTGGCGCCGGATCAGAGTGCTGATGAAAGTTTGGTGAGTGAGCCGCGACTTCGCCAATTGGAACCAGATCCGCGAATGGCTGAGGCGGGTCGAAGGCATCCAGTTGGCGCACGAACGCCCATCAAAAGCGCCGTCGCGTCATCATGACACGGGCACCTGCTGAAACGTCACCTCGCCGTTTGCGCGAATTACACAAACCCACGGCGCGCGTCGGTCGATCGTACCGCCCAGGATTTCGAACAGAAACTCGGCGTTGCTCGACGGGGGAAGGGCGAAGTCCGTCCGGATCTGCCGCATCGGCTGTCCGAAACTTTTGACCCTGCGCGAGGCATCCACCAGAACCCGATACTGCGGCATCTGGAACATCGTGGCCGCATGTCGAAGACGTGTTGGGACGAAAGCGAGTGCGACAACGAGCGCGACGATGGCCGTTGCTCGCGCGAACCGTGGAGAGGACATGGCCGCCGTGACCGCCAGCACGAACGTGAGAACCGTGGCGGGCATCAGCGACAGATAGTAGTACGCGTCGAGATCTCCGAGGAACAGCGAGTAACCGGCGATGGCTGCTATTTGAGGCAGGACCGTGACCGACAGGAGCGGAGGATCTTTCAGGTAGCGCAGCGCGACAATACCGGCGCAGATCAGCAGCAGCCATCCAAGGCCAGGCACACGTCCCGGCATGAACTCGATGACCTGGACCGCCTCGATATAGCCATTGAGGCTCTTCACGATCTCTGGCGCGCGCTCTCCAGACAGCGCCCGGCTCAAGCCGTCCGTCACCGCGCTCATGGCAGCGCCGTGCGGCTTCGTGAGCTGAAAGACGATGAGCGGTAGCTGAAGCAGCAGGACGGCGAGACCGATCACAGCAGCATTGCGCAACGAGAGCCGTCGATCGCAACGCACCAGCGGATCAATCAGCATGGCGACGAACACGCCGAGCACGACGAAGATTGTGCCGGTGTACGTATGGACAGCGCTCCACGCGACAACCGCCATCACGGCGACATGAACAACCGATCGACGATGCCAGTCGGCCAGGACCGCAGCCATTGCGAGCTTGGCCAGGGCCGCACCCATCGACGGATTCCAGACGAGCGCGGCAAGACTCATATCGAAGGCCGCCGTTGCGACGATGACGATTGTCGCAAGGGCGATCCACGGCGAGCGGGTCCGCCGCCAGATCGCGACGAGCAGAAGCGCGTCAGCCGCGGATTGGAGCGCGGCCTGACCGATGCCGCCTGCGTGCGGCAAGTTGTCGAACCACGGACCAAAGAGCACCCGCAGGACCCATAGAATCCAGTAGAAGGCCGGGCCGATGGTATAGCCCCCGACGTGCGTGGGTGGACCGACGAGTGGCAGTTCAGAGAACGGCCTCAGTGCGATCGCCCAGTCGCGAATCTGATCGCCGAGCAGCCAGAAATGCTGGCTCACACCGTGGATTCGCGCGACGAGCGCGAGGACGAACACCAAGGTGCTCGTGAGAATTACGGCGCGTGCCGAATCCTTCGATTCGGCCCGACTCACAATCTCCTTCAGGACGTCATGCACGGTGTGTGGCTTTTGCATTCTCAATCGCCATTGAGTATGGGCCAACCGAGCTGCCAGTTAGACGCACCGTGCCATCGGGCCGGTGTTTGTGCCGTTATACGTCAGCGACCAGACGCCATTGAGATCAAGGACCGGAGCCGGACGCTCATCACCGCGGACTACCTGAAATGGTGCGTTGCGAGAGCGCGGCGCGGAATCCCGTACGCTGCGGGCGTGACGACGGGGCCCGCGCGGGCGCTACTGCGACGCCTGGGCCAATATCTCGATGGGTTCAGCGCTGCTTCAGCCGACAGCCGCAGCGAGACGCCGCCAGCCAATACCTCGACGGCCTGCTCAACGACAGCGAGCGGAAGTCCATGCAGGCGATGCATGGTCGACTGAGTGATCCGGGTCAGTATCAGGCGCTCCAGCACTTCATCACGTATTCGCCGTGGGACGCGGCGCGCGTCTGGGCGCACCTCCGCACGGTGGTGCCCGTGCGCGCCGGCATTCTCGCGATCGACGACACGGGGTTCCCCAAGCAGGGGACGCGCTCGGTGGGGGTGCAACGACAGTACGGTGGGACGCTGGGCAAGATCGGCAATTGCCAAGTGGCGGTGTCGAGTGCGTTGATCGCCGACGGGCGCACGTGGCCGTTGGCGTTCGACCTCTACATCCCCGTGTCGTGGACCGACGATGCGCCGCGCCGGGCCGCGGCGGGCATTCCGACCACGCTGGAGTTTCGGGAGAAGTGGCGCATCGCGTTGGCGCAGGTGCGCGCGATTCTCCAGGCAGACTTCACGATCACCGGCGTGGTGGTCGATGCGGACTACGGGGGCAACGCGGAGTTCCGCGCCGGCTTGGAACGGCTGGGGCTCTCATATGGCGTAGCGATTCGCGGCGAGGCGATGTGCGCGGTCGTCGGCGTGCCTGGGCCGCAATCCGCGACGGCCATTGCGCAGTCGGCACCTGAGGACGCATGGGCGTCCGTGACCTGGGGCACCGGAACCGCGGGTCCGTTGACCGCCCGGTTCTGCGCGCTGCGCGTACGGCCGACGAAAGGACGCGCCGACCGGTGGTTACTCTGCGAACGATCCGCGACCGACGAGCGGAAGTACTACTTGCTCCACCTGCCCGACACGACGGCGCTCGTCGACCTCGTCGCGCTCGCCCGCAGCCGGTGGCCGATCGAACAGCAGTATCGCGAGCTGAAAGACGATCTCGGCCTCGATCATTTTGAGGGCCGGACCTATCGGGGCTGGGCGCACCATGTCGTCCTGACGGCGGTCGCGTTTACCTTCTTACAGATCGAACGGGGACGCGCCACCGTCGCGCCCAGACCCACGCTGCCGGTCGTCCGCGGCTGGGTGCGCGAGATCATGGGCCTGCTCTACGTCATCCACAATCGGCGGCTACTCTCGACGCTCGACAGCTTTCGCCGGAATGCGCCGCTCCGAAGGTGACAAAGTAGTGCTAGCCAGTGCGGAGCGTGAGTTGAGAAAACTTGATATCGCTGTGACGGCGCTCATCATTGGGGTGATAGCGGCCTTGGCGATCGAGTTTCAGGGCGACCAGGTCGCCGCCGTGCGAGTTCGTAAAGGTGATGGTCTTCAGGAATTTCACCAGATGGTCGCGCGACTGTCCTTGGGCGCCGATCCAACGTTGAGTCCTTGTGCAGAGGGCCCAACATCTTTGACGTAGGATTGGCGGCAGCTCACAGTCGCCTCAACAATCTGAGAGGGAATCATCATGGCCGCAACGGTTCATGACCCGTCGGACCACTCTCGGAGGCATCTCCCGACAATCGCACTCCTTGTTGCCCTGCTCGCGGGGTCCGCGGGCGCCGCCGGCACGTTCGCGAAGGGCAGCAGTGGGGCCGGCTGGCGGATGATCGGTCACGACTCGAGGAACAGCCGGAATCAGCCGTTCGAGCGCACGATCGCGCCAGCGAATGCCAGCCGTCTCGCGGTGAAGTGGGTGGCCACGACGGCGGGCGACGTCTCCGCGACGCCCGCGGTGGCGCGCGGGGCCGTCTACTTCGGCGACTTTGGCGGCATGCTCTGGAAGCTCGACGCCGACACGGGGCAGGTGATCTGGTCGCATCCGGTGTCGGACTACACCGGAATCGCCGGAGACATCGCGCGCACGAGTCCGTCGCTCGCGGGCGATACGCTCGTCGTCGGCGACCTCAGGTTCCCGTACATGCTGGGAATAGACGCGCGAACCGGGAAGCTGCGGTGGCGCACTCAGGTGCACCCGGACCCGAAAGGGATCATGACCGGCTCGCCCGTTCTCGTTGGCGACACTATCTATACGGGCGTGTCCGCGTCCGGCGCCGGGGGGCCAAACGCCACGTTCCGCGGCGCGATCGTCGCGCTCAACGCACAAACGGGCCGCCTGCTGTGGCGGAGCTATTCGCTTCCGGACAACGGCGGCGTTCCTGGAGGCTACGCCGGCGCGACGATGTTCTCACCGCCGGCGGTCAGCCAGCGGGCTGGACTCGTCTACGGTACGTTCGGGCAACCGTACACCGAACCCGCAAGCGTCACCGCGTGTCACGCCGCTCATGGTGGTTTCACCGAATCGTGCGAGCAGCAAGGGTCGTATCTGAAGTCCGTCGTCGCGTTCGATCTGAGGACGGGCGAGCCACAGTGGTCGTACCGCGTGCAGGGCCATGGCCCCTGGTTGCAGGCGTGCGGCAGTCAGCCGCCGTCCGTGACGTGGTGCGCAGCCGAGTCCGATGGCGAGAAATGGGACCTCGGCGGCTCCGGCGTGAACGTCATGCGCGTGCAGATGGACGGACACTGGCGCGACGTCGTCGGAGTCGGCGGGAAGAGCGGTGTCTACACGGTGCTCGATGCGAGGAGCGGCGCGTTCATCTGGAACACACTGATCGGCCCCGGCGGCGACCAGGGCGGCATGAACTGGGGCACCGCGTTCGATGGGCAACGGATCTACGCCTCGATCACGAATCACCACCACATCCCGTACAAGCTGACGCAGAACGGCGTGGTCTGGAACACCCCCAACACCGGCGGCTCGTGGGCCGCGCTCGACCCGATCACGGGGATGATCCTGTGGCAGACCGCCGACCCACAGGTCGAGACGCTGCCTGGACTGGGCGTGGTCGGGGTGTGGGACCTCGCGCCGGTGACGGTAGCGAACGGTGTCGTGTATGTCTCGTCGATGGCCAAGCTCGCGACCCAGGACCAGATGTTCGCGCTGGATGCGGCGACCGGCGAGGTTCTGTGGCGGTTCGGCGCGGGGAGCTCGGTCAATGCCGCCCCGGCCGTCGTTGACGGCACCGTCTACTGGGGCTCGGGCTACGCCAGATCGGGAGCGGAAGGCAGCGGGAACAACCGGTTCTACGCGTTCACCATCGATGGACAGTAGGGCCCGATCGGCGCACGGACATCAATCTGTGCGCAACAGGGGCGATGCGTTCATCGACATCGGCGTTAGACTCAACGGCGCGCTAGCGTCGGAGGACAAATCATGCGCCTGATGCCAGTTATTTCGGCAGCCTTGGTCTTGTCTACGTCGCACCTTTCCTTCGCGCAGGAATGGATCGAGTTCGCCAGTCGGGGCGACCGTTTCACCTGCCTCTTCCCGAGTCAACCGAAGATCACGGAAACGACTTACCTGTCGCCACACGAGGCCGACCTGCCGGCGCGCGTCTACAGCGCCACGCAGGGCCAGAGCCGCTACTCCGTGACCGTCGTCGACTACAACCAGGCCCAGCCGCTACTCGCCGAAAAAGCCAAGAAGTGCCCGCCCGGCGCGGAACCGTGCCTGGGAGGACCCGGCGACGCCGGGCACTGGAAGGACGATGTGCGGGGCGCGATCGTCTACGCGTCCTGGCAGTTCATGCAACGGGACGCGAAGCTGACGTCGTACGTCTGGAACAATGTCGACATGGTCGAAGGCCATCAGCTGCAGCTCACCAACAACGCCGACAAGTCCCGTACGTTCGCAGGGATCTACATGCACGGGAACAAGCTCTATATCACCGAGGCAACCGTGCCGGCGGGGTACCCGGAGCCGGGCTTGTTTCAGCAATCGCTCGGATGGCTCGACGAGAACGGGATCGGGCTGCGCTATCAGTTCGTCTACATCAACGAAGCGATCTTCATCAATGGAGTGCCGGCACCTCCGCGCGTGGACCGGACGATTCAACCCGGTCAGGGTCGGATTGACGCCCCTGGCGCGACGCCTGGCCAGGCGAATCAGGGCCGCTGATCGTACGAAACCTTTTCTCGCTCTATGAGGAGGTTGGACATGCGGTTCACATTGATTCCCGCAGCGGTGTGTGCGCTTGGCGTCGCGCTTCCCGCGTGGGCCCACCACTCGCACGGCGCCTACGCCGACACGTTCATGGACGTGGAAGGTGTTGTCAGGGAAGTGCACTACGTTGTTCCGCATTCCTGGGTGTACCTGGAAGTCAAGGATCCCAAAGGCGAGCCGCAACTGTGGGCGCTCGAAGCCACCGGGCGTCCGGCGCTCGAGCGAATTGGCGTCACTGCCGACTATCTCAAGCCGGGCGACAGCATCAAAGTACGGTGCCATCGCCTCAGGGACGGTTCGAACGGCTGTCTTCTCGGGTTCCTGAAGGACAGGAATGGGGTCGTCAAGGATTGGGACGGCAATGGCGCAATTG
>Ga0137419_10000422_pt1 | contig 15035 bp, 13 predicted proteins | sample CZODoug3_1_2_16f_FD_108279 | JGI IMG/M metagenome (GOLD analysis project Ga0137419, IMG submission 108279) | Vadose zone soil fungal communities from Angelo Coast Range Reserve, California, USA - CZODoug3_1_2_16fungal (Illumina Assembly) | ecosystem: Environmental > Terrestrial > Soil > Vadose... | reverse complement strand
CTGGTTCCGCAGCCGCCTCCGCCCAACGCGCCCAAGAACAATACGCCTGACCGCACTATCGTGGTGCAGTTAATCGATCGCGGTGCTGGCCAGGAGCCTGGTCTGAAGATCAATCAGGAAGATGCGACTTGGGATAATCTGCAAGGGCGATTGACCGATATCTACAAGGCCCGCGCCGAAAAGGTGATGTTCGTGAAGGGGGATGACGCGATTCCCTTTGCCGACGTGGCCAACGTGATCGACATTGCTCACGCCTCAGGTGTGGACAAAGTTGGTCTCATCACGGCAAAGATCGAGGCCGGCGGATAAACCATCCGCGTCGGGAGACGGCTGCGAATGTGTGCGTCGCATCAGGCCCGAGCACGTGAGTCCCAGCTCTCGTGCTGGGGGCAGCCGTGCTTGCCATCCGCTGTCTCTGGGCCTAGGATTCTGTGGCAAGGGAGACTTATACCGCAATGAATAAGAATCTACGACTCCTCGCGCTGGCCGGTGTCGCGCTAGCGCTGTTCTCCTCGGTGGGCTGTAACAAGCTGCGCGCTCGCGATCAGCTCAACAAGGGCGTGCAGTCCTACAAGAACAGCAAATACGAAGAGGCCATCAACCATTTTCAGCAAGCCGTGGAACTGGATCCCAGCCTGCTCAATGCCCGGATGTACTTGGCCACTGCCTACGCCCAGCAGTACATTCCCGGCGCCGACTCGCCCGACAATAACCGCATGGCGGAGCAGGCGATCGAGCAGTACAACAAGGTCTTGGAGGCAAATCCTTCACGCGACCAAAGAGTGAACGCCGCAAAGGGCGTCGCTTACTTGTACTTGAACATGAGAAAGTTCGACGAGGCCAAGAAATATTACCGCATGGCCTCTGCCGTGGATCCTAACGATCCGGAACCCTACTATTCGGTGGGCGTGATCGATTGGACGGCCTCCTATCAGCCGCGCATGGAAGCCCGGGCCAAGCTTGGCTTGAAGCCGGAAGAGAACCTGAATCCGAAAGATAGGGAACAGAAAAAGGTTTGCATTGAACTGAAGCAAAAAAACACTCCTGCGATTCAGGAGGGCATCGACAGCCTTAATAAAGCTATTCAGCTGCGGCCGGATTATGACGACGCCATGGCTTACATGAACCTGATGTACCGCGAGAAGGCCGACGTGGAATGCGACGACCTGGCAGCCCGCGCTGAGGATCTTAAAACTGCCGACCACTGGGTGGATCAAACCCTGCTCACCAAGAAGGCCAAGGCGGAAAAGCAGCCGGGACAGCAGGGCATCACAGGCGATCAGTCGAAATAGAGATCGGCCGAAATAGAGATCAGCCGAAACACATTTCTGGTCTCCCCGGCCTCATCCGCCATCGAATGCAAATCAGGTCTTTTCTTGTCCTTTCACCCGATATTACTTTGTCATTTCCCCTTGGCTGCGGCCCTTTCCGGAACCGTCAACTCGCACACGAAGACGTTGTGGCCAAAGTTGCGAGGTGCGGAGCAGCCCAAGGATCGCAGCCCGACATAAAGTCCCGGCGCGGAAGCCCCAATCCAGCCCGCGTCAAATAGCCAGAGTTTACTTGCGGGTGCGAGGTTGTAGATCGCCGCCACTCGACTCAATTGGTCGGGAAGGTCACTGGCGTAAAACTCCCATTCATTGGGGTGAGTGGTCACCACGGTATAAGGTCCGCAATCGGTTTTCCAGGAAAGTTCCAATGTCTGAACCACCTCATGACCGCAAACATAGTAGCCGAGCAGAAGGCCGCTCTGGTAATCGGACAAGATTACTGATCCCGCCGGCAGGGAATGCACATAGTCCGCCGCTTGTTCCATCAGATCTCTGGATTGATCTTTCTCCCGAATCACCGGATGCGGCGACGGGAAAAAGTTGCAGACCGCCAGAGCCACCGCAATCACGAGGAACTTTATCCACGACATCGCTGGCCTCCACGCGGCAAGAGCAATACTCGCTCCGCTGATGGCAAACAGCCCTAGGACCGCGTTGTGCCTGGTTCCGCCATAAGGATACTGTCCGGCGATGGCGGCCACGCAATTGATCACAAACGGCAGGCCCGACAGAAGTGCAAGCTGACGCTGCGACGGCCCGGTGCTGTTCCACGGTCCCGCTTTTCTCCAGAGCAGTAACGCCATCCCGGCAAGAAACGCCACCAGCACCAATGTTCCCACCAGTCCGTGGCTGAATAAATAAGTGAACACCCGGATCGTCTGCCGCGGTACGAAGGCAGCTACGCTAGTTGTGCCCGGATGAAAAATAGATTTCCGCAGCCATGTATTGGCGATTTCCTGTGTCATCCCAGTTTTCTTCAGGCGCGAAACATGAGTGATCAGAAAATAAGAGACCAGGGCCAACGCCCCCACCTGCCCCGCCGCCCAAACTGCGAATAACCCCATCCATTTCTTAAACGGGTAAAGGCGAACGAGCATATAAACACCCGTCGTGAAGGCGAAGATCAGCGACGAGTAGTGGGAGAGAAGGGCTCCATACAGCGACAGCGAAAACAACATCATCAAACGCAGAGAATTTTCCCGGAGCGCGCGTTCGGAGACGAAGAGGCAGCTCGCCATAAAAAACAGCAGAAGCGCATATTGTCGAACCTCCGACGACAAAGCAATGAGAGCCGGAGCGAAAGACAAGAGCAGCAAGCCGATGAGGGCGGTCGCGCGGTCAGTCACCAGCTTAAGCCATTCATAAAAAATCCAGCAGCACGCGGTCCCCGCCAACACCGAGGGAATGCGCAGCAGCAGCTCCGAATGCCCCCATAGGCGCACGTAGTAAAGGACCACAATGAGCAGCGGCGGGTGAGCATTGGTGAGAGCCGCTCTCCATGCCAGAGTCAGCGAGGACTGGTCGGCCAGTACATAGTGAAGAGCTTCGTCGGGATTAAGAAAGTAGCGCCAGGCCGGAAGAAGCCTGGCGAAAAAGCCGGCGGCCAACACCAGCGCCGCCAGCGATTCCCCGGAAAGCAGCGATGTTACAGAACGAGCTGTGGAGCGCCTGCCCACGGGCGGGACACCGTGCCGATCAGCACCCAATTGCGCAGGAGCCGCGGTCACGGTCGCCTCAGAAGGGAAGATTCTTCAACTCCGGTCGAGGGTCTCACCAGCAAATCATACTATGTTGCCGCAACACCAAAGTAAGGCGGCAGACTTGCTCATGCATACCGGAATGGAAGAGTCGGGCGGGTGAATTGCAGTTTGGATTCTGAACCGTAATCGCGTAACCGCGTCATCCCGAGCGCAGCTGTTTTTCACGCGGACCGGGGGATCTCGCGCGCATCGCCCAGTTGTTTGGTAACGTCTGCTTACTTTTTGGCCACGTATTCTTCAAACACGACCTCAGCCTTCTTAACCGAAGCGTGCTCTTTTCTGTAAGCCCGCGCGATGTCGCCCAGCGGCCCCGGCTCCGAAGGATGCACGAAATCAGAGAGCGGAAGTTCGCCCTTGGCATACGAGTAGCCAGAGTGCTCAAACAGATCTTGTGGCTGAGCCAACTCATGCTGCGCTGCATGTTGTGGATGGTCGACCATCACAAGTGGTTGGGCGTAGCTGGGCTGCGCCAAAACGGCTTGGCCGAACGCGGCGGACGCGCAAAGCAGGCATAGCAGGACAAAAGTCAGTTTCATCGTCTCCAGCTCCCCGGTTTTCGCCGGAGCGAAATCCACATGGGTTAGAGGCAATCCCGGGACCAAACACTCGCCGTTGTCCCCCCGGCGCAGCTGGTGTAAGCGGCTAAAGCTAGCATTTCGCGGCATTACCGCCGGCACGGCTTACCGCGGCGCGTCCCCCAAATCCTCACCATATGCGCATCAGCAAACTCGGCAATTGTTTGCACAATTGTGGTAGACAAGGGCTGGAATGCCCCGTCGATTTCTCTGCCCGCGCGGAGCCGACACTCCTCCGCCGCTTGTGACCTTGCCCCTTGCTCCCCCTGTCGAATCGCCCTTGACATCTGCGGCTCCCTGGCACACAATCTGCCGACTCTCAGCTCCCATCCCAGACTCAGCCCGTGATTTCGGCTCCCGTCAATTTTGCGTTGCCGGTGATGGGGATCTCACCCCGAGAAAAGGTTGATCAAGATCATGAGAACTACGCTATGAAAAAAGCAGCTTCCGCAAAACCACAGACCGCTGCCAAGAGCGTCGACGAATACCTCGCCCGTGTTCCCCAACCCGCTCGCGGCACATTGAACAAAGTTCGTGCGGCGATTCGGTCCGTTGTCCCCGGGGAGGCAACGGAGACCATCAGCTACGGCATTCCGATGTTCAAATACAAAGGACTGCTCCTCGGCTATGCCGCGTTTTCAAAGCATTGCAGTTTATTCCCCACGAGTATGGCCGTGATCAAGACGTTCAAGAATGAGCTGAAGGGCTTCGAGACATCCAAAGGCACGATCCGCTTCCCTCAGGACAAGCCTCTGCCAGCCGCTCTTGTGAAGAAGATGGTGAAGGCGCGCCTGGCAGAAAAGGGGCGCAAGCGCTGACCCCGGCAGGTGCAGTTTCGTCAGCTGGATTCCGCTAGCAGAATTCAACATTGGGTTGTTGACTTACTGAACCAAGATAGGATGGGGAATCCGGTTAGCACTGGCCTTCATCCAAAGTTGCTGAAAGGAAAACGATAGGAACATCGCTTTTCTCATCGGGGAGAATCATCTTTGCAGCGTTTTGGTTGATTCCAACCATTTCACGAAGTTGAGTCCCATGAGCGGGTACGCCAAGAAGGGCGTCCGGTTTCCCAAGCTGGCCGTGGCCGGAACTGGTGTTTTGCTGCTGCTCGGTGTCTGCCCTGCGGTTGGGATCATTCTGCTGATCGTCTTCATGCTCGGCACCACCTTCCCCATGCACAACTTCTGGGCGGTGCCCGACCCGCAGATGAAGCAGACCGACATGATTAACTTCCTGAAAAACACGGCGGTCGTGGGAGCGCTGCTCATGCTGTTGGCCATACCAAAACCCTGGCCGTTCAGCTTGGCAGGCAGATAGTGTCGCTCTGACGGGCGATTTCGCCATTCACCGGGCACCCTTAGGCGCGCCACCCTTGTCTGTCGAAGCTGATAAACTTCCCTGCGATGGAAAGATCCGCGCGCGCCCCCATCGCCAAGTCTGTGTTGTGGCTCGTGCTGCTGTCGTTTGCTCTTCAAGTGGCGACCATCGGAGTCTTCCGCCAATACCGCACCCGCACTCCAGACGATCACTTCGGTTTTGGATGGGAGATGGGCCGCATCGCCCGCTCCATCGCCCAAGGACACGGCTACGGCAGTCCCTACGGAGACAGCACCGGCCCCACCGCCTGGGAACCGCCACTGTACCCCTATTTGATGGCCGCCGTCTTCAAGGTGTTTGGGGTTTACACTTACGCATCCGCCTGGGCGTTGCTGACCATCAACAGCCTGCTATCGGCATTGACCTGCATTCCGATTTATCTGATAGCCAACAAAACTTTCGGCGAGCGCGTCGCACTGTGGTCGGCACGGACGTGGGCTTTCCTTCCATACATTTGGTACTGGTCGGTTCACTGGATTTGGGACACAACGTTTACGCCCCTGATCCTGTCGCTCAGCTTGCTGGTCTCGCTGGAACTGGAAGAGTCGCGGGAGTGGCGCAACTGGCTAATCTTCGGGCTGCTCTGGGGCGTAGGAGTCCTGGCGAATCCCACGATGCTAGCCTTCCTGCCCTTCTGCGGCCTGTGGATATGGCGCCAAAGATACCGTCGGGGCCTGTCATCGTTGTCCGGCGTTGCCGTCTCGTCCGCCATGTTTCTTCTGGTCCTGACGCCGTGGCTGCTGAGGAATTATGAGGTCTTCGGCCGCTTCGTATTTCTGCGGGACGACTTCGGACTTCAGTTTCGCCTCGGCAATGGGGACAGCGCCGACGGAATGTCGAGAGTCTATTTGCAGCCGAATCTGAACAAGCTGGAATTCGAAAAATTCCAGCGTATGGGAGAGCTTGCCTACGCGACTGACTGCAAGAGATTGGCCTTCGATTGGATCCGCGCCCATCCCGGACGATTCTTGGTAATCAGCCTGAAACGCGTTTTCTATTACTGGAACGGTGTGCCCAAGCCGACTGACAGCACTGCCTTCTGGGACTTTCGCAGTTCGCTGTTCCTGGCGTCGTCTGTGCTCCCTATCTGGGGATTGATTCTCGCTCTGCGGCAAAAGCGGTGCGGGGCTTGGCTTTTCGCGGGACTCATCGTAACGTATCCCGCGGTTTACTATGTCGTCTATCCCCACGCCCGCTACCGCCATCCGATTGAGCCGGAATTGGTGATCCTGGCGGTATTTCTGCTGTCGCAAGTTAAGGATCGTACCAGCCACCCTGCGGCTCCGGTAGAATCGAAAGCGTGACGGGCGCGGCAATGCACTCGGACTTTCCGCTCATCGAAGGCATGTTCAAGAAAATTCTCATCGCTAACCGTGGCGAAATTGCGGTGCGCGTCATCCGAGCCTGCCACGAGATGGGCATTGCGGCGGTTGCAGTCTACTCCGACGTGGATCGTGCTGCACTTCACGTGCGGCACGCCGACGAGGCATGTCCGATCGGTGCCGCGACAGCTTCCGAATCGTATCTGAACATCCCCAAGATTCTCGATGCTGCCAAGCGCTCGGGAGTCGATGCCATTCATCCCGGTTACGGCTTCCTCTCAGAGAACGCGAAATTCGCCGAGGCCTGCGCCCATGCCGGAATAAAGTTCATCGGCCCTTCCGCCGCGGCCATGGAAATGATGGGATCGAAGACCCGCGCCCGGCAGGCCATGGAAAGGGCAGGCATTCCGCTGGTTCCGGGCACAGCCAGCGGACTTGAATCGTTCGAGCAAGCAGAACAGATGGCGGCCAAGGTCGGCTATCCGGTGATGTTAAAGGCCGCGGCCGGCGGAGGCGGCAAAGGCATGCGCTTGGTGCACACTCCGAAAGAACTCAACTCGGCGCTGGAGTCGGCTCGGAGCGAGGCGGAGCGCGCTTTTGGCGATGACGAAGTCTACCTGGAGAAGGCGATCACCAATCCCCGGCACATCGAGATGCAGGTGCTCGCTGACGAACACGGAAACGCGATATACCTCGGCGAGCGCGAGTGCTCTATCCAGCGCCGCCATCAGAAAGTACTGGAGGAATCTCCCGCACCAATCGTAGATTCAGAAATGCGCCGAAAAATGGGTGAGGCTGCGGTTCGTGTCGCTAAAGCCGCTGGCTATAGTAATGCAGGCACCGTCGAATTCCTCATGGATGAGATGGAGAACTTCTTTTTTTTGGAAATGAACACGCGCTTGCAAGTGGAACATCCCGTGACGGAGTTGGTTACTGGAATTGATCTGGTCCACTTGCAGATCCGCATTGCGGCGAGTGAAAAGTTGCCTTTTGTCCAGAACGATATTCAGATTCGCGGGCATGCCATCGAGTGCCGCATCTATGCGGAAGATCCCGACAACGATTATTTCCCCAGCCCGGGGTTGATCAACCTGCTCATGGAACCCTCAGGCCCTGGAATCCGGCTTGATAGCGGAGTGTATGAAGGCTGGAACGTGCCGACGGACTACGATCCGCTGTTAGCCAAAGTGATTGGCTATGGCTCCGACCGGGTCCAGGCAATCGGACGACTGACGCGCGCTTTGGGCGAGTATTTCGTGGGCGGAATCAAGAACAATATCGCCCTGTTCCGCCGCATCCTCCACGATCCGGATTTTCGCGCGGGCAACGTGGACACCGGATTCCTCGACAGAATGCTGAAGACGCAGAACAGCGGGCAAGCAGATGCAAAATTGTCCGAGGCGGCGGTCATCGCGGCCGGAATATTTGTCGCCATGGGATCAACCGCATCGGCAAGCGATCCGGCAAATGCAGCCCGTGACTCGAAAAACAATTCCGGCAAAGCTGCGTCCGGTTGGAAAGGCGCAGGCCGCATCGAAGCCCTACGAACAAATATTGGCAGTAACTCATAGCTAAAGCAGCGAATCGCTTTGGACCCGAACTTTCTGATTGCGGCTCGCGATGCAGTTGAATCCTAGGCACCACCAGTTACTAACCATCTGCCGTTATTTTTATGAAATACGACGTCATTCTCGGCGGCAAGAATTACCAGCTCGAACTTGGCCGCGATGCTTCACGATGGTTATGCCGTCTCGACGGACTCGAGGTCGATGTTGACGCGATCCCCGTGCAGCCCGGTGTGTTATCGCTTCGGGTTGGCAATGAGACCTACGAGGTCAGGTGCGAGGGTAGGGCCGACCACATCCAGGTCTGGGTCCGCGGCGAGTGCTATGCGGGTGAAGTCCGCGATCCGCGCTCACTGCGGGCACGCACCCGCGCCGCAGACGACCACGGACCGAGGAAGTTGACTGCTCCCATGTCCGGGAAGATTGTGCGCGTGCTGACCCGCGAGGGATCTGAAGTGGAGGCGGGCGCCGGCGTGGTTGTGGTGGAGGCAATGAAGATGCAAAACGAGATTAAGTCGCCGAAGAAAGGGACGGTCCAGAAGATTCTGGTCAATGAGGGGACGGCGGTGAATGCCGGAGACGTGCTGGCGATCGTTGAATAAAGCCAGCTCCTTCCATCCGACACCGCCTGCGGTTCCCCGAGTTGTGAGCCGCAGTACTCCACGCTCAGCATTGACCGAGCTTGTTATTTCACCATTCCGTTGCTGTCCAGCACTTTCTTGGCATAATAGTTTTCGACCTTGGCGGAGTTTCGTAAGATCTCGTAGTAGGCGGCTTTGAGCAATTGCTGGCGGCGGTCGCGTAGCTGTGAGCGGACAGCCTGCTGCACCCTCGGGTCGGCCAATTCGCGCTGTCCGGCGGGCTCCTTGGCCAACAACTTGACGATCCGAAAGCCCATCAGTTGCTTGCTTGCAGGATTCACCACCGCAATGACTGAGCTGTACTGCCCGGGCTTCAGTTTCATCACGATGTCGCGAGTGGAGGGATCCGTATTCCGCAAAGACGATTCTGGACTGAATCCCAAGTCGCCGCCGTTGCCGGAGGTTTCGGCATCCTCGGAGTAGTTCATGGCCAGCGTCGCGAAGTCTTCGCCGCTCTCCAGGCGGTCGGCGATCATCTGGATTTTCTTGCGTGCATCGGGTTCGTTCTGCGCCTTGTTGTTCTGATTGTGAGCCTGCGGATTAGGCGCTGGTGTCACGAAGATTTGCGCCAAATGATACTGCGGCTCAATCAGGTTGAACTCCGCCTTGTGCGCGTTGTAGTAGTCGGTGATGTCCTGGTCGCTCACGTTGATTTTAGAGGTGACTTCCTTGTTGATCACCTTTTCGACCGTCAGCGAACGGCGCAAGTCGCGCTTGAAGTCGGACGCGGTAAGCTTCTTTTCTTTCAATCGCTTGTCGAACTCCTCCTGCGTGTAAGGAGACCTGATCTCACCGTACTTGCGGTCCACTTCCTCATCCGTGGCCAGCAGGCCAAGCTTCTCAGCACGCCGCATAAGGATTTCGTCGTCGATCAGTTCATGCAGAATATTAAGGCGGAGCGTGGTGGATTGTTCTCCCGTGGGTGCATTCTCGGCGGATGAGGTTTGGTTCTCGAAATACTTCTGCACGTCAGAAGCATAGATTTTCCGGCCGTCCACGCTGGCCATCACGTCGCCACCCTCTTGCGACTTACAGCCGGCCAGGGCCGCCAGCAGGAGGGCAGCCGTCAATGCCGCCAGGACGCGGACAGAGTGCGAGTTTCTTCTCAAAGAGATTCTCCCAAACTGATTCTTTTAGCACTCCGCGGTGACCGCAGGTTTGTCACCTCAGCACGATGAACGCCTAACGCAATCCACAGAAATCATTTGGAAGCTGGCGCCGAGGCCGTTGCCGCGTGCACTGGAACGGGCAGCCCGTTGTCCCTCAGCGCGCGATCCAACGCAGCGCGGACTTCGCTGACGGGTACGGCGCCGTCGATCTTCTCGCCATTAATGAACAGCGTGGGCGTGGCACTGACCCCAATCGCGTCACCTTGCTTCATGGAAGCCTTGACCGCGCCTTCGTCCTGCGCCTTCACGCAAGACTGCAATTTCACGGTATCAAGATTATGCTTTTGCCCTTGCAGCATGGCCAGCCGGTCGAGCGCGGCAAACCTTGCGTCGGGAGTTTTTTCCTTGCTCACTTCGCGCTGGTTGGCATGAATGTAATCTGCGAAATCCCAATAGGCGTCCGCGTTCTGCGCGCCCAAACAGTTAGCATCGACGGCGGCATGAATTGCCCAGGGATGAATCTCCGCCAGGGGATAATCCTTGTAAATGAAAGTAACCCGATCGCCATATTCCTTGAAGATTTCTGGAAACAACGTCTGGTGCATGCGCGAGCAGTAGGGACACTCAAAATCGTCGAAATTCACGGCGACCACTTTCGAGGCCTTGGCGCCTCGAGTTGGCCGCCCGGTGAGGTCAATTTTCTTCATCACCTCGCCGAAAGGATCCTTCGTCAGATCAAACTTTACCAGCCGTATCATCGAGTTGCGGTCCTTGGAGACCAGGAACTGCAAATCCTGCTTCTTCCCGTCATCGTTACCAATCGTCACGGAGACGGAATCGTACCCTGGCCACTCGCTGCTGGGCGCGGGGGCTGCGACCAAAATGTGTAGCTCGGGAGGGATGTTGTAAGAGGAGCGAACTTGTCGTTCGATCTTCCTTTCGAGCTCGGGAGAACTGGATTGGGCTACGCAGCCCATACAAATCAGAAGGAGTACGAGGAAACAACGTCGAATTAGAATCACCAAAAACCGCCTAAACATTGCGAGATTAAACGTTGATTATCTCACAGCAAAGGGTCGACAGAGGCGGGCGAGGCGGTTGCAGCAGGCGGCGCGAAAATGGTGCTGTGTGCTTGGCGAGCCTGTCTTTAACCCGCGCGTCGGGAGATCTGGTCTGCGGGCAGCAGAGAGTTCATCGAGCCCGATCGGAACCCTTCCAAATCCAGGGTCACAAACTTGAATCCCAGGGATTTGAAGACGCGGGTGAACTCATCCGTCATCGCCGGGTTGAGAGCGCGAGGCAATTCATCGCGGGCGATCTCAATCCGAACCATCTCCCCATGATGCCGCACGCGAAATTGCCGGAAACCAAGAGCGCGGATGGCGTCTTCGCCCTTTTCCACCACGGTTAACACCTCGCGGGTGACGGGACGGCCGTATTCAATGCGAGAAGAGAGACAGGCCGATGCCGGCTTGTCCCAGATGCGCAGTCCAGCCTGCCGCGCCAGCTCGCGAATCTCTGGCTTCGTGAGCCCAGCTTCGAGTAGGGGCGCGGCCACGTGATGCATGGTGGCCGCCTTCTGGCCAGGGCGGAAGTCACCTTGATCGTCGCGGTTCACGCCATAGGTGATGGTGTCGAAGCCACGCGCCACTCGAAGTTCTTCCATGGCCATGAAAAGTTCATCTTTGCAGTGAAAGCAACGCTGCGCATCGTTGCGCGCATATTCAGGACGATCCAGTTCAGATGTCGAGATCACCTCGAGAGGAATGCCTTGCTCTTTGGCAAAGGCAATGGCGTCGGCCAGGTGGGTGCGAGCCAAGCTCGGCGAGTCGGCAATGACCGCCAGCATGTTGCTTCCGACAGCCTCGTGCGTTGCCCATGCCAGGTAAGCGGAATCCACCCCTCCGGAGTAGGCAACTAAAGTTCGCCCTAGAGTGCTCAAGTTGGTCCCTAGTAAGGAACTCTTTTCGTGAAGCTCGTTCTCCGCGCGTAGCATGGGGACTATGTTAGCAGGGCAAGCACAAGGAATGGATGCAGAAGCGCCGAGCGGCGGTAAGGGTTTTTCTGGCACTTTTCGAGCGGGGGGATGGAGTCTGTACGTCGTGCCTTCGGGGATGCGAAGACTGCGCAAAGCAACCGCCTGGTAACTAACACGAGAGCCGGAATCGGGTGACAAAGGAATGTTGCCGTGATAAGGAATCTGTTGTGGGCGATGGCTGAGGGTACGGACTTTAAAATCCTGCTATGGTCTCCGCGGTGAGTTGGTTCATTCTGACTTCTGGCGTTCTCACCAGACTTGGCGCTTGGCTTCTCGGTTATGCAGCCAAGGCCGCCATTGTGTTTCGAGATGGATCGACGCTTGGCAACAAGATCCATCCCATTCTCGAGGAACAGTCTCCCATCCCGACTCCCGGAGGCTTAGGTGAATAGCCCTGCTCCCGGGGCTCGCCACATCACCCCTGAACCGGAAGATAAGACCGAGCAGCAGTTCTTGTCCGGTAGGGAACAAAAGGCTCCGATCTCCTCAACTGCGGATGCCGCAAAGCAAGTTCCGCAGACGCGCAGGGGTGAGGAAAATCGAAATCGTGCACAAGAGGCTAGCTCTTTAAACGACGGAGATCGCCAGACGGAGGGAGATCCGTCAGCATGGCGCGAGGAGTTGGCGGCGCGACTCGATCGTTACCGTGAGCGCCGTAAGCCTCGGGCGCCGCGATATCCCTCATTGCAGCTGCGGTTCGAGGAGCCTTCCTCGCGTCCGGCGAGCCCTGGGCCGCTTGATTATGCTCCCCATGACTCTGTTTTGCCACCCGTTTCCTGGCAGGCGGTCGCTCTCGACCAGGATCTGCCAAGTCGGCCGGACATGGGGAGAATCCTTCGGCAACAGAGTGAGGCAGCAGCTTCGTCGGTGACAGCATCGTCGCCTGCAGACCCAAGGCTTCCCGGCCCCTCGTCCGGCCATTCTGCCGGCGGAAAGATCATCGAGTTCCCGCGCTCCTGTGCCGTGCCTCCCGTTCCGCTGGATGAACTCGCCGAGCCGGTCACGGATCGCCCGCGCATCCTGGATGCCCCGCCAGTTGCGCCGCCGCCGCCCGCGCTCGGTGGAATCACCATTGAAGCGCCCGAGAGTAAAGAAGCTGAAAAACGCCCCGGAATCGACATCCCGCTGCAAAGTGCTCCCCTCGGGAGGCGCATCTTTGCCGCCATTATTGACGGAGTAGTGATCGCCGCGGCTTCTGCCCTGTGCGGCTTCATCTTCTCGAAGGTCTCTGCTGTCCGCCCTCCTGTGCTTCAGCTTGTGGAACTTGCCGCAGGATTGCCTTGTCTGCTCTGGGCGGTCTACCAATACCTTCTTATCGTCTACTCGGCTAGCACCCCCGGGCTCCGGCTTGCGCGCCTCGAGCTCAACAATTTCGATGGCAAGACCACCACCCGACGCATCCGACGCTGGCGCGTGTTGGCTTCTTTTCTCTCTACCGCGTCCCTCGGTATGGGCTACGCCTGGGTTTTTCTCGACGAAGACTCCCTCTGCTGGCACGACCGAATCACCCACACCTACCTCGCTCCGAAGAGGGTTTGGAGTTAGTGAATCAGCGGAAGACCCGTGCACCAGGCACGCTATGCGCTTAAGATAGCGCGAAGCCGGCAACGACCTCCCCCCGGGGCCCGGCAGCGATGCTCTAAGACATTACCCGTCTGAACCGGTCATGCCTGCCCGCCTCGCCCTGTGCTATCTTCAGCGTATCACCCGCTGTTCGGACGTCCATACCAGGCATGGCAATATCCGTAGACAGTTCCAAACCGGTCGTAAGGGTCTTCGTCGCTACCACGGTGATGTTGACCTTCATTTCGTTCTGGCGCGCGGCCGCGATCGTGCTCTCCGATCTGGCCTCGTCAGCTTATTACGCTGGCGGCGACGCTGAGAAAGTAATTGGCAAGAGCGCGCCCTGGTTCATCCTCGCGGTGATGCTGTTCAGCTATGCGGTGCGCGCGCTTTATATCGAGTCGAGCGCCATGTTCGTGCGTGGCGGCGTCTATCGCGTGGTCAAGGAGGCCATGGGCGGCGGCCTCGCCAAATTTTCCGTCTCGGCCCTGCTCTTCGACTATGTCCTAACCGGCCCTATCAGCGCGGTTTCCGCCGGGCAATACCTGGCGGGGTTTATCAAGGACATCGGGATACAGTTGCACCATCCGCTGACCTTTTCGGACAACCACTTTGCCGCCGGATTAGCCATCGTGGTAGTGGCCTATTTCTGGTGGAAGAATACGCAGGGCATTCACGAATCCAGCAGCAAGGCCTTGCAAATCATGGCCGTCACCACCGTGATGGTGGTGATCCTGATCCTGTGGTGCACGATTACCATCCTCCGTGCGCCGGTGATACAGCTACCTCCGAATCCCCTGCACCCAGGAGTGGTGGCACTCACAAAGGAATCGCTGGGTTGGCTCTATGGGACTGGGATCAGCCACCTGACATTGGCGATTCTCTTCGTCGGCTTCGGCCACTCCGTGCTGGCAATGAGCGGCGAAGAGACCCTGGCGCAGGTGAACCGCGAGATCGAACATCCCAAGCTGAAAAACCTGCAGAAGACCGGAATGGTCATTTTCATCTACAGCCTGCTGTTTACCGGGCTGGTTTCGTTCTTCGCGGTGATGATCATTCCCGATAGCGTGAGGCCGAATTTCTTCGCCAATCTGATCGGCGGCATCGCGATGTACTTGTGGGGGCCTTTATGGGCCAGGCTAATCTTCCACGGTTTTGTCGTGCTCGTCGGAGTGCTGATCCTGGCGGGAGCGCAAAACACCTCGATTGTGGGGGCGAATGGCGTGCTCAATCGGCTGGCCGAAGATGGCGTTTTGACCGCGTGGTTTCAGCGCCCGCATCATCGCTTCGGCACCAGCTATCGCTTGATCAACTTGATCGTCTTGTTGCAGCTCGCGACCATCATTTTGAGCAAGGGAAACGTTTTCGTATTGGCCGGACTATATGCTTTCGGCGTGATCTGGAGTTTCACCTTGAATGCTCTGGCGGTGCTGGTGCTGCGGTATACCGAACCCGAGCATCGGCAGTGGAAGGTCCCCGGGAACCTGCGGATTGCCGGCAAGGAAGTCCCGCTCGGTGTGATTGTTATTTTCCTGATTCTCTTCACCACCGCAGTCGTAAACCTATTCACCAAGTACGAAGCTACCATCTCCGGCGTCGGCTTCAGCGCGGTCCTTTTCGTGCTCTTTACTTATTCTGAGCGGCGCACCGCCCGCGAACGTCACGGCAAGCCGGAGCAGCTCGACCAGTTCCGGGTTTATGGCAACCAGGAATTGGGTAGCGGCGCCATGGGCGTGCGTCCGGGTAACATTCTG
>Ga0137419_10000421_pt1 | contig 15037 bp, 11 predicted proteins | sample CZODoug3_1_2_16f_FD_108279 | JGI IMG/M metagenome (GOLD analysis project Ga0137419, IMG submission 108279) | Vadose zone soil fungal communities from Angelo Coast Range Reserve, California, USA - CZODoug3_1_2_16fungal (Illumina Assembly) | ecosystem: Environmental > Terrestrial > Soil > Vadose... | reverse complement strand
GCTACTTGCCGAGGGTAGCGCCAGAAGAGTAACCGAACTTGTGAATTTGATTGTCAATCTCCCTGCGCAGATCGTCCCAGATATGGTCGGGCATGGCCAGGAAAGTGGCCACCACGTCGGGATCAAACTGGCGCCCGGAGAAGCGTTGGATTTCCTCCTTGGCGGCCTGCAAACTCTGCTTGGGACGGTAGGGGCGATCCGAGGTGATGGCATCGAGCGTGTCGGCAACGGAGAAGATACGGGAGCCCAGGGGAATTTCCTCGCCACGCAAACCGCGCGGATATCCCGAGCCATCCCATTTTTCCTGGTGGGAATAAACGATGTCGGAAGCCTCGGCCAGAAATGGAATTTTGCGCAGCATTTGATAGCCGTGGTAACAGTGCTCGCGCATGATGCTGACTTCTTCAGCCGTGAGCGGTCCCGGCTTGCGCAGGATGCCGTCAGGAATGGCCATTTTGCCGATGTCATGCAGGAAAGCGCCGCGAGCGATAACGCGAACCTGTTCGTCGGAGAGGCCGCGATGACGAGCCATGGCGATGGTGAAAGCTGTTACCCGTTTGGAATGTCCCTCGGTTTCAGCGTCCTTCAAGTCAAGAGCGTCACCCAAAGCTTCCAGCGTAATGTCGTAGGAGCGTTCAAGACCCGACATCGCCGAGCGCAACTGCTCGGTGCGGGCCGCGACCAGGGATTCGAGATTGGTCTGGTAGGTACGGTTTTCCGTTTTGAGGCGCCGATTTTCGAGAGCGCGCCGGACGGTGGCCAGCAACTGCTCACGTTCGAAAGGCTTCAGAAGGTAGTCGTAGGCGCCGTTGCGAATGGCCGCCAGAGCCACGGAAATGTCATGCACGGCCGTGACCATGACGACCGGCATATCTGGATACTTTTCCTTGGTGCGTTCCAGAAGGCCGATGCCGTCCATATCCGCCATCATCAAATCGGAGAGCACGAGCTCGAACGAATCCCCGGTAAGGAGAGCAAGCGCCTGCTTACCGGAGGCCGCCTGCTGGCATTGGTAGCCGCTGGATTGCAGCATGGCGCTGACAATTTCGCGGATCGGCTCTTCGTCGTCCACGACTAAAATACGTTCGGTTGCCATAGGGAAAGACTTCTACAATTCTACCCTAGAGGTTCAGGGCGGCCTTACCCGAAGGTAACCCACACCTTCGATGGTAACGAGGCCGGGCCTGGTTATTCGTGATATACCACGGGTAGCCCTCCCCCCCGGACCGCCAGAACTGAACAACACCCCATGCCCTACGCCCACATGCGTGCCTGGCTCACAGGCCTGGAACCGCTGGTACCCCAGTTGACGCCGTCGGCGTTTGCCGCCCTCATAATGCTGGCGGCAAGCTTGCTGATATTTCGAACGTTCCGGGAGCGCTACCTGCTGGTTTGGATTTTCGGATGGGTGGTGTATCTTGCGGCGCGTACCGCGGCTTCGGGCGGAATGGCGGTTTTGCCGCTGCGCTATTCCCAGGCCGTGGGTGAAACGGGATTTGTGCTGGCCGTTTGCATCTTCGCGGCGGCGATCCTGCTTTCCGTCAGCGCGCGGCGGGCGCTGCTGGTGGTTCTGTTCGTTGGCTCCTTAGCGGTAAGTGCGTCGGCCGTGCAGGCCGTGCTCTGGCCCGGGCAAGTGATCCTCCGCGCATCCCTGGAAGTTCTGTACCGGGTTATCACGTTTGGATCGGCGTTCTACCTGCTGGCTTCAATCCGGGGAAAGTGGCGAATTGGGCCCATCTCGCTGGCCATCTCCCTGATGGCGTTACACCTTGACTGGGGGCCGCTGGCGGGGCATCCGGCGCCCGGGGCGGACCTGATCATTGATCTGATATTCGGTTTGAGCATGTTGATGGTCGTGCTCGATCAGTACCGTGACCGCACGCTGCGGTTGGCGGCCGTGACGGCACTCACTTCGTCCATTGCGCGGGCGCAGCATCCTGGAACCATGCTGCTTTCGACGCTGGACGAACTGGTGCGGCTGATGAACGCCAAGGGGGGATGGTTTCGGCTTCTGGAAAACGGCAGTCTCAAGCTGGTGCAGCACGTGGGCGTTTCTGAAGCGTTCACGCAGAGCAGCCAAGTCACGACTCTCGACGAGGCTACGGAGAAAATCCTGCACACCGGGTGGCCGGTGGCGCAGCGAGTCGCCACGCTCCATCCCAGTTTGCGCGGCCCGGCGCTGGCCGAAGGCTTCCATCACATCCTTCTGGTCCCCATCCGCGGCAAGAAAACCATCCTTGGCACGCTTTCGCTGGCGTCCAGAGGGGCTCGCTCCTACAGCCGGGAAGAGCTAGAGTTCCTCTCCACCAGTGCGAACCAACTGGGCATCGCCGCGGAGAACCTGCGCCTGCGGGAACAGATTGTGCGTTCGCAGCGGCAATGGTTGAACACCTTCGACTCCATCGAAGACATGATTTTGCTGCACGACGCGAACCACAAGATTCTGAAAGTGAATCGCGCGTTGATGCGGCGGCTGAAGTTGCGTCCGGCGGAAATGGTGGGCAAGCTGTGCGAGGAAGTGCTGCCGCAGCACGCAGCGTGGAAAAACTGCCCCTATTGCCTGAAGGACGAAAAAGGATTGTCGGAGCATCCCGATCCATGCCTCGGGGGATTTTCGCTGGTTTCAACTTCGTCCTACCGCGAGCATGGCCAGGAACGGCGGGGAACGATCCACGTAATTCGCGATACCTCGGCGCGGCGGGCTGCGGAAGAGAAATACCGCATGCTGTTCGAGCAGGCGCAGGAGGGTGTATTCGTCGCCGACCCGAAGGGCAAGCTGCTCGATTGCAACGACGCGTTTGTGCGGATGCTGGGCTACTCCAGCCGCGACGAGCTGATGGCGCTGCACATGGACAACGGGGTTTATACGTCGACCGAGCAGCGCGAGTCGATCCGTATTGAGCTGGAGTCGCGCAGTTATGTGCGCAATTTCGAAGTAGCCCTGCGACGCAAAGATGGAACAGTCCTGAACGCGATGGAAAGCAGTTTCGCCACGCGCGATGCCGAAGGACGCCTCGAACGGTACCAGGGCTTCCTGATGGATACTTCGGAGAAGCGCCGGGCGGACGACGAGATTCGCCGCCGTAACCGCGAACTCAACGCACTCAACGCGATCGCCACGATCTCCACGCAGTCGTTCGATCTCGACGAAATCTTGAACTTAACGCTGCGGCAAGTGGTGACACTTTTCTCCTCGGAGACGGGTTCGATTTATCTGGCCGATCCGGGCGGGCAAGTGCTGCGCAGGCGTGCAGGCTGGGGACATCGTAGCGAGGGCCGGGCGCGCTTTTCCGAGCTGCGTCTGCCGGAGGGATTCGGCGAGCTGATCACGCGCTCACGAACTGAGGTCATCACGCCAGACTATCTCCCGCATATTCCGGAGGTGGTTGCGGATTTCGTGAAGGCGGACGGCCTGCGCTCCTGGGTCTGGGTCATCTTGTGGGGCAAGGACGGACCCGCGGGCGTAATCGGCGTAGGGAGTCGCGAGGCCCGCGAATTCAACGGGAGTGACGAAAGCCTGCTCGTGGCCATCGCCCGACAGTTGGCCGCTACGCTCGAAAAGGTTCGCTTGTACGAGGAAAGTTGCCGAGCCTACGAGAATCTGCGGCTGGCGCAAGAACAGCTATTGCAAAGCGAGAAGATGTCGGCGGTGGGCCAGCTGATCTCCGGCGTCGCCCACGAACTGAACAATCCGCTTACCGCCATCCTCGGCTACGCCCAGCTTCTCGAAGGCGAGGGCTTGAACGAGCGCGCACAGGACTTCGTCAGCAAACTGTTCAAGCAAGCTCAGCGGACGCATCGCGTGGTTCAGAATCTTCTTTCATTTGCCCGGCAGCGTAAGCCGCAGAAGACGGAAGTGGATCTGCGGCGGGTGCTCGATGAGGCGCTGGCGCTGCGCGACTATGACTTCCGCGTGAACAATATCCGGGTCGAGAGGCAGATCGATGAGAGCCTGCCTGCCGTCATTGCGGATCCGCACCAGATCGAGCAGGTTTTCTTAAACATCATCAACAATGCTTTGGACGCTATGCTGGAAACGCAGAACAAGGGCGTGCTCAGAGTGCGGTCGTTTGCCAGCGACGGAAGAGTGTGGATTGAGTTCCACGACAGCGGACCGGGCCTCCAGGACGCCAAGAAGATTTTCGATCCGTTTTACACTACGAAGGCAGTGGGCAAGGGCACCGGCCTGGGACTCAGCATCTGCTATGGCATCGTGAAAGAACATGGCGGAGAAATCAGCGCCAGCAACAGCCCTGACGGCGGCGCTGTGATCCAGTTGCGCTTGCCAGGGGTCGACCGGGCGGCGCCCGTTGTCACGGGAGTCACGCTGGTGCGCAATGATGGCGTCGTTCAGGGTCGGTTGCTGTTGGCTGAGGATGAGGAAGCGGTTCGCGAATTCGCCAGCGCGGTGCTGGCGGGAGCGGGTGCCGAAGTAATCGCTGTCGGCAATGCTGAAGAAGCGAAGGCGCGCCTGCAGCGGGAATCCTTCGATGGAGTCATCATGAGCGGGCGCATGCCCGGCGGCGTGACGGTGGCGAGTATGTACGAGTGGATCTCCCAAAAACATCCTGAACTGGAGCACAGAGTCCTGTTTACGTTTGCCCACGTAGCCGATGAAGAAACACGCAGCTTCTTGGAAAAGAACAGTATTCCATCCTTGTTGAAGCCCTTTGAAATCGCTGACCTGCTGAATAACACGCGAAACCTCTTGCGTAAATCACGCGCCGCAGCGGCGGTCTAGCAGCTTTCCTGTTTTTGTCCACGCCCACAACCCGTCCGCACCCTGAAAAATCATGGCTTCTTGCTGGTTTGCGACTTTCCCGCGGGAGAAGAGTCTTATATTCGGGGGACACGATGCTCTTTGAAGGGGACGCTCGCCGGCAACTCGAGAAGAAAATGAAAGCGGAGGGCCGCTTGCCTCCCGGTCAGTCCACCACTCTGAAATGGCCCGTGCTGCACTACGGATCGGTTCCACATTTTGATCCCGAGCACTGGGATTTTCGCGTGCGTGGACTGGTTGAAGAGCCGCTGCGGTTCACCTGGCCTGAATTCAACTCCTGGCCACGGATTTCCGTCACCCGCGACTTTCATTGCGTGACGCGCTGGAGCCGCTTCGACAACCGTTGGGAGGGTGTCGCTTTCCGTGAAATATTGCGCCGCATTCGCCTACAGCCTAGCGCGGCCTTCGTTCTGGTGCATGCGGAGCAGGGGTTTACCGCGAATTTGCCGCTGGCGGACCTGGATCGGGAAGAGGTTGTGCTGGCTACGCATCATGACGGCCAGCCGCTCACTCGCGATCACGGCTACCCTCTAAGGCTGGTGGTGCCGCATCTGTACGCGTGGAAGTCGGTGAAGTGGGTGCGGGCGCTCGAGTTCCTGGATCACGACCAGCCCGGCTTCTGGGAACAGAACGGATACCACATGTACGGCGACCCTTGGAAAGAGCAGCGGCACAGCCAGGACTGAGCGCCCCTTTATCCCTGCTTCTTGACGATGGGATTGTAGCCAGCGGCAACCAGCTTAGCACGCAGGCCCTCGACGTCTTTCTGGTTGCTAAACGGGCCAATCTGCACGTGAAAGAGTTTGTCGGTGGGCACACTGTTGGTAGCGAAAACGGCGTAGTCTTTCTTCTTTAAAGCCGATACCAAAGCTTCCGCGTCCTCCTGCTTGGTCACGGCGGCGACTTGCAGAAAGTAAATACCAGCGGCCGTCGGATGCGTATCCGAGGCGGCATCGGGAATCGCCGCTGCCGCAGTCTCGGCGCTGGTGGCTTTCTCCGGTGCTGGCGTCTTGCCAGGCGCCCTCTGCCCGAGCACCACGACTGCGGGCGAAGGGCTACCGAGGCCAGTGGCGCTGACCGTTGCGCCTCTCCCCATGGAATAGCCAAAACCGAAGAACAACGCACAGACCACAACCAGAACCATGAAAAGGCCCACCATCTTGCCGGTACTTACGATAATTTCAGGATCTTTTGCCATATCAATCAATCAGTCTCCGCTGATTCTCGTGCTCGTTTGAAACGTCTCCCCGTGGACCCAGCTCTCGAAGCTGGGTCTCACCTCGGCGGCGATCGCCGCTCGAAACTGTCATGGCAGCGCTCGGTTCAGCAAAACCTAGTCGCCCGAAGGCTTGGCGGGGGCATCCTTCGCGCCCCCCGCTTGCACCAGCAGTTTGTGCATACCGGAGAACAGGTCCATCGGAATCGGGAAAATTACGGTGGTGTTTTTTTCCACGCCAATCTCCGTCAGCGTTTGCAGGTAGCGCAGTTGCACGCTCACGGGCTCGGTCGCGAGCAAAGCCGCCGCATCTACCAACCGCTGTGCCGCAGAGAATTCGCCTTCCGCGTGGATGATCTTCGACCGCCGCTCGCGCTCGGCTTCGGCCTGCTTGGCCATGGCGCGGAGCATGGTCTCGGGCATGTCGACCTGCTTGACTTCAACGTTGGTCACCTTCACGCCCCAAGGAGCGGTGTGCTGGTCGAGAATCGTCTGCAGGCGGAGATTGATTTTTTCACGATGCGCCAGGAGTTCGTCGAGTTCGACCTCGCCAAGAACCGAGCGGAGCGTGGTTTGCGCGAATTGCGACGTCTGGTAGATGTAGTTGGAGACTTCGTTGATCGCCTTGCGCGGTTCAATCGCGCGCAGAAAGATCACGGCGTTCACCTTCAGCGTCACGTTATCGCGGGTGATGATGTCCTGAGGCGGAACTTCCAGCGCTTCCTGTCGCAACGAGACGCGGACCATCCGGTCCAGTGGCGTGAACACGAAGATCAGCCCTGGTCCTTTGGGCTCCGGAAGTAAATGGCCCAGACGGAAAATCACCGCCCTCTCATACTCCGCCAAAATCTTGATGGAGCTGAGGAAGTAAATCCCGGCGATGATCACGACGATGCCAATGGGGCCGAAGAATTCCACGGTGCCTCCCGGAGGGAAACTGCTCCCAGCCGGATTTTATCTCATGCGGATGAGGTGCTCCCAGATCTTTACTCCGAACGAGCCGTGGTTAGAATGGTTCCGACAGGCGAATGACCGGCACCTCAGAGCCAATGTCGCCGCTTCATTCTGAGACGGGGTCAACCTGCAGGCGCAGTCCGTCCACGCGTTTTACCGTGACCCGCCCGCCTTGGATGATCGGTGACGAAGCGGTGGCATCCCAAAGTTCACCATGCACGAAGACTTTGCCGTTGGGAGACAGTGGCGTCTGCGCCGTTCCGATTTCCCCCACCATTCCCTCGATACCGCTGACCCGCTTCCCGGCGCGCGCTTTCAATGCGATCGTCATCAAAAAGACGGTGATGGCGCCGACGGGCAGGCTCACACCGAGCGCGGTGGAAAGGCGGACTCGCATTTCCGGGATTGGGCCGTCGACCAAGAATAATCCACCCAGCGTAAGAGCCACCACGCCGCCGAGGCCCAACACTCCGTGGGACGCAAGCTTCGCTTCCAAAGCAAAAAGGACGAATGCGGTGGCGATCAATCCGAGGGCCGCAAAGCGCACCGGCAGCAGATTCAAGGCGAAGCCGGCAAGAACGATGAGAATTACACCGACCGTTCCGGGCAGGACTGTCCCGGGATTGTTCAACTCCGCGTAGATGGCAAACACACCCAGAGCCAGGATGCCAAACGCGAAATTGGGATCCATGAGCACACCGAAAATCCTCTGCTTCAATGTTCTTTCCAGCACACGGATCGGTTCGCCGGTTAAATCGAGTACAAACGTCTTTCCGTCAAACCGCTTGATGGGCTTGCCGCGCATCTGCTGGAACAGGTCTTGTTCGCTGGAGGCGACGTAGTCGATGAGATGTTGCGAAAGTGCTTCCTGCTCGGTAAAGGACTTCGATTCGCGGACGGTGCTCTCGGCGACTTCAACATTGCGGCCGCGCTTCAGAACGACCGACCGCATGAGCGCGGCCGCGTCGTTCTCCATCTTCTTCGCCATGATCTCGTCCAGTTTGGCGCCCGGTAACACGGGATGGGCCGCTCCGGTATTGGTCCCCGGAGCCATCGCGCCGACGTCGGCAGCCTGCAGAAGAAAAAAACCCGCCGAGGCCGACCGGCTGCCGCTCGGCGTCACGTAAATAATCACGGGCACCGGCGAGGCCAGGAGCTTCTCGATGATTTCTCGCGTGGCATCCAGCATTCCGCCGGGAGTGTTGATTTCAATCAGCAGCGCCTTGGCATTGTCTTGCTGCGCCTGCGCTACAGCCCGCTCGACGTACTCGGTCGTCATCGGGTGAATGGTGTCGTTGATGACAATCTTCAGGACTTCGGCCTGGGCGGACGCGGGGAGAACGCAGCCGGCCAGCAGAACGACAATTAAAAGGCGGCGACCTTGAAATCTTAGAATCATCATGGCTTGTTCACCACGGCTTGTTCACCACGGCTTGTTCATCACGGCTTGCTCATCACGGCTTGCTCATCACGGCTTGTTCATCACGGCTTGTTCACCGCCGCCTGCGCAGCTGCCATTCCAGCTTGCGCGTCGGCGTTGCCGGGGTCAAGAGCGACGGCTTCTCGGAAATCCTTAACGGCTTCGGCCGCGAATCCCTGCGCCAGCAGTTCCCTTCCGCGCGTCACGTGGAACCGCGCGTGGGTCTGGGGATCGCTCGTGGCCAGGCGCTTTTCATCGGCGGCCTGAATTTGTGCGGCGATCTGGCGGAAGGAATCTTCGTTGTAGGTGCGCTTGATGCGTTCGGGCGGAAGTTTGGACGGTGGGGCGTTGGCAGCAAACTTCGGATCGCTGGCGGCGACGAGGGCTTCGAGCAGACTCTTGGCCTCTGCATCGTTCGGATTCGCGGCCAGGAAGGTGCGAATTTCGCGCGTGGATCCCGTGGCATCGCCTTTGCGAAAAAGCGCGACTGCCAGATTGAAGCGATAGTCGGCGTCGTCGGGGTCGGTGTCCGCGGCTTTTTGTATCGAATCGAGAGCCGAGGGCTTACCGAGCCGCGCCCGTGCTACGCCGAGGTTGTTGTAAACCTCCGGAAGGGGCACGCGAATGGAGAGATCCGCTAATGTGGGTTCGGCCTTATCGGGTTGACCGAGGTAGAGGTCGCACAAACCCAGCAAAAACTGCGCTCGCCCTGCCGAAGGGTGCGAGGGCGGAACTTTCGCCAGCGCCGCCGCCGCCGGGTCGTATTGTTTTAGGTCAAAGTACGCCTCGCCCAATGCCATTTGTGCTTCGGCATACGAGGGATTGATGCGTAAGGCTTCTTGGAAATGCCGAATCTTATCGGCAGAGGACCCGGCGATCACACCTCGGGTATAGTTTTCGATCGAATCTAAGCGGATCGGTGGAGCGGCGGCTACGAACGCATCGCGGCTAGCGCTCAACGCCGGGTCATCCAACCGGAGCAGATCCCATGCCAGGGCAGTCTGGATGTCGATGAGCTTCGGCAAAGGCCCGGACTCGGCCATCTTCCTCGAAAGATGTGCGCGCTTCACGTCAAGCCGCTGGCAAGCTGCAGTAAACGTGTGACCATCGAAATCGTAGGTCCCGATGACCACGTAGTCGAGGTCGAGCTGCTCGGCCATACGAAACATGGTGGCTCGGGAAGGATGCAGGCCGGAGGGCATTCCGGCGCGATCCAGCGCGTGCAGACGATCGTTGCGGGACATGATCTGGACCGCGCCTTGACCTGCGCCCCCGACCAGGCGCTGGCCGAGGACCTCCGGGAAGGACTCACCAATCCACTCGATTCCGGGGGCTTTAGAAACGTTTTCAAACGACGCGATTAGCAGGGATTTGGGAGCGCCGCTCGGAGGGATGTTCTGCGAGAACAGCGGCGTGCCAATGAGGAAGACACCGAGAATCTTGCGGGAGAATTTCACGCCATGTCGATTATAGCGGGACAGTCCTCGCGACTGGAGCGAGGGAGGGTGCATGCTTCGGCAAGCTTTCTCAGCCTGGGTGGATTGGTTCGAGCAAGTCCCCGTGCAGGCACGACGCCGAGAAGGGATTCGATTTGGCCGCAGGAGTTCCCAACGAGAGCCTCCGCCCGCACAAACGGGCAGAATATTCTGCCCCGACTTCGGAATTCTCGACGCCAACGATCTTGGTCAAAGCGCAAGTCCCTGCGGTGTTTGTTCTGCAGTAGATTACCTGAGTAGATTTCCTGGAATGGAGGCGACGAAACGCTACCTGCCTGTGCGCAGGGACACTTCCGGCGCCTCGGGATCCACCTGGGCACCGGCCTTGGACGGCGCAAGCGCCCGATTTTGCCAACCGGGCAGATTATTATCTCCGGTAATCAGCCGTGCGCCACGCTCGTAGGTGATGTACGACCAAGCCCACTGAATCATCACCATCAAGCGGTTGCGGAATCCGATCAGAAACAGGATGTGAACGAAGAGCCACGCCATCCAGGCCAAGAAACCTGAGAGCTGGAATTTGCCGAAATCAGCGACCGCGGCGGCGCGTCCGATCGTCGCCATGCTGCCTTTGTCGTGATAGTGGAAAGGCTCTGTGGCCTCGCCCCGGACCAGTCGGAGAACATTCTTCGAGGCCGCAACTCCCTGCTGCATGGCCACGGGAGCTACGCCGGGAAGCGGCGTTCCCTTCGCGTCGACCATGCTGGTGAGGTCGCCGGCCACAAACACATCCGGATGCCCTGGGATGGAAAGATCCGGCTGCACCCGGACTCGACCCGCACGGTCGGTTGGGGCTCCAAGCAGTGCGCCCAGTGGGGAGGCGGCAACGCCCGCGGCCCATAGCGTCACCGCGGCGGGCACCCAAGCGTCTCCCATGCGAACCCTGCCAGGCTCAATTCCGGTCACCAAAGTCGAGTTCCGCACCTCCACTCCCAGCCTGGCCAGCTGCCGTTCCGCGCTGTGCGAAAGACTTTCGGGATAGCTGGCGAGAACACGGGGACCGCCTTCGACTAGCAATACGCGCGTGTGTTTGGGATCAATCGTGCGGAACTCATTGGCCAGAACGTGGCGGGCAATCTCGGCCAGTGTTCCCGCCAGCTCGACACCGGTGGGTCCCGCACCCACGACAACGAAGTTCAGTTCGCCAGTGGCAACCCCGCGTGCCGCATCTCGCTCCGCCAGCTCAAATGCGAGAAGAACACGCCGCCGAATTTCCGTTGCATCCTCGATCGTTTTCAGCCCCGGGGCCAGCGGTTCCCACTCGTCGTGCCCAAAGTAGGCGTGGCTCGCACCTGCGGCAACAATCAAGTAATCGTAGAGAATCTCATCGTCGGCAAGCTTGACGATTTTCCTCTGTAAGTCAAAACCCGTCACTTCCCCCAACAGGACTTCCACGTTTTTTTGCGAGCGGAGAATCCAGCGAATGGGCGCGGCAATTTCCCCGGGGGAAAGCCCAGCCGTCGCCACCTGGTACAGCAGCGGCTGGAAGGTGTGGTGGTTCTTGCGGTCAATCAGCGTGACGCTGACACTTGCGTTCCGGAATTGGCGAGCCGCCTTCAGACCGCCGAAACCGCCTCCAATAATCACTACGCGGGGCTTTGCGGATTGAGCTTGCGTCACCACATTCTTTAGATTCCGCCGCCCCCTCAGAGGCGCAAGAAACTTCGCCCTTGCGGCCCCAATCCGGTAAGATTCCGTGAGCGTGAACCTGACCCCTCCGATGCGTCCAGGCCGTCTTTTCTCCTACCTCCTGCCGTCGCTGGTCGACGTTTTGTTCATCAGTCTCGTGCTGGCGCTGGCGTATGGATCGCCCAGCCTCCGGCTCTTGAACGATCCCGGCATTGGCTGGCACATCCGCACCGGCGAATGGATACTGCAAAATCACGCCATCCCGCACACGGACCTATTCTCGAACCTGACCACCCGCCCGTGGTTTGCCTGGGAGTGGCTGTTCGATCTAGGGATCGGCAAGGTTCACGCCTGGTGGGGCTTGAACGGAGTGCTTGCCAGCGGCGCGATCGTGATCGCTCTAACCTTCGCCTTGCTTTTCCGTCTGACCCTGCGAAGGGGGGCTTCCCTGCTCCCAGCGATGGTGTTCGTCGTTCTTGCGGTCCTTGCATCCACCATCCACGGTCTGGCCCGGCCCCACCTGTTTACATGGCTGTTCACGCTGCTCTGCTGGCACCTCATCGAGGAGAAACGCTCCACGATCTGGCTCTGGGCGATTCCGGCGATCGTTCTGGTTTGGGCTAACATGCACGGCGGATTTCTGGTTGCCTTCGCGCTCATGGGGCTCACCCTCGCGGGAGATTTATGGAACTTCGTAGGAGGGAGAGACGATCATGCGCGAGAAGATGCTGTGCGGGTGAGCCGCGTGCTCGCCACAGCGCTTGTCGCCAGCTTTGTCAATCCGTATGGCACTGCTCTTTATAGCCATATTTATCAATATCTTACTGACTCATTTCTGATGCACCACATCCAGGAAATGCAGTCCCCGGATTTCCGCACCGTTGCGGCCAAGTGCCTGTTCGTGCTGCTCCTGCTGACTACGTCTGTTGCCATCATCCGGCGAAGTCGTCTGCGCCCAGGCGAGATGTTGGTTCTGGTTTTCTTTGCATATGAGGCGCTGTTCGCCGCACGCAACATCCCCCTCGCGTGCATCGTGCTCACGCTAACAGTAGCCCCCGTTTTGGCGCCGCCGGAAGAATCCAAATCGCCAATCCATCCTCTGCGCCAGCGCCTGCGCAGGTTTTCTGATCGTATGGGTGCGATGGAGTTTCAGACGCGAGGACACCTGTGGGCAATCGCATTCGCCGTCGTGACTTTGGGCGTGTGCGCGCATGGGGGGCGGCTCCTTGGAACCCAGGTCATCGACGCCAACTTCAATGCCGACAAGTTCCCTGTTCACGCCGTCGACTTTGTTGTGCAACACCCGTCCGCCAGTCCGCTGTTTACCACCGATGCCTGGGGCGGCTATGTCATCTACCGGGCTTGGCCGACCGTGCGTGTCGTGGTGGATGACCGGCACGACATGTATGGCTCGGAATACATGAAGCGCTACTTGAAGGTCGTCGAGGGCAATTGGGACTGGCGGCAACAGTTGCAGGCTACGGGAGCTCGCGCGGCGCTCGTATCTCCGAGCAGCGCCATCGGCAGCCTGCTGCGCCTGAGCCCGGAATGGAGGCTGGTTTACGACGACGGTCAGGCACTGATCTTCGAAACCACCGAGCCCGCCAATTCGCCCCCATCGCCGCCGGGACAAACCTTGCAGGGACAAACCTTGACGGGACAAACCTTGACAGGACAAACCTTGAAATGATCCGGATTCATGAGACGGCGAACTGCGTCACCTTCGCCATCCGCGTTCGCCCCCGCGCCAAGAAGAACTCCATCACCGGCGAACTTGGCGACGCCTTGAAGGTCGCCCTTACGTCCCCGCCCGTCAACGGCCGCGCCAACGAAGCCTGCACCGAATTTTTCGCCCAACTCTTCGCCGTGCAACGTTCAGCCGTTTCGATCGCTTCCGGCCAGACCAGCCGCAATAAAGTCATTCGTGTGACTGGACGATCCGCAGAACAAGTGCGATCTAAGCTCGCTCGATAGAATCGCCGCCTTCGCATAACCCACCCGTGCCCTCTCCCGCCTTCACGCTCGGCAACTGGCCACCGCACTCGTCGTGGTAGGCCCTCTGATTCTCCAGTCGGAGCACTCCAGCAGTTGCGGAGTGATCAACGTCTGGCGAATGGGTTGGCATCGGCTTTGCCCTGGGCGCGAGTAGCGGTGGACTTGGCATTGCCTTTAGCTTCAGCAATCTTTTTCGCGGCTTCAGCCCCGGTCGTGGCCAGCTCGTTCCTGACCCCATAGCAGCCGTAAAACTGCACCAAATCGAAGCCTGGGCCGGGGGCCCCCTGTGAGCGGAGACAATGACAAGGTTGTACAAGGCGTGTTCGAAGGGGAGTGTGCGCTGAGAAGACGGCTCGGGAACCCGCCGCGTGGTCGAAATTACCATGCGCGACGCTGGAATTCACTTAAAGAACCTGAACGTCTTTTTGCAATTGGATTCTACGGAAGCAGTCAAGGCTGCCGTAGAAGCCGGGTTGGGTATTGCGTTTGTTTCTCGCGGGGCGATTTGCAAAGAAGAACGACTAAACACGCTCAAAGAAGTCGCCGTGGAAGCCCTCCGGTTCCGGCCTGACTTTTCAATCCTCCATCCGCGCGGGCCAGAACCATCGGGTACGTCCGAAACTTTCCTCCTTTTTCTGTGCGCCGCACGCGACCGTACTGCTCAATCATGCGATACAAAACCTGATTGCGCATTAGAACTACTGAAGTGCCCCCGTTCCAGATCCCTCATCAATCAACGAGTGCGCAGTCCTTAGCGATTCGAGCCAACAGAATCTGTTATCCAGTACCCTCCTTGACCGATAACCGAGCGTCCCGCGACGCGGCCCAGGACTTAAGCGCCTTCAGAGCTGCACGGAGAGCAATCCCGTCTTTTGTCAGCTTGTACTCCACTTTGGGCGGCACCTCCGGGTACACCTTGCGGGCAACCACGCCGTCTTTTTCCAGATCGCGCAGTTGCTGAATCAACATCTTCTGAGAGATACCGACGATCGCGCGGCGAAGTTCCGAGAACCGGAGCACTGGCGCGCTGAAGAGATGGAAGATAATAAGAATCTTCCATCGCCCTTCGAGGACCTTGATTGCTTTTTCCAGCTCCGCCGTCGAGCACGGCTCCGGGGATTGTTGAGTTTTCTTCATGGTCACCTTATGGTTAGTATTACACTTTTTAGTAAGTTCTTGCCATTTTACTACCGTATCAATACGCTTTGATCAGGAAGGCAAATCGACCTTCGGTTGGACCGCGCTTGGCGTCAAACACACGAAATTGTCGAGATGCGGAATCAACGTTTGTCCAAGGAACTTGGAGAGGCAATATGGATTTGATAGCAGTCGTAACTGGAGCGAGTCGAGGCGCGGGAAAGGGGATTGCAATCGCCTTGGGCGAGGCGAGAGCAACCGTATATGTCACCGGACGCAGCGTGGCGGAGGGCGACTCTCTCTATGGCGGCACAGTAAGCGAAACTGCCGATCTCGTCACTCAGGCTGGAGGCAACGGTGTCGCCATTGCGCTGGATCACACGGACGACAAAGCTGTAGCCGCGCTGTTC
>Ga0137419_10000418_pt1 | contig 15080 bp, 10 predicted proteins | sample CZODoug3_1_2_16f_FD_108279 | JGI IMG/M metagenome (GOLD analysis project Ga0137419, IMG submission 108279) | Vadose zone soil fungal communities from Angelo Coast Range Reserve, California, USA - CZODoug3_1_2_16fungal (Illumina Assembly) | ecosystem: Environmental > Terrestrial > Soil > Vadose... | reverse complement strand
TCTCCTGGGGGAGAATTATGCATTAGGGTGGGGTGGGTTGTCAGTTGGGGTTGGGGAATCGCCCTACCGTGGCGCATGATCAACCGGAAGAGCAACATCCAAATGAATGCTCAGGCGCAGGCTGCTTCGCTTTGTACGCCTGCCGTCAGGCCAGAAGGGGTTTGTTAAGATGCCTGCTTCATCTAGACTGGCTCCATGAAATCGCAGGCACAGCCGATTCCTGCGGGGCAACGCTCGTTGGGTCGAAGTGCAGCGCGTCCCGCTGCGATAAGCGCATCGATTTGCGTATTGTTTCTACTAATCATTTCGCTTTGGAGTCTGGCAGCCGCAAAGTGGCAGCATGAGCGTAATCCGGTCCCAGGCAATTTCTATACGATCGAGGGACTGCAGATGCACATAGAATGCTCGGGCACAGGCTCACCGGCAGTCGTCATGGAGGCCGCTGCGAGCGCTCCTTGGTCGCTGTGGCGAAAGGTGCAGCCAGAGCTTTCGCAAATGACCCGGGTTTGCTCCTACGATCGGGCGGGACATGGCTGGAGCGATCCACGGAGAGGTTCGCGAGATTCAGAAACGATTGTTCGAGAATTGCATTCGTTGCTCGATAAGGCTGGAGTGAAGCGGCCGTTCCTACTGGCTGGTCATTCCGCCGGTGGTCTCTATGTTCGCGAGTATGCGCGAGAATTTCCGGCTGAGGTTGCCGGAGTCGCGTTGATTGAGTCGAGTTCACCCCACCAGCTTGATGAGGTTCCTGGCTTCCGGGCCGCGTATGAAGAGGACAAGCGCGATGCCCAACGCGAGCTCTGGGAAGACAGACTAGGTGTTTGGTCGGGATGGGAGCGCCTGCTTGGTCACTGTTCGGTGTCGGCCAAGGACTTTCCAGGCTGGGTAGGCCAATACAATGCTATGGCGTGCCGACCTGATTATGTAGATACCGACGAATGCGAATTGCCCTACTTCGAGGAGTCATTCAAACAGGCTGGGCGCCTCATAAGTTTCGGCAGTATACCTCTGCTTGTCATCTCGCGGGATCCCAATCTGCGAAAAGCGGGAATGACCGAACGTCAAATGGAACAACAGCCTGTATTGGCTCGGGAGCAGGAAGCCTCGAAGTCTCTCTCTCCCCTGAGTTGGCGCGTGATCGCGCGGAACTCCGGACACATGGTTCCACTCGAGAGGCCCGATGTAATTGTTGCTGAAATAACTCGCCTTATTAACTATCTTCGCGGTGGACCGGCACCGCCATTTGGAAGCACCGCGACCGAATAATCAGCAAATCCTTGCTCTGGTTTCATAATCCAATTCTGGGTGTCCCCAAACAAGAAGTAATTCGGTTCCTGTCGCGGCGGCGAGGACCGTCACCGATCGCACCGCACAGATCCGTACGAGCGCGCTTTCAGCCATTTCCGGGTCGGGCGAAGTATCCTCCGATCGGCTACCCGGTGCTCGATGAACTTCATCGTCCATTCGTGGCTCAGGCCCATCCATATCTTTCTATCTAGGAGAATTCGCACCTGATGCCTGGCGATGATCGGACATCGTGCAGGGATGCCAATGTGAATCAACGGCCCCCCTTTACGCTCAGGAAGAATTGACCTCTCTTCATATGGCTATGACGGAACAAAGCGAGGGAGCAATTTCGGTGACTCGTTTGATTCTCCACTCGTGCCCCGCTTTCCATGCTGATTCGAAGAGATGGGTACGAAGGTCGCCGTCCTTCCTGTCGCCAATTTCCCGATGGCATTCATGTCATACGAGCATCTCGGTTTCGTCCCTTAGCAGGATGTACTTCCGCGTCGTCATCCATGTCTTGCGAGACCTTGCTTTTCCTTGACGCCTGCGTAAAATCGGGAAAACTAACCCAAGTCGTTTTTTGTCTCGTCCGAGTTCAGTGCAAGTCCCAAATGGTCTTCACTGAGGCCGGTTTTCCGAGGGTCGTGCTCAAAACCAGCCTTTAGGAGGTATTGTGTTCTCATTTGTCATTGCTGCCAATCCATTGCGACGAGTGACAATCTTGGCGTTAGCAACCCTTACTTTCGTAACCCTAACCGGATGCGGAACGCCAGGCACCACCATGGGGAGGTCTACGAGTATCGCGGCGGTACCGCTGACTTCAGTTGTCCCCCCCCCCATCCTTCTCTTTATCGGTACGGGTACATCCTCGTCTGATGTTGCAGCTGTCAAAACAATCCTAGGCACAAACAAGCTCACCTATGCGACAGCGAACTCCTCGCAGCTCAATGCCTTGACCGAGGCCCAGCTCAAGGCCTACAAGCTACTGATCGTGCCAGGCGGCAACTCGATCACGATCGGCAACAACCTGAAGGCAGGTACTACGACCAACATCCACAACGCCGTGACCAAGGACGGCTTGCACTATCTGGGAATTTGTGCGGGCGGATTCTTTGGCGGCTATTCGATCTACAACGGGCTGAATCTCACGTCGGGAGTCTGGTTTAATTTCTACGCGGACCACTCCAAGGGGATTAACAAGGAGGCGGTCGAAATTTCCAGTCCGGTCTCGGGCCCGCTTGATCAGTATTGGCAGGCCGGCCCCCAGTTTAGCGGATGGGGCAATATTGTGGGCAAGTACCCGGATGGCACGCCAGCGATCGTAGAAGGCAAGTCTGGAAATGGATGGGTCATCTTGTCGGGCGTGCACGCCGAGGCCCCCGCGAGCTGGAGGTACGGGATGATTTTCAAGACCCCGGTAGCGGTGGATAACGCTTACGCGGGAACGCTGGTCCTTGCTGCATTACGTGGCACTGCGTTGCCCCACTACTGAACCCCAGTCCTATCGAGGCCTGTGAATCGCGACCAACGGAAAGGGCCTGGACCGGACTGCCGGGCCTTTTCCACAACTGACATGTCTTGCCCTTCGACCACGGCTAGGGGAAGCTGTTTTCCGCGGGCGAGGTTCCCTCGACCAATTTCCATGAGTTTTCGATGTAAAAGTCACCCGCAACAAATTTCCCCGGTCCCACGTTAAGGGTCGCGCAGCGCAGTCGCGTCTCGATCTCCTGCCCGCCGGACTCGATCGAAAGGTCTACCCGATAGAGTCCCGGCACAACGGCCAGCACCGGGCAGTAGAACTCGATTCTGCCCTCGCCGGGTCCCAGGTTCAAGCCTCCCTGCGAAGAGTCGGTTGCGAGCTGAGCACACAAATAACCGCTGGGCCAATAGAAAGAAATCCGAAACACCGCCGCAGGGATGGTCTGCCGTGTGCAATAGCCGAGGCGAGCCACCATCGGGTAGCCCGTTCGAACCCCGTCGCTGGAATCGGGCGTCAAAAAGGAAACGCTCATGCATTGCGCCGGTGCGTCAGGTTCAGCCAACCCGACTGGCCTCATTTCATTGCCAAAAGTCAACTGCTGATATTCGTCAATGACCTGTCTCGGCGGCCCGTCCGCGACGACGCAGCCATGATCGAGGAGTAGCGCCCGATCGCAGAGACGATACACAGCGGCGAGATCGTGCGAAATAAAGACGATCGTCCGTCCCGCTCGCCGCAGTTCGGCAATGCACTCGAGGCATTTCGACTGAAAAGCAGCGTCTCCAACCGCCAGGACTTCGTCGAGCAACAAGATGTCGGGATCCAGGTGTGCCGCGATGGAGAACCCCAGCCGCACATACATCCCTGAGGAGTACCGCTTTACCGGCACATCAATGTACTGGCCGACACCTGAAAATTCGATGATACTGTCCAGCTTCTTGCGTATTTCTGACTTTCGCATCCCGAGCATGGCGCCGTGCAAATCGATGTTCTCGAGTCCGGTTAGCTCCGGATGAAATCCAGAGCCCACTTCTACCAAGGCAGCCAATCTTCCTCGAATCGTGACCTCGCCTTCCGTAGGAGCCGTGATACTCGAAAGAATCCTTAGGATCGTTGTCTTGCCCGCACCATTGTGTCCCACGATCCCGAGAGCCTCTCCCTGTTCGACCTGAAAACTGACGTCACGAAGCGCCCACATCGAGGGAGATCGACTGCGGAGTGCGCCCGCATGCCAACCCTTCGCCGGTGTGTTGCGCGTTCGCAACCTGTACTGTTTCGATACTCGATCCAACCTTATGTCGATCATGAAGTTCAGATTGCGTCGGCCATAGTGGCTTCGGAAGATTTGAAGTAAGCATAAGCAATTACCAGACAAGCGAACGCGATGGCGGCGGACAGCGCCAGGCTCGTTGTGTCCGGTCTGCCGCCGAGGAGTAGTACAGCACGGAAATTCTCGATCAGACCGGCGATGGGATCGAGCAAATACAGTCTTCGAAAGCGCACCGGCACCGACTGCAGCGAGTAGACGACGGGAATGGTAAACATCCACACTTGCAGCAAGAGGGGCATGGCGAGTCCGATATCGCGGAAGCGAACATGCACTGCCGAGAAAAACAGGGCAATGGCGGCAGCAAAGCCAGCGATGACAAGCATGATCGGAATCGCATAGAGCAGATTCCAAGTCGGTGAGACTCTGTAATAATCCATCAATCCAGCAAGAATCACGCAGCCGATGAGAAAGTCTGCCAAGCTGGCCGCCACGTAGGACAAGGGGATGATCTCGCGTGGGAAATACATCTTGGTGAGTAGATTCGGATATAAAACCAGTCCATGCACTGCGTTCGAGATCGAACCGGAGAAGAATAGCCACGGCAGAAGAGCGCACAACACGAACAGAGGATACGGGATCCCGCCTGTAGCTACCGTGGTTACACGAGTAAAGACAATTGTGTAGATGGTCATCAAAGCGAGCGGCTGAAGCGCCGCCCAGATCCAGCCGAGAGCCGATTGCTTATAGCGAACCTTGAGCCGAAACAAGCTCAGTATCCAGAGCAGATCCGAATACTGAGCGAGTGTCTGCACCCCACGGAATAGAGTGCCAACCGAGAATGCAGGCGGACGAATTACTTTTACGGGGCGCACTTGGCCACGTTTCCGGGCTGCTTCCGCTTGCCAGTCCGCCGAGGATGCCAGCGCATCATCCGAACCCCCAACGGAGGAGCCCGTCGCCCCATGAGGGAGCTCGCTCATTCCTAAATCTCCTTTCTTCAATGTGTTTCCAAGGCAGAAGACGCGGGTGGTCGCCGTACCCCGCCGTCTCTGATGGCCTGCAGTCTGCCTGCCAGGGTTTTGCCGATGATCCCGATTTGGGGGAGCCGTAAGATCTCATGATGCGCGCTATTGAGCTCGCAGATTTCGACGCCACCGGCGGAACGAACTCCCCAGCCCATTTGCGGATCGCGGACATAGTAGTAAGGCTGCCGTGCCCTCTTGAACAGGAGTACGGGAGCTTGAAACTGCGGCTCGCAGAACTCTTCACCCGGCCAATACGTACGATCCCACCCACTGTCCAGAGTGTTCCCGGGCTTCCCGTCCTTAAGAAACAGGCGTTCGACAAATCTCTTCGCAGTGGCAAGCCGTACCTGCCGTGGAAGACTGCGGAAAATCTGCAGTCTCTGTCGATAATAGTTCACCGCCCAGAGGACGCGGATCTGAGAGTTCTCCAGTACCCAGGTGTCGAAAATTGCGAAAACACCTACCTCCTCGTGCCGGGACTCGAGTTCGAGAATGATCTCCTGCGCAATCACAACGCCCTCACACATTCCTCCCAAGCAGTAAGGTCCGTGCGGCTGAACGGATCGCATCGCGGCGACGCATTCCTGGGCGAGGACGCGCAACTCATTCTTTGTAAAGGGGCGGCCCTGCACCAGTGGTGCGGATCCTTGCACCTTGTACACGGACTGATCTGTTCCCAGGTGATTCGCCAGCAGGGACAGCCCGAACGTTTCCACTCCCGGTGCGGCAATGGCAAAGAAGGGAGCGATCCCGTCACCGTCTTTCAGGGGCACGAGGATGGGATCGCTGTGAGAGACGGTGTTCTCGCGCAGCAGCGGCGCGAGGGCTGCAATCGTTGGCGCGCGAAAGATCGCCGACACGGGAATCTGCCGTCCCGTGACCTCGCGGATCTCCGCCATCAGGCGGACAGCCATGAGTGAGTGTCCCCCAAGGTCGAAAAAGCTGTCTCGAATCCCAACTTCTCGAAGCCCGAGAACCTGTTTCCAGATTTCGACCAGCAATTTCTGCTCCGCATCAACGGGCTTCGATTGGCGCTCAGAAGCCTTGCCCGTGGCAGCCAGGGAGGGCGCCCTCTTTTCGTTATCTTTCCTCTGTTTGTCTGCGGAGGGGAGATTCAATGTGTCCACGGGTCCTGGCATGCTCGGCAGCGGCAATGTAAGGATGCGGTCTTCCGGAACAGACACAACGCCTTCGAGAACTGATGTGTAATCACTCAGCATGCGCCTGATGTGCTCCTCTGTGAACAGGTTCGTGTTGTACTCGATCTGCGCCCACCATTTCTGGTCGACGTCCTCGATCAGCGTCAGGCTAAGGTCGAAGACTGATGTTTCCTGGCTGACCACATACGGAAATGCTATCAAGTCACCGAATTCGTGTGAGCGTACGGCAGACTTGAGGGTCGCAAACATGACCTGAAAGAGGGGATTGTAACTGAGATTACGTTCAGGCTGAAGCGCCTGGACTATCTTTTCAAACGGAACGTCCACATTGGAGAACGCACCCAACATGGTCTCGCGTACCTGAGCGACTAAGTCCACGAACCGCGCATTGCCGGACAGGTCATCGCGCAAGACGAGCGTGTTGACGAAGAATCCGATCAGCCCCTCGGTCTCCACGTGGTCGCGTCCGGCGACCGGGATCCCCACCAGGACGTCTTCTTGTTTGGCATACCGATAAAGCAGAATCTTGAACGCAGCCAACTGCACCATGAAGGGAGTGGCCTGGCAACGAATTGCGACGTTGTTAATTCCCGCAATCAGGTCGCTGGAGATCGGTGCGACCGCAATGGCACCTTCGAATGTTTGCGCTGGAGGCCGAGGAACATCGGTTGGCAGCTCGAGGAGAGCCGGCGCTCCTTCAAGTTTGTTCTTCCAATAAGCAAGCTGCTGCTGAACGCGATCCGTGTGAAACCATTCGAGCTGCCACTCGGCGAAGTCGCCATATCGAATCGGAAGGGGCGGCAGAGATGAAGTTTGACCCCGCGACAAGTCTTTATAGAGTAGCGCCAGTTCTTTCGCGAAGATCCGAATTGACCAAGCATCCGTAACAATGTGATGCATGGTGCAAAGAAAAACATGATCGAGTACTGTAACCCGGAACAGACGCACACGAAACAAAGGCGCCTTGCTGAGGTCGAACGGTTTCTCAATCTCATGGCGGGCAAGCTGGTAGGCCTCCGCCGTGGGGTCGGCAACACTCGTCAGGTCGGTAACGGGGATTTCTGCACTGCAGCTGGGCGATACAACCTGCTGAAGATTTCCTCTCTCCAGCCGAAATGCCGTGCGCAGGCTGTCGTGCCGGTGTACGATCTCCCGGAAGCTGGACTGGAGCACCGTTAGATCGAGCGGACCTCTCAGCCACAATCCCAGATGCACGTTGTACGCGGTGCTTCTTCCCTCGAGCTGATGCAGAAACCACAGACGTTGCTGCGCTAAAGATGCCGGGTAAACACTCGGACTTGCCTGGAGAAGCAAATCGGCAAGGCGGCCCTTCTCTTGCCCATCGCTGGTCACGACGTTGCCCTTCCATATAGCATGCGGGTCAAGTCCTTTTCCCGCTCAATGACGGTTGTTACGGCCGACGAGGGATCACATTGAGCAAACGAGAGATGGCGGAGCTTGGATGGGTCGCAAAGATAGATCGATCTCTGCATGAAACCCGGGAGGTCGGGACGGAGGCAAGCCCACCCCTTTAGGAACAGCGCCGCTGACGATAGTGACATCTGCAATCCTGAACGACGCTCAAATCTCGAGGAAGAATGATCCGCCCCGACTCTCTGCTCGAGTCTCAGGATCCAACCTGCGATCCTTACGCCCTGTTCATCTCGGGGATGGGCTTGGCCAGAAACATCCTCTGCGCCGGACCCCTCGGCTTCCGATCTCGATCACGGATCGGAGCGTCACGGCGCGGTCATCCAAGCGTGCAGAACCCAAGTGTGCGAAATCATCTTCCGCCACCAGCTTGTCGCAAATCTTGCCACAAGTAAGTCTTGCCACAAGTACAGTTGGCCCCTTCGGCATCCCCGATATCAGCCGGAGGCTAGGTGACCGACATTTTAGGATGGCAAAAACCCACATGATATTCCATACAGGAAAATACTGATGTTCGATTTCAGCGTTTTGGCGCACACTGACGTCTTGGTCCGTGCCTCCCTGAGGAGCTATGAGGAGCTATTCAGGGACAGGCAGAACCACAGCATGTTCGGCAGACTACAAAGCCTAAAGTTGGCATGCCGGAATCGCGCACCATACCGAGAGGTGAGTGCATGGAGCGCGATGCGAGTCGCGAGAGGTGAGTCGATGGAGCGTGGCAGGGGCTGCCTGACCCAATGACCGGGGTCCCGCCGTGGTTGAAACCAAACAGCAGCTTGTAAACTGTCCCATCCCCTCTACGGGAACTATCTAAAGGAACGATCTAAGGAACCATCTAAGGAATTAACGGGATGATCCAAGCGGTGTTCCCAGCTTCGTTCGCGCAGCAGAGACTCTGGTTTCTCGATCAACTCGAGCCTGGAACTGCGGCGTATAACCTCCCTCGCGCCTTCCGGATTACGGGTCCGTTGAACGTTGAAGTCCTGGAGCGGGCATTCGAGATCGTCATCGAGCGCCACGCTTCCCTGCGTACCGTCTTTGATTCCGTTGAGGGCGAAGCCAGACAAATCGTGTTGCCGGAGGTCGAGCTCAAGATCCCCATCATCGATCTGGCTGGATTTCCCCAGGCTGAGCGCGAAGCTGAGGCCCTGCGCATTGCCAGTGAGGAAGGAAAGAAGCCCTTTGACCTGATGGCAGGGCCGTTACTCCGGCTCATTCTACTCCGCCTGTTTCCGGATACCCACTTCCTCATCCTGGTGATGCATCATATCGTCACCGACGGCTGGTCCATCGCGCTTCTGTTCCGCGAAGTGACCAAGTGCTACGCCGCCCTCACCATGGGCGATCCACCCGAGCTCCCCGAGCTTCCTCTGCAGTACCCGGAGTGCGCAAAGTGGCAACGTGAGTACATGAGCGGAGAGGTGCTCACGAAAGAAGTCGAATACTGGAGACGCAAGCTGGCCGGCGCGCAAACCCTGCTCGACCTGCCCACCGACCATCCGCGTCCGGCGACCCACGGTTGGCAGGGCGCAACCGAAGAATTCAGCCTGGATAGCGCCGCCCTGGCGAAACTGAAGGCACTCGCACAGGCCGAAAGCTCGACCCTGTTCATGGTCGTCATGGCTGCATTTCAGTCCTTACTCAGGCGGTACACCAACCAGGAAAGCATTCTGATCGGAACTCCCATCGCCGGGCGTAACGAAATCGAAATTGAAAATATGATCGGTCTGTTCGTGAACACCTTGGTCTTCCGTGTCGATTTTGCGAACAACCCGAGCTTCCGAGACCTGATTCGTCAGGTGCGATCATTCGCGCTGGAAGCGTACGCTCACCAGGAGGTTCCCTTCGAGAAACTCGTTGAGAGGTTGGTCCCGCAGCGCTCGTTGGACACGCATCCCCTGTTCCAGGTGATGTTCACCTTCCAGAATATCCCCAAGCAAGTTTTTGAGATTCCAGGACTGAGGATCAAGGAGATGCCTTTCGAGACCGGCATCGCTAAGTTCGATCTGTCCGTCGAAGTGTGGGAGGACAGTGAGTTCCACTGCCAGTTCGAATACAACACCGATCTGTTTGAGCGGTCTACGATTCGACGGATGTTGGGACATTTCGAAAAACTGTTGACTGCTGGGGTAGTGAATCCGGATCTGCGTCTGGGGCAAATCCCGATCATCAGCACCGAGGAGCAGCGGCAGGTATTGTTCGACTGGAATCGGACCGCAGCCGACTATTCCAGGGATTTGCCTCTTCACAAAGCATTCGAAAATCAGGCGAATCGCTCTCCCCACGCGACCGCATTACGGTTTCCACCCAGGGAGTGGACCTATCGGCAGCTCAACGACGAGGCCAACCGACTCGCGCACCTGCTCATCGAGAAGGGGGTCCAGCCGGGTTCTCTGGTCGGAGTCTTTCTTGAACGTTCCCCGGAAATGGTCGTGGCGCTGCTGAGTGTGCTCAAGGCGGGCGCTGCCTATGTTCCGCTCGATCCCGCGTATCCGCTCGAACGTCTGAGGTTCTTGATTGAGGATGCTGCGCTCGCCTGCATTGTGACTCATTCCTCGCTCAAGAATCAGTTGCCAAGTAACGCGCCCAGCATCGTGGCATTCGACACAGACCGCAATAGCCTTAGGGGCAAGCCCACGACCAATCCCGCAACACTCGTTTCCGCGGATCAGTGCGCTTATGTAATCTACACCTCCGGTTCGACGGGAATCCCCAAGGGAGTAGAAGGAACGCATCGGGCCTCGATGAATCGCTTCTCCTGGATGTGGAGAACTTATCCGTTCCAACCCGGAGAGGTTTGCTGCCAGAAGACCAACCTGGGCTTCGTCGACTCCATCTGGGAGATCTTTGGCCCTCTATTGGCTGGGGTTCCGAACCTGATTATTCGGCAAGAGGCAGTGCGCGATCCCGAGGAGATGCTGCTGCTGCTGGCCCGTGAGCATGTGACGCGCATCGTCCTTGTTCCTTCATTATTGCGCACACTTCTCGATCACTCTCCGAATCTCGAGCGGCGGGTGCCAGAGCTGAGGCTTTGGTCCTGCAGCGGCGAGGTTCTGCCGGCTGATCTGGCCAAACGCTTTCGCGAGGCGTTCCCAGAAGCAACCTTGCTGAATATCTATGGCTCGTCCGAAGTTGCCGCGGATGTCACTTGCCACGAGGCTACGGACAGGGACCTGGCTTCCGCCGTGGCCATTGGCAGGCCGATCAGCAACACCCAGATCTACCTGGTGGACGGCCAGGGCGATCCGGTCCCCCCTGGAATACGCGGCGAAATTTATGTTGGCGGTGACGGCTTGGCGCGGGGATATCTGAACCGGCCGGAGTTAACGGCAGAGCGCTTTGTCGCCAACTGGCTGGCTCCGGAGCAGTCGCCGCGTTTGTATCGCACCGGGGACTTGGGCCGCTTCCGCGGCAATGGCGAAATCGAGTACATGGGCAGAGTCGATAGCCAGGTGAAATTACGCGGGCTCCGCATCGAGCTCGGCGAAATCGAATCGGTGCTGGGATCGCATGCGGGAATCGACGAGGCGGTGGTTGCGGTGAGCGGCGAAGGGGAGCAGCAGAAGCTATCCGCCTATTTGGTAGTGAAGGATGATGGCAAGACAGCGCCTTCGGCGGGAGAGTTGCGGCGTTATCTGCGGACGAAACTGCCGGAACACATGGTGCCGGCGAGTTACTGGCGGGTGGATCAGTTCCCCTTGCTGCCGAGCGGGAAAGTCAATCGCGCGGCGCTGGTGGGGTGTGGAGAAAGACCCCTAGTGGATACGGAGGAGCTGGCCGGTCCGCGGAATGAAGTCGAGGCCAAGCTGGCAGAGGTCTGGCGGGAATTGCTGCCGGTGGAGCGGGTTGGGATCGAGCAGAACTTTTTCGAGCTGGGAGGACATTCGCTGCTGGTGCTGCAGGTGACGGCTCGCATCCGGCGGATCTTTGATGTGGAATTGGCGGTACGGAGCGTATTTGAGGCGCCGACGATTGCCGGACTGGCGATGGAAGTGGAGAAAGCGCAAGCCCTGGGCCTGAAGGCACGTACCCCGATATTGCAACGGCATCCACCCACGGTTGTCGCCAACCGCGAGGCTTTGCTGGCGCAACTGGACAACCTGTCTTCCACAGAATTGCAGAGTTTGCTCCTGCGCGTACTCGATGGGAAGCAGCCTGACATAGCAGGCATTTTCTCGGAGGGCTCGCACAACGAGTGATGTTCAGCGAACCAGCGCAAGTACGAAACCCGCGCTCGTCCGAGTTGGGTTGCGATCGTTAGGTCTTTAGGCTGGGAATATGTTGGTACATGAATTGGTAGCAATACAAGCCGGCGTGGTCCCTGACGCGGTTGCCATCGTCGCTGGTGACCAGGAACTCACTTACGGGAAGCTCAATGCACGGGCAAACCAACTGGCTAACCTTTTGTCTTCGCTCGGGGTCAAAGCCGAAGTGCCAGTTGCACTTTTTCTGGAACGCTCTCCCGAGTTGGCCATTGCCGCCCTGGCTGTGCTGAAAGCCGGAGGACCCTATGTGCCGCTCGATCCAGGGTATCCACCGAATCGCGTTTCGATGCTGCTCGAGGATTCTGCCGCTCCGGTGGTCGTGACTCATTCTTCGGTGGCTAAGAAACTCCCCCGTGGGATTTGGCAGACCATTGTCATCGATGCCGAGGAAGCCAACCATGTTGAGCATTCCTTCGTTCCTCCGCGCAACCAGATCCATCCTGAGAACCTGGCCTACATTATCTTCACATCGGGTTCAAGCGGCCGGCCCAAAGGCGTGCAAATTACGCACGCGAACTTGCTGAACCTAGTGCGCTGGCACCAGCGTGCCTTTAACATTACGTCGGCTGACCTGGCTACTCTACAAGCGAGCCCCGGCTTTGATGCGGCCGTTTGGGAGTTGTGGCCGTACCTGACAATCGGGGCGAGTGTCTACGTTGTGGATGACGCCGTTCGCACGATTCCAGACCGTCTTCGCGACTGGATGGTCGCAACCGGCATCACCATCAGCTTCCTTCCCACGGCCCTGGCCGAGTGCATGGTCAACCTGTCGTGGCCCGCGAAAACCGGTCTTCGCGTCTTACTGACGGGCGCCGACACGCTCAGCCGCTATCCCCCGCCCGGTCTGCCTTTCGCTCTGGTTAACAACTACGGTCCTACGGAATGTACGGTGGTTGCGACTTCGGGAGAGGTTCATCCCCATGGCGAGTCCAAAGACCTCCCCTCCATCGGACGACCTGTTGACAACGTGGAGATCCACATCGTCGACGAGCGACTGAACCCCGTCCCTGATGGCACTCCCGGAGAACTCGTCATCGGAGGCGCCGGTGTCGGTCGCGGATATCTGAATCTCCCCGAACTGACCGCTCAGGAATTTGTAGCTGATCCCTTCAGCAGGAGCGAAGGCGGCGCCCGTCTTTACCACTCGGGCGATCTTGCTCGTATGCTTCCCGACGGCCAAATTGCGTTTATGGGACGCATGGACCGACAGATCAAGATCCGGGGGTATCGCATTGAACCGCGCGAAATCACTGCCCTGCTGGACCGGCATCCCGCGATTGCTTCGAGCTGTGTCGCAGCTTACTCCGTCGATGCAGGCGACACTCGCCTTGCGGCTTATATCGTGCCGGCAGCGGACGCCCACCTGAATGCCGCCGAGCTACGTACATTCCTCGGTGACTGTCTTCCCGACTACATGGTGCCTTCGACGTTTATAAAACTTACATCGATGCCGACATCAGCGCATGGAAAAATCGATCGGGCCGCGCTTCCGAAGCCCACAGCGGAGAACCAACTGAACGACGATCCCTTCGAAGCTCCGCAATCGGAAATTGAGCAATGGCTGGCTAGTTTCCTGGCTGGTCTGCTCGGCGTGCCTCGTGTAAGTAGAGGCGACAATTTTTTCAATCTGGGCGGGCATTCGTTAATGGGAGCTCAACTGATTGCAAAGATCTACGAGAGGTTCCGGGTGGAACTCTCCCTGAGAAGCCTATTTGATCATCCCACAATTGGTGGAATCTCCTGCCAGATCGAGCGCCTACTTTACTCGAAGCTGCAAACGATGACCGACGAGGAAGCGCAACGGATCCTCGAATCTTCCCCCGATGGAATCCAGGCATGACCGCAGCCGGCACGCCACCCTCCGTCCAGCCCGCCGAGGATCGCGTACTCAGTCTTTACCAGTTGCTGGATCCTGAAGTGCTCGCGAACCCGTACCCGCTGTACCACAAACTGCGGAGCCAAGACCCGGTCCACTGGGATCCGTTTCTGCACGCGTGGGTCGTGACCCGGTATTCCGACGTCGTGCATGTACTGCACCACTTTTCCGCCAATCGCACACCGACGCCAGAGCAACTGAGTGCGTTGAACCTGTCGGCGCTCAATCCGATTGCCGAGGTCATGGTACGGCAGATGCTGTTTCTGGACCCTCCGGATCACACCCGCCTGCGCGCTCTCGCCTCCGCCGCTTTCACCCCGCGCCGAGTGGAGAAGCTGCGCTCGCACATCCAGGAAGTGATGGACACTCTGCTCGATAGAGTCGTTTCCCAAGGAACTCTGGATGTGATTGCCGACTTCGCGGGTCCAGCCCCGGCCATAGTGACCGCCGAATTGCTGGGTGTATCGACGGGCGACCATGTTCAGCTTAGGGAGTGGTCGCAAGATTTTGCCGAGATGCTGGGCAACTTCCAGCACAATCCGGAGCGATTTCCACGCGTGCTGCGCAGTGTCGAAAACCTGTGCTCCTATTTTCGCTCAGAGATGCGGTCACAGCAGACGCACCCACGCGATGGGTTAGTCCAGGCCATGATGACCACTGAGATCGACGGCGCACGCCTCAGCGAAGAAGAAATCATCGCCAACCTGATCGTCACCATGGTCGGAGGTCAGGAGACGACTACGAACTTGATTGGCAACGGCGTGCTGACTCTGCTGTGCCATCCGTCTGAATTAGCCCGGCTGCGTGGGGACTCTTCTCTGATTCCTTCGGCGGTGGAAGAGCTGCTTCGTTACGAGAGTCCCAGTCAGCACACGGCAAGACTGAGTTCCGCCGATGTCGAACTCGGAGGAAAGCGTATCCGAAAGCGTCAGGCTGTAATCGCAGTCATGGGAGCTGGCAATCGCGATCCGGAACGATTTCCCGAACCCGATCGCCTGGATATCACACGCCAAGACAATCGCCATCTGGCATTCGGGTGGGCCGCCCATTTTTGTTTCGGCGCGGCGTTGGCTCGCCTCGAAGGCCAGATCGCCTTCGCTACGATTCTGCGGCGGCTGCCTCAACTGAAGCTGAATGCGCAGGGTCCGCTGGTGTGGCGTCATAATCTCGGCCTGCGGGGACTGACTTCGCTCCCGGTTGCGTTTGCCGCGAGCGACCCAAAGAGGAACCTCGTTTTGCGACCTGGGACGGGATGAAATGGCCCAATACTCCGACGCGAAGCG
>Ga0137419_10000415_pt1 | contig 15102 bp, 12 predicted proteins | sample CZODoug3_1_2_16f_FD_108279 | JGI IMG/M metagenome (GOLD analysis project Ga0137419, IMG submission 108279) | Vadose zone soil fungal communities from Angelo Coast Range Reserve, California, USA - CZODoug3_1_2_16fungal (Illumina Assembly) | ecosystem: Environmental > Terrestrial > Soil > Vadose... | reverse complement strand
CTCCTTGCGTCGCTCGACCCCTCCGCCGCAAACCTGGGTCGTCTTTCGTTTCTGCACGACGTTGAAGTGCAGGTCCGGTTCCTCATTGCACTTCCCGTTCTCATCGCTGCCGAACTCATTGTCCATTTACGGATACGTCCCGTTGTGCGCGGCTTCGTCGAGCGCAATCTCGTTTTGCCCCAAGACATGCCCCGTTTTCACCGTGCGATCGAGTCAGCCGTCAAGCTGCGCAATTCCATTCCGCTCGAGGTCGGGCTCCTGCTCTTTGTGTACCCAGTTAGCCTGTTGCTCTGGAACGGTCGGGCGGCCCTCGGGGTCTCGACCTGGTATGCCAATCCCGGCGGACGCTGGAACCTGACTCCGGCCGGACTCTGGTACGTATTTGTCAGCATTCCACTCTTGCGGTTTATCCTCCTACGCTGGTACGTAAGACTCTTTATCTGGTTTCGCTTTCTGTGGCACGTCTCCAGAATCAACCTCAACCTCATTCCGTCTCACCCTGACCGCTCAGCAGGCCTTGCATTCCTGGGCAAGAGTGCCTACGCCTTCGGCCCAATCCTTTTTGCTCAAGGCACCATGCTCGCCGGTTTAGTTGCCGAGCGAGTCCTTTACAGCGGGCAGAGCTTGCTGAGCTTCCGGCTACAGATCGGTGGTTTTGTAGTGTTTTTCGTCCTGGCGATTCTCGGCCCGCTTTTGATGTTTACTCCCCGGATGGCTGAGTCGAAAAGAAAGGGATTGGCTGACTACGGTCTACTCGCTCAGCGCTACGTCGAAAGCTTCGAACGGAAGTGGCTCCGCCGACCCTCCGCAGGCTCCGAGGAACTCCTCGGCACTGGCGATATCCAGTCGCTCGCCGATCTCGGCAATAGCTATGCCATGGTCCGCGACATGCGCGCTGTCCCCTTCGGGCTCGAGGACATCTCCCGTCTGGCCGCGGCCACCGTGGCTCCACTGTTGCCTCTCCTGCTCACGATTCTCTCTCCTGAAGAGCTCCTCATGCGCGTCCTCAAGGTCGTGTTTTGATGATGCCCAATCGCAAAGCTCGGCAGTTATTCCTGAGGCGATTGGCTTGGAACGTAAACGTTCTGCCCTTCACGATGTCATGGTGCATGCGTACTGAAACCGGTGTATGTGGTAAGTCGCGACCCGGAGAACTCGCGGAGGCTGGTATGGGTCGACTCAACAGTTTCTGGCTCGTTGTCCTATTCTTTACCCTGGTCACTCTATTGGGCTGTCAGGATCTGGTTCCGCGTGATACGTCTAGTCTATTCATCCCTAGGTTCCATCGATCAGAGATTCTCGGGTTTGTAGCGGGACTTGGAACGACCTTCGCTGCGGTGCCCGATTTGGTTGCTATGCTGAGGCGCAGGTCCAGCGCAGGCATGAACCCGAGGATGGTGGCAATCATAAGCATTTTTTAGGTCCTGTGGATCTACTACGGGATGCTGATTGCGTCACGGCCCTTAATCGCGTGGAACGTGATCGCGGTGTTCATCAATTCACTGAGCGTCGGCGCGTATTTTCATTTTGTACGCAAGGAAAGGATGCAAACCATAGCCTGAGCATTGACATCTCCGTTAGTCAACGGCAGTCTGGTTACTTTCCGGCGTCGTGCTTGCAGCGCTCGTGGTGGTTCAAGACATATCGACTCCAGCGATCTTGCCAAGGCCCGATAGACAGCCGAGATGTTTCGATTCGGGAATAGAACGTTTGCAGTCGGCCTGCGTCGCAGTTCGGGAGGAACAATACGATGGCCGACATGCTCCGTGATGATCGCGTAAGTCGGGCACTTGAAGTGTCCATTAACGTTGGACTCTTCATTCTGCTGGCCGCCGGGTGTTTTCTCATTTTACGCCCCTTCCTGCCGCTGCTTGCATGGGGCGTCATCATTGCCATCGCTGTGCACCCAGGCTACCGGAGAATAGAGAATCTCCTGGGCGGACACAGAATACTTGCCGCGGTCGTTTGCACCATTTTTATGTTCGCACTCCTGATTTTGCCGGTCATTTTGCTGACAGGATCATTGGTTGAAGGTATTCAGAGTTTGGCGGGACACCTCAAGGAGGGAACTCCGCTTGTCCCGCCCCCGCCTGCCCGTGTTGCAACTTGGCCTATCGTGGGCGCTCGCTTAACGAATGTTTGGGAACTGGCATCGAAGAATCTATCGGCCGTTCTACAACAGTTTGCGCCTCAGATCAAAGCGCTTGTTCCACAGATCCTTTCCGCCACTGCTGGAATCGGCGTGGCAGTGCTGCAATGCATTCTTTCTATTATCGTTTCCGGAGTCCTTCTCGCCAACGCCACGAGCGGCGAGAAAGTGGCGCACTCACTAGCCAGCCGCTTTTTTGGCGACAAGGGCCCGGAATTTGTAGAACTCGCCGGAGCTACGATCCGCAGCGTCACGACCGGAATTATTGGCGTTGCGTTTATCCAGTCAATTTTCGCGGTCCTTGGATTTCTGGTGGTGGGGCTGCCGGGTGCTGGATTGTGGGGCGCGATCTTCCTTATTGCCGCCGTGCTCCAGCTTGGAATAGTCGTGCTGCTGCCTGCGTCGATCTACGTGTTCGCACTTGCCAGTACCACAAAGGCTGTGATCTTCCTGATCTGGTGTCTCATCGTTGGGACGATGGACAATGTGCTGAAGCCGTTGCTGCTTGGGCGCGATGTAGCCGTTCCGATGGTGGTCGTGTTTCTGGGTGTGGTTGGTGGATTCGTGGCAATGGGCGCGATCGGTCTCTTTCTGGGCGCAATCGTTTTGTCCATCGGATACAAGTTGCTTCTTGCATGGCTAGAAGACACCGTCCAAGCCCACACAGTGATGTCGGAGCGGAGTGTCTCCGCTTGAAGTGGAATTTGAGTTTACTTCAGGACAAAGTGCAATGCGGGAAGCAAACGGAGGAACGGGTTAAGCGAAACAATTTCGCACCCTAGTTCGCTTGCGCATGAAGGCCAAATGTCTTCCATTTCCCGTACTTCGATACTGTATGCGGTGATGATCGCACTGCTATTGTCTGCCCTGCCTGGCGCCATACGCAAACTAATACAAACCGGTCATCCGTACCTGCTTACCGAGCGTTTCGTTCAGGATATCTTGGCTCGTCTGTCTGGACCAGGAAGATTGCGCTTCATCGTGCAACCAACAGTGGCGATCATGCTGGGCGTGAGAAGTGGGATTAAAGATGCCCGGGACCGGGTCCCTCCATTTCTATGGGCGCTCGCTTTTCATGGAAAACGCCGGCGTGAACTGTTGCGAAGCGCATTCGCTTCGATTCAGGATCTGGTCACCATCGCCATTCTCCTGGATGTCATCTCGCAAGTTCTCATCTTTCACGAGGTTCGTCCGGGCGCAGCCTTGCTGGTTGGGCCAATGCTGATTACGTTGCCTTATGTTCTAGCTCGGGCCTTAAGCAATCGGATTGTGCGGAGGAGAGGTCCCATCGCGTCGTCGGCTCACATATCCTGAAAACGATCGGAGATGAAAATGGTTCGTTACTGGTGTGGAAGAATCCTGGTTGGAGTGGGCCTTCTGTTCGTGATCATGCCAGCTGCGGGTAAATCCAGCAAGCTAGTGATGAGTTGGAGGAACCCCGCCTACGTGCACACCAAAGCTTTTTCTCGAGTGCTAGCCCTGGGATTGAGTGACAAAGCCAGTATCCGCGCCGACTTCGAAGATGCGCTTGCGGCACAGCTCGCGGAAACTGGAATGGAAGCCATTCCCGGGAATACGATCTTACTTAGGCCCGAAGGTACAAACCTCGATCTGCAGTACCTTAGGATGCAGGTCCGGGAAAACAAGCTCGATGCAGTCGTTGTGTCACGACTGATTAAGGTAGACAACACCGTTACTTACGTTCCGGGAACGGCTTACATTCCTCCTCCCCTTCCCTACTACGGCACCTTTTACGGTTATTACGGCGCGGTATATCCAGCGGTCTACACCCCGGGATATCTAAAGGGGGAAAAGAAAATGCGTATTGAGACGAATCTTTATGTCATCTCTTCCGGGGAAGGAGAACTTGTCTGGACTGGCATCACCGACACCTTCAACCCTTCCAACGTGGACAAATCGATCGACCGCCTCATCAAACTGGTGGTAAAGCAAATGATAGATGACGGTGCCCTTTAAATGGGGGGAGCAAGACTTTTCCCATATGAGGCTAGCATCCTCTATTCGTCAAGTCATTTCATCGCGTCTCGCAGATCTTCCAAAACCTGATCAGCGGCCTCAAGGCGGATGAGGCCGGCACGCGGGTACTCGATGTCGAGGACGACGTAAACAACAATGACTGTAATCACCGTGAAGCCGAGAATGTGCAGCCAACTCCGGTAATGTCCGGTCGCCATCCGATAGCCCGCCAGGACCGAGCAGATAAGGCCCAGTCCAAAAAGAAATGCATGGATGATCCTCGGGGGATGCATTTGCAGCGCCATCGTACGGGTGGTGGTGATGTCGATCATGTTGTTGAGCGCGGGAAGCAACAACCAGCCTGCCGCAGGATGAGAGCTTGGGAGACGGGTGGCTGCTACTGCCTCGGTCCAGATCTGTTCCTGGATCTTTTTGGAGTTGCCCATTTCCAGGCTCGCTGCTTTCATATTTGGCAGTTTTCGGTACGTTTCAAGACGTGAGTCCAGGTATCGGCGGAACAATTCCTGCAGCTTGGGTTCTGCAGCGGGCACCAAGTGCAAGCGCAGGTATGCGGTTTCGATGGTATTCGCCTCCTCGGCGATCAACATGCGTTTTTCGTTAAACCGTGATGCCGCTCCCGAAAAAGTGAATGCCATCAGCAAACCGAACAGAGCAAAAACCGCTCCTTCGACCGGGCCCAGGTTACTCCGCTCGCCATCGACCTCCTTAGACCGGCGCCTGACCGCGAGGCGGCGACCCACTTCCAACATGATCAACATGCCGAGGAAAAGGAATACAGAAAACAGGACGGGAGATATCGGTGGCTCCATGAAACGTGCCCCTTTGCGATTCAGTTCAGAGTCCGCAACCACCACGATGCCCAGTCATATGGGCACGGCTGCTTCTGAGAATTACTTAGGTCTTCCAAGCCAGGAGTACTGCCACGCGAACGAAACATTCTGGTAGTTCCCTCCATACCTGATGTAAGCACCGCGGTTGTAGCTGAACTTGATGGACTGATGCTTGCTCACAGGGACGGAGACCGTGCCTCCAATGCGCGAATTTCGCTGCAGCGTACCTGGGTTTTCAACGCCATTCAAGGTGCTGAGGCCGCCAACCCAAAAATTACCGTCGAGCGAAGCCCAAAGGCGGGGCCTCACGTCGTAGCTCAGGTGTCCCTCGAACGCGAAGATCGGATTCTGCTTCTGGGTATTCGTCCCGGGCGAGAACTGATTCCGCGAAAAGAAATTGTGGTTCGTCGTGAAGAACCACCCCGCTCCATAGGTATCGAGCAACCAATGCTGCCACCGTCGAGATAGGCCGAGTTCTGGCTTAAACGCCCAGCGGTTAGCCCCGTAGTTGAGCAGTTTTGTGGGGTCATACTGTCCGGCCGGAGCCACTACCTTAAGGCTGATACCAACGAGCATCTTTTGCTGCCACTTTCGGAACTCTTGCACATCCATCGCGGGTCCGCCCTTCAGGTTGACAGACAGCCGGAAGGCGGAATCCAAAGCACCCGATCGATAGGCATTCATCTCTGCGCCAACCACAGTTCCCCGAAAGTTGCCAACGCCGTAGGGCAGCGATGCGGTGAAATTCGCCGACCGCCCCAAAACATTGAGGGCGTGGGTGTAGCTGAACACTGACATGTTGACCTTCGCGGTCGCACCCGTAATCGGGACCGCGCCGTCAAAGAGAAGGTCACCGCTGAAGTACGAATAGCTCAACGTGATGGCATTCGAGTGTTTAGGGGTGATGAGGTATGCGCGCGGAGCCAGGTCTTGAGCATTGCCGAGTGGGGATGCGAAACAGGCTGCTAAAGCCAGCGTTCGGCACAACCTCGTGACGCCGAATCGTGTTGCGTTCTTCAGCGTCAAACGCTTTCCCCGTTTACAGCCGTTTGATAATTACGGCGGTCAAATCGTCCTGCTGTTTGGTTCCGTTCGAGAATGCTGTAACGCTCTCATAGAGCTTCGTGATGATCTCCGCAGAAGCCGAGTCCCGTGATGCCCGAATCATCCCTTCCATCCGAGGTACACCGAATTGCTCCCCCCGATCGTTTTCCCATTCGAAGAACCCGTCCGTGACCAGCAGCACCAGATCGCCCGATTGAAGCTGCAGATGTGCGGCAGGATCTGGGCGGAAGGTGGGTAGAATGCCGAAGGGAAGTCCCTGTGCATTCATCTCAGTGAAGCAATCTTGCGGACGGCAATAAATAAGGATGGGACCGTGCCCCGCGGAGAGCAGTTCCACGTCGGGGCACTCGGGACAGCAAAGTGCAGCTACGAAGGTTACGAAGCGCCCAGTGGTAAGGTCAGCTCCAAGCTCCTGATTGATATGTTCGAGGGCTGTCGTAAGATCTTGTGCCGAGGCAAAGTTGGACCGGGCATATGCGTGACACACCGATGCCAACAATGCAGGTCCGATACCGTGACCGGTCACATCAGCGAGACTGACAACCACCTTTCCATCGGGAAGGGTCTTCCAGTCAAAATAGTCTCCGCCGGTATCGTCCGCCGGGCGGTTCCAACCCGCAATGTCGAATCCTGCAAGGTGAGGCGTATCCTGCGGAAGCAGTGACTGCTGGATAGATTGGGCTACTTGAAGGTCATGTTGGATCGTCTCCAACTTGCTCTTGGTTTCTGCTTCGCGAAGTGCCGCTTGGACATGCTTACGAATTTGTCCAGCAACCGCGCCGGCCACGATCCCGCCCACCAAAAGCGTGATCGCATTCAGGCTTACGCCGGATTGCGTGGCGTGGGCTGGAATTCCAGGAACAGGGGGCCACCAGCCAAGATACAAGGCAGCACACAGGTAAGAGCCGCTCGCGACACTTCCAGAAAGAACGCCAATCCAAGGACTTAGTCTTAGGGTAGAAAGAATAATAAAGATAAAGAATATAAGTATCGGCGGACTCGCTACGGCTCGATACTCAACCTCGATCTCTGAGCTGGTCAGGAATGCGACTGCAAATGCCGGGATCGATGTTTCCACAATCGTGCTGAGGATCCAGAACCGGGCAGGAAGGCGGCGATCTGCCTTCAAGGCAAGGTCTACTTTGCGGAACATCCAACCCTCGTAAGTGGCAATTATGGCAGCGAGCAGAAAACTCCAAATCCAAGAGGCAGTGTCGGACGCCGTGCGGATAATGAATACACGGACAATCGTTACTACGATAAATATCGATACGAAGCCCAATACGCCAATAATGCGTAGGAGCTCACTGTGTAATTCGGCATTTCTAAATGCGGCCGAGTCTAGTTGATGTTCCCTCATGACCAGATCCAACCTTCTGGTGCTTCATCAGGTTTACGAACAGGACTGCCGCGAATGGCCCCGTACGCTGCCAACCAGAAATGGGCAAACGCTGTGACCTGTCGTTGTCATGCTGTCTCTCTAAGCACACGATAGCGGCGGATCAGGGCGTTGGTCGAGCTATCATGTTCCAACGCTGGCTCCCCATCGCTCTCCAGTTCAGGGATTATTCGCTGTGCCAAGTCTTCTCCAAGTTGAACGCCCCATTGATCGAATGAATTAATGTTCCAAATCACGCCCTGAGTGAACACAGAGTGTTCGTACAAGGCCACGATTTTACCCAGCGTTTGTGGGCTGAGCCGCTCTGCAAGGATCGTGTTCGACGGTCGATTGCCATCACATACACGATGCGGCACGAGCCAGTCCGGCGCGCCCTCAGACCTGACCAGTTCAGCCGATTTCCCAAAGGCCAACCCTTCCGCCTGCGCAAAAGCGTTCGCCAAGAGCATGTCGTGGTGCCGTCCCATCGGATTGAGCGATTTTCCAAACGCAATAAAATCGCACGGTACCAGTCCCGTCCCCTGATGGATTAACTGGCAAAACGAATGCTGCCCGTTCGTGCCAGGCTCACCCCAGTACACCGGGCTGGTTAATTGCGTAACCTCTGTACCAATAAGCGTCACATGCTTGCCATTACTCTCCATCGTCAACTGCTGTAGGTATGCGGGGAATCGGTTGAGATACTGCTCGTAAGGCAAGACAGCAATGGTCTGGACTCCGAAGAGATTGACATACCATACCGTCAGCAAGCCCATCAGTACTGGAATGTTTCGCTCGAAAGGAGTTGCCAAGAAGTGCATATCCATCTGGTGAAAGCCGTCTAACATTTCGCGAAACTTATCCGCTCCAATGGCAAGCATCGTAGACAGGCCAATAGCCGAGACGGTCGAGAAGCGCCCGCTGACCCAGTCCAACACGGTGAACATATTCGCAGTATCAATGCCAAACCTCGCCACTTCGCCAGCATTAGTCGAGATAGCTACGAAGTGCTGGGCAATGGATTTGTTGTCACCCCCAAGGCCGGCGAGTAACCACGCACGAGCCGAATGAGCATTCGTCATCGTTTCGAGCGTCGTGAAGCTCTTGGAACAGACAATAAACAGCGTCTCGGACGGGTCGAGATCTCGGACACTCTCCACAAAGTCACTGCCATCAATGTTTGTGACAAAACGAAACGTCATGGTCCGATCGCTGTATGCCTTCAGCGCTTCGTATGCCATCACGGGGCCCAGAGCACAGCTGCCAATGCCAATATTGACAACGTTGCGAAGGCGCTTCCCGGTGTGGCCTTTCCACTCGCCATTACGGACACGGTTGGTAAACTGAGTCATTTTGTCGAGTACAGCGTGCACCCGTGGTACCACATTCTCCCCGTTAACGAACACGGATGTGCCTCTTGGCACGCGCAGCGCCACGTGCAGAGCCGGCTGGTTTTCGGTAATGTTTATCTTCTCGCCGCGGAACATACCGTCAATTCGCGCCTGCAATCCGGATTCAGCGGCCAGCTGTATGAGAAGCTTGATGGTCTGGTCAGTAACTCGATTCTTGGAGTAATCCAGGTATATCCCTGCGCCTTCGGCCGCCATACGCTGCCCCCGCAATGGGTCATCAGCGAAGAACCTACGGAGATGCATCTCGCGAACTTTTCTGTAGTGGCTTGCCAGAGCCCGCCATGCCGATCGCTTCCCCCCGAGATGCTGGCTGATTGGTACGTGCGCTGCCATGCTCGCTCTTCCTTCGCTTCGCGTGGTTGTCTGACCCGAATAGGCCGGTCTTTCTGTACCGCCTAGGAGGCTCAAATCGTCTACATTACGTCCGACCGCCGCGACTAATCCTCCAGCAAGTTTCCTCCTCCTCGCTTCGAAGAGTCCGCCGCTGAGCCTAGGTCGGTGTGATTTTCCATACCTCCAGAAAAACATCGCCGTCCGCAACGCCAACCGTTATACACATTCCGGGGATTGGCAGAGACTTGCCACTGCGTGCTGGAGCCGGTGGCGGACGCATCCACGCCGCCAGGAGGCAGTTGCCCCCTGTCGCACCATCGCCTTTGCAGACAGCAAGCAAAGGTTAGGAGCAAGAAAATTCCCACGCCACTGACAGAAGTGACAGGCCGTAGAACGACGCTTCAACAGGATCGCTGAAACAAGGACTTGGTATTTCGACTCGTGCACGTCGGCTTTGCTGGAAATGTGCTTGTCGGCTGTAACTGTTCACAGTTCCTCCCGCCATTCGTAGCTGCTAAGTCTCATGTTGGACGCTCGCTATGTGGCTTTTCGTGGAAAAAGCCTCTGGTCGACAGTTGGCCAACCCAAGGTGCGGGAAGCTCATGAGGAACTCATCGTTTGCCTTTTATACAGCTGTGGTTGTGATTACCCTCCTCTACTCCGTGCGTGGCGAGGACAAAGACAAGACCAGGTCAACGTACGGTGGAACTGTAACCTTCACGACTTCTTCTCTGTCCGAACCGGTTGAAGTCAGCTCGAATCTGGTTAAACCCAGTTCCCCATCCGCGCCATCGGACGTTGCTGACAGCTCCAGCTCCAACCCAGCAGAGCCGGACGCGCTACCAGTCCCCATCTCCACGCTTCCCAAGCCCGTAGTCCGGTCTTACGATTCTCCGACCTCGAGCGTTCAATGGACGTCACTGCTGAAGGGCTCTATGTCTTACCTCGGGGTCATGCATTCTTTCCGCTTGGGTACCGAAGCAGGCACACGCGAAGCGTTAAACAACAGTGTCGTCGGAGGATACTTCAAATCGTTGGGAGCCATGCATGGTTGGTCGGACGGCGATGGCTATTATGAGAACTACTTGGGCCATCCCATCGAGGGTGCTGTTTCTGGTTACATCTGGGTCCACCATGACCCTCGCTATCGTGTTGTGCAGTTCGGCACCGACCGAGATTATTGGATGAGCCGCCTACGCGCTTACGCCTTCGCGTGGGCCTTTAGCGAACAATTCGAGATTGGCCCTATCAGCGAAGCGTCCATCGGGCAGATTCAGCGGTACTGCTGCCAGTACGGCTTTGTAGACCATGTGATAACGCCTAACGGCGGCTTGGTTTGGATGCTCGCCGGAGACGCCCTCGACCGATACGTTACCGTTCCCATCGAGAATCGTATACACAACACCAACGTCCGGATTCTGGCGCGCATGGCTTTTAACCCGCCTCAAACTTTCGCTAACCTAATGATGTTCCATTCTCCCTGGCGTCGGGAAAACCGCGCCAGCCCGACTCAATACGATGGTGAGATTTATCTGCGCCCCTCCGAGTCGCTGGCCGAAGCCGTTAGCCCTGAAGGCAATCCCGGGGGATTCGATGTCGTGCCCAAGTTCGAACTGGCTGCGTCGATGCCGGGCTCATATCAGATTGGTGGGCTCAATTGCCTGGGAGGTGGAGGGATTGGCGCTTTCCGAGCCACAGACCTCAGGCAGTGGACAGTGGAAGTGAGTGGCTGTACCCTGGGTAACTCTCTGCCTCGCAATTGGAGCGGGGACTCGCTGACCTTCACTGTTGGTCCTCAATGGATCGTCCACACCGCCGGACGGTGGAGCCCGCATGCCCACTTCAGGGTTGGGGTGCAGAAAATCACAGAGGAGCTACTCAATCCCGAGCTCGAAAAGGTGGTGCTTTCCAAGGTACCGCCGGGCGCGGACAAACACAAATACCATGACCTCTACACCAAACACTGGGAAACCACTGGGTTTTCCATGGCGCTCGGAGGCGGTCTCGACGTAGCACTCAATCGGGCCCTTGCGTTGCGTGTCGCCAATCTCGACTACACTCGCTCCTGGCTCGGAGATCTGAACGGCAGGAACTTCGATCATGGCCTGCGTCTCAGCACTGGCCTTGTCCTGCGTATAGGTACGTGGTAGTCACAAACTGTGAACGCTCTTTGGCTGGCACAGCCGAGAACCTTCTGGCAGTATCGGGCTAACGACACGCGGTGCCCAGCCGTCGCCTTACGAGTCTCGGGGCAACTAAAAGTTGAACCCAAGAGAGAGAACCACAGTTGGGTCTGTCCACCCCGCATTGAATATGTAGGTTGTGAAAGTCGCTTTCTTGTGGGAGAGGCCGATCAGGATCCCGCGTTGAATATCGAGGCTGGTGTGGTAAGCCTTTGTCCGCTGTGCCACAATACCCGTCCGAAACCATTCCGTAGGCGAGTAGCTCAGCTCCGTCCAGCTGTAAAAACAATTGCCCGAACTGCTCCGCGTAGCGAATACAAATTCGCCTTCCGTGGAAAGGTCTAGCCGCTTCCAGCTGATTCCTGCCAAGTACCCAGGAGCAACGCCTGTTGTGTTGCCAAAGACGCCACCCACCATCGGGGTGGCCCTGAGGGCCAGTTTTTCACCCACTTGAAAGTTATAGCCAACCCACAAAGAGCCCGTCTCCTTGTCCTCGTAGTTGTAGCGCCCCCCAAAGTGAAAATGACTGCGATCGGCCGAAAACGTAGGTGAGGCGTAGGACCTGTCGTGTGGCACGATGTAGCCGGCGATGTTGAGGGAGAAGGACCACTGCTCGAGGGAGGAGTCCGCCGTCGGTTTCGACGTCTCGCCATTCGGCAATTGAGCAGCGGCAGTTCCCACGAGGAAAAGCGCAATAGCGAGAGTCCACAAAGATCGCGTGGTTGTTATCCTCCAAGGGAAATTGTGATCGCAACCATCGCCCCTCCAAGAATGACCATAGCAGTGGCCATCCAAAGGGGACGATGGCCCGAAAAGCGTCCGAATGCATATCCCGACAGGAACAGCATCCCCATAGCAATCCCATTCGAGACACGCAGCGCCCTTCTCGCATCCTCGATCAGCGCAAAGGGAGCAATGACCGGCAGTGTAGCCGAGACGACGATTAGGAAGACTCCCAAGGCGCCGAACCAATCCGCTATCCGAAGTCGCGGACGCAATGGCAGGTCGGCTAAATTACTCAACTTCTGGCGCATGCTCTCTAGTTCCGACGAAGACAAAACGGATACCACCACTGGAGGTAAAGCGTGAGCGATGATCTGGTGCGCATGCGCAGGGTTGGTTGCTTCGCGCAAAGCTCTTAGCCTCAGGATGCCTTGGCCTAGCGCACCGAAACTGCCCATCAGATAGAAGACGGCATCGATGATCCCCCATGCCAGGTTGCACCCCAGTGCGCCGATGAGCATGGTGCGAACTTGCTCACGACCCGCACCCGCGACGCTGAACGAGCAGGTGAAGGTGAGGACCATGATCAAAGCGAACAAGATCTCGGTGATTCTCTCCATCGGCTCGAGGATACGTTTGGATGGATGCACCGAGTCTGCAAACATGGTCGGCGAACGTCTCCTATTGCTGCCATCCGCCGCCCAGCGCGTTGTAAAGTTGCACCAGAGCCAGGCGCTCGTTGAGTTGCGCCTGGGCCAGGCCGAGCTGGGCATCAAAATAGCGGGTATCGCTATCGAGAACCTCGAGGTAACTTGTTACGCCACCCCGATACCGCATATCTGACAACCTGGTCGCATCCTGCGCCGAGTTCGTGAGCAACTCCTGCTGCGCGCGGAATTCCTGATTCTTGCGATAGGCCACCAGTGAATCGGAAACTTCGCGGAAAGCCTGCTGAATCGACTGCTGATAAGCGAGGACCTCTTCCTGCTTTTGGGCTTCGGTCAGTCTCACATTTGAACGGATCCTTCCACCCGTGAAGATGGGCTGTACAAGTTGTCCGCCAACATTCCACAAGCCTGCGGGTCCCGTAAATAAATTCGTCAGCGCCGAACTCTGGTATCCGCCAACAGCGGTTAGCGTGATCTGCGGAAAATACGCCGCTTTCGCGACGCCTATCCGCGCGTTGGCAGCAACCAACTGCTGTTCTGAAGACTGAATATCCGGACGCCTCTCCAGCAGAGAAGAGGGTAATCCCGCCGGCACCGTCGGCAGGGTCGCACTCTCCACCAGCGGCTTCCCCCTGGTTACAGGCGCGGGATTCTTACCCAATAGGACGCTGATTAGATTCTCTTGCTGCTCGATGCGCCTCTCCAGATCAGGAATAGTTCCCGCCGCCGTGTACACCAGTAACTCCGACTGACGAACGTCGAGCATCGAGGTCGCGCCCCCCTTCGCTCGGACTTCCACCAGACGTAAGGACTCCTTGCGGGAAACAAGCGTGCTGCGGGAGATCTCCATTTCCGAATCCAATTCGAGCAATTGGAAATATGCCGAAGCCACATTACTCACCAGGCTGGACATTACTGCTTTCTGGCCCCACTCCGTCGCTAATAGGTTTGCCCGTGCCGCCTCCGTAGCCCGCCGGTATTTGCCCCAGAAATCAAGTTCCCAAAATAGCGAGAGATTAACTTGGGAAGGGCTAGTTTCGAAAGCCGGAGTGACTCTCGTTGCTGGTAGACGCTCGTTGCTGGATAATGCGCCCCCAGTGATTGTCGGGAACTGGTCAGCCCGCGTGATGCCCAGCACAGCCTGCGCCTGTAGCACACGCGTCGCTGCAATGCGTACATCGTAGTTTTGCGAGAGCGCCTCCCGGATCAGTCCTTGCAGTTGTGGATCCTGGAAAACCTCCCACCACTTCTCGTCCCCGAGTGATGCGGCTTGCGAGCCCGCTTCTGGAGCGACCCCACGGTAAGTGTCAGGCACCGTAACTGGAGGACGCTTGTATTTGGGGCCTACCATACATCCCGTCAGCACTAGAAACACAATCGCTGTAAGCCAGCGCAACCTGGACATGGTTAATCCCCCTCCGCCGGCAGAATGGCCGGCGTGGATGCTGGCGGCAAATGCTTCTTTTTTCGGTGAGCCAATCTTTCGACGACATCGAAGCACACCGGAATGAGAAAGATCGCCAGAACAGAGGCTGCCAGCATGCCACCAATGACGGCGGTTCCCAGCACCTGTCGCGAAATAGCACCGGCGCCCGCAGCTGCCCAAAGAGGCACACATCCCAGGATGAATGCGAATGCCGTCATCAGGATCGGCCGCAAGCGCAGCTTTGCCGCAATCAATGCTGCTTCTTCAGCGGACTTGCCTTTGTCGAATTCCATCTTGGCAAACTCGACAATGAGAATGGCGTTCTTGGCGGCCAAGCCGATCAGCATGACCAATCCAATCTGCGCATACACGTTATTCTCCAAGCCTCGCATCCACAAAAACCAGAACGCGCCGAACACCGCTATGGGAGTCCCCAATAGAACGCTGAAGGGTAAGGACCAACTTTCGTACTGGGCTGCCAAAATAAGGAACACGAAGAGCAGCGACATGCCAAAAATCACAGCGGGTGGAACTCCTTCCGCCGCTTTCTTCTCCTGGTACGACATGCCCATGTAGTCATATCCCATTTCCACGGGCATGGTTGCTGCGAAGGTATCTTCGAGTGCCTTCATTGCCTGGCTGGAGCTGTAGCCGGGCGCGGGGCTGCCGTTGATCTGCGCACACCGATAGAGGTTGTAGCGCAGTGTGAATTCTGGGCCGGTGCGGGATTTAATTGTGGTCAACGCACTCATCGGCACCGGCTGGCCGGCATCATTGGTCACGTAAAATTGGCCTAAGTTCTCCGCTCGAGTCCGATAATCTCCCTCTGCTTGAACGTAGACCTGCCACTGCCGACCGAACCGGTTAAAGTAGTTCACGAGGAGGCCGCCCATAAACGTCTGCAACGTCTTGTAGACGTCGGAGAGCTGGACACCCT
>Ga0137419_10000413_pt1 | contig 15106 bp, 6 predicted proteins | sample CZODoug3_1_2_16f_FD_108279 | JGI IMG/M metagenome (GOLD analysis project Ga0137419, IMG submission 108279) | Vadose zone soil fungal communities from Angelo Coast Range Reserve, California, USA - CZODoug3_1_2_16fungal (Illumina Assembly) | ecosystem: Environmental > Terrestrial > Soil > Vadose... | reverse complement strand
TTGTAGCACCGCCGCAGTTTGCTGCGCTCCGCTCCTCAGCGCCAAAGCCAACGGCTGAACAGCGCATGAAGTCGGTGTTCGCTTTGGAAGAGACATTGGGCACGAATTGGCTCAACAAGCTTGGAATCACCATCCTTGTGTTGGGAGTCGCCCTTTTTGGCATTTATGAACTCGGCCAACTGGGCCCGCTCGGCAAGGTTGGCCTCTCCTTTATTGTTTCGATCGCTCTCCTGGCGGGCGGGGTTTTTCTTGAGCGGCGCGAGCGCTACCGCGTTCTCGGTCATACGCTGATCGGCGGGGGATGGGCCCTGCTGTTCTTTACTTCATACGCCCTGAATCATGTTCAGGCCATGCGGGTGCTCAGTTCAGAGAACGCTGATCTGGTCCTCATGCTCGCAGTGGCGCTAGCAATGGTGGCGCACACGTTGGGCTACCGCTCACAGCTGGTTACTGGAGTCGCATTTCTGCTGGCCTACAGCACCGTGTCCCTCAGCCATGACGACGTTTACAGTCTTGCCTCAGGCGTGATCCTCGCCGTCGGACTGGTCAGCATCGTCATCAAGATGGGATGGTTCGAGCTTGAAGTGTTTGGCATTCTTTCGAGCTATCTCAATCACCTTTACTGGCTCTATCGCTTGTTGGGTTTAGAGGGTGCACACGGACACGCCTTCCCTGAGTATCACGCCAGTACCGCGCTCCTCTTGTTCTACTGGTTGATATTCCGAGTGTCGTACGTCATCCGCAAAGTGAAGTCCCCAGCCAATGAACATGTATCGACGGCGGCTGCCCTGCTTAATACGCTGCTCCTACTGGGAGTGATGAAATTCCAGTCTGTGCAGCCGGAGTTGGCGTTTGTCGCTCTGTTGCTCATCGGCGCGGTTGAATTCGGCTTCGGGCAATTGCCGATTACAAAGCGCCGCCGCGAGGCCTTCATCATACTGACGGTACTCGGCGCGGCGCTCATGATTGCCGCCGTCCCGTTCCGCTATTCCGGCAACAACGTTGCCATCCTGTGGCTGATCGGCAGTGAAGCCCTGCTCATTGCGGGCGTTACTGTGAAGGAGGTGGTCTTTAGACGCCTGGGTCTGCTTGCCGGGTTCCTGGTCGGGTTGCACTTGGTCGTTATCGACTTCAGGCAGGTCCTGTCGGTCCGGAGCACGAGCGAAGTTCTTTTGTTAGCCGCCGGGGTGATGTTCGGACTGTGTGCCGTCGTGTTTTATGCGAACGCGCTTCTGGTGGGACAGCGCTGGAAATTGTTCTTTGGTGACTCGCCCGATGAACAGCTGCTCTGCGGGCATTCCTATTTAGGCGGATTCGCCGCCGTAGCCGCTGCGTGGGCTCTGTGCTCTAACGATTGGACTGCCATGGCCTTCGCCGGCATCATGCTCGTTCTGGCCGCGTTGGGAGCGAAGCTCAAGTCCTTCCACCTTCAGGTGCAGTACGGTCTGATTGGCATATTGACTCTGTATCGCGTCGTTGTAGTTAACCTGCACAGTGAGATCCCTCAACACACCCACGTTCGGGTGCGGCTGATCACGCTGCCGCTGATTGCTGCCGCGTTCTATCTGGCGGCGAAGTGGTCGCAATTGAGGGATGATCAGAATCAGCGCTCATTCCGCGGATTCTTTGCTCTTGCAGGCACCGCTGTTGGTACTTCACTTATCTATTACGAGGTCCCGGAACTCTGGCAACCGCTCGCGGCAATTGCCTTTGCAGTGCTCCTTCTGGAAGTCGGGCAATGGGTCCGATATCATGCGCTCGCGTGGCACGCTCACGCATTGACTGGATTAGCCGTACTGGCAGCAGTGACCGCCGATCAGGCCGGAACGCAGCGCTGGCGCAATATCCCATTCCATGCGCTCGGCGCATTGCCAGTCGTTGCGGGTGCGTATTGGATTGCTAGGCGCATAACCCTTCCTAACACGAGCCACGCCGATTTCGGACGCATTGCCTATAGCTGGATCGGCACGGGAATGATGTTATGGGTGCTCTACGAAGCGGTGCCCGCGCCTTGGATTGCTGTCTCCTGGATCGTTTTTGCAGTAGCACTTGCGTTAGTAATGCGATGGATCGACTACCGACAACTAGCGTGGCAAGCCAACGTTGTAGCGGCGTGCACGCTGATGCAGGTCTATACAAGCAATTTCACCCTTGAACATACACTTTGGCCGGGGATCTCTTTGCGGCTGGTTACCGTTTCAATCGTCGCCGCGGGTCTCTATTTTCTTTCGCGCAAAGCCACCGTTCCCGATTCTTCATCGGCGCGCGCAATCACTTACCTGCACAGTTCTGCCGCGACCGCACTGCTAGGCCTCTTGGCGTGGTACGAAGCTCCAGGCGCATGGCTTGCTGCAGTCTGGGCGGTGTTCGCCTTGGTGCTGGCGCTGGTGGATCGTGAGTTTGAACTCCAAGATTTGGGGTGGCAGGCACACACACTCGCTGCTCTCACAATGCTTCGCAGTGTCACTCTGAACTTGTACGTCACCGAGACCTGGCATGGGATTAGCCTCCGCTTACTCTCGCTAGCCGTAGTAGCGGTTGTCCTCTACGCGCTGTCCCGAGTCGTACGCATGCCGCAAAACTGGCGCACTCGTGAGTTTCATCACATCTACTCCTGGGCGGCGTCGGCACTTGTGTCTCTGCTCATGTGGTACGAGTTGCAACCGTTGAGTGTGGCTGTGGGTTGGGGGGTCTTTGGACTTGTTCTCTTCGAATATGGTCTTTTGCGAAATACGAGGCAGTTTCGCTTTCAAGCTTATGTGGCATTGGCCGCGGCATTCGGCCGGATCTTCTTTGCCAATCTGACAGCCGGCAATCCAGGTGAGTTCTGGGGGACGCGGATGTACACGGTTCTACCGCTCACGCTTATTTTCTTCTTCGTTTATGCGCAATTAGGGCCAGACGAAGCAAGTATCCGCGACGATCGCCGTCTGCATTTCGATGATCTGCTCGGTTACATCGGCACCGGCAGCATTGTCGCGCTGCTCTATTTCCAGTTCGCGAACGATTGGTTGGTTACTGCCTGGGCCGTGGTGATCTTTGCTCTCTTTGGTGTGGCTCTGCTACTGAACCGTGCGATGTTCCTGCACCAGGGAATCATTCTGACTATAGGCGCGTGCGTCCGTGGAGTCATGCACAACCTCTTCGGAGCAAGCTATTTCAGCGGCGGGGACTGGACCGGAAGGTATTTCGTCCTGGGCTCGGCTGTGGCTGTCATGCTCGCATGCCTGCCTTTTGCTTTTCGGCTGCGTGATCGCGCCAAAACGGAGCCTTCCACGAATCGCTGGAGCTGGATCGGAGCGCTGGTGCGGCATCCGGAACAGTTTATGTTTTTTGCTCCCGTGCTCTTGCTTACGCTCATGCTTGCGCTGAAAATGCGAGCGGGCATGGTCACAGTCGCTTGGGGCATAGAAGGAGTTCTGATTGTCCTGCTCGCCCTTGCCGTGAACGAACGAAGCTACCGGCTGGCCGGGATGGTCCTGCTATTGGTTTGTGTCGGCAAGATAATGTTGAGGGACGCCTGGGGACTAGCACCCCGCGATCGCTACATCACCTTTATTATTCTCGGAGCGGCGCTCTTACTGGTGTCGTTTTTGTACAGCAAATATCGCGACGCCATACGGCAGCTTCTATGAAGCGCCTGGCGATCTTCGTTGTCGTTCTTGCAGTCGGCGTCGCCGCGCTTTACTTCAGCCAACGCCGGCATGACTCCACTCCTGTTTCGGCCAACGCGGTCGTGGAAGTCGCAGCCGACGCTCAGCGCGACTTGAGCCGAGTGCCGATGCGGTTGACGCGTCTTTCTGATGACGAAGAAATCGCGATCGGCAGCCAGTTGGCCGATCAATATTCAGCCGGCACCACCCAGTTGAGTCCCGAGGAACTGGGGCTTCAGAGTTACGTCCGCCGCGTCGGCAACAACGTGGCGTTGCACGCTCATCGGCGCCTGCAATATTCGTTTCATCTTCTGCCGAATCGCGCCATGATCAATGCTTTCTCCCTTCCAGGCGGCCCCATCTATGTTGCGGAGGGCTTGCTGGACTTAATGACCAGTGAGGACCAATTGGCAGCCGTTCTCGCCCATGAGGTGGAACACATTGACCACTATCACTGTGTCGAACGTGTACAGATCGAAGCCCGGCTGCGCAATCTGAGACTCGATGTTGTAGGGGCCCTCGTGCAAATTCCGCTGACCGTATGGGAAGCGGGCTATAACAAGGATGAGGAACTGGAAGCAGACCGCGAAGGCATGCGGCTTGCGGTCCTCAGCGGCTACTCACCATATGGCGCAGTCACCTTATTCGAGAAATTTGCCAGGCTACACAACGAATACATCATTCACGCCCAGAGTCCGGAACAAGAACTTTCCGAGTTGGCAATTCAAAGTCTCGAAGGGTACTTCCGTTCCCACCCTCAGCCGTCCGAGCGTCTCGCCCAAGCCAATCGATTGATAGCACAAGAAGGCTGGCAAGATCGAAAAACGCAAAAACCATTTCGCGTCGAATATGAAGTCCACAACGGCAAGTACGTAAAGTGAAGGCACCGCTCAGATTGATTCAACTTAGGTTCGCGTGGGTGAGCATCGAAGGTGTTGAAGGCAACGGCTGCTTTTGCGGGAAACGGCGGAATCTGCCAACTAAAAGCTACCGGCTGTCGGGATCTCCTCTACTCGGAGTGGCGCGCGTGCGCAACAATAGATAACTCGATGTCCCATTTCTGTTCGACGCCCGGCGTCAACGAAATGTTCTTGGCTTCGAGGACCAGATGCAGGGGAATCGCCCCCCGAGCGCCCCGCCCTAACGGACCATCGCCCGTTGCAAAAGCGGACATCTGAATTGGCCAATCGGAATGAAGGACGTGAACTTCGAGAGTGCCTTCTTTTGATACGAGCCGATCACTTCGTAAGATACCCACTAGAGAAGTTTCGATATGCTCGCCCACGCTCGGAACCGTCATCCAAATCCGACGGACTCTGATGGCTTTCGATGCAGTGATGACTTCGCTGCGACGGAGGCCCTTTCCACCAACCGCCCAAGTCACTTCCGATACCAAGCCCGGATCGATGGTCTCGCCCGCCTTAGCGCCCACGACCACCCAGCGTTCCCAGGTGGCAGTGACGCTCTGACCGTCCGAGGAGGGATGGATTTCATCGGCGCCGTCGGCTGCAGCTATGGTTGTGCCGTCTTCCAATTCGAGGAATGGAACAAGACACGGATAAGTCTGCTCTACCGGTACGGCCATCCCAAGGAGACCGTGCGGAACGGGTTCGTAGTCGGACGTAGCGGCGCGTGGCCCGGCTACGAAGGGTAAGGCAAAATGCATCTCGCCTTGGCGTACCACCCATACGCCAAACTTTCGTCCGGCTTCGTTGCGGAAATAGACAAAGCGCGCAAGGTCGCCGAGGCTCGTGTGGGAGGAGAAAGCCGCGACGTTTTCTCTCGCAAGCACTTTCGTGAATGTCTGGTGGGCGTCTATGAGCTTGGCGAGAAAGGCGGTCGTTTGCTGCCACTCACGCTCCCGGGTGATGTAGCTGTAGTCTCCCCGGCCGAACGCAAAAACGGATAGCAGATGAGTATCGTCATTGAAATCAGTGCGCAGCCACCGCCAGGCGGCGTAATAAGCCGAAGCTAACTCCGAGAGCGGCGCCGGGCGGAACTCAGGATGTTCGCCAACAAATGCAACGATCTCCAGGGTGTCCATATAACTGATTGCCCCGAGACTGCGTCCCCAGGAGTAACCGTATCCATCCGGAGAGAGCAGATCCCACCAGAGCCGCATTTGCTCTTTGAGCGAGGGTGCGACAGCGTTCATGATGTCCGCACGACCCACCGTCTCAGCGGCGTCATAAACAGCTCTGGCGTATTCGTTCGAATACCTGTCGTACCTCCCTGTTGGCAGAGCATCGTCGGCAAAGAGGGCACCCCTGGTAAATTGCTCTGCGGCGCGGTCGATCAAGTCGTCCACGTAGGCGCGATCCTTGACTAGTCCGACCTGGAAGCCTATGGCTGCGATTCGTGCGGCAACTCCAAAATAATTTTCAGGAAGGTGAATGAGTTTGCGCGTTCGGACATCGTAGAAGCGGCCTGGGTCGAGGAGAGATTTCCACGCTACTCTATCCGCTGAGGAGAGACCCTGCCATAAGGCGTTGTGGTTGAGATCTGTGCCGAAGTGGCGGAGGGCTAGCGCGGCGTAAAGCTGCGCCCAAGTCTTGCCTCCTTGACGCAACTCAACAAGACCCATTTTTGCAATGATGGGTACGACGTCACGGCCTGCAACGGTTTGCCTCTTGGCAAGGTCTGAATACGCGGCCAGGGCACGCATGAACGTGCCCCACGAGAATTCTCCGGTCGTCAGCGCTCCCATAACGCGATCCGGAGGCGGATCGAGACTTTTTATGCCCTGAATGTGAGCAGCAACTTGGCGATCGAGAAACTCCCGAATCTCCTGGTCGAGACTTGCGGTGCTGATCTGCGCGGGAGCCGTTGACGTCTGAGCCGTGCCCGCGATTGCCACACCTACCAGCTCAAACAGGCCAAGCACCATCATGTTCCGGAACAAGTTCTTGATGCTTACTAGCGCTGGTGTTGCTCGATCCATAGCAGATCCTCAAGCAAGTAATACTGTCCATAGATCAGCATCGAGTCGTTCGGCCTGATGCTCGATCCATGCCGCAACACGCCAGGCGGAGTGCGATCACCGTCCCCCACCGGCGTGAGGTATCGATCGATTAGCGATTGCACCATGCGCTCCCCGGACTCTCGGTACCTCGCTCCGCGTTGCTTCTCGTCCGTTAGAGTCGACAGAAGGAGAAGGCCGCCAGCGATGATCCCTCCGGCCGAGGAGTCGCGATTGCGGAAATGAACACCTTCGTCGCAAAAGTCATACCAGGGAACACCGTCCTCCGGCAGATTTTCGAGGGCATAATCCGCAGCTCGTTCCGCGACTTCGAGCAGACTTGGTTCACGCGTCTCAGCGTAGGCGACTGAGAAGCCATAGATGGCCCAGCCGGTTCCGCGAGACCAAGTTGTATCGGCACCAAACCCCTGGTGGGTATGAGCAAACACCCAATCGCCCTGGGCAGCGCGGTTGGAAAGCGTCAGCTCTGTGTCTCGTGGAGACCCACCGTGTAGGTGAAATTCCTGGCGATTGTCGCCGCTGTTGTAGTGAACAGACTGAATGATGGAGCCGTCGGGGCGGATGAACCATTCCGCCGTCCGGAGCGCGTGGCTTTTTCCAATCTCGCGCCATTTGGGATCCCCTGTTTGCCGGCTCACCCACCAAAGAAGCTCCAGGTTCATCATCGTATCGACAATCGTGTCGTCGCCGTTCAAAGCCCAGGAAGCGATCAAATGAGTTTTCGGGTTGTAGAGCTGTTCGAGGCGTTCGGCCGCACGCAAAGCGCTGGCGCGGAGTGGCTCCTCCTTTGTGAGGTCGTAACCGAGGGCTGAAGAATAGAAATAGAGAAACCCTGCGTCATGGTTCTCCTGCGACTCCTGGCCCAGAAATCGCGACCCCCACAGTTCTGCCCATGCGCGGTACTTCTCATCGTGTGTTAAACCGTACATCTGCCACAACTCGCCGGTCCAAAATCCCCCGGTCCAGGAATACCCATCTTGTTGTAGCCACTTGCCAGTTTTGTTGTCCGCTTCCGTGAAAAAGCCCTGGCCACTTTTCGGGCCAAATGAAGCTGGTGGCGAGGAGCGTAGCACTGCTTCCCAGTCCGCTGCTGTCCGATCAATAGCCTGCCGGATGAGCGAAATGGCCTCAGAGAATGATTTTGCTCTGTGGGGAACCGTTGTGTCCGCAGGAGCCGCTTCCACGCTTGCACCGGCGGAGAGCATGCGGATACCTACGCTTTCCGTCACGCGCTTCGCCTGATCCCTTACAGCAGCAACAAACTCTTGTTCTGTTCTGATGCCATCGGGTGGAAGCACCAGCGACTGGAGCTCTCCTTCCTCTTTCTGATTGCCAAAACCTACGCGGCGGTTCGTGCCCTCCTGGTCCCACGCGGCCATGGCGTACCACTCGCCTGTGCCGTGCTGAAGCTTGAATTTAACGAAATGATTGAGGGCGTCGTCCTCGAAGTCAGCGTGCGGCATTGTCGTAATGATCGCGAGTCCCAGGTTCTGTCCGGCGATCGCCTCTGTGGCCGTTGCACCCGGCGCAACTACCTGTTCGCCCCAGGTTGCGATCCAGGTGGCGGCTTCCGAAGCCGGGCCGGATGTCCGCGGGTGGATACCTTTTTGGACCGGCAACCCCGTGACGTACTCAGTGGCGTCTGCGGGATCTGCGGCGATCGCATGCCAGAAGCCACGCTCGCCCGCCCATTGTGTAATCCGCGAACGCAGCGTGATATTCTTCCCTCCCATACTCCACCCGTTGTAATCGAGCTCGACAATGGTTCGAACCGGCCCTGTCGATACGATTCGCCACTGCCGGTCCTTGACTTGAGCCACCTTGACTAGCTTCCCGTCGACCATCACACCCACCGCGCCAATCCCGATGGATTCTCCGACCTTTAAAATGTCACGGCCTAAGGGAGATTCCTCGTGATAGGCGTAATCGGGCGATGCATACATGGCCAGTTGAAGCGTTGACTGACGCTTACCGTAAATGTCAATGGCATTCCGGGGATCGAAATAGATTCGAAAGGCAACGCGGTCAGATTCCCAGCCAAGCCCTTCGATCTTGCGGCTGAATAAGGCATTGGTATCGGGCACGTAGTCATTGCGCAAACGCCAGATGCGATCCGGGGTCCCATAGGAAATTGTGACCACTCGCGTCTGGTGCGGCGAAAGGTGGATCTGAAATGCCAATTCATCGGCCTTTCCGTCGGCGTCTAAATCATCGACTTGTGATGGAAGCTCTTTCGACTGCAACGTTGCGAGGTCGTCTTCCAGAGTCGCGGCATCGGTTGCGGTGACGATTGCGGATCCCGGCGTGAAATCGGGTGCGATCTCACGTATTTCGGCGACGGAAATGACCACGTCGGCGTTCGGCCTGGCGTCTGGGCTTGGGTTAGCGATAGCGACTTTGATGCTCTTGATGTTCCGGCGCCCCAAGGCCAGACCAGGAAACATGCACAAGAGGCCTGCAAGCAAAAACCTCGATATCTTAGGCATGGACTTTCCGGCTCCCATCACACACAGCCATGTTCCTGGACAAACCTAGATGATGTAGTCGTCGCGGCAAGGCGTAAAGATATCAATCACGACAGAATCCTTGACGGCGGACGCCCCGTGCTCGACGCCCCCGCGAACGACGAAACTATCGCCGGCTCGAAGGTCGAATATCTTTCCCTGACAGGTGACTTTCAAATGACCACGGACCACGTAGACAATCTGATCGTGCACATGACTGTGAACATTGCCCGCCCATCCCTCGATCATTCGATGCTCCGCAAGAAAAAGTTTGTCGTTATACGCCATGACCCTGCGAATCAGCCCAGGCTCGGGTTCCGACTCTCGCGCGGCCTCATGTTTTACAACGACTAGATCGGGGAACGTTCTTGTCTGCGACCCCATTTCGAATCCTCCGATTCACACAGTCCATCGGTCTGCGAGGGCCTACTAGGTGCGACCAGACTCCAAGCCAGAACCGTCTCGATCAAATCCGGGTTGAATGTTAACCAAACCGAAGCGTCGGTCTGTAACCTCCCGATGCGCCGCCATGGCCCACAGAAAAGCAATACGGTGTCCGGGTATAGAGACGTTGGGATGATATCCGTTGGGCATGAGCACGGCGTCACCGTCGCGCACTACCGTGACCAGTTCCGGATACTGGGTGTTGTTGTAGACCAACTGAATGCCGTAGGCGGGCTCCGGCATATCGAAGTAGACGTACATTTCTTCGAGCATCTCCGCGTGCTCATGCGGCGGCCAGCTGGTCCAATTACCTGGATCGGAATGGGTGAACCCTGCAACCAGGCGGCCGGCTTCCACGTTCTTCGCGATTAGCATGTTTAATTGACGCGATGAGCCCTGACCTCCGGCGCTGAATTTCAGACCTGGATCCTGAGCGGTGTCCGAATACCGTACAACTTGCACAGGGTACTTGCCTTCGACATCGGAGGAGAACTCGGCAATATCGGCTGCGTTTCGAGTGGATACCTCGATGGTTGTCTCGCGCGGAATATAGATGGCGTCGTACCGACCGAGTTCGAATTCACGATCGCCGATCTTCACCGCCGCGCGTCCCGATAAACAGATCAAAGCCGTTTCCCGGTCTCCTGTGGGGAAAGAAACTGCCGGCCTCGAAGAATTCAGGATAATACGGCCATAGGCGAGGTGGCGCATGCTGCTGTTCTGTGGCGTCACGGATAGATGGCGGCCAGCCTGCGCATTCGTCTTTCGAAAAATCATTTTTTCGAGTGCGGCTGGTGTCAGCGTACTCATAAGCCACCTCTTTGAGAGTGTCTGCCGGCTGAAATTTCTCGCAGCCGCCTCATTGGATGCTAGGTGCACGAACGACGCCCGCGACGGATGGTAGCGCTGGTCAGACAATCGGTGAGGGCGTTGCTCAGCGACCGAAAGACACGTTAATCTGCTCGCGTTTTGCGCGTTGCATGGTTCCTCCGCATGAACTGATGTTGTACCACCTGGCATCCGTTCTGGGCCGCTTCGGTTAGAAATTGAACTTCAAACCGAACTGTACGTTGCGCGGGTTCACGGCGCCTCCGACCGCTCCAAAGTTGCCGGAACCAGCGGTCAGGCTGGCGTTGCCCAGGCCGCCCAACACGAAGTTTGCACGATTAAAGATGTTGAACATGTCTGCCTGGAACATAAGGTTCATGCCTTCCCTTGGCAATTTTAAAACTTTGCGCAGCGAAAGGTCCGTAGCAAAAAAACCGGGACCAAGAACGCTCCCTACTCCACTTGTACCCGGACTGGTGGGAGATGGGTTGGCAAAGGCGGCGGGATTGAACCATCTGGAAGGGCCGCGGGTTGGCACGGTTATGGACTGGCCGGTGACCAGATTCGCACGCCGGCCATTTACGTTAGTCCCCTTCCCTAGCGCCGCATTGGCAAGGACGGTGATGGGTTGTCCCGATTGCGCCCTTGTGATGCCACTGAGTTCCCAGCCACCGATTGCGGCACCCATGAACCCTCCGCGATTGCGAAAGAACGGAGACGCATAGACATACGTCACGGCGAGAATATTCCTGCGGTCAAAGTCTGCGACACCGTGACTATAGTGACGGTCGACTGGATTGTCGCTATGTGCGCCAAGAACGCTGGCATCCGTGAGCACTTTTGAAAATGTGTAACTGACCGAGGCCATGAAGTCGCCCTTGCGCTTCGTGGCGTACACCTGAAGAGCGTTGTAGTTAGAAGTGGAATCGCTTAGAAACATCAGAATGCGGTTGTAGCCCTGGTAAGGGCGCAGTTGGTTGGTAGTCAATTGCTGGCTGGTGGGAAGCGCGGCATTGGCTTGGAGCACCGCAAAGCTCGGTTGGTTGATGTCTGGCTGGCGTAATAAGTGCCATCCGTCGTTACCCACATAGGAGACTTCAAAGAGGACGCCGAGGGGCAGTTCTCGCTGTACACCCAGGCTGTAATTCATAGTGCGGGCAACTTTCAGATGTGGATCGATGGAGTTGATGTCAGGCACCAGGCCGGCGGCTGGCGCTGAACCACCGGAAGGGTTTGCCAGGCTGCCATTTTGGAAAGACACCACCTGCGGGAAGGGCGGCGTATTGAGCAGAGGGAAAATGATGTTGCCCTCGGGTTTGTCGTAAAAAATGCCGATTCCGCCGCGCACTGCAGTGCGATCGTCGCGAAACGGTGAGAAAGAAAAGCCAAACCGCGGAGCAAACAGGTTTTCGGTATCGTAGAAGCCGCGCGGAGCTCCTGCAGGCACAGCAAGGACTTGAGGGCTGTTCCCGTTGGGCACGCGGCCTAACTGATCGGAAGGGACGCCGCTACCCGGGCGCACCAGTCCATTGAGGCGATTGCCACCCTTCGTCGTGTCGATGGTGTTCTTGCTTGTGACGGTAACGGCTTGGGCGGGATCATAAAGGGCTGGGTCGAAGCTGGTAACGTTGTTTCCTTGAGTGTACGTCGGCCCGGGCCGCTGATAGCGCACGCCAAACTCGAGACTCAGGTGGCGCGCAACCTTCCAGGTATCGGCCACGTATGCTTCAACATCCGTGAATCGGAAATGCCCGATGGGGTCCGAGGATGTTTCGGTGTACTGCTGATAGTTCCCAAGCAAAGCGTCCGCAAAAGGGTCGCCCGTCGTATTCGTGTTGCTACTATTGAATAGAACCGTGCCGTTGTAGGAGGCGCCGTTTAGGCCAGGGCGTCCATTCTGGTCCTTGCGGTTGCGGGCCACGAACACTCCCGTCTTTAAAGTGTGAGATCCTTTCTGCCAGGTTAGGTCGTCCGACGGCGCGATGTCTGTTGTTGGCGACAGCAGTGAGAACGCAGGCCCTTCGAACGGTGCGAGTCCCGGAACGCCTGTGATCGACGAAACGGCGACGTCGGGGATTCCACCGGGAAATAACCCGCCGCCGAACACCGTTGGAAAAGCGAAGCCATACGTGGCTCGTTTCCATAGCTCGCCGACCGGAGGAATGTGCTGGCTATTCCAAGAGGCATTAATTTTAACGGTATTAATCAGTTGCGGGGTAATTAGCCACACTTCTCCGACCTGGTAGCTATAACCGGGACGCAAGCGGTTGGTTGGAGTGGTCGGTAGAACGCCAGTTAGGGAGAAGGTTCCAAAGGGATCGATCAGATTGTAGTTATCGTGAATATACCGCCCATAGAGACTGTGCTTTCCGTTGATGGTGTAATCGATGCGGACGAGGTCTTCGCGCCAATCGAACGGGTTGGTTGGCTGAAACGTTCCATTGCTCGCGGTCGCTGTCGCGTTGTCGGTCAAACTGCTGGCGACTTGCCTCATGGCGTTGTAGACCCCACCGAGCGCTTTGCCGTCGGTGGTGATCAGCGAGGATATGTTGTTGTTGGCAATCGGGACGGTTGGCTGGCCGGGCAGGTGGAGCTGGATTGGGGTGGGCAGTGCGAGTAACGCGCGAAAATCGCCATTGATCTCCGCGCTTGTCGGAAGGGTTCTTACCGCCGCGTTTGCAGACCTGCGGATCCTCTTCCACTCCTGGCCTGCGAAGAAAAACAGCTTCCCGCGCTTGATGGGCCCGCCAAGATCCCATCCAAAATCGTTGAATCGCAGGGGTCCTTTAACAGCGCCAGGGGTGGGGTCACGCGCATCCAGGACGTCATTGCGAATGAACTCAAACAAAGAACCATGGAAGCTGTCACCTCCACTGCGGGTCACAACGTTGACGGAGGCGCCGGAGTTGCGCCCGTACTCCGCGGAAAAGTTCGACGACTTGACGGCGACCTCCCGAATGAAATCGATGCCCACGTTGTTGACTTGGCTGCTGTTCGATCCCGAGTCAAGATTGAAGCCGCCATCGACGCTGAGAGAGTTCGAGTCATTGCGATTGCCGTTGACCGACTGATTGTTGGTGGCCAGGCTGGTGGTCAAGTTCAGTTCGTCATCGGTCTGAATCGCGACGCCCGGAATAAGTGAAAGCAACTGCATGTAGTTCCGTCCGTTTAAAGCAACGTCCTTGACTTGATTCGAGTCGATGGTGCGCGCGAGTTCGCCGGAGGTGGTATTCACGCTTTCCGCCACTGCCACGACCTCGACCTTTTGGAAGACATCCCCCACGGGCAGAGTCAAGGCTACGGTCATACGAGCGCCCGCAACCAAATCGTTTCCGGTGCTCTTGACCGACTTGAAGCCGGGTTGTGCGGCGGTCACGCTGTAGGAGCCCACAGGCAGATCGCTGGCGACGTAGAACCCGTTGGCATCGGTCGTGGTGGCCCTTGTGAGCTTGGTGTCCTCGTTAACGATTGAGATCTTCGCGCCAGCGACCGCGTCGCCCTGCGAATCTGTGACGGTGCCGGAAATTCGCCCAAAAATACCTTGCGCGGCGAGCACGTCGACAAACATGGTCATTGATAGAGCCATGACGACGACCGCCAGTATCGCTGACCCAGATAAGTGAAATTGGTCTCCACGCTGAGCACTTTGATCCAAAAGTTTGGTCTTCATGGACGAAACTCCCTTCACTTGAGATAGAAGCTTTGTTAATTTGGACTTCCCCGGGGTGACCCTCCCGCCATTACTCCTAGCTCGATCCGGGGCGACGAGGCCACGGTGTACCGCATTGTGAGATGCCATCTCACTCATCGTTTGGGCCGGCAAAAAGCCCGGCTTTGGCCGGGCTTGCGGTCCGTACCTAACCGACCGCAGTGCGTGCTAATTCCAGCGGGGTGGCTTGGTGCCCGAATTCAACAGAAAGATCGTTTGCAGCCCGCATGACCACCTGCCCGATTTCGGGAATCCGCCCTTTCGTGATCCTAAATGCCGGTCCCGAAACGCTGATGGCTGCGAATAACCTTCCAGAATGACCGCGCACCGCCGCGCTGATGCAGCGAAGACCCTCTTCCTTCTCCTCGTCGTCAATCGCATAGCCCCGAGACCGTACCGCCCTTAGCTCTGCCCTTAACGCTGTGGCGGTCGTGATCGTATTTGCGGTGATCGCCTTCAGGCCCCAGCGGTGAACGATGTCGCTCACCTCAGCGTCCGGAAGCTCCGCCAGCATCGCCTTACCGACTGCTGTGCAGTACGCCGGGGCGCGGCTCCCCACGGTGCATGCAGTGCGTATGCTCTGCTGCGACTCTACCTTGTCAAGATAAAAGACCTCACCGTCGTCGAGAATGCAAAAGAACACGGTTTCTCCCAGTTCACGTTGCAGGCGATCAAGATAGGGCCGCGCGTGCCGCCGAGGATCAAGCGCAGCAAGGGCTTTGGATCCAAACTCGAAGAGCTTAAGTCCTAAACGATACCGGCCCGTTTCTGGATTCTTATCCACAAGGCGGTGTTGCTCCAGCACCATCATCAGCCGATGTACCGTGCTCTTGTGCAGACCTAGCGCGATGCACAACTCCGCGAGGCTGCACTCGCTGGAACGATTGGCCAAGACATCTAGGGCCGCTAACGCACGGTCGACGACCTGCACGCGGTACGGAGAACGGTGTGTCTTAGCTTGTGGCACGCGTGCCATATTATGAAATAT
>Ga0137419_10000411_pt1 | contig 15113 bp, 3 predicted proteins | sample CZODoug3_1_2_16f_FD_108279 | JGI IMG/M metagenome (GOLD analysis project Ga0137419, IMG submission 108279) | Vadose zone soil fungal communities from Angelo Coast Range Reserve, California, USA - CZODoug3_1_2_16fungal (Illumina Assembly) | ecosystem: Environmental > Terrestrial > Soil > Vadose... | reverse complement strand
GCAATTCAACTATCAGGACGATATAGACGTTGTGGGCCGGGTTGTTGGTGTGGCGATGTCCCTCCGTCGAAAACCGGGCCGGTCATCTTTGCCTGGCGCAGACACTAAGAAAATTCAGTAAAAACAACGGGGACGCACCCGCCAGCCCCGTGAGAAGAAACGCGAGAATAGTCGGAGGCCCGAGCATGAGCATGATTGCGATCAACCCAATCAACCGACAAGAAATAATTCATACGGAAGAGGAATACGGCAAGGCATATATTGAATCTTGTCAACGGTATCGACCGTTCGAAAACGCCGTTGATGCGTCCGATGAAGACCAAAGAGATTTGGTCAAGCAAGTAATCGCCGTCCCCAACTGGGCTCAACTGATTCAAAATCTTGCAACGACCTTCCCAAATCGGGGCTAAGATCGTTTCATCGCGTTCAGGATGCTCCACACGTCTAGTTTGTTGTTTGGGCAGCCTTCTGGGGTTGCAGCGAACGCCAGCGCAAATCGCCAGCTATCCAGGCCCAGACGGCTCCAGCAGGCCAGAAGCCCAGGAGCATGAAAACCACTGCGCCGAACGGAATAAGGAGTATTGCTGCAAACAGGAAAATCAGAAAACTCGCGCCCAATCCTTCGTAAAAGGATTTCCTCTTCGTCTTCGGGGTTCCACGGAAGAGCATGTACGAAATGGGGATGCAGCAAACCGAGGTTGCAAACAGGGGAACATCGAATAGAAACGCGGGAGCTCCGGGTCCAGCCTTGTGTCCGGAGACCGCAAGTGACGTGATGGAAAGAATTTGCCAGAGGCGAAAGGTGACGATCCAAGCGAGTAACACTTTCCAAACAAAATCGGCTTTGGAATACGCGGGGTGCCTCTGGGGCCAGGCCAGGAGGCCGCGTTGCGCCGCCCTTGTTCCTGCGACGATTCCAATCAGCATCGCAACAAACATAGAAAAGTAGCTGTAATAGCTGATGGCGGACTCAATGTCGCCTGGGTAATAGTTTGGGCCGTACGGATGCAGGCCGAGGATGTAATCTTGGTGACCGGTCTTGGCGCTGAGAAGGCGAAAGCAGAATTGCCAAGTCACGGAGGTAAGGATGCCGGCTACGATCGCCCCAATGATTAACAAAGGTTGGACATGGAAGGGCTTGTTCGGACCGGGGACAGCGTCCCCAAATCTTGCCATTGCCCCGAGGAATAGAAGAATGACGGCAAGCTGCAAGTAGGCACCGCAGTTGAGAAGCAAAGCCCAACCCGTAAATTTCTGCCCCACTGACTGAATGGACCAGTAAATGATTTGGACAGGAGAGGCCAACAAAAAATAGAAAATCAGGATGAGGAAGCGCATCTTTTTCGATATGATTGGATCCAACAATACCCAACGATAACAGTCACCACGCTCGGATTCAAGGAGTTAGCTCAGATCTTGCCGAACGTCTAAAAGGTGGTCACCCGTACTGAGTATTTCGAGTGTTAGCTCTGGTACGCAACGTTCCCACGTCAGTGAAACAATGGAACAAGGATGGAGGCGATTCCTGCAGACGTGACATAGGCCTGCCGCTCCGTGTACCAGTGAGTTATATCGTCCTGTACTTTAACATCGAGTATGTACGTCGGCAACAATTGCGTAGTGGCCGGAATGTAAAGCCTCACTGTATCTTGGGTGCCGGTGATCTGACCTGTACTAGAGCGAAGAACGTTACCATCGCTTCTGTCCAGGAGATTGATCGTCCAGGTAACGCTGTGGCCGGTGCGGTTGAGAATGTCCGTCTTTATTGGGCAGGTTCCATTCTGCATGTCGCCCGTTACGCATTGCGCGAAGCTTTGCAATGGGAGGGGATCGAGTGCACCGAGGATGTTACCGATGTCTGTGACATAGGGATTGGATATGCTTACGCGAAGAGATGAGAAAAAGCCGCCGTGGTACATCAAAGTATCTTCATTGGCGTGTCCGGTTGCGGAATACCAGAATGACAAGGGTTTGCTAGTGCTGATCGGTTGGTTGGCGGCGAAATCCAAGTACGTCTGCCCGCGTGAGGGATGCGTTTCAGTGCCAGGCTGGCCGCCAATGGTTGCCTCGAGGATTCCTATATCCACATCCTGGTTTGATCCAAAGTTAATAATGGGATTACCGCCGTTGGTATCGAATCTGGGGCTGGCGACGAGAACGCCAGGGAAAGAAAAGCGGTCGAGGAGGGAACCCCAGCGCCAGTGAATGTGGACGCACTCCGGACATCCCGGGTGCCCCGTAGGTGTCGGGCCCTCTATTGACTTCGTTGCCCCGTTGAAGGACCGGAGGTGTAGATTGTCAACCCTTGCCAGTGGAGACCGAGGATCGCCGGTGGTGCTACCCCCAAATATCCCGGAGCGCTGGCCCCCTTGCACTACCCGGACGGTGGTCTCGGTGGCTATGGGATTCCCATAGATAGTTGCTACTCCGAGATCTAGGTGTTTACCGTTGATTTGGGCAAGACAGTCGTGGTAGATGGGCAGGGGGAGCAAAGTCGCAAGCTGTGCAAGGTTTAGACCAATATCGGACGGCTCGCAATCCGTGAAGAGTGTTCCGATTTCCTGCGACGAATCAGTAAAGGGTGCAAAGCCAGTGCCGAATTCTGTGGGAGCGAACTGGAACCGCTGAGCGACATTAAAGGAGTTGAGTTTCGGCCCGCTCGAGTCGGTGAAATACTGATAGGTGACCTGAGGCTTGAAACGGGCAGCGGAAAGCTCGTCCGAGGTCTCCGGGGCATCAAGCCCTTCCCTCCAGAATTCGTAGTGCTGTGTGACAACCGCGCAGCTATCAGGAACACCAGGAGTAGCGGGGTTATCAGGATCGCCGTCCAACCGGTCAATGAGATACTTGGCCTCAATGGCGAAGACATCCCCTGTTGAAGGGAAGAAGGTCAGAGCAAGCTGCTGGCTGCGGGAAGTGGGCGCATTGGAGCAAGCGTCAGCGGGCATGAGGGAGGAAAGCACGCACTGGTTTGAGACAGGGGAAGAGCCGTTGGCCGGGGTCCGATTGATGATCAGGTAAGGCAATGACATGGTGTTAGCCATCAGACGATTACCCAGCTTGACGTTTGTCAGGACATACCCGTCCTGAGGACTAAAGGTTCCTCTGTCAATGGTCCAGTCCAAATCGTGAAAGGGGTAAGTCATTGGGTCCAGAGAAGGACCGCTATTCTTAAGCTGGTTTCTCAAATCCTTGCATTCTGATCCGAGTCCAGCCGTATGTAGCCCCCCTAATGTCGGATTTGGGGAGGAGGAGACAATTATTCCAGAATTCGTTAGGGCGAGATGGTCACCAAGTGTGGGGCCGTCTATTTCGCCCGCCGCTACAGGATGCGTGGGATCGTTCAGATTCACGAGTAGCACTTTCTGCGCGCTGGTGCCCACCAAAGCGATCGGACCCTTTAAAAGGAGATCGATGGGACGCGCAGTCAACTGAACCGCACCAATTGGCGCGGGGTTATGCGGGTCCGTCATATCGACGACCATGAGCATTCCGGGAGCGGGGGTTCCGTCGGGCAGCGGGGGAGAGGTGCCAAACCCAGCCACCACGGCCACCTGCTTGGGAGTACTGTTTCCCTGAGAGTCGGGGACGGAGAGCGTGCCCAAGGCTACGGCGCGACCTTGCTGCAAAACGAAATTAGAACTTCCGCTAATGGAGGGCTGTTGGAATTGAAGCGGCGAGGGATCCAGGTAGGAGCTGACCCGCCGAGGAAAGAACACCGCAGCTGTAGAGAAACCCAAGGGATCAGCGACAACGAAGGGCAGTACGCCGGTGGCTACAAGAAGGGTCTGCACGGAATTAGTTGTAGCGAAGTCTCCGGCCTTCAGATCCCACATGGTGGCATTGAAGGTCTGTGGATGGCCACTAGCGTCGAGAAGTGGCTGGCAAGGCGTAGTATTCGGCTGGCAGTCTGGGGCAGAAAGCGGAACCGTGTTAACGACCGCCTCGGTTGCGAAGCCGTTCCCTTCGGTGGTAATGGCCTGACCGAATGTCACGGCATCCGTTTGCCGATAGTCATCCACGGCTTGCTGCAAGTCAACGACCTGAAGCCCTTTCTGGAAAGTGCTGGTATAGAGGAATTGATCCCTCATGAAAAGCCGCAACAAAAGACCATCCTGAGTTGCACTGGTTGTTACGCTTACGCCCCCCACGCGACTCGGAACATCCGGATTCGATAGATCGTAGATCCATGCGTTCGAGGGAATGCCGATCTCACCCCCTCCCATGCCCGCAGCGACAGCGAGGAGAGGACCTCCTGTAACCGGAGTGCACGATTCCCCGAGCTGAACGGTGCGGCATCGAGAGACAGGAGAAGATGCCTGGCCAGCAACGTCCATCGCGCGACCTATAAACGTCGCTTGTATTTGTTTGTCCTTCGGCAGCGTGGGGTCGGTGATATCAACAACATCTACTCCACTCAGCGTGCCTCCCGGCAGAGGGACACCCAAATAGGCACGGTTTCCAATCACGACAGGACGGGTTGCGGAAAAATTAGAAGTACCTCCAAGTTCCTGTCCACCTGCCGTCGTAAAGGGGAGAGTGAAGGTAGCCAGTGGCAGGGGAGGCTTGTTCTGATCGACGATATTACTGCTGAGAGTAAGCGTGTACTGCTCGTTGAACTGCAGGCCGGAGACAGGCTGGACCGTGAGGGTAGTGATCGCGTCCGTTGGCGCGACGGGACTTGCAATCGTCGAATCGGCTCGGACACCGATGAGTAGCAATTCCGGCGAATCGCCAGTGCGGGAACCCACAAGAGTGACGTTCCCCGGAATGTTGGTGACAGGCTCGCTAAATGTAATTTGTGGGAAGGTAGTTGTCGGAACATTGTTCGCGTTCTTCAGCGGGGTGGTATCGATCACTTCAGGGGCCACACCCAGCGTGAGAGTAATCTTGCCGTTTCCCGAGGTTACTACAAGAAAGCTCTTTGACTCGGTGACAATGATTTGCGGATCGAGAGGATCGATAGCAGTAGCAACAATGGTAGACACGCCCGGCGTTCCCGCAGAATACGGGGTGGTGAGCATGAGATGAGTCAGGCCATCATTGAACTGGACGGATGTATCGGGTCCGAACGTGTAGGACTGTCCGTTGATGGTGACCCCCTGCACGGCAAGGTTGGGGTTGACCGCAAATGTGATAGCCAGCGGGGTTGCTGAGAGGATGATGCCATTAACCGGTTGGCGCTGATTATTCGAGTTAAGGGAGAAGACGCCGATATTGAGTTTCGAAGGAATCACCACGGCAGGGGGCGGGTAGGTGAAGTTGACCGTACCTATATTCCTATAAAGGGCTTGGAGGCCGGCGGTAACACTGAAGGGGCCAAAGGTTGCTTGCACGGCGGAATCGTTGGCTACCGGATTGACTTCATCAATGGTGGCATGCAGGAGGAGGCCGTTGTTGGAGGCAGTAACGTTGCGGAAGCCCCCGCCGACCTTCGGATCGAAAAGGACAAAGGTGCCGCAGGTCGCGTCCGTGGTTGCTATCCGCGAAGTGTCGGAGTCGAGGGAAACAATCGCCCCTCCGATGGGCTGGAATGTCGTTTCCGTCTGCCCTGGTTTTGGCCGAACAGTTTGCAGCACTTTCCCGACGATCAAGCCCTGAGAGGCAACTCCGGGCTGGTTGCCGTCGAACTGTGGGACTTCCATCAGCACGATAAAGTCCACGACGGGAGAAAACAACCCCATTACCAGCGCGCCAGTCGCAGTGTTCTGCACTTTGTTATAGGGGTTGCGGAATCCGCAGAAGGGGGGCGAAGCGGTCACGACCTGTGCGTTCGGACCCGTGCCCTGTACAAAGGCGTGGTCAATGGTATCCCAATAGATGTTTCCGTTCTGGTCAGTAACGCGGCGATAGACGTAGTAGAAGGCGTTGCTCGCAGCGTTTGGCGGAACAGGGAAAGCAATCTTGACCTCCTGGGTGAAGAAGGGCGCGGATGGAGAGTCGACATGGAGGCCGCCAGCGAACATGGAGCCTGGAAACGAGGGCATTACGGGGAAGGCGGTTTGGTCGAGAGGCGTAAGCTTAAAGGTCGCTCCTTTGGTGAGCGCCCCGGCAGGGATGATGAGGCCAGTGTTGCCGGGGCCGACGACTGTGCCACCGCCAGGACCAACAGCGGTGGTGCCATCAGGGGCAACGAATGTGCTACGAGTGAAGGTGGCGGTGGTCTTATCAGGAGCCGTAATGATGACGGAGAGGACGTCGTCAATGGTGGCTGGGAATTGGCCGGAAACGGAGCCGTCGTTGGAGACGGTGAGGGAGAGGACGACGCCGTTGGTCTGGTCGACGATGAGGATTGTGGAGCCCGGCGGGAAAGAGCCGGGAGGAGCCGAAACCTGGACGTTGCCGTTCTGATCGGGCATGGAGAAGACGAGCGCGCCGGGATTGAAATTGGGCGGAGTGATGGCTTGGGTGGTAAAGGTGACGGTGGGAACGGCGACCAGTCCGCCGAGGGCGTTGGCAAGACCGGATGCGGCCAGGGTGTAAGTGGTGGAAGGCTGCAAAGCAGAAAGCGGAAAAACCGAGAGGCGCGTGCCGCCCTGTGAGAAAACGAAACGGACGGGAACAGGCGTGCTGGTTCCCCGGCCGTTTTGCGTGAGGGTGACGCTCGTGGCGGTAACGGAAACTAGATTGAAGGCATCCGGAGCGGTGATGTCGATTTCCGGCGTAAGCGGGACACCGACGGCGCCGTTGGGCGGAGTGATGGCGGCGGATTCCGTCTGGCCAATGAGCGTGATATTTGCCGTGGCTGTCTGGCCGGCGGTGACTTGCGCAACGGCGATGCCGGAGACGGCAGTGTTGGGGACGCTCGCGGTGAGCTTGACGGGGCCGGCCAGCGCCACTATGACGTAGGAGCCAGCGGAACTGGAAAATGCCACGAACGGCAGGCCGTCAGTTTGGATCAATGCGGGCACCGGACCCGTGGAGGCATTGACAGTGCCAGAAACGGAACCAGTGGGTGAAATCAGCTTGTAAAAGACGTAGTCACCGCCCTGCGTGATGCCGGAGAGGCCGGGCGCCGCTTGGGTGACAAGATTGCTGCCCGTGACTTGGGCGAGGCTGACAACGACAAGATAGCGCACGCCCTGGATACGCTGGATTTGCGCGAGCACAAGAGTGTCGCCAGTCTTCGCAGTGCCTGCGGCGACGGAGAGTTGCGCCGCTGAAAGCAGGGTCTGGCCGGAGAGATCGATGTTGTATTCGGCGAGGGGCAGGAGCGTGGCAGTGGAGGGCAAGAGGGTGTCCACACCTTCGGGCGCGACGGAAATGGCAGTGTCCTGAGGCAGAGAGCCGGAAGCGACGGTTAGCGTGGCATCGCCGCCGGTGACGCTAGCGGAGTCGCTGCCACCAACCTGGCCGCGCACGGACTCGCGACCGGAGAGAATGTCGAGGTGCACGTCGCCGGAGGCAAGCTTTCCGGGCTGAAATGTTTGCGCGGGTGTGACAGGGAACGCGGCGGCGGCGGCAGTGCCGGTGGGCGCGGCGAATTGATAAAGGATGATGTCTTCGAGTCGCGGAGCCTGGGAGAGTTGCTTGCCGGAAACTAGAGAATAAGTGTCCTGCACTTTGGCCTGGATCACCGTGCCCGAAGGAAGGGGCACTGAAGATTGCAGTGTAAGAGTTGCGGCTGAAGTGCCTCCGGTGGGAGAGACGGACGGCGGATTCAGAACGCCTGTGGCTGCGGCTCCGGCGGGCAAGCTAACCATCGAAACACCAGCGAGGGCTTGGCCCGCGGAGGGTACAGTCAAGGAAGTGTTGCCTCCGTCGGGAGTGACGAGAGCAAAGTCGCCGACGGACGAAAGCGGAATCGTCAGCGCGCCGCTGACTGCGCCGAGATTTGGCGTGACCATCAGCCAGCCGTGGCTGTTGTAATCGTAGCGCACCAGGTGAAGGACAATTGAGTTAGGAAGTTGCGTCAAGCTCGCAGTGAATGAGGCGGAGGTGGAAGTGTCGGCGCGGAGATCGAAAGCGGCGACGGGAGACCACCCGAGCGGCAATAGACCCGGGAGACCCTGCTGCGAAAGCGAGGTGAGATGAAAATTGGCGGCGGAGGAAACGGCGCCGGGCGCGATAGAGACGGTGATAGATCCATTCTTGAGCGAACCGCCGGCCGAGTTGACCGGAATGGCGGCGGCGATCTGCGTCATGCGGGCATCGACTGGGACGGTTCCGACACCTGCTTGCAGGAAGACTTCACGTTCCACGGAAACCATTGCGGGCGCGCCGGTGGTCGTGTTGGCGGTGGAGCTGATGCTTAGAAAAAGATGCGCGCTGTTAGAGGCGATTGAGTAGCGTCCGGAATTGTCCGAGGTGTCTTGCGCGGTGGCACCGAGCACCTGAACCGTGGCACCAGTGAAAGGAAGTCCGCTGGCGTCGGAAAGAACCTGACCGGTAACAACGCCAGCAGGCACAACCTGAATTCCGCGAGCCGAACTGTTGACATTCCCCGCAGCGTCAAACACAGAAGCGGTGAGAGTAAGGGTATCGCCGGCGTTGGCCGTCGTGGGGGCGGTAAAGGTCGTGGTGTACGGCACGGTGGTTAGCGTCGCAACGGTCGCTCCATTCAACTGAATCACAACGGACGCGATGCCGATATTGTCCGCGGCGCTGACGGTGGCGGTGCCGCTTTGGCGAGGCGCCAACTGCGAGGGCGCGGTGAATTGCAGGATCGAAGGCGGCGTCTGATCAATGCTGAGCGTAAGCTGCGCGGGGGCAGAAATGTTTCCCGCGTTGTCGGTCGCGGTGCCCGTAACAACTTGATGGAATCCGTCCGCAGAAATAGTTTGCGGTGGCGGGCAAGTCGCCACGCCGGACAAGCTGTCGGTGCACGTGAAAGTTACCGTGACCGGAGCGGTGTTCCAGGTGTTTGCGAGGGGACCAGGCGAAGCGGCAACAGTAATCGTTGGCGGGGTGCGGTCGAGATTTACAGAGGCGCAAGCAGTCGCGGACAACCCCATATTGTCGATCGCCTTGCCACAGATAGACTGATTGGCGCCTTCCGTGCTGACCACGACGGGCGCTGGGCAAGTGGCCAGCGGATTCGTGCCTGCCGCGCACGCGAATGAAACCGTTACATTGGAATTGTTCCAACCTTTGGAATTAGGAGCGGGCGAAATTGAAACGGTGATGGACGGCGGTGTCGGCGCAGCCGTCTGGATGTTCAACGTGACGTTGGCGGTGGCGGTGTTGCCTGCCTTGTCGGCAGCCGTACCGCCAAAAACTTGATTCATACCAGTCGTCGTGACGCTTATGGGGCCCGGACAAACGGCAATTCCGGACAAGGCATCGGAGCACGTGAAGCTGATGGCGACCGGGGTCGAAGTGTTGATACCATTGGCATTCGGCGCGGGAGAAACGGACGCGGTGATTGTGGGCGGGGTCTTGTCAATGTTCACGGTCGTGCAAACAGGAGCCGAGATGTTTCCAGCGGCATCCACGGCCTGCCCGCAAGTCGATTGGTTCGCACCTTCCGTCGTGACGACTACTGGGGAGGGGCACGTCTGCACTCCTGACCCGCCGTCAGCGCAAGTGAAGGTGACTGTAACATTGGAATTGTTCCAACCCGCCGAATTAGGGGCAGGCAACATGGAGGCAGAGATTGTCGGCGCAACATTGTCCGTCGTGAAGGTTTGCGAAATCAAAGCGGCGGAATTCCCGGAACGATCGATCACGATCAACTGAATAGTGTGAAGGCCGTCCGCCAAAGCCGGCAGAGTCCCTGTGGCCTGTGTCGGGCCGATGGTCAGAAGGCCCGTCTGGTTTACCCCATCCACAGTAAGAACAAGTTTTGAAGTATCGATTCCGCTTCGGTCGTCGTTATAGACCAAAACAACTGGTACGACAGAGGCATTCAGAATCGCAGCCGCTGGCGGAGCCTGGATCGAGGCTGTGGGCGCCACCGTGTCCACGACAAACGTGGCGCGGGCGCCGCCGGAGTTGCCCACGAGATCGTTGACGGCGGCACTGAGTACGTAGGTTCCGTCATTCAAAGAAACTGCCGCTGGAATTGCGCCGGTCGCCTGCTGCGGACCAATTTGAAAGTAGCTTGTAATGTCGGCCGGCGGATTCGTTCCCTGCTGAAGCAAAATTTGCATTGAGGATGTGGCTACCCCAGTCCCGGTTCCATCGCCGTACTGCAAAGTGATCGAAGGCGTTGGATTGTTGAGGAAGGAATTATTGGCTGGAGTTGTGAACGAAACTACAGGCGGTTTAGTGTCCACAACAAACGAAAGTGTGACGGGCTGCGATTTGTTCCCCGCCCGGTCGGTGATCGTTGCGCTGAGCTGATGCGTTCCATCGGACAACGGAGGACTCAGTTGCAAGACCCCCGTGGCGGTGCTCGCCCCTGGGGCGATCAGCGCGGACACATCCACGCCATCCACGGCAACAGTCAGCGAGAAAGGATTCACTCCCGAGCCGGAGTCGGAATAAGACAGCGTCACGGTCGGAGTGTTGCTGTTGGTCCTTGCAGGAGGAGCTTGAACGGCGAGAGTTGGCGGGGTCGTGTCAATGATAAATGTTGAAGTCGCTGTTCCCAGCGTACCGGCAAAGTTTGCGACCTGCGCAACAATTGTGTTTTGCCCATCAGGCAAGCTGAACGCTCCACTGAGCTGACCAGTCGCGGAGGATGCCCCGACCGAAAAAAGAGTTGTGGCATCCGCTCCGTTGACAAAGACCTTGAGAGTTGAAGTATTGACACCGGTGATGTCTCTATAGTCGATGGAGGCTTGCGGCGTGGAGCTGGCCACAATCGCATTGGGCGCTGGCTGCGATACATGGATGGTGGGAACAGTCGTGTCTACATAAAAAGTGATCTGCGACGTAGCAGTGTTGCCGGCAAGATCTTTGACCGTACCCACGAGCAGGTGCACGCCATTGGCGACCGCGGAAGCCACGCCGCTCGCGCTAGTGGGAGTAGTTGTTGTGGAGACGGCCGCGCCGTCGAGAGTTACCCGCAACGTCGAAGTGTCGAGCGCTTGATCATCCGAATACTGCACCATGATTTCCACGGTGGAAGAACCGTGATAGGAGTTTGGAGTGGGGTGGGCGAACGAGATAACCGGCGCGGTGGTATCAATATTGAAGGACGTGGAAGCTGTCGCCTGAGTCCCGGCGAGATTCTGAATTTGCGCAACGACCTGGTTGGCACCTTGCGGAAGTGCTTTCCCCGCCGGGAGGGTCGCTGTCGCGCCGGTATTCGTTTTCGTGAATAGCGCAGTCTCATCGGCCCCGTTGATGAGCACTTTCAGGCTTGAAAGATTGACTCCAAAGCTGCCCGAATACTGGAGGCTGATGGTCGGCGTAACGGTGTTCAGGTAGGCACCCAGCACAGGTTGCAGGATCTGAATCCGAGGAACTCCAAGATCAACAGTGAACTGCGAGGTAGCGGTAGCCGGATTCCCAGCTTTGTCTTGCAGGGAAAACACGAGGGTATGGGTGCCTGCGCTCAGCGCCAGATTCGCGGGGATTGTTGCACTGGCATCGCCCGATCGCACGATAAACAGAGTTGTACGATCAACACCATCGAGGGTCGCTTTAATTGTGGAAACATTCACTCCGGAGGCTCCGGGCTCCCCCGTTCCGACCGGATCCGAGTAAGTGACTTCGATATTCGGAGAAGCGGTATTGGTGTAACTGCCAGCCGCCGGCGTGACGATCCCGATCTGAGGAGCCGTGTGGTCGCCGTTTGTTCCATAGACGTTGACCGTCAGATAGGAGCCAGGCTTGCTCGCCAGGGTGACTTGTAGCGTATTTGTCGCTTGCAGAGTCACGCTGCGATCGATGGTCGCCACATTTTCATTGAAATCGGAAGGTCCAGCAATTTGCACGCCGTTCAGCGCGATGGTCGCGGAAGAAATACGGTTCTTACCGCTCGCGTCGCCATTTACGATGTGCAGGTTAAAAGGAGAGATGATCCAAGACGGAGCCGTGAACGTGGTGGTGTATTCGTTAGGTGCTCCCGTCGTTCTAGTATACGTTTGCGGACCGAAAACAGGCGTGTTCGCTGTCACCTGCGAGCTGGCGCGGGGCACGAATATCATCAGCCAGAGAAAATTGACAGCCAGAATCAGCAACTGGCTGCCGCGGTTAGCAGCAGGCGTTGGGCACGCCGAGTGCGTCCTCATTATGCTTCCTTGGGGATTCTGTCTCGCGGTATCCATGCCCTCTCGCAGTCTCCCGGACTAAATTCCACTGGCCCAAATCTCAATTCGTGATGGTGATCGGCCAAACGCCGCCGAACAATGCCAGACTTCTAATGATGGTGCCGTCGACATTTGCAGGAATCGCTTGAACAGTTGCAGTCCCTACCGAAGCCCCCGCGGTTGAGTACGTCACCGAAATCGAACCATTCGTTACGGTGAACACTTGGAACCTGCTATCCGAGGGAGAGGGAGTGCCTCCGCTGATTGTTCCTCCGCTCGAAGAATTGCAACTACCGTTGGTGACCGTCAGACACCCGGGCGCGGCTGTCACGGCGACATTCGTTCCATCCGGAACCGTGTTACCCGCGGAGTCTTTAATACCGGAGAACGTCACAGTGGCCGCGCCGCCCGCGGACAGCGAGAGCGTAGAAGGTCCAGAGGAGGTGGCCGAAGTTGTTCCATGAAGGAGAATTGTCCCGATTCCCACGACGTTACTTGTGAGGGTGCTGCCCGTGCTCGAAGCGGGAACGACGGAGACGTGGACAGTCTGGGTCTGATTCACGCCGGCAGAGAGGCCCTGGTCGGAATAGATCGCCTGAACCTTGCCTCCGGCAACGGTGAAAATCTCGAGTTGACTGTTGTTTGTGGCGCTTGTTCCATCTCCCGGAGAAGTGCCTGCAGAAAGGAGCGTTCCACCGGCCGAGGAGACACAGCTTCCGTTCGAGACAGCCACGCAACTCGGAGACACGGTCAGGGCTACCTTGGCGCCATCCGGAATCGGGGTCATTCCATCGGATTGCAACAGCCCAGTGAGGGTCACCTGGGTGCGATGATCACCTAGATCCGCGAAAATATCAGACGGGTTCGCCGCAACAACGGCGCTGCCGGGAGCCAGCAAGGAGACCGCGACAGTGGAAACCGGCGCACTGCCAATGGAAGCCCCTTGCGGGGTGACGGTGCGTACCTGAACAACTGCAGTTTGCTGGCTTGCCGCGACCGAAACACCCTGCGCTGAATACTGAAGGACAACCTGGCCATTCGCTACCGTGAACAACTGCGCGGATGAATCGAATGGAGCCGCGTTTGAGCCGATAATCTGACCACCAGCAGAGTTGACACAGCTCCCATTCTGGACGGTGAAGCAAAAACGCACGCTCACGGCAATAAGTGTTCCATCCGGGACGGGCTGTCCCGACGCGTCCAAGAAGCCGGTCAAAGTTATGGTTGTGCGCCGGTCTCCTCCGTCCGCAAAAACGCTCGGGGGGCTCGCTGAGCCTGACGCGGAGGTGAGCCCCGCTGCGTTCACAGGCACAATTCCAATCGGGCCACTGCTGAGCTTGTTACCCGAGGCATCCGTGGGAACCAGAACAACATTTGCTACTTGGATCTGCCCCGGGGATGACTGGACACCTTGGTCCACGTAGGTGACGTCTATCCTGCCGCCGTTAACGGTGAAGACTTGGTAGCTGGTCCCCGCGGGAGAGGTACCTCCATTCAAGACTTGGCCACCCGCGGAAGGCTCACACGAGCCGTTCAGGACCGCAGCGCAAAAGGCCGCGGAGGCCAAAACGTTCGAGCCGTCAGGAATCGGATTGCCGAAAGCATCGAGGACTGGGGTGAAAGTCACCGTTGTGGCATGGGCACCGCCATCACCCAGGATACTTGCGGGGTGCGCATATCCGACTGCGTTCGCCGGACCAAGAACTTCAAGCGGCACGAGGGCAATGGGACGCGAGTCGAGTCGAATTGAAGACGGATCAGCCATCAGGAGCTGAATGTTTGCAATGTTCGCCTGTCCGGTATTGGGAGCAGTGGCCCCCTGTACCGTGTAAGTTCCGCTCGCAATTCCGGAAGAGATCGTGTAGGACCTAAAACCACCGCCGGATGGCGATACACTTCCATCCGTGATAGTGCCTCCGGCTGATGAGACGCAAGAACCGGAAACAACCGAGGCGCAGAATTGCGCGCTCAATAAAACGACAGCTCCATCAGACACGAGTTGAGCTCGGTTGTCATGCAGGTGATGGACGGAAATCTGAACAGGAACGACAGGAAATACGAAGGGAACGGAGTTAGGAGTCAGAGTTATTTCGGACGATCCTGCTCCCGCGAGAGTTATCGTTGCCGTCCCAATGGGGGTGCTGCTGGTGCGATTTCCCAAGGCATCGCTGGGGAGAACTTGGAGCACAGCAAATTGAATCTGTCCTACGCCGGTCGAAATTCCTGCTGAAGAATAATCTCCCTGAACTTGTCCGCCTTGCGTAAGGAAAAGCCGATAATTCGAGCCGGCGCCAGCCGCTCCGCCGCCAGAAATCTGTCCGCCCGCCGAACTCATGCAGGATCCGTTGAGTACAGAACCACAAGACGAGGCTGTGACAAGAACAGGTGTTCCGTCGGCCACCGGGTTGCCCGACGTGGTCCTGACTTGGACCGTAAAATGGCTGCGGTGGTCGGCCGTGTCGGCGTACAACTCGGCTGGCACGGGACCTACGATCGCCTGATCCGTGGAAGCGCGCACATTCAAGTCCAGCGTCGCGACAGCGTGCGTGCCCAAGACATTGCCGGCTGCATCAGCCGCCTGCATCTGGATCACGGTTAGCGCGCCGGTGAGAGCGGCAGGCGTAACGGGTTGGCTGGAATAGGATGCTGTAACCTTGCCATTCAGAATCGTGTAGACCCTAAAGTTGGCGTTGTTCGCGGCGGCAGTGCCATCAACGATCGCCCCTCCCGCAGAAACGATTCCGTTTCCAACAGGATCCTGCGAAGCCATGTTGGCGGCAGACAAGGCAATCATGGCGCCGTCTGGAACGGCAGTCCCGTTGATATCCTTGATATTCGTGATCGTCAGAGTGGTCGTACCCGGCGTCGCGCCATTCACAACCACAGTGGCCGGGCTCGCAGCGATCGTGGCGGAATGCGCCACGTACTGGCGGTCGGCCGGCGGGACAATCGTGAACGATCCAACAAATTGAG
>Ga0137419_10000409_pt1 | contig 15175 bp, 8 predicted proteins | sample CZODoug3_1_2_16f_FD_108279 | JGI IMG/M metagenome (GOLD analysis project Ga0137419, IMG submission 108279) | Vadose zone soil fungal communities from Angelo Coast Range Reserve, California, USA - CZODoug3_1_2_16fungal (Illumina Assembly) | ecosystem: Environmental > Terrestrial > Soil > Vadose... | reverse complement strand
TAGAGCGGTCCCTCTCCCATCTTGTACAGATTGAGGTAGTGGCGCTGCTTGGGGTCCGTGTGCTCCGCCAGGCAGAAAATCTTGACGCCTGCGGGTCCCACCGTGTAGTCGACGATGCCACCCAGCGCGCGGGCCTCGTCAAGATCGTACAGCTTGTGGATATCCATGATTGAGCCATCGTATTTCAGCCCGCGCGACATGCCGCGAGACCTGACTTTGAATCCGGTTGCATTGGCGACGATCGACTGCTCAAAACTGATTTTCGAACCATCGGCAAAAGACGTAACCATCGCGGCGTTCTGCCCCCATCGCTCTGCCCAACCCTGCTGGGTGGTCGGGTTGCGATAGGGGTCCTGCAGGCCCTTGACGTTTCCGATGACACGCGGGATGAGACCCAGACCCTTTACCCAGCGGTAAAGGTTCATTTGCAGACCGGGTTCGTCGCCCTCGCATGCCGAAAGGATCGCATTGTGCTTGCGCGCATACACCTGGAGAATCGGGCCGATCGTCGCATCGACCTCGGCATTCATCAACACCACCGGTTTGCCGTACTTAAAAGCCTCGAGAATCACGTGGGCGCCGAACTCGACCGAGCCTGTGACATCGACGATGACGTCGATCTCGCTCGAGCGGCACATCATGAAGGCGTCCTCGGCGACGGCAGGTTGACCCTGGCGAATGGCCTGATCAAGCTGGGCCTGCGACCCGGCCATTACGATGTTGTCGAATCCCGAGTAGCGGTAAACGTGCTGGGCGCGCTCGGGACGCCGGTTGTAGACGGCAGCCATCCTCATGCCCGGAACGCTGTGGGTAATCTGGTTCGTGAGCCCCTGACCCATGAACCCGGCGCCGACCATGCCGACGCGAATGGGCTTCCCCTGCTGTTCCCGGGCCTTTAGGGCGTTGTCGACAATAATCATGGTCTCCTCCGCGAATGATTCCCAGACAACCAACCAACGAATTGCTCACCAGCAAGTTTCATGCTCGGTGTCCTCACGCGCTCAATTTGTATCCTGACGCGCTCATTCTGCGTTTCAGCTCGGGCTCGATCTTGTCGAGCAGCTGCCACTCTGCATCCTTGGGCGATATTTCGCCAACGGGAAGAGGCCAGACGAGCCCGAGCCGTGGATCGCTGTAGAGCAGGCCGCCTTCGGCGCCGGGCGTATAGAATTCCCCCACCTGATAGCTCGTTTCCGTCCGGTCCTCGAGAACCTGATAGCCGTGCCCGAAACGCTCCGGGACATAAAGGGACCGGTAATTATCTGCGGTGAGCTCGACGGCAACGTGGTCCAGATAGGTGGGGCTCTCCGGGCGCAAATCCACGATGATGTCGAGAATGGCCCCCCGGGTGCAGCGCACGAGCTTGGTTTCGGCGGCCGGGGGATATTGAAAGTGCATTCCGCGCAACGTCCCCTTCTTCTTATTGAAGGCGATGTTGGCCTGCGCGATGATCGGTTTCAGTCCATGAGCAGCCAACTCGCGCTGGCAAAACGCGCGCGCAAAGAAACCGCGGTTATCCTCGCGGCGCTCGACGTCGATGATGAAGGCGCCTTTGAGTTTCGCCTCGGTGAAGATCATATCGCTCTCAAAATTCCAGCAAATTTGTCGGATTATAGTGCACCTGCCTACGATCCACACCGCTTCGCCGAATTGCGCCTGAACAACCGCTCAGCCGGAGTTTGTGGCATCATGGCGCCTTCGGTGGCCTGTGTCGGGAGGGATACATGCCGATCGAGCTTGCTGGCTCGAGAGGACTAGGCATGGTGGGGCTATGGCAATGAGCGTCCAGTTACGCGAGGGACGCTCTCGACCCGGCCTTGCGAGATATCGGCCGATCGCTGCAGCGGGTTTCGCGGTCCTCGCGATCCTCACTTCCTTTGTAAATCCGTCGCCGGCCGAGGCACAGACGCCCGGGCTCGTCGCCGCCTACGCGCTCAACGAAGGCAGCGGCACGACCGTCGCCGACCTGTCGGGCAACAATAACAACGGCACGATCACCGGTGCGACCTGGACCACCGCAGGCAAGTTCGGCAACGCCCTCAGTTTCAACGGCACCAGCAACCGCGTCGCCATCCCCAGCTCGCCCTCGCTGCAGCTCACCACGGGAATGACCCTCGAAGCCTGGGTATTCCCGACTTCAACGCCCTCGGGCTGGCGCTCGATCGTCACCAAGACCATCGACGGCTACTACCTGATGGCCTCGTCGGAGAACCCGGGACCCGGACCGACGATCGGCGGGACCTGGACCTCGGGCGGCGACTACCAGCCCGCGTCGACGCCGCTGACGCCGAACGTGTGGACGCACGTGGCGGCGACCTTCGACGGGGCGACCATGCGCGTGTTCGTGAACGGCGTGCAGGTGGCGAGCAAGGCGAAGGCTTCGGCGTACGCCCCGACGCCCGGCACGCTGCAGATCGGCGGGGACAGCTATCCCAACGAATTCTTCGCCGGGCGCATCGACGAGGTGCGCGTTTACAACCGCGCGCTCTCCGCCACGGAAATCCAGACCGACATGAACACGCCGCTGGGGCAGGCGGACACCACCGCGCCGACCGCCCCGAGCGCGCTCAGCGCGACGGCGGCGGGCGCGACGCAGATCAATCTCGCCTGGACCGCGGCGACCGACAACGTGGCCGTGACGGGCTACCGCGTGGAGCGCTGCCAGGGCGCGGGCTGCGCCAGCTTCGCGCAGATCGCGACGCCGACCACGACGAGCTTCAATGACACCGGCCTGTCGGCCGGTACGAGCTACAGCTATCGCGTGCGCGCCGCCGACGCGGCGGGCAATCTCGGCGCGTACTCGAACACCGCCACAGCGAGCACGCCCGCCCCCGATCTCAATCCGCCGACGGCCCCGGCCGGCCTCGGCGCCACGCCGTCGAGCGCGACCCAGATCAACCTCGCCTGGACCGCTTCCACCGACGACGTCGGCGTCACCGGCTACCTGCTCGAGCGCTGCCAGGGCGCGAGCTGCAGCGCCTTCGCGCAGATCGCGACGCCCGCAGGAACGAGCTTCAACAACACCGGTCTCGCGGGGAGCACGAGCTACAGCTATCGCGTGCGCGCGACCGACGCCTCGGGCAACCTGAGCGCGTACTCGAACATCGCCTCGGCCGTCACACCGGCCGCTCCGGATACGACCCCGCCCACGGCACCTTCGGTGCTGAGCGCGGCCGTGTCGAGCGGCACGCAGATCGACCTCAGCTGGACGGCCTCCGCCGATAACGTCGGCGTGACCGGCTACCAGGTGGACCGCTGCCAGGGCGCAGGTTGCACGACGTTCGCCCAGATCGCGGCGCCCACCGCCACGAGTTTCAGCGATACCGGGTTGACTCCTGCGACGACCTACCGCTACCGCGTGCGCGCGACCGACGCCGCAGGGAACGTCAGCGCCAACTCGAGCATCGTCACGGCGGCGACCCTGGACACCACGCCGCCGAGCGCACCCTCGGCGCTGGCGGCGAGCGCCTCGAGCACCACCCAAATCAACCTGGGATGGGTCGCGGCGAGCGACAACGTCGGCGTCACGGGATACCGCGTCGAGCGTTGCCAGGGCGCAGGCTGCACGAACTTCTCGCAGATCGCGGCGCCAGCCGGAGCGAGCTTCGGCGACACCGGCCTCACCGCGGCCACGACCTACAACTACCAGGCGCGCGCGGTCGACGCCGCGGGCAACCTCGGACCGTACTCGAACATCGCGACGGCGACGACGCAGGCGCCCGACACGACGGCGCCGAGCGCTCCCGCCGGCCTCACGGCGACGGCGGCGAGCGGCTCGCAGATCAATCTCACCTGGACCGCGTCCACCGACAATGTGGCGGTGACCGGCTACCAGCTCGAACGCTGCGCAGGCGCCAGCTGCACCGCGTTCGCCCAGATCGCGACGCCCACGGCGACGAGCTTCAGCGACACCGGGCTCGCGGTCAGCACGACCTACACCTACCGCGCGCGCGCGACCGACGCCGCGGGCAATCTGAGCGCGTATTCCGGCGTCGCGAGCGCGACGACCCTGAACGCGCCCGCGGGGCTGGTCGCCGCGTACGCGTTCAACGAGGGCAGCGGCACGACGGTGGCCGACTCCTCGGGCAACAACAACAACGGCACGATCACCGCGGGGACCTGGACCGCCGCGGGCAAGTTCGGCAACGCGCTCACATTCAACGGTACCAGTGCCCGCGTCACCATCCCGAGCGCACCCTCGCTGCAGCTCACGACAGGGATGACCCTCGAGGCGTGGGTGTTCCCGAGTTCAACTCCCTCGGGCTGGCGCTCGATCGTCACCAAGACCATCGACGGCTACTACCTCATGGCCTCCTCGGAGAACCCGGGACCGGGGCCCACGATAGGCGGAACCTGGACCTCGGGCGGCGACTATCAGCCGGCGCCCACGGCTCTGACGGCCAACGCGTGGACGCACGTGGCGGCGACCTTCGACGGGGCGACGATGCGCGTGTTCGTGAACGGCGTGCAGGTGGCGAGCAAGGCGAAGGCCTCGGCGTATGCCCCGACGACCGGCACGCTGCAGATCGGCGGGGACAGCTACCCCGGCGAGTTCTTCGCCGGACGCATCGACGAGGTGCGCGTCTACAACCGCGCGCTTTCCGCGGCCGAGATCCAGACCGACATGAACACGTCGATCCTGCCGCTCACCCCGGACACGACCCCGCCGAGCGCTCCCTCGGCGCTCACCGCCACTGCGGCGGGCACGACGCAGATCAATCTCGCGTGGACGGCGTCGACCGACGACATCGGGGTGACGGGCTACAGAGTCGAGCGCTGCCAGGGCGCCGGCTGTACCACCTTCGCGCAGATCGCAACGCCGACGACGGCGAGCTTCAGCGACACCGGCCTCCCTGCCGGAACCAGCTACAGCTATCAAGTGCGCGCCGTCGACGCGGCCGGAAACCTGAGCGCGTATTCGAACACCGCCACGGCGGTCACGCCCGCCCCCGATCTCACGCCGCCCACCGCACCCGCGGGGCTGACCGCGGCCGCGGCGAGCGCAACGCAGATCAATCTGGGGTGGACGGCCTCGACCGACAACGTGGGCGTCACCGGCTACCGCGTCGAGCGCTGCCAGGGCGCCGGCTGCACCACGTTCGCGCAGATCGCCACGCCCACCGCCACGAGCTTCAGTAATACCGGTCTCGCCGCGAGCACCAGCTACAGCTACCAGGTGCGCGCCGTCGACGCCGCGGGCAACCTCAGCGGTTACTCGAACGTCGCCACCGCGATCACTCCGGCAGCTCCGGACACGACACCGCCGACGGCGCCTTCGGTGATCAGCGCGACGGCGGTGAGCACCAGCGAGATCGATCTCAGCTGGACGGCCTCGACCGACAACGTCGGCGTGACCGGCTACCAGGTGGATCGTTGCCAGGGCGCGGGCTGCGCCACCTTCGCTCAGATCGGGACCTCGAGCGTTACGAGCTTCAACGACCTCGGCCTCGCGGCAGGAACGACTTATCGCTATCGCGTGCGCGCGACCGACGCCGCGGGCAACGTCAGCGCCAATTCGAGCATCGTCACCTCGACCACGCAGACTCCCCCGGACACGACTCCGCCGACGGCACCTTCGGCGCTCTCGGCAAGCGCCACGAGCGCCACCCAGATCAATCTGGGATGGGTGGCCGCGACCGACGACGTGGGCGTGACCGGCTACCGGGTCGAGCGCTGTCAGGGTGGAGGCTGCTCCAACTTCGCGCAGATCGCGACGCCCGTCGGCACGAGCTTCAGCGATACCGGCCTTGCGGCGAGCACGACCTACAACTACCAGGTACGCGCGGTCGACGCCGCGGGCAACCTCGGGCCGTACTCGAACATCGCGACGGCGACCACGCAGGCTCCGGACACGACCGCGCCGACGGCGCCGGGCGGGCTGAGCGCGACGGCGGCCGGCAGCAGCCAGGTCAATCTCGCCTGGACCGCGTCGACCGACGACGTCGGCGTCACCGGCTACCGCGTCGAGCGCTGCCAGGGCGCGGGCTGCAGCAACTTCACCCAGATCGCGGCGCCGACCGGCACGAGCTTCGGTGATACCGGGCTCGCGGTGGGCACGAGCTACAGCTACCGCGTGCGCGCGACCGACGCCGCCGGCAACCTGAGCGCGTATTCCGCCGTGGCGAGCGCCACCACCTCGAGCGCGGCAGCGGGGCTGGTCGCCGCCTATTCGTTCAGCGAAGGCATCGGCACCACGCTCGCCGACTCCTCGGGCAACAACAACCACGGCACGATCAGCGGGGCGACCTGGACCAGCGCGGGACGATTCGGCAACGCTCTCGTCTTCAACGGTACGAGCTCCCGCGTGACGATTCCGAGTTCGCCCTCCTTGCAGCTCACCAACGGGGTGACGCTGGAAGCCTGGGTGTTCCCGACCACCACTCCGACGGGGTGGCGCTCGATCGTCACCAAGACCATCGATGGCTACTACCTCATGGCGTCCTCGGACAATCCCGGACCCACGCTCGGCGGGACCTGGACTACCGGCGGTACGTCGTATCTGCCCTCATCAACGGCGCTGACGCCGAACGTGTGGACGCATCTCGCGGCGACTTTCGACGGGTCGACGATGCGGGTGTACGTGAACGGGACGCAGGTGGCGAGCCGGACGCAGAACGCATCGCTCACGCCGACCACCGGCACGCTGCAGATCGGCGCAGACAGCTACCCTGACGAATTCTTCGAAGGGCGCATCGACGAGGTGCGCATCTACAACCGCGCGCTCTCGCCGGCGGAGATCCAGACCGACGTGCTCACGTCGGTAGGAGGCGAAGGCGGGTCGCAGGATACCGTTGCGCCGACGGTGGCGATTACCGCGCCGGCATCGGGAGCGGTGGTCTTCGGCGCCGTCCAGGTCTCGGCGAACGCTTCGGACAACGTCGGCGTCTCCGGAGTCGAGTTCCTTCTCGACGGCGTGCCCATCGGACCCGTCGTGTTCACGCCGCCCTACTCGCTCGTCTGGGATACCTCCACCGCGACCCCGGGAGACCATGTCCTCCAGGCGAGGGCCGCCGACGCCGCCAACAACATCGGCGCGAGCAGTCCCGTGCCGGTCACGGTGACCGGGGCGAACGCGTCCAATGTCGGCCAATGGGCGGCGCCTTTCGCCTGGCCGATCGTCGCCGTTCACGCCAATCTGCTGCCCACCGGGGAGGTCTTCACCTGGGACGATCAGCTCAGCAACCGCTCCGCGCGCCTTTGGAGCCCCACGACTGGCGTGTTCACTTCGGCGCCGAGCACCGTCACCAACATGTTCTGCTCGGGCCATTGCCAGCTGCCCGACGGAAGGCTGATCGTCGCCGGCGGGCACCTCCAGTCGCACGTCGGCCTCGCCGACGCGAACATCTTCAATCCGACCACGCGCACCTGGGCGAGCGTCGCGCCGATGGCGGTCGGGCGCTGGTACCCGACGACGACCGCGCTTCCCAATGGAACCGTCCTCGTGACGTCCGGGGAGATCGACTGCCACGGCTGCTTCGCTCCGATCCCCGAGATCTACAATCCGCAGACCGACTCGTGGACGCAGCTGACCGGCGCGAGCCAGAGCTTCCCCTACTACCCGCACATGTACGTGCTCCCGGACGGGCGCGTGCTGGCGGCGGCCTCGGCCGAGGACGCGATCATCAGCCGCGCGCTCGATCTCAACACGCAGACCTGGTCGGTGGTCGATCCCAACCCGGTCGACGGCGGAAGCTCGGCGATGTACGCGCCCGGAAAGATACTGAAATCCGGACGCTCCTTCGATCCGGACGAGACGACGGTTCCCGCCGCCGCGAACGCCTATGTGATCGACATGACCGCGCCCTCGCCGGCGTGGCGCGAGGTCCAGCCGATGCTTTTCCCGCGGACCTACCACACGATGACGCTGCTTCCGGACGGCACCGTTCTCGTGACCGGGGGCGGAACCACCACCAACGCCGTCGGCCTGAGCAACGCCGTCCTGACCGCTGAGCTGTGGTCCCCGGTCACCGAGACGTGGGCCAGCCTGGCGAGCATGCAGAATCCGCGCCTGTACCACTCGAACGCGCTGCTCATGCCCGACGCCCGCGTACTGATTGTGGGCGGCGGAAGATTCTTCGGCGTACCGGACGATCCGTCCGACCAGCTCACCGCCGAGTATTACTCGCCCCCGTATCTCTTCAAGGGCGCGCGGCCGACGATCACTTCGGCGCCCGCCACTGCGACTTACGGCGGGACGATCCCGGTGCAGACGCCCGACGCCGCGGGCATCGCCAAAGTCTCGCTGATCAAGCTGGCGTCTGTTACGCACGGCTTCAACCACGACCAGCGGATCCTGGATCTGCCCTTTACCGCGGCCGGCGGCACGCTCAACGTGCAGGCGCCCGCCAACGCCAACCTCGCGCCTCCCGGGCACTACATGTTGTTCATCCTCGACGCGAACGGCGTGCCCTCGGTGGCGGCGATCCTACGGATGCAGTAGGTATGGTCAGGCGCATTGCGCTCGCCGCGCTCCTTGCTTGGAGCGGCGCGGCCGCCGCGAGGCACGGTACGGGGACTCTCGATCCGAGCCGGGCGACTCCCGGCATCCGCATCGAGCTGGTCGCGCTGGCCCCCGTCGCCCCCGCCTACACAGCGAGGTACCGCCTTCGGGCCGAGGGCGTGCCGCGCGGCGTCGGTTTCGGCGTCTGGGTGAAGAACTTCGCCACCAGCGATTTCAAGGAAGTGATTCCAGGATTCAAGACGGACGAGGACGGAGCACTCGCCTTGGTCGACGCGTCCGGCAAGCGCCGACTCGACGACGTCGTGCTCGAGCCGGGACCGTACGTCAGAGGAGCGGCCTGGACTGTCGCCCTCGCGTCCGACGATCACAAGCTGTCCGCGTTCGCGCGCGTCATTCCCTATCCCATCGGTGCGAAGGACAGGGTGTGCACGGTGTCGCTGGAGCTCGCGTCGACCCACGGGGATCGCTTCATCACCACGGGCACCGGCTTCATTCCCGGCGAGATCGTCGACATGGAGCTGCGCTATTCGGGACGAGTGACGCGCAAGAAACAGCGCGCAGCCGGCGACGGGAGCCTCGCCGCCGATCTGCTCTCGCTCGGAGCGGCGAATCCGGACCCGATCGCCCGCCTCGCGGTGAAAGGAGCCTCCTGCGAACCCGCGCTCGAGTACGAGTGGGGGGAAGCAGCCCTCAAACGCCGCTAGCCCGACTATTCCACGGCGTAGCGGTCGCAGCCCATCGCCGGCGGTTACAGCCGCCAGACGCTAAGGCCGGCCGCGGCAAGCGCCCTGCTGTCGAACTGAGACTTGACGTCGATGAAGCAGCCGCCCTTCACGATTTTGCGCGCGAACGTGTCTGCGTCCATGCTCCGGAATTGGCGATGGGCGACGGCGACCAGCATGGCCTCGGCCTTCGGCAGCTCGTCCCAGGACACGAGCTCCAGCCCGTATTCATGGCGCGCTTCCTCGGGACGGGGTACCGGGTCGTGCACGAACACCTGGACGCCGTAGCTTTTCAGCTCGTTGATCACATCGATGACGTGCGAGTTGCGCAGATCGGGAACGTCTTCCTTGAATGTCAATCCGAGCACGTTGACCTTGGCATCCTTCACCGGATTGCCGATGCGGATCATCTGCTTGACGGTTTGCTCGGCTATGAACTTTCCCATATTGTCGTTGATGCGGCGCCCGGCGAGGATCACCTCCGGATGGTAGCCGAGCATCTCGGCCTTGTACGTAAGGTAATAGGGGTCCACCCCGATGCAGTGGCCGCCGACCAGACCGGGTCTGAACGGCAGAAAGTTCCATTTCGTTCCGGCCGCCTGGAGAACCTCGAGGGTGTCGATCCCGATGCGGTTGAAGATAATCGCCAGCTCGTTGACCAGCGCGATATTCAGGTCTCGCTGGGTGTTCTCGATGACCTTCGCGGCTTCGGCGACCTTGATGCTCGAGGTGCGGTACACCCCGGCGGCCACGATGGCGGCATAGAGCTCGGCGACCCGCTCGAGCGTCTCCGGGGTGTCGCCGGCGACGACCTTCACGATGGTCTCGAGCCTGTGCAGCTTGTCCCCGGGGTTGATGCGCTCGGGCGAGTAGCCGACGTTGAAGTCCGAGAGCCATTTCATCCCGGAATTCCTCTCGAGCACCGGAATGCAGACTTCTTCAGTAGCGCCCGGGTAGACGGTGGATTCATACACCACGGTCGCACCTTTTTTCATGTGCTTGCCGACCGTGGTGCTCGCGCTCACCAGCGGTCCGAAGTCGGGCTGGCGCACGGTGTCTATCGGCGTGGGAACGGCGACCACTATCATGTCGGCGGCGGAAAGCTGAGCCGGATCGGTCGTCACGGTGAGCCCGGTTGCTGCGCGCAACTCCTCGCCGGAGACCTCTCCCGTCGGATCGACATGGCGGCGGTAGTCCTCTACCTTCTCGGCGCTGAGGTCGAATCCGATGGTCCGCAACTTCTTGCCGAATGCCACCGCAAGCGGCAAACCGACATAACCAAGTCCGACGACGGCAACTGTGCTCATGATCCTTTTGGCTCTCTTGTTCGCAATGCTGCAATTCTCGCTGAAAATCTCCCTCTTGTGGCGCGCCAGGACCACCATAGTTGCGCTACCATCGCGATGCGCAGAATCCGGTCGATCACGCCCGGCGACTTCATGATATGGTCATCGCGCGCTCCTCGCCCCCCCGCAGCTGCTCCGTCACGCCCGATAACACCCATTTTTTTCCCATCACCCAAAATCTGAACTCGCACAGGCTGCAATGAAAGTACTGGTGACAGGCGGGGCGGGTTACATCGGGTCGCATACCTGCGTCGAGTTGATGCAGGCGGGGCACGATGTCGTCATTTTCGACAACCTCAGCAACAGCTACGCAGCGGCGATCGGGCGCATTGCGCGGATCGTCGGCAGAACGCCCGAATTCACCAAAGCGGATGTTCGCGACTCGGGCGCCTTGCGAGAGGTGTTCGCCCGGCACCGATTCGACGCTGTGATCCACTTCGCCGGCCTCAAGGCGGTCGGCGAATCCGTGGAAAAGCCGATCGAGTACTACGACAACAACGTTCAGGGCGCCTTGGTGCTGTGCCGGGCGATGGCTCAAGCCGGGGTCGGGATGCTGGTGTTTTCCTCGTCCGCCACCGTCTATGGAAACGCAGCGTCGGTGCCGATACGCGAGGATGCGCCGCTCGGACCGACCAACCCGTACGGCCACTCGAAGCTGATGGTCGAAAGGATCCTCCAGGACCTCGAGGCCTCGGACCGCGGCGCCTGGCGCATCGCCCTGCTGCGCTACTTCAATCCCGTAGGCGCCCACCCGAGTGGGCTGATCGGCGAGGACCCGCAGGGCACCCCGAACAATCTCATGCCCAATATCGCTCAAGTTGCTGTTGGAATTCGCGAAAAAATTCGCGTGTTTGGCAGCGACTATCCGACGCGCGACGGTACCGGGGTACGGGACTACATACACGTTGTGGACCTCGCGCGGGGCCACCTCGCAGCGCTGGAGACCATGCAGCGCGAACGACGCGGGCTGACCGTCAACCTCGGTACCGGGCGGGGCGTCTCGGTGCTGGAGACGGTCCGCGCTTTCGAGCGGGCGAGCGGCCGGGCGGTACCGTTCGAGCGTGTCGCCCGCCGAGCGGGCGATGTCGCCGAATGCTACGCGGACCCGTCACTCGCGGAAAAAATACTCGGCTGGAAGACGACATACACTCTCGAGGACATGTGCCGCGATACGTGGCGCTGGCAAAGCATGAACCCACAAGGCTACCGGGAGGAAAATCGAAAATGAAGGTTCTCGTTACCGGGGCCGCCGGGTTCATCGGCTCGACCCTGGCGCACGGCCTGCTCGATCGCGGCGACGAAGTCGTGGGCATCGACAATCTGAACGCCTACTACGACATCCGGCTCAAGGAGGCGCGGCTCGAGCGTCTGCGCGCGCGTTCCGGGTTCCTTTTTCACAAGCTCGACATCGTCGATCGCAAGCCGATGGCAGAGCTTTTCGCAGCCGGCAAATTCGACTCGGTGGCGCATCTGGCCGCGCAAGCCGGGGTGCGCTATTCGATCGAAAACCCCTCGGCCTACATCGATGCCAACCTCGTCGGCTTCACGCACGTGCTCGAGGGATGCCGCCACACGAAGGTCGGCCATCTCGTGTTCGCGTCGAGCAGTTCCGTCTATGGGGCCAACACCCGGTTGCCGTTTTCCGAGCACGACAATGTCGATCACCCGGTCTCCTTGTACGCGGCGACCAAGAAGGCGAACGAATTGATGGCGCACAGCTACGCTCACCTCTACGGGTTGCCGTGCACGGGGCTGCGGTTCTTCACCGTCTACGGTCCCTGGGGTCGTCCGGACATGGCGCTGTTCAAGTTCACCGAAGGAATCCTCGCCGGGCGGCCGATCCCCGTGTTCAACCGCGGCGAAATGGTGCGCGATTTCACCTACGTCGACGACATCGTCGAGGGGGTCATCCGGGTCATGGGAAAGCCTGCCGCTCCCGCGGCCGGCTGGAGCGGCGATCATCCGGACCCCGCGACGAGCTATGCTCCCTGGCGTATCTTCAACATCGGCAACAACCAGCCGGTCAAGCTGATGCGCTATATCGAAGTGCTCGAGCAGTGTCTGGGCAAAAAGGCGCACCTCGACCTCCTTCCGATGCAGGCCGGAGATGTCCCCGCGACTTTTGCGGATGTGGGCGAGCTGCACGCATCGGTCGGCTACAAGCCGCAGACTCCGATCGAAGTCGGCGTCAGGCGATTTGCGGAGTGGTATCAGGCCTTTTATCGGGAATCCGCGTAAATGCAATAGGTGTTAATCGTTGGTGCCGGTTCGCGAGCGAATGAAACCGCCGGCCCAGGTCCTGACTACCTCCATGAGACGACGCCGATGCAGGTCCAGCGTGTATGTGTGCTCCGCGTTTGGCCAGAACAGCTCAGTGCAAAACTGCTGATAGCCGTCCACGCCCAAAACCCGACCCAGTTGCCCCGCCTGGTTGTAGTATGGAAGTGCATACTGCGTGAACACGGACAACACCCGTCCCTCCCGCTCCCGGATAGACTCAAACGCCGTTCGTAATTGCTCTTGAGTCGGTATATCTCTAATTCCCAGCGGATCGACTTCTTCCTTATCCTCTCGGGGCTCGGTACTCGGCGCTACGAACCGACGCTTCAACCACGCGATATATCGAGCCGTGTTCGTGTACCGCAAAACGAAGGCCCTTGTGCCAAACCCATTATCCGGAGAGCAGACCGGATCAAATAACAGTAAACCCACAACTCGCGAGTCCTTGGGCGTCAGCCTGATCGCGTTATCTGCGCCGGAGCAGAGCCCACCCAGGACGAGCGGCCCGGGAGCCAGGCGCGACTCCAGAACGCGCAGGATCTCCTTGTAGTCTGCGGCGACGGATAGCTGATTCGCCAAGCCGGGGCGTGATGGACTATCGCCCCTTCCGGCCAGATCGACTCTCAGGGAACCAAAGCCCATTCTCGAGAGATCCCGGGCGAGATGGACGTACAACCTATTTGGACCGACCCGGTGCAGCAAACCCGCGTTGAAAAAGACAAATACCGGCAGCTCCGGCGGACGGTGAAATGGGACGCTTGGCAGGGTCAAGATCCCGAATAGCCGTCCGCCTTCGCCGAATTGCAGCGGTTCTTCCGTCAGGACCGGGTCAGACATGCGATAAGACGCTCCAAGACCGGCCGGGGCACGAACACTTCGTTCGCGTTCGCGAGCGTGTCCCAGTTGCACACAAATGGCGCCACATCCTGGGGAACGCCTTGGACAGGAAAACCGGCTGCCGACGATGTGCTGACTACGTGCAACATGCCCTTGGGAACGCGCGAATACGCGCTCGCATCGACCAAGCGTAGATCTTCCAGCATGCGCTCGGAGAGAGCGTATCCTGCATACTCGTGCATCGCCTCACGGCGCTCGGCACGACTCAGATAAAGATTGCGCTTGAACAGAGCCACCTGAGTGCGACGCAGTTCTTCAAGATAACCGGCCCCGTCGGGGACCGGATCCCACAAAACCAACCGCTGGACGGCACTGGAAGCGCCTACCGACCTGCAGGCCAGCAGCGCTCCGGCCCGCACCCCCAGCAAACGCACCACGCTGCTTCCGGATATCTCGCGCCCTTCGCGCACAGCGAGCGCGATGTCCTCGAGCCAATCGGAGACCGCAACCTCGCCGATCTCACCGAATGAATCGCCGGTGCCCCCATAGTCGAATCGGAGAACGTGCTGGCCCCTCTCAGCGAGAGAAATAGCCAATTCGCGAAGCGCAAGCTGCGTGCGGATGTAATCCGAGAACAGCGGCGGACAGATGACTGTGAGCACCTGGCCGCCGCCTCCTGCAGCCGGGTGGTAATTGGCGAGGATCCGCTGGTTGTCCGGTCCGAAGAAAAACGCTTCATGCACGAGGTAGGGTCATCCCACAAAGGCGCGTGGCGCTCAGGTCACGTGACCCTTGAGTTCAATATCTGCCTTCAGACCCACGCGCCGTGCCGCACCGGCCTCAACACCGCCCTGGGCAATCCGCTTCGACCGGCATCGCGTTGCGATATCTGCCAGGCTCTCTTGGAAGAACACGCGTAAATCGAGCTTCACGCCCAGCTTGTGCTCCATTTGTCGCGATGCCCGCAGAGCCAATAAGGAGTGTCCGCCCATCTCGAAAAACTTGTCCGCGCGGCCGATCGGTCGAGTAGGACCGATCAAATTGGTCCAGATCTCGGCGATCGTGGCCTCGACTGGGTCGGCTGGAGCCTCATGTTGGCCGATACCGCTCTCCGTGACGACCGGTGTCGGCAGTCGGCGCCGATCCACCTTGCCGTTTGGCGTCAATGGAATCTCGTCCACCGGCAGGAAGTACTGCGGAATCATGTACTCGGGCAACCGGGCACGCAGATGCTTGCGTAGCTTGATCAGAGTCAGGACCCCCGCCTTCGCAGGCACGCAGCACGCGACGACGCGTACGTCGTCCGCCTTTAACGTCCAGAGGTACACGGCTGCCTGGCGCACGTCAGGGTGCTCGGCAAGAACCGCTTCGATCTCGCCCAGCTCGACGCGAAAACCACGCACCTTGACCTGATCGTCGAGTCGCCCGAGGTGCTCGAGCATGCCGTCATTGCGCCAGCGGGCGCGGTCACCTGTGCGGTAGAGCGTGGCCCCCGGGGTGGCGCTGAAGGGGTCCGGGATGAAGCGCTG
>Ga0137419_10000408_pt1 | contig 15175 bp, 12 predicted proteins | sample CZODoug3_1_2_16f_FD_108279 | JGI IMG/M metagenome (GOLD analysis project Ga0137419, IMG submission 108279) | Vadose zone soil fungal communities from Angelo Coast Range Reserve, California, USA - CZODoug3_1_2_16fungal (Illumina Assembly) | ecosystem: Environmental > Terrestrial > Soil > Vadose... | reverse complement strand
CGGCTGCCCGGCGGCATGTTCCTGGAGTGCTTCCCACTGCGCGATCAGGTCGCCGACTTCCCACATCAGCGTCTGGTGGCGATCGGTGAGTGGCCTGGCCGCCTCGAGGTTTTCGTAGAAACCGGGCGCGGCCATGGCCGCCTCGAGCTCCTTGACCTCCGCCTCGCGCTCGGCGATGCGCGATTCGAGGTCCGCGATGCGCTTCTGAAAGGCGTCGACAGCGCGCTGGCGCTTTCTCCGCTCGGCTTCCTCGCGCTTGCGGGCTTCGCGCGATTCAGGCCGGGATCCGGGATCCGGCTTGCCCCGAGCGGAGTCGAGGGGGATCCGCGATCCGGCGGGCTTCGCGATCTGTTGGGATTTGGGTTTTGGGATTTGGGGTTTGGGATTTTCCAGCGCTTCTCCCTGGTGCTCCTTACTCCACAGAAACTCGGTGTAGGTACCTGGATAGACGAGAGCGTCCCCGTGCCCGACCTCGATGATCTTCGTCGCCAGCTTCTCGACGAAGTAGCGGTCGTGCGAGACGAAGATCAGCGTGCCGCCGTAGTCCTCGAGCGCCTCGAGCAGCACGTCCTTCGAGTCGAGATCGAGGTGGTTGGTCGGCTCGTCGAGCAGCAGCGTGTTCGAGGGCCGCAGCAGCATGCGCGCGACCGCGAGGCGCGTGCGCTCGCCCCCCGACAGCACGCCCGCCTTCTTGTACACGTCGTCTCCCGAAAACAGGAAGCCGCCGAGGATGTTGCGAATCGCCGGCACCATGTCGGTGGGCGATCCGGACGCGAGCGTTTCGTAGACGGTCAACGTCGGATTGAGGCGCGTGGCCTCGTCCTGCGCGAAGTACTCGGTGACGATCTCGTGCCCCTCGGTGCGCGTGCCGCTGTCGGGCGTTTCCTCCGCCGAGAGCATGCGCATCAGCGTCGACTTGCCCGACCCGTTGGGACCGACGAGCGCGATGCGATCGCCGCGCTCGATGTGCAGCGAGAGATCCCTGAACACCGTCAGCGGACCGTACGCCTTGCGCACGTGCTTCAGCTCGAGCACCGTGCGGCCGCTCTTCCGGCACGCCGGAAACGTGAAGTGAATCCGCTTCCGCTCGGGCGGCACCTCGATCGGCACCACCTTCTCGAGCAGCTTGATGCGGCTCTGCACCTGCGCGGCCTTGGTGGCCTGGTAGCGGAACCGATCGATGAACATCTTGACGCGCGCGGTTTCCTCGTCCTGCTCCTTCTTCGCCTGCCGCAGCCGCTCCAGCATGGCGTCGCGCTGCGCGACGTACTGGCTGTAATTGCCGGCGTAATCCGTCAGCCTGCGCAGGTGGATGTCGGTGATGCGGGTGACGACGGAATCGAGGAAGTACCGGTCGTGCGAGACGAGGATGACCGCGAACGGGTAGGCGCCGAGATACTCTTCGAGCCAGTTGCGCGCCTCGAGATCCAGGTGGTTGGTCGGCTCGTCGAGCAGCAGCAGGTTCGGACGGCCGAGGAGCAGCTTGGCGAGCGCGATGCGCATCTGCCACCCGCCGGAAAACGTCTCCGCCGGACGCCGCGCGTCGTCGGGGTTGAAGCCGAGGCCGCGGAGGACCGTCGCAATCCGCAGGTCCATGCTGTAGCCCTCGGCCATGCGGAAGCGATCCTGCAGCTCGCTGTAGCGCGCCAGCATCGCGTCGTGCTCGTCCTGCGGAATCGACGCGTCGCCGAGCCGGTGCTCGATGTCGTGCATCTCCGCCTTCATGTCGAGCAGCGGCTGAAACGCGCTGCTGGCCTCTTCGAACAGCGTCCGCCCCGCGTGCGTCAGCCCGTCCTGCGGGAGATAGCCGATCGTCAGGTCCGCCGGCTTGACGATGGCGCCATCGTCCGGCTCGTCGATGTCCGCGAGCATCTTGAGCACGGTCGTCTTGCCGGCGCCGTTGGGGCCGCACAGGCCGACACGATCGCCGTCCGAGATCTGCCACGTGACGTGATCGATCAGTGTGCGGTCGCCGAACGATTTACTGAGGTTGGAAAGCTGGATCACGCCGCCGGCGCGCCGAGCGCCTTCGACGCGGCGGCAAGGACCTGCGGAACCCTGAACGGTTTGGTGAGGTACCCGGCCACGCCGAGATTCACCGCCTCGATGGCGCTCGATTCGGTCGAGAAGCCGGTGATGATGATGACGGGAAGGTCCGCCTTGATGCGCTTGGCCTGGCGGATCAGCGTCAGGCCGTCCATGCCGGGCATCTTCAGGTCTGCGATCAGCAGGTCGTAGTTGAACTGCCGCATCCGATCCAGCGCCGCGGTGCCATCGGGCGCGGTGTCGACGTCGTACTCGGCGAGGGCAAGCGTTTTCGACAGGAGATCGCGGATGCTCGCCTCGTCATCGACCACGAGCACCCGTTGACGCGCACTGCGGACCGGCGCCGCCGGAGCCGCCGCCGGACGATCGCCCCGCGGCCGCTGGCTGTCGAGCCAGGCATCGATATCGCGCTTCCGGAACCGCCACTGGCGGCCGACCCTGACGGCAGGAATCTTCCCGGCCTTGATCAAGCGGTAGACGGTGCGGAGGTTGACTTGGAGGTACTCCAAGACTTCTTCCGTCGTCAGGAAGACTTCGTCCGTCGGGAAATTCAGGGCCAAGACCCCGTTAGTTTACCACCCTGTCCGGCAATGACAGGATGCGGCGTGTCAGGTGAGTAGTAAATACTCGCCTCGGCTGCCGGAGAGTAAATTTCGACACGTCATACATTTGCCAAAATCGGGCCCGTATCATGGACGATACGGCCGTCCGGCCACACCTGCCGTCTTACAAGGTGACCGGACCGGAGGGCCCCCGGTTCCAGACATGACGCTGACCGACGACGAGCTCGTCGCCCGTTCGATGGGCGGCGACGCCGAGAGCTTCAATCAGCTCATCCTCCGATGGGAACGGCCGATTTATGCCCTGGCGTATCGGGTGATCGGCCGAGAGGAGGATGCGCGGGACGTCTGTCAGGAGACCTTCCTCCGCGCGTTCCGCGCGTTGCCTGGCTTCAAGAGGCAGGCAAAGTTCTCGTCGTGGATCTACCGGATTGCGCTGAATCTGTGCCGCGACTGGATTCGGCGTCAGCGGCGCGCGCCGGTCATGCAGATGCCCGAAGGCGTCGACCCGGGCGAACTGATGGCCGAGCAGGGGCCGGTGGAGTCGATCGAGGATCTGGTCGGCCGCCGTCAACTGAGCGAGGTCGTGGAAGAAGCGATGGCGCTGCTCCCCGAGGAGCAGCGGACGGCGATCATCCTGAAGGAGTACCACGGCATGACCTTCCAGGAGATTGCCGACATGCAGGGGTGCCCGCTGAGCACCGTGAAGACGCGCCTGTATCAGGGCCTCACGGTCCTGCGGCGGCATCTGGAGAAGAACGGGCGGCTGTCGAGCAACGTCGAGGGAGCGATGACGCCGCGATTGGTGAAACGATCATGAGCGAGACTTTTACCTGCGGAGATCACGGCGCGCTGATGTCGTATCTCTACGACGACTGCACGCCGGCCGAACGGCGCGCGATCCTGGCGCACGCGGCCATCTGCGGCGCGTGCGCGGAGGAGCTGGGGACCCTCGCAGCGACGCGCGAGCAGCTCGCGGCGTGGACGCCGCCCGACGCGCAGCTCGGGTTCAGAATCGTCTCGGACGCGCCCGGGTCGAACGTGGTGCGTCCGCCGCAATGGTGGCAGAAGCCGATGCCCGCGTGGGCGCAGGCCGCGGCCGCCGCGCTCATCTTCACGACCGGCGTGACGCTCGGCACGCTGCGCGGGACGATGCCGTCCGCGGCGCGCGGACCGCAAGGATCCGCGCCACAGGCGAGTGCGACTGCCGCGACCGGCGCGGCCGTGACGCGCGCGGATCTGGCCGCGCTCGAACAGCGGCTGCGGTCGGAGATGTCGCAGGTGCGCGCCACCACCAGCCCGGCGGCGGCGCCGGGCGACGCGCGCGTCGTCGAGCAGGTCCGCGCGATGATCGACGACAGCGAGCAGCGGCAGCGCCGCGAGCTCGCCCTGCGCACCACCGAGATGGCGCGCGATTTCGACGCGCAGCGGAGCGACGACCTCGTGCGCATCGAGCGGACGCTCGGCCAGATGGACGGCACGACGGGCGCCGAAGTCGTCCAGCAGCGCCAGATGTTGAACTACCTGATGCGCGTCTCGCAGCGAGGGCAGTAATGAAACGGAATCTGTTCGTGATCGCCGGTCTTGTCGGGAGCACCGTGATCGGCGCCGCGCCACCCGCATCTGCGCAGGGGTCGCGGTCGGAAGCCGACCAGCTCAAGTCGCGCCAGAAGATCTCGATGATGGAGAGCGTGCTCGAGAGCGCGGTCGCCAACGGCGCCGACAGCCTGATGCGCGCGGTCCGCGCCGTCATGCCGCCCGACGCGATGATGCTGACGGGCGCGCCGTCCGCCCGCGGATTCCGCCTCGAGGGGTACGGCATCTTCTTCGACGTCGAGGTGCCCGCGTTCCGCCGGTCGATGGCGTGGACGCTGCGGCAGATGGTGGACGAGAGCGGCCTGGGCGCAGCGGCCGCCGTGAACCAGCTCAAGACCTACATCGCCACGGTGCAGGATTCGCGGCAGCGCGCCAACCTCGATCGCGCGCTGCGCCGTCTCGAGCTCCAGGTCGGCCCGGTCGGCCCGGTGCAGCAGGACGCCTCCGCGCGTACGGTCGGTGCGTCGACCGTCGCGGCGGCGACGATTGCTCCTGCTGCGCCGCCGGTCGATCCCGCCGTCGTCGACGACCCGAACGGCGCCTATACCCGTGAAGTCAGCGTGTCGATTGTCGACGCGATGATCGAGAACAGCGGACCGCTGCCGATCGGCGACAACGAGTGGCTGACCGTGGCCGCGCGCGACAACATCCGCCCGGACCGCCTCGTTCCCGGCGACACGTCGAACATCAGCAGCATCGTCTTCCGTGTCAAGGGGGCCGACCTGGCCGCGTATCGCGCGGGACGGATGACCCTCGAGGAGACGCGGGCACGCGTGGAGGTGAACCAATTCTGACGCGGCGCTACAATTGGGTCATGAGGCGGGTGGTTTTCTCCATTACCGCGGCTCTCTGCATTGCCGGCTGCGGCCACAACTTCGACGTCGAAAAATCCGTCAAGATCACCGACGTCCACACGGGCTGGTACGACGCCGGCATCCAGGACGGCAAGAACAAGCTCGTGCCCACCATCACGTTCAGGCTGCAGAACGTGTCCAATGAGCCGGTCGAAAGCGTCCAGGTGATGGCGGTCTTCCGGCAGCTCGGCGACACACAGTCGTGGGGCGACCATTTCGCCACCGGCATCGATCGCGACGGCCTGCCGGCCGGACAGACGACGCCGGGCTTTCTCGTCCTGCGTTCGAACCTCGGCTACACGGGCACGGAGTCGCGGCTGCAGATGCTCCAGAACCGGAACTTCGTCGACGCCCACGTGGACATCTTCGGCAAGCACCGGTCGCCCAACTGGCAGAAGCTCGGCGAATACAAGATCGATCGTCAGCTGCTGACGCAGTAGTCTTGCCCGGAGTGAGCGACGCGAGTCGCGGGGTGCCATCCTCTTCCGCGCTCGAGCGGCGTCTCGGTCCGCTCGACGCCGCCGCCATCATCGTCTCCAACGTCATCGGAGGCGGCATCCTCTTCACGCCACCGCAGGTCGCGATGCTCGTACCCGACGCGGTGTTCTTCCTCTCCACGTGGCTGGCCGGCGGCGCGCTCGCCTTCGCCGGCGCGATGGCCTACGCGGAGCTCGCGGCGCTGCGCCCCCGTGCGGGCGGCGAGTACGTGTATCTGCGCGAAGCGTTCGGCGAGCCGGCGGCGTTCCTCACCGGCTGGACGTCGTTTGTCGCGGGATTCTCCGGGGCGATCGCCACGAGCGCCGCGGTCATGGTGTTCTACATCGGCCGGTTTGCGCCCGCGATCGCCAACGCCGCCCCATGGGCCGTGGTGCCGATTGTCCCGGGCCGAATAGTGCTCACGCTCTCGCCGCAGACGGCCACCGCCGTCGCCATCATCGTGGCGATGGCCGCGCTGCATCGGCGCGGCCTCGGGCCGGGCCGCATCGTCGGCAACCTGCTCGCGTCGCTCAAGGTGACCGCGTTGGTGCTGTTCATCGCGATCGGGTTCTCGCTCGGCAGCGGCACGGCCGCCCATCTGTCCGAGCGTGCGCCCATCGGCGCCGCCGGGTGGCTGCTCGCGCTGATCCCCGTGATGTTCACCTACTCGGGATGGAACGCGGCGGCCTATGTCGCGGAGGAGATCCGTGAGCCGGGGCGCAACGTCCCGCGCGCGCTGGCGCTCGGCACCCTCGCGGTCGTGGCCATCTACCTCCTGATGAACGCGCTGTATCTGTACGTGATTCCCGTGGGAGCGCTCGCGGCCATCGACCGCAGCGTGCTCGACGTCGTCGCCGATCGCCTGCTCGGCAGCAGCGCGGGCAACGTCATGGGCGTCGTCTCGATCGTCAGCCTTGCCGCGAGCATCAGCGCGATGACGCTCGCCGGGCCGCGCGTGTACTACGCGATGGCGCGCGACGGCCTGTTCTTCCGGCGGGTCGCGCGCGTCCATCCGCGCTACGCGACGCCGGCATCGGCCATCGCCGCGCAGGCGATCTGGAGCTCGGTCTTGGTGCTGACCGCGACCGCCGACGCGCTGGTCAACTACACCGGCTTTGCGATTGTGCTGTTCTCGGGAGTCGCGGTCGTCGCGCTGTTCGTGCTGAGAAGGAGGGTGCCCGACGCGCCCAGGCCGTTCAGGGCGTGGGGCTATCCGGTGGTGCCCGCGATCTACGCGATCGCGAGCGCCGCGATTCTCGTCAACGGCCTGTACCGCGCACCCGGACCGACCGGCGCGGGCGCGCTCATCATTGCCGCCGGAATTCCCGTGTATCTGATATTCCGGCGGCAAATCCCAAATCCCAAATCCCAAATCCCAAATTCCAACTAGTTCAATTGGGATTTCTTGGGATCTGGGACTTGGGTTTTGGGTTTTGGGTTTTGGGATTTAAGGTCTATACGGCTGCAGAGCCCCGCGGTACGTGATCTTCCGCCCCTGCTCAATCCGCACGTCGACGTCGAGCGGCGCAAAGCCCTGCGCGACGATCTGGATGTGGTGGGGGCCCGATTCGAGCTTCAGCGACTGGAACGTGCCGTCGAAATCGTCGACCCGCCCGGCGAAGTACCCGTCGACGTAGACATCCGCGAAGCGCGGTAACACCGCGAGCCGCAGTTCGCCCTCGTCGAAGAACCCGCCGTAGTAGCCGCCAGAGCCGCCGTAATACCCGCCGCCGGAGGACCCGCCGCCGTAGTAACCGGAGTAGTAGCTCGGCGGATACCACGTGTACGGGTCGTAATAGAAGTAGCCGAGGCCGAATGCCCCGTATCCGTACGGATAGTAGCGGCGCGGATAGTAGTAGTAGTTGTACACCGGCGGAGCGACGTAGACGTTTCCGCCGCGCGAGCGCGGCACCGCGCGTCCGTCGTTGCGTCCGTCGTTGCGTCCGTCGTTGCGCGCGGGGGGCCCGGGCGCAGGGGCCGGGCGCGAACCGCGCGGCACCGCCCGGCCAACCGCCGGGTTGTCGCCGCGGTCCCGCCCGCCGCCGTCGCGGTCACGCGCGCGCTGATCGTCAGCGGCTGCCGCGGCAGGCGCCGCCGGAGCAGCCGCGACCGGCCGTTCAGCACGCGGCGCCGGCGGCGGTGCGGGTGCTGGCGCCGGTTGAGGGGCCGAGCGCGCCACCGCGGAGCCCGTCGCCGGACCCACGCGTTCACGGCTGCCGTCCGGCATGCGGACGGTCGGCGCCGGCTTGTCGCCCCCGTTCTGGTCGTCCTGCGCGTAGAGCGCGCCGACTGGGGAAACCACGAGCAACGACACGATGAGGAGCGATTTCGTAGTCATGGCAATAGCACTGCTGAGCAACGATGCTGCCAGCAAGTGTACGCGGCGTTGGGCCGGAATTGGGCCGCTCTCCCTGCGATCCGGCCGCCTGTCCACGCGAACGGTCGCGCGGCCGCGGCAGGCATGCCCTTTTTTTGAGGCATACTGGCCGACGTGATCCGCGCGACCACCATCCTCGCCGTCCGGCACCACGACCGCACGGTCATGGCCGGGGACGGGCAGGTCACCTTCGGCAACACCGTGCTCAAGCAGACCGCGAAGAAGATTCGCAGGCTCTACAACGATTCGATCCTCGCGGGCTTTGCCGGGTCCGCCGCGGATTCCTTCGCGCTGTTCGCCCGGTTCGAGGCCAAGCTCGAACAGTACCGCGGCAACCTCGAACGCTCCGCGGTCGAGCTCGCGCGCGACTGGCGCAGCGACCGCCTCCTTCGCCGCCTCGAAGCGATGCTCGTCGTCTCCGACAAGCGATCGACGTTCGTGCTCTCCGGCACCGGCGATCTGATCGAGCCCGACGATGGCATAGTGGCGGTGGGATCGGGGGGACCGTTTGCGCTGTCCGCGGCACGGGCGCTGGCCAGGCACAGCCAGCTCGACGCCCGCCAGATTGCCACCGAGGCGATGCGAATCGCCGCCGACATCTGCATCTACACGAACCCGAATCTCACCATTGAGGAACTGTGAGACGAGCCGCTGAGTCACGGAGCACACGGAGAAGGTAAGACGTCACGCATGGCAATCTTCCTACCGGAACGGACGGCCACGGCGGCGCGCTCGCTGACGCCCCGCGAGATCGTGGCCGAGCTCGACAAGTTCGTGATCGGCCAGGCCAAGGCGAAGCGCGCCGTCGCCATCGCGCTGCGCAACCGGACGCGCCGCCAGCGGCTGCCGCAGGAGATCGCGGAGGAGGTGACGCCGAAGAACATCCTCATGATCGGGCCAACGGGCGTCGGCAAGACCGAGATCGCGCGACGGCTCGCGCGGCTGGCGCAATCGCCCTTCATCAAGGTGGAGGCGTCGAAGTTCACCGAGGTCGGCTACGTCGGGCGCGACGTGGAATCGATGGTCCGCGACCTCGTGGAGCTCGCGGTCGACATGGTCCGCGCGGAGAAAGCCGAGGAGGTGCAGGAGAAGGCGAAGACGGCCGGCGAGGAGCGGCTGCTCGACCTGCTGCTGCCGCCGTCACGCGTCCCCGGCCCGGGCGAGGATCCCGCCACCACCCGCGAGCAGGCGAGCCGCACGCGCGAGCGGATGCGCGAGTCGCTCCGCGAGGGGCGCCTGGACGACCGCAGCGTCGAAGTCGAGGTCCGGGAGTCGGCGATGCCGTCGTTCGAGATCATCGCGGGCACCTCCGTCGAGGAGATCGGCGTCAACCTGAAGGACATGATGGGCAACATGTTCCAGGGGCGGACCAAGGCGCGCCGCCTCAAGGTCCCGGAGGCGATGCAGCACCTGATCGACGAAGAGCAGGGCAAGCTGGTCGACATGGAATCGGTCGGCCGCGCGGCGGTGCAGCGCGTCGAGCAGGCCGGCATCATCTTCATCGACGAGATCGACAAGATTGCGAGCCGCGACGGAATGGCGGGCGGCGGGCATGGCGGGCCCGACGTGAGCCGCGAGGGCGTGCAGCGCGACATCCTGCCGATCGTCGAGGGGACGACCGTCAATACGAAGCACGGGATGGTGAAGACCGATCACATCCTGTTCATCGCGGCCGGCGCGTTCCACGTGTCGAAACCGTCGGACCTCATCCCGGAGCTGCAGGGGCGCTTCCCGATTCGCGTGGAGCTCGAGTCGCTGACGCGCGACGACTTCGTGCGCATCCTCACCGAGCCGCGCAACGCGCTGGTCAAGCAGTATGTGGCGCTGCTCGGCACCGAGGAGCTGACGCTGACGTTCACGCCGGGGGCCGTCGGTCGCATCGCCGACTTCGCCGCGCGGGTCAACGACGCCACCGAGAACATCGGCGCACGCCGGCTGCACACGGTGATGGAGCGCCTGCTCGACGAGCTGTCGTTTGAAGCCCCCGATCTGGGGCAGACGACCGTGGTGATCGACGAGGCCTACGTCGATCGCATGCTCGCCGACATCGTCCGCAACGACGATCTATCGCGGTACATCCTGTAAAGCGGTCGCCTTTCCGGCCGATTGCCCCCAATGGCCCGCGGCTTGCCTTATGCCCAGCCGTGGACCCCTTTAAGCGCCTGAATTCACACAAAAATGTTCTATAGTAAAGGCTCTGCGACATCAACGTACGGTGATGGCTGCGATCGCACGAATTCGCAAGGAATCTCCGCGCGGGGCTTTTCAGACACGTTTGTCCATCAACGCACCGATCAGGTCATGAATGTAGGAGACCCAATGCCCGCCGCGAAACCAGCGCCCGACGCCACGATTGCCGCCCGCGACGCCCGGCGCCTGTCGACCCTCCTCGAGGTCAGCCAGGCGCTCTCGGGCACCCTCAACCTGAAGTCGTCGATGCAGCGGGTGCTGCAGATCCTCATCCGCCATCACGGGGTCGTGCGCGGGATGGTGACGCTGCTCCGCGACGGCGAGCTGCACGTCGAGGCGATCGAGGGGTTCGACGACCGCGCGCGGACCATCAGCTACAAGGTCGGCGAGGGGATCACGGGCCAGGTGGCGCAGAGCGGCAAGCCGATCGTCGTCCCGCGCGTCAGCAAGGAGCCGGAGTTCCTCAACCGCATGCCGCGGCGCGCCGACGTCACGCGCACCGAGTTGAGCTTCATCTGCGTGCCGATTGTCGTGCAGCGATCCACGGTGGGAACGCTGGCCGTCGATCTCAAGTTCAAGGCCGAGCGCGACTACGAGAGCAGCGTGAAGTTCTTCGGCATCGTCAGCTCGATGATCGCGCAGGCGCTCAACGTCCAGCGGCTGGTGGAGGAGGAGCGGCGGCGGCTCGTGGACGAGAACACGCACCTGCGGCAGGAGCTGCGCGAGCGCTACGACTTCTCGAACATCATCGGCACGAGCGGGCCGACGCGGCAGATGTACGAGCAGGTGGCGCAGGTCGCGCAGACCAACACCACCGTCCTGATTCGCGGCGAGTCCGGCACCGGCAAGGAGCTGATCGCGCACGCCATCCACTACAACTCGCTGCGCGCCAAGAAGCCGTTCGTGAAAGTGAGCTGCGCCGCGCTCCCCGATACGCTGATCGAGTCCGAGCTCTTCGGCTACGAGAAGGGCGCCTTCACCGGCGCGAACGCGCGCAAGAAGGGGCGGTTCGAGCTCGCCGAGGCCGGGACGATCTTTCTCGACGAGATCGGCGACATCAACATGAGCACGCAGGTGAAGCTCCTGCGGGTCCTGCAGGAGCGCGAGTTCGAGCGGCTCGGCGGCACCGAGTCGGTGCGCGTCAACGTCCGCGTGATTGCCGCGACCAACAAGGACATGGAAAAGGCCATCGCGGACGGCACGTTCCGCGAGGACCTCTACTACCGCTTGAACGTCTTCACGATCTTCGTCCCGCCGCTGCGCGACCGGAAGGCCGACATGCTGCTGCTGGCCGATCACTTCCTCGAGAAGTTCTCGCGCGAGCACGGCAAGGTGATCAAGCGCATCTCGACGCCGGCGATCGACATGCTGATGTCGTATCACTGGCCGGGCAACGTCCGCGAGCTCGAGAACGCGCTCGAGCGCTCGGTGCTCGTGTGCGACGCCCAGGTCATTCACGGCCATCACCTGCCGCCGTCGCTGCAGACGGCCGAAGGGTCGGGCACCATCACGCGCGTGTCGTTGAAGGACGCCGTCGAGGGGTTCGAGCGCGACCTCATCCAGGACGCGCTCAAGACCACGCGCGGCAACCGCGCGAAGGCCGCGCGGCTGCTCGACACGACGGAGCGCATTCTCAACTACAAGGTCCGCAACCTCGGCGTCGACGTGCGGCGGTTCCGTCCATCCGACGGCGGCCGCCGCGCCGTCCGTCGCCCCGACGCCGACACCCTGCCGGCCGAGCAGGCGCTCGCCGAGTAGCGAGCGGGCGAAGAAGGGAACCACGAAGGGGGAAACCGCGAAGGACGTGAAGAACACGAAGTAAAATTTGGTAGTAGACCTTCGTGATCTTCGCGCCCTTCGTGGTTGCCAAGTCTTCGTGCTCTTCGTGCGCTTCGTGCCGTGCGGCCGTCGCCACCTTCGTGGTCGCCGCCTTCGTGGTCGCCGCGTGCGGGAAGAAAGGCCCGCCGCTCGCGCCGATCCTCCGCATTCCCGCCGCCGTCGCGACAATCCAGGCCCAGCACGTCGGCAGCGACGCCTTCGTCACCGTCACCATTCCCGCCAAGAACATCGACAGCTCGATTCCGGTCGATATCGGCCGCGTCGAGGTCTATGGCTACACCGGGCGGAGGCCGCCGCCGAACGCGCAGTGGGTCGAGGTCGCAGAGCTGGTCGCCACCATCCCGGTCGTGCCCCCGCTCTCGCTGGATGCGCCTCCCGCCGACACCACGCAGCCTCTCGATCTCTCGAAAGGCGCGTCGCCGGGCACGATGGTCACGGTGCTCGATCACCTCACACCCGCCAAGCTGGTTGAAGGAAGAGTCGCCGAGGAGCCGGGCCGTCGCGGACGCGCGCCCGCTGTCCCGGTCGTCACCACGACCGAACCCGAGGTCCTGCGCCGCTTCTACATGGCGATCGGCTTCAGCGAACGGGGACGCCCTGGACCAGCCGGCGCCGCCGCGGATTTCCCGCTCGTCGACACGCCGGACCCGCCCGCGTTCGTCAACGCGACGTGGACGGACACGACGCTGAATCTCGAATGGCCGCCATCGGGCGGCATCGTCGGCTTTCTGTTCGACTCGCCGCTGCCGCAGGAAGATGCGCCGCTCAACGAACTGTTCGAGCCAATCGTGACGACGCCGGCGCCGGCGCTCAACGCGGTCGTGCTGCCGGCGGGACCCGTGAAATACAACGTGTACCGGGAGGTCGAGCCAGACCCGTTCGCGTTCCCTGACGCGAGCGCGCCCGTGGCGTGGGCTGCCACCACGCCGGCGCCCGTCAACCCCGTGCCGCTCAGCGCCATGAGCTTCACGGACACCGTGGAGTTCGACCGGGAGCGGTGCTACGTCGTTCGGCCGCTCAGGGGCACGCCGCCCAACAGCATCGAAGGCGATCCCTCTCCGCCGAACTGTTTCGTTCCAGTTGACCTGTTCGCGCCCGCGCCGCCGGCACGCCTGGTGGCGGTCGCCGACGAAGGCGGCATCAGCCTGATCTGGGAACCCAATGCAGAGCCTGACGTGGCCGGCTACCTGGTCTTGCGCGGCGAGGCGTCCGATGCCACACTCCAACCGCTCACGCCGACACCTGTTGCCGAACCGCGTTTCCGTGACACGCACGTCGCCGCCGGGAAAAAATACGTGTATGCCGTCATCGCGCTCGACTCGCGCCTTCCCGTTGCCAACCTGAGCGGCGAGTCGAACCGCGTCGAGGAGACGGCACGATAACACCGGAGCACACCATGAAGTTATTCGTTGATACCGGCAGCGTGAAGGACATCGAGGCGCTTGCCGCGATCGGCATCCTCGATGGCGTGACGACCAACCCGTCGCTGCTCGCGAAGGAGGGGGGCGACTCCAGGCAGATCCTCAAGCGGATCTGCGACATCGTGAAGGGGCCGGTCAGCGGCGAGGTGGTCGCGACCGACTACGCCGGGATGGTCCGTGAGGGCCGCGACATCGCCGGCATCGACGAGCACATGATCGTCAAGGTGCCGCTCACGAAGGACGGCGTCAAGGCGTGCAAGACGCTGTCGTCGGAAGGCATACGCGTGAACGTGACGCTGATCTTCTCGGCCGTGCAGGCCTGGCTCGCCGCGAAGGCGGGCGCCAGCTACGTCAGCCCGTTCGTCGGCCGGCTCGACGACATCGGCAACGAGGGGATGCAGATCGTCCGCGAGATCGTCGACATGTTCGACAACGCGGAATACCCGACCGAGGTGCTCGTCGCCAGCGTCCGCAGCCCGATTCACGTGATCGCAGCCGCGCGCATGGGCGCCGACGTGGTCACCGTGCCGCCCGCCGTCATCGAGTCGTGCTTCAAGCATCCGCTCACCGACCTCGGGCTCGAGCGCTTCCTGAAGGATTGGGAGAAAGCCCAGGGCGCCAAAGTTTGAGCGATCTGGTGGACGACGTCTTCGCCGATCTCGATCGGCGCGCCGAGCTGGGCGGCGGTGAAGAACGTCTGCGCCGCCAGCGCGAATCGGGGAAGCTGACCGCGCGCGAGCGCATCGAGCTGCTGTTCGACCCCGGCACCTTCGAAGAGGTCGACAAGTTCATCACGCACCGCTGCCTCGATTTCGGGATGGCCGACCAGGTCGTACCCGGCGACGGGGTCGTCGCGGGCAACGGCCGCGTCAACGGACGCCTCGCCTACGCGTTCGCGCAGGACTTCACGGTGTTCGGCGGGTCGCTCTCCGAGACCAACGCCGCGAAGATCGTGAAGATCATGGATCTCGCGATGAAGATGGGCGCGCCGGTCATCGGGCTCAACGACTCGGGCGGCGCGCGCATCCAGGAGGGCGTGGCGTCGCTGGCCGGCTACGCCGACATCTTCCTCCGCAACACGCTCGCCTCGGGCGTCATCCCGCAGATCTCCGCCATCATGGGGCCGTGCGCCGGCGGCGCGGTCTACTCGCCGGCGATCACCGACTTCACGATCATGGTCAAGCAGACCTCCTACATGTTCGTGACCGGTCCCGACGTGATTCGCACCGTGACGCACGAGCAGGTGACGAAGGAAGAGCTCGGCGGCGCGATGACGCACAACGAGAAGAGCGGCGTCGCGCACTTCGCGGTCGAGAGCGACCAGGAGTGCGTCCTGCTGATTCGCGACCTGCTGTCGTACATGCCCGGCAACAACGTCGACGATCCGCCGCTGGCGGCCTCGGCGGATGCGATCGATCGCGCCGATCCCGCGCTCGACACCATCGTGCCGGCCTCGCCGAACCAGCCGTACGACATGCTCGACGTCATTCACGCGGTCGTCGACGAGGGGACGTTCCTCGAGGTGCACGCGCATTACGCGCGCAACATCCTGGTCGGTTTCTCCCGGCTCGGCGGCCGCCCCGTCGGCGTCGTCGCGAACCAGCCGGCGTATCTGGCGGGGACGCTCGACATCGACGCGTCCGTGAAAGGGGCACGCTTCGTCCGCTTCTGCGACGCGTTCAACATTCCGCTCGTCACGTTCGAGGACGTCCCCGGTTTCCTTCCCGGCACGGTGCAGGAGTGGGGCGGCATCATCCGTCACGGCGCGAAGCTGCTGTTCGCCTTCGCGGAAGCGACGGTGCCGAAGCTGACCGT
>Ga0137419_10000406_pt1 | contig 15183 bp, 4 predicted proteins | sample CZODoug3_1_2_16f_FD_108279 | JGI IMG/M metagenome (GOLD analysis project Ga0137419, IMG submission 108279) | Vadose zone soil fungal communities from Angelo Coast Range Reserve, California, USA - CZODoug3_1_2_16fungal (Illumina Assembly) | ecosystem: Environmental > Terrestrial > Soil > Vadose... | reverse complement strand
TTACGGTTTAAATGGTGTTTACACACACAACAAACTAATTATTATGTAGCTCCTTTATTTATAATGTAGCCTTATAAAAGAAGTATTTGTTTAAAAAGACAAATTATTTCGTTTAATTCTTAACCAATTTATTCTTTAAACTAGTACTATTCCATTGTTTTGCCTAATTTTTTTAAATGGAATAACTAATTTTTAAAAATGAATAAATTTAAATGGCTCTGGCCTCGTGATAAAAGTAAGAAAATATAATATATTATAATATATTATAATATAAAAACAAAAACAACAAAATTAATTTATGAAAATTTCTCACTTTAATTTCTTACTAGGCCCTTTAACTATTAACAGTCTTAGCTTTACCTTTAGCTTTAATAGCTCTATGAAATATTTTATTCATAGTAGTGCTATCCTTAAATCGGATTCAACTGAACCCTTGCCTCAGAATTTAGAGGTTTCTGGTTCGAGTAACCCTCAGCCTATTACTTTAGAGGTTACTGGTAGCAGTAACCACAGATCCCCAATATTAGAGGCTGTAGCCAGGTTAGAGAATGAAAGACTTTCTAATCTAAAATTAATAAAATATCAAGAAACACCAACAGATGAAGAAGAAGACGATTGAAATTGAGAATCCAAGTGTCCATCTTCGAGTTATGCAGAATCCTTCCCTTGGTTCGTAGATGAAGAAGGTAACAGGATAGACTACGATCTGCCTATTAGAATGTTTGATGGAGTAAAAATAATATCTCGTTACTTAGAAACAAGGTATTTAGTAAATCCTGATCTAATTTCTGAGGATACATTAACCGAACTATTAAAACTTTTTACAAAAAATGACAATATAACAGTAGCAGAGTTATATGCTCAAGTAAGTAAATTGTATAAAGAAGATAATAATTTTTTTTCTAATAAATTAAAAACTGAAGCAGAGAATCTGTCAGATAATTTAGTTAATGATGATTCTAATACTTATAAATATTGTGGTAAATATGGAGAAGTAACTTGGAATAAATTAGGTGTTGCTCTAAAAGAAAAGATTCAAACTCTAAATTGAGAGCTAGTGTACGATAAAACAAGACTTACTATACAAGGATTACCTGTGGCTGCTAATGCCAATAGTTATGGTTTATTGATAAAAAGTTATATGAAGTATGTACACAATAGACCTATGGATTCTGGATTAAGCTCTAACCAATTTGAATATCGAAAAGTATTGAGAAACCGTCAATTATGGCTTTTTTGCATTATAGGTGTACCTTTAACAACGTTCCTATTAATAATTGCACCCATACCATTGAAAGAATTGTTCACTCTAACAATAGGAGAATTACAAGTAGCAAATTCTAATTCTAATTTGATTAATAGTACAATATTTTTGAGTACTTTAATAAATAAAATTCCAAGATGAATCCGAATTTTAATTAGAATCTTATTTATAACTATATTAATCTTAAAGTTATTAGGCTTCACTTTTGGTTCTGTTTTTTTAATTAATACATACATTTTAAAGTTAGTTTCTTATACTGTTTTTATTTTAATAATAAACTATCATTTATTAACTTTATATTTATTACATAAATTTTCAAATAAAAAAATAAAAATATTAGAAATATGACCAGAATTTTGAATACAATATTTAAAAAATATTGAGATTATGAGTTCAAGTAAGGCTGGAATAAAGGATTTAAAAACTAATTGTTATCTCGAAATAACAGTATATCTTATATTCATTATTTTTACCCTTATAATAACTAATTTTTTATAAGCTTATGAAGTATCGAATATAATGAAAATAATAACCCTCGAATCGACAGGGTAGTTCAATTCAGTTCTTATTTGTATTTTTATTACTTAGTTTTAAATAGGATCTTAAATATTAAGATAAAAGTACGCAAATGCAACAGGGAAGCATTGGTCTATTTGAGCTAGGGGCCTTGCTTTTTCGGTAGGGAAACAGGCAACAGTTGATTATTGTTTACTTTTGCTTCTCTTGCCTCTCTTGCCTCTCTAGCCTCCCATTGGCCTCTTTTTGCTTTTGTTCTGCTTTTTATTCAAATCAAAATAAGAATAAAAACGAAATGACAAAGCAAATGGCACCAAGGGTTTGTATTCTTATTAGACCTCTAGGGTTGTAATGCTAAGCATAACTACCAGAGGCAAAGGCTACAAATCAGAACAAAGGGTGCGAGTTTACGAGTTTGTATTCTTATAAAAATCATAATTATTTTGTCGTCATAATTCTTACTTTTGCTTTAGCTTTTAGCTTTACCCAAGAGGTCTAATAACCCAAGCAAAAGCAGAGCAAGCTGTGCTAGTCAGATAATTATAAGAATTAAAGCCTACCACTACCCTTGCTGCCTTTATTATCATTACTATCCTATAGGATCGTTATTATTATTATTTTGATTATTTTTTGTTTTCGAAAGATATCATTATCATTATATTTATCATTATCATTATTATTCTGATTATGTTTATGATTATAACAGAGGGAGAAAAGGTTGTGCTTCCGCAACTTTTTGTTGTTTTAAATCCTAGTCTAAGTAAAAACAAAAATAATGAATAAGAAGTAAAATACCTTTAATTAGCTGCTAATATCTTGACCAGACAATAATAGAAAAATAAACATTAAACCCCTTTTAAATAGATTAGGTTAAAAATAAAATAAAAATATTTAGCACATTCCTTAATATTCCCTCAAGTTTTTAATTAACTTTATTACAATCTACTTTATGAAACTCTTCTTTTTTTTTTGTTTAGTGTCTTTTACAAATAACTCCTACTTTAACAACAATAAATTAATAAAGGGGATTTTATTAGTATAACACCAGATACTCCTTCGCTCCTCACTGTGAATGGAAATAACGTTCTCTACCTTGTGAAATTGGATGATGGTTACTAGAGTACTGTATAAAAATTAGGGTTAGATTTACTACATATCTCAAGCTTAGCTTGAGATATATATAGTAAATGAACTATAAATATATATAAAATTAGATATATTATATTAAGAATATAAAAACTAATATATTATTAGAAAAGAATATATAACATACAAGTAATAAACCTCTCACTCTAATTATAATATACTTCTTTATTAACATACTCCTAGCTCCTACTATAAAGGTTATATGATAATCTATAAATATTTGCTGCAATAATTTTCACTAATAAAAGAGAAAATCAAAAAATATACAACTAATATTCTCTCACTCTAATTCTACCTACTATTAATATTCACCAACTTCTAACGAAGCCCTACAATAGAATAGTTATATGTTCTGAAATATAGTCAAATTAGATATATTAAAAATCTAATATTTTAATAAAAATAGGAATTAATCAAAGTATAAATATATACCAAAGATACCATATGAATAATTATAAGCTATACTACATACCAATAGTTTCACATGTACAATAGAAAGGTTATAAGATAAAATAAATTAGTGTATTAGATATCAAATATTTGACTATTTTAATACAATAGGAGATAATATAAAACTAATAATCCCCCCCCCCATTAATTAATAAAATTTAATTAAGTCCCCGTCAAAAAGAAATAAAATTCAAACTAATCTATTCTAATTCTATCCTCCCATTCTGCATAAACAGGGTCGGGAGTTCCCTAGTAAAGAAAGTTATTCATTTAAATAAAATAAGAAAGAATAAACAATAATTACCTACTTCCCTGCTAAATTAGTTAAATAAATTTATATTAAAATAAAATTAAAATAAATTAAAGTCTATTCATCCCTATTCTCCCAATATTATAGTCATTTCATAAAATTAGGAGAGTAAAATTATTAAAAAATAAAATAAATTCATTCCTCAAGGCCTCAAGGGAGATAAAAAATTCAGTCCCCCCCCTTTGGAATATTTATAAAAACTTAATTAAGTTAAGAAATAACCACTAGCCACTAGCCACTAGCCACTAGCCTCTGGCCACTACCCTCTAGAAGTTAAAAAAGATTTCACAAAAATATTAAAAACAACTACTTGTTTAAACCGGAGCCGCAGTTTATATTCTATTTCGATTCAGCCTAGTAGAGAACTAATAAAGTATGTTGGTATGGCATATTTTTATTAAAGAAGCGAAACAAAAATAAATTATTAATAACTCTATTGTAAGGTACACTAAGTACTAGGGGTTAAGGGTTTTAAATTGTAACAATTATTCTGTCATTTTATAATATAGTTCCAATATAAACATATAACTTAATTAATTTTATACTTTGCATTTGCTCGCAGTAATTTCTAAAAAAACTACAGTACAAGCAAGAGAAGAATAATTAAAGTTCTTTGTTTTTTTTTCTCAAAAACAAAACAAAAAATACTGTACAAGCAATGGAAGAAAAATTAAAATTGAGTAGATAGATTTTTGTTATTTTAAATAACTTTGGTTTGGTTAAGTGGAGTAGGTTCCACATATCAATCTAGTTCAATTGCACCAGGAATAATTACAACTAACATTATCTTATAAAAAAGAGTGCCTTCTACTTCGTATAAATTATTTTAACTTAGAAATTTAATAGCATAGATTCATTTAGCATTTAGTAGAGTACTAATTCATTTATTTTACTTCTGTTCTACTTTGTATAAATTCCGTATAATTTTATTCTACTTCTGTTCTTCTTCGTATAAATTCCGTATAAATTAGAATTAGGTTATATTAAATTATTTAATTAATTAAGGAGTTTGTGTTATTTTTAATATTAAGTATTCAAGGACTCTATTTATAATATATTATTAACTTATTTAAGAAAGTTGGATCTAATATCTTAAATTACCTAAAATTACTCTATTTTTACTCGATTATTAACTAATTTGATCCCTATGTTATACCCCATAGGGATATGCCTAGTCTATTAGTATTAACTAAAAGTACTTTGGATCACATAACCTAAAATTAACCTAAATTTTACTCTATTATTATTTATGTTCTCCACTGAATATTATACATAGGTGAATACGTAGGAATATACTCTAGTCTATAGTCTATAGTCTATTGTTTATATAAGAAGTTTGGATCAAATATCTGGAAATTACTGAAATTTAATCTACTCTATTATTATAACTCTTATTAACTTATATATATTATCACCTATATTATCCCTTATTGGGAATACGTAGGGATGGGTTATATATAATATACTAATTTATTATATTAATTCTTCTCTCCCCTTATGCAATTTATTTCATATTTGGAGGAGTACTAGAGGATAGGATATATTAAGTTATCCTAATTTTAGTTAAATTTAGGTTATTTGTATTTGTATTAGTAAGTAAGAAGTAATTAAGTAAGTAGGGTACCCCGAAGTGGATAGTATAAATAATATAATAATAGCGTATAAATAGAGTAGAGTATACAATAGGGATAATATAAATATAGTATAAATAATTATAAGAACTTTTAGTTAATTTCCATACATTTGATCAAAACAATTTTAGTTAATATAAGCAGGTACCCGTAGGGATAATATAATTTATAATAACTTTTTGTTAATTAGTTAATTAGCGGTTAAGGGATCCAATTTTTGTAATTAATCCAATCTAATTTAATTTTTCCAATCATACTTCCCATATATGAAAATTATAGCATAAATTAGGGGGTATATTACATATAGTTGGTAGCAGCGTTTGTGGAATTAGATAGATTCAGATAGTCTATAATTAGAGTGATTTTTATATTAGGTATATATTTTTTATTAACTCCTTTCCTATTTATTAGTGCATTTTTGTGTATATTTTAAGGATCTTATATAGAAGGATAACATATTAGTTGTAGAGGTGGATAGGAGTAGACTATTAGAATAACTTATAATTAGAGTGAGGGAATATTAGTCATATATTTTTATTCTTTAGTATTAATATAAATTATTCAAAGATTAAATATTGTTAGGATATATAATACACTAATTTAAGTATAGTATATAAATATTATTATACTTGCTTCGCTATAGGTTGAACTATACTTTATTATAATTAGAGTTAGAGCTATATTAGTTGTATATTTATTAATTCCTATTTGTTAGTGCAATTTATTGCATCCTTTTTCTTTTCCGTTTCGTATCCTTGTTTTAATTTTTATATCCCCTGTGCTTTGGAGCTTAGAGCTTAGAGTTTTTATAGTTATATGAGGTGATTATTTAATATAATTCGGAGTTTTTCTAAGAATTCTTAGAATTCTCTTAAGATAATAAAAAAGCAGAGGGAGAAGAGCTTCCCTTGCCTATTGTCAGAGTCAGGGTACGAGCATTGGTTATGGAGTGGGGGTAAGGCCAAGGCAAAAGTGCTGCAACCTTTGCTCGCTGCCAACCTGAGGCAAGTGATGCACTAGTACAATTCAGAACAATAGAAAATACAAATTAAAAAGAAAAATAAGAAAATAAAATTCAAAACTAAAAATAACAGAAAATAAAATGTAACTTTAACTTTAAATTTAAATTATTGTATTGACTTGATCAGAACACTCATATTGACATTAGGATATTAGATTCAACACTTACAGAGTTCTAATTGAAACAAAAATAAAGGGCATAAAAGGATATGGTATTATGAAAGTGATGATTTTACAACTTTATATTTTGCATAGTTAATACATCCATACATTTTTTTGGTGAATACTTCTCATTTGAAAAATTAGTTTATTACTCCTGATCAAAAGTATCTAGAAGAAAGTTATTATTTAATCATTCAATTGTTACAAAATATTTCTTCTACTGGTTGAGTAATCTTTACAAAGCTACCCTATATAGTTTAGATAGTGAGGTTGAAATTGAAGGTTTAAGTATGTTTTCCGAAATCACATACACCAGACACCTGACACAAGACACAAGACACAAGACACAAGACACAAGACACAAGACACAGATTTATACTTTATATTTTATATTTTATATTTTATATCTTATATCTTATATTCAAATTCTTATAGAGTTTTAGAGTTTTAGAGTTGCTAGAGTTGCTAGAGTTGCTAGAGTTGCTAGAGTTGCTAGAGTTGCTAGAGTTGCTAGAGTTGCCAGAGTTGGAAAAGAAGGGTTATACAATTACCCACTAGAAAATTAACTATACGATAGTGATCACTCACCCACAAACTCACTTAATCAGATAACAAATTTTTGTGTAAAGAACAGAGTACTGAGCCAACCTTTATCCCTAAGAGGTTTAGATTTAGTCGAAAGTATTACCTATACATTTTAAATTTAAATTTTGAATAACAAAACAAAAAGTTAATAAAGTTAATAAAGTTAATAAAGTTAATAAAGTTAATAAAGTTAATAAAGTTAATAAAATTAATAAAGTTAAGTGTAACCCAAAATTATTTATGTGATTGCACATTTATGTGATTCACAATTATGCGATTGCACATTTAACCAAACCAGAAACCAGAAACCAGAAACCAAAACCAAAACTAAGTATGTTGGAAGTAGTAGATTTTTATAAACTAAAGGAAAAGTTAAATATAAATAAAATATTGTTAATAGTTGTTTCGTAACTCTAGCTAAACTATTCAATTATGTAGGCTTAATATTCTTATTAGGATTAGCTAAGGCTAGCTAAGGCTAGCTAAGGCTATAAGATCTTTATCCTCAATAGATTACCTCTAAGGTAAAGAATTAGAAAAAATAGTGTTAAGGGAAATTTAAGTTTAAGGAGTAAGCACTCAGCACTCAGCACTCAGCACTCAGCACTCAGCACTCAGCACTCAGCACTCAGCACTCAGAGATGCTCTGCCCTGATTTCGTTAGTACATTTTTGTGGTTGATTTTTTACTTTTTGAGCTATTAGTATCCCACTGTCATTGTATTCACTTAAGTGGTTAGAAAGTTTGTTTTAGGACAATAATAGAATAGAGGAGTAATCGGCTACCAACTACCAACTACCAGCTACCAAATACCAAATACCAAATACCAAATACCAAATACCAAATACCAAATACCAAATACCAAATACCAAATACCAAATACCAAATACCAAATACCAAATACCAAATACCAAATACCAAATACCAAAAACCAATTAGTTTTTTATTCTTAAATTAAATTTTGCATCACTAACAATTACACCCATTGCTTTGAATTTGTTCAAAGCATTCGTTTTATACTCCCTTATTACCTTAGTAATAAAAACAACAAACAACAAACAACAAACAACAGAAGGGAGAAATAACGGTAGATTGTGAAACATACTTGATTTATGACGACTGGACTTATGCCTAAACAACGTTGAGGGCCAAGGCAGGCCTACCCTGATTATCATCTAATCTATACAAACGATTGTCGATACCAGAGCAAGAGATGTAAGGAATGAATCCATAAGATATTTAGTATAGTTACTTTGGTATAGTTACAGAATTATTTAAGTTTCCTTCGTATTCAAGATTAAGTTAAGTAGATCTCTGTCACATGTTAGTGCTTGAGTGTTGTACAACTATATCCACTCAAACCACTCAAAGGAGAGGCAAATATTCAGCTCTTAATATTTATTAGCCCAGTAGCCCAATAGCCCATTAGCGTTGTTCTTTCAAGTTTGAGGTAATTAATTACATCTTTTTCTAAGAGGGGTTGATAAAAATCAGTGGTAAAAAAATCAGTGGTAATAAAACCTTTTGGTGAAATTGTACGTCTAGTTAAACAAAAGAAAAAGGAAAACAACAAAACAACAAAACAACAAAACAACAAAACAACAAAACAACAAAACAACAAATGCTAAAGCAAAACAACAAACTAAACAAAAGTTGTCATTGGTAATGATTGCGCACAGTTGCGCACAGTTGCGCACAGGGCAAAAGGAAAAAGTTAATTTGCAATGCAAAAGTTGTTTTAACATTAATTTAGACTTTTGCATAGACTTGTGCATTAGTTATTACCTTTAAAGTAACGGTAAAACTAATTAAAACTAATTAAAACTAATTAAAACTAATTAAAACTAATTAAAACTAATTAAAACTAATTAAAACTAATTAAAACTAATTAAAAATGTTCTAAAAATAAACAGAAAAATAAACAGAAAAATAAACACAAAAAATAAACACAAAAAACTAAAAACAACTAATGCAAAATAAGGTTATAAAGCGAGTATAGTTAAATGGTATAACCTCTATCTTCCAAATAGAAATTATTAGTTCGATTCTAATTACTCGTAAAATTTCTAATTTCTCTTAATTTAACTTTGCTTAGCCTTAGTCTATTTTTATTCTACTTTTACTTCTAGTAAGGGTACTTTTATACCTTAGCTTTACAACTCGGATTGTAAGGTTGTCCGCCACAAATTTAAAATTCACTAGCTAAAAGAAAGAAAAGCAGTGAACCCACCACCCTTTTTTGATCGAGAAATGAGAAATAAATTACAGTTGCAAATTGCAATTGCCCTTCCCCTTTTGAGTCCTTATGAGAAATTGTCCCAGAGGATGTTCTTATTTTTATTATTCTTCTAAAATTAAGAATAAAAATGAAATTAAATTTTTCCTGTTGCCTTTAGCCCTAAGTGTTAGGCCAAGAAAAAGATGCTAGGCTACTCTTGCCCTGTTGATTTGATCTTAATATTTAATATTCAGATAAAACTAAAGTTCATTTATCAACCTTTGCTTCTGTTATACGATCCCATAGGATAGTAATTATCAGAATTCTTACGACCTCTTGGGTAAAGCTAAAAGCTAAAGCAAAAGTAATAATTCTTATATTAATTATAATAATAATAATCATAATAAAAATGATAATAACAATCATAATAATAATGAAAATAATAATATTTATAATAATAATCATTATTATTATAACTCGCAGCCAACCTCTAGCTCTGGCCTTACAAATGCAAAAGAGTACAGAGATGCTAAAGCACACAAGTAAAAATACAAAAATCAGGGTTTTATTCTTATAAAAATCAGAACAAGATAGGCAAGATAGGCAAGATAGGCAAGATAGGCAAGAGAGGCAAGAGAGGCAAGAGATGCTAAAGTAGTAGGTCAGAGACCAACAATTAAAGCACACAAGTCAAAATTCTCCCTCTACACGCACTGCTCGCATGTTCGCACCCTTTGTTCTGAATTTTAGTTCAATAAGTCTACAAAGCCTTGGCGTTGGCCAATGGGAGGCCAGATACAGCCAAAGGCCAGAGTTGCTAAAGCAGCACCAGTCAAATAAGAAAACAAGGGCAACAGAAGAGGAAACGGAGAGGAAACAGGGAAGCAAATGAAATGAATGAAATTTCTACTTTAAATTAGAAAAGTAGGAGTCCAAATAAAAATGGTGAAAAGATAGCGATGCAAAAAGCAAATTGCAAAAAGCAAAAATGCAAAAATGCAAAAATGCAAAGCCCTGTGTTTATAAGTTACTCTTTTTACAAACTATCCAAGCAAAAATTACTATAACCAGATTATAACAGAACAGAACATAACATAACAGAACAGAACAGAAATAGGTTTAAATTAAATTAAATTAAGTAACATTTATTATCTCATTTTATAATATAGTTCAAATATAACTATATAACTTTAATAATTATTTATGCTGTTGCAGGGATCACCACACCCCCAGAAGCCTATTAACACATATTTCTCTTAATATTAAACTTAAATTAATTTATTTTTGTAATTACTAAACTCTTCTTATTCTTATTATAAAACTAAGGCTTTTCTTTGCATATGCAAAAGTAAAACCTCTGCCATAATGTGTATTATATTAGTACCAGGGGTAGAGTCAGCAGAGCCAGGAGGAGTTAATAAATTAAATTATAAAATGATAGTGGATTAAGCGGAGCTAGTTGGAGATACTTAATTTAGCAGAGCAAAGCAGAGCAGAGCTGTGCAGAGCAGAGCAGAGCAAAGCAGAGCAAAGCAGAGCAAAGCAGAGCAAAGCAGAGCAAAGCAGAGCAAAGCAGAGCCTAAAAAAAATAAATTAAACAAAAAATAAATTAAATAAAAATAACAGAAATAAAGAAAATAAAAAATTAACTCTACCCTTGCAGCACCTTTGCCTCTTGCCTATTAGAGGCTGCGTGTTATTTTTCTCATATAATAATAAGAACAGAGGGTGTGAGCTTAAAGCAAAAGTTTGGCATGGTAATGATTGCGGTTGGCGCTACGAGTTTTTATTCTTATTTGAACCTGTGCTTTTCATTTCGTTTTTTATTCTTATTTTTAATTTTAATAACTCTAAGAATTCTGATCTTTTTTTTTAATAAGAATTATTACTTTTTTTTATTAAAATAAGAATTATTACTTTTGCCTGTGCCTCTGGTAGTTATGCTTAGCATTACAACCCTAGAGGTCTAATAATTCTGATAATTATTATTATTATTATGAATACTATCCTATAGGATCGTTATGTTTATGATTATAACAAAAGCAAATGCTAAAGCACAAAAGCAAATTCTAAGCACAAATGCACAAGTAAAATCAGAAAAGAGGGAGGTTTCCTCGCTTATTAATTTTAAAACCTTGCTGTTTCGCTACGGCCCTTGCTTTTAGCATTGGCCCTGGCTTACTTCGGTGATGATGTTCGGGCTTGCTCCCTGTGCTTTTTAATTATGACTTAGCACTAGCATAAGACGCGTTCTTACTTGTAGCCTTTTCCCTGTTGTTCTTATAACGACTTCGACTACGACTACGATCCTAAAGGATAGTCTAGTCGTATACGTACTCGAAGTAACCGAAGCAACAGTAGCGCAAGCGAGGGTAGTGGATGTTGGTCAAATACCTACTAGCCAAGAGGTCAATCATAAAACTAGGGCAAAAGCAACCAGTCGAGAGTTAAAAGTTCCTGTGCAAAGCACTGGCAAAAGTAAAACAAGAAAAATGAAAAGCAAATGTGAAATGAAAAGCAAATGTGCTTCAAAAGGGTTAAATCTAAATAAAAATATTAAAGTAGAGATATTTTCTTTAAAAAACAAACATAAGAAAACCAAAAAATACCGTGAATAAAAAATGCCTCAATTAATACCTTTTTATTTCTTTAATCAAATCTTTGTATCATTTCTAGTCTTATGGGCTATAGTGTATCTTTTATCTAAATATCTATTACCCTTAAATACTTTTCAACAAGTAATTAGACAATACATAACTAAATTGGGTAAATAATGATTATTCTTAGATTTAATTTATTTTTTGTTTACTTACTTTTTTTTTATTATTACTTTTAGATTAATAATATTTTATTCCCTGTTGTGATTTAGCTCTTATAATTATATGAGGAGAATAACCCTTATACACTGTTGTTCTTATTTGTTTTAGAATACTCGCTTGCTTAATTACCCTGATGTGCTTTAGCTCTGATTTTTATAAGAATCTTGCTTGCTTTCTTGCTTGCGCAGCCTGTTGCCCGTGTAAGGCTACGAGCATGAGTTATTATTTTTAGCCTTTTCCCTTTTGCTGTGCTTTTATTTATTATTATTATCAGTATTATCAATATAATTATTCTTATGATTATCATTATAATTATTATTACTATCCTATAGGATCGTTATCAATATGATTATCATAATTATTATCATTATTCTCAGAATTCTTATACAAAAATAAACATGATTAGACCTCTTGGGTTGTAATGCTAAGCATAACTACCAGAGGCACAGGCAAAACTCAGAATACTTATAATTCTAAAAACGAAATTACAAAGCAAATGGAAGCACAAGCAAGGGTAGTGACATAGCCCTGTAGGTCAAAAAGAAAATAATAAAACTATGGCAACAGGCAACAGGAGAACAAAATTTTATTTGAATACTTAGACTAAAGATAAAAAAAAAATAAAAATGCACAAGTCATAAAACACAAATAGCCTGTTCTTTTAGGGTTAAGGCCACAGGGTAAAAGCAAAGGTATTAAGATAAAAATTCAACAAGGACAAGGGCAAAAGCAAAAGAAACAAAAACAAAACCCCTTTAAAATTACTCCAAATAAAATTCTTTTAATTTTATATAAAAATATAAAAATATATATAAATATAAGAACAGAAAAATCCCTATCAAGATGGAATTGACCACCTTCTTTGAGGTCAGAACTAAGGACCTTTTTAATTAGTGATCTTTCTTGCTTATTGAATCAACGGGGTTTATTTTTTTTAGTTTTTTTAAAAACATTTGCTCTGATGCCTGATGCCTACAGTTCATGAGAACAACAGCAAGAGTCCCTTTTGCCTTTGCGTTTTATTAGAGTTAGAATTAAAACACTTGCTCCCACTTTTGCCTGTGCTTGCATTAGCCACCTTTTTGCTTAGCCCCAAAGCAACCTTTGCTTTTTTCTATAGCAAGCAAAGACAACAGATAATAACAGAATACAGTAGCGCTTCGGCCCTTGCTTTAGCGTGGCGGGTGTTTAAATTAAATCTTAGACTAAAAAAACGAATTATCTTTTGGTCATCCGAACTTTATTTAAACATTATTTTACTTTATTTATTTTTACTTTCCTCTTATTCTTCTAGGGTTAAATTACTCTCTCTCGTGGTGTTTAATTAATTAAGGCGCTGTAAATATATCTATAATTTTCTTATTTATTAATCTAAATATAATTATTAAGGTCCTATTAGTTTAATTGGTAGAATGCAGCTTTGTGGATGCTGAGAAAAGAGTTCAAATCTCTTATAAGACCCCTTTTAAGCCATATTTATTTCTGATTTTTTGTTTTTTATAACTTTACTTCTTTTTTAAAAAGCAACTAGTGCTTTGGGCACCTCTGTTCACCAAACCTCTTATTTTTTTCTAAGGAGGGTCACACCGATTTTTCTTGTCTCTTTCCTTGCTAGGATTAATTAAAAAGCTCTTAGCTCCTCTTATTAAAAATAACAAAAATAATTTGCTCGTTACTATTGGTGCTTTTCATTTAAAATGCAACAGTAAGTATAATCATAATATTATATTTATATCTAGAATTATAACTTTATATAAAAGTAAAGTAAAAATAAAATAAAGCCTTAATAGTTTAAATGGAAAAAACGTCTGACTTGTAATAAGTTAATAGCGGTTCAACTCCGTTAGAAATTCTAATAAATAAAAATAGACTAGTAGACTATAATAGTAAAATTTATTGCCAGTAACGGTGCTAGTAATTTGGATCTTGAGGTAATAATAAATAAATATTAAATTTGATTTTCGTAACCGAGGTAAAAAAAAAAATTTTTTTTTTTAATCTCTAGTGTAAAACTAACAAAATTCTCTTAGTTCAATGGTTAGAATCGCATTCTTCTAAAGTGCATGTTCTGGTTCGAATCCGGAAGAGAATAGGGTGCATAGTTATAAGAGTCGGTATTCAAAAAAAAATAATAAAAACAATAGCAAAAATAAAAGCTGGCTGTTGAGTAGTATATACTATTAGTATTTAAAACAGTAGCGTTCTTATTTTTAGTCCTCAAATATTAGCCTCTGGCTCTTATTTCTTCTCTTAAGGAATTGCTTGCTTATTTACCCTGCGCTATCTTTTGCCTTGTGCTTTTGTGCTTTAGCATTTGCTTTGGTTCTTATTTTAATTTAATTCTTATTTTAAGGAAAACTCATAATTCTTATTTGTACTTGTGCATTTGTTCTTATTTTTACTTATGCATTTGTTCTTACTTTATCATTTTTGTTCTAACATTAGTTTTAATTTATCATTAGTTTTTTTAATTTTATAACTAGGAGCTAAGTAACAACTGTTGCAGAGAAGGTAGCTTGGAGGTCAATGCTAATTGTAGTAAAATGAATCTATAAAGGATATAATATGTTTTTGATTGAAATACTTAAATACGTAGGTATTGACTTAAGCGGTAACATTGGTCTTTTAACTTCGATTGAATTACCATTTGCTAGCAAATCTGGCTATAAAATCACAGTAATCAAAGGACATCCATTTAGTACTTCAGAATTTTTGTTTAAATCTTACGTTGAAGATCTTTCTAAATTCAAGAATGAATTAACAGGTAGTAAGCGTCAGGTTATTAAAAGTCTATTAAATAAATTATTTGGTAAATTTTTCCTTAACTTTGATAAATTAACAAGAAGTATTATTATATACGATCCAAAAAAGATTATTAAATATAATAGACCGTTAAACATTAAGATTTTAACAAGAAGTATTACTATTTACGAGAAAAAAAATATAATTAAATATATTAAACCTTTGAATTCCTATATCGTAACAAGATATTTTTCTGTCTACGTTATAAATAAAAAACCTAAACTTATCCTTGATTTGTGCAACGCCAACTACAAAAAATT
>Ga0137419_10000404_pt1 | contig 15230 bp, 17 predicted proteins | sample CZODoug3_1_2_16f_FD_108279 | JGI IMG/M metagenome (GOLD analysis project Ga0137419, IMG submission 108279) | Vadose zone soil fungal communities from Angelo Coast Range Reserve, California, USA - CZODoug3_1_2_16fungal (Illumina Assembly) | ecosystem: Environmental > Terrestrial > Soil > Vadose... | reverse complement strand
TTTTGTCATGGCAGCAAAGTTCCGCAGATCTTCGGCGAAGCTGCCGATCACGAACAGGGAAAAGGCAAACACCGCCGACAGCAGTGGGGACGAGAACGACGAGAAGAACAGCGCGATGGCGCAGATGATCAGGAACTGTAGGATGATGAAATACAGCGCGACCAGGATCCATCCATCGGGCTTTTGGAATTTGTGGGCCACATACAGCAGCGCCGCGAATACTCCGATGGCCATGAAGAAGGTATTCACCACCAGCGTTCCGGCCAGTCCGAAGAACTTCCCGACGATGAACTCCCAGCGCCGCACCGGCCGCGACAGGACCGTGTAGAGCGTGCGCCTCTCAATTTCTTTTGACACCAGTTGAATGCCGATGAAAATTGCGATCACGATCCCGAACAGCGATACCGCCGTCAATCCCATGTTGACGACGACCAGCCGCTCCACGTCCATCGAGATCTGTCCCACCAGGATCGCCGAGCCCGAAAGCAGAAGCGCAAACGCGATCAGGTTGTAGAGCACGCGGTCCCGAACGGCTTCGCGAAAGGTGTTGAAGGCAATGTGTCCAATGCGCGCGTTCATGCGATCGCTCCCGCCGTCTTTTCCGGCTTGCGCAGTTTCTCCACAAAATATTCTTCCAGCGTCGTTCTCACCGGCACCAGCGAGATCAGCCGCAGGCCTTCACGCCGCAAGGCCTCAAGCGCCATGTCCTGGCTCTCCTCTGGAAACACCGCGCGCACCGTGTCGCCAGTGACGTGACACTCACCGCCCAGCGCCTTCAGCGAAGCCGGAACCTTGGTTCCTTGCCATACCAGCTCGACGCGTCCGCGTACTCCCGAAGTCAGGTCCGCCACCGCACCCACCGCCCGCAGTTCTCCCAGGTAAATGACGGCCACCCGATCGCACAGGGCTTCCGCGTCCGACAGAATGTGGGTGGAGAAAAAGACCGTCTTGCCCTCTGCCTTGAGTTGCTCCATCAGGTCGCGCACCTCGCGCCGTCCCATCGGGTCGAGTCCCGACATCGGCTCATCGAAAAAGACGACTTTCGGCTCGTGCAGAATGGCCTGGGCAATGCCGACCCGTTGCAACATCCCTTTCGAGAACTTGCGCAGTTGCAGCCCACGCACATCCCGCAGACCCACGCGCTCGAGCATTGCCTCCGCCCGCTTGGGGAGATCTTTGCTGGAGACGCCCGAAAGGTGGCCGTAATACGTCAGCAGTTCGTGCGCGGTCAGATAATCGTAGAAGTAGGGTTGCTCCGGCAGGAACCCAATCTGTGCTTTTACGCGCGGATCGTTCAAGTCCATTCCCAGGATGCGAGCCGAGCCGCCCGTGGGATACACCAACCCCATGAGCATCTTGAGAGTGGTGGTTTTGCCCGCGCCGTTAGGGCCGAGGAAGCCGAAGATTTCCCCTTCTTCGACGGTCAATTGCAAGGGGTGCAGGGCGCGCTTGGGCCGCTTACGCCAGAACCCCACCTGATAAGTCTTCTCTAATCCTTGAATTTCGATAGCAGGCATGGTTGTTCACGCTGAAGGAAGTGCGCGAATTCCCCAACGGAATTCGCAAGCTAATTATATTGCGATTTTGTTTCGTGAGAACCCTTTGCCAGATTACGAAGGTCACGACGGGGACGTCGGACAATCGTCGGGGTCTACCTCACTGCGCGACGGGATAGGCCAGGCAATTCGCCAGTGTGCTGGCGGGAGCTCCGCCGGCAGCGGGCCGGTTGCGGAGTGCGCCGTCGGTCACCGAACAGAAATCTCGAGTCCCGGTCGTACTAGAGCCAGTCGGAGTTCCTCCTGCAACGAACTCACCGTTGACGGGGCCTCCAGAATTGATGCCGGTGGCAAGGAACTGATAACCACTGTGTCCGGGGCTCCCCGGAACGGCGTTGGCAAGGCTGTCGTCGAGCAGGCAAGCATGCGCCGGTGTCGGGGTGCAGGCCGGCGGGCGCCCGAGATCCTGGATTTGAGCCGCGTACCCGATGGTTGGAAACGCGGAGGAGTATGCCGCTTCAGCAGCGGTAATGCTTCGAATCGAGGCCGCCGCCGACGACTCATTGCTCGCCATCCTGGCCCTCAGCAAGTTCGGAATCGCGATCACCGCGATAGTCAATATGATGGCGACCACGATCAGCAGTTCGATCAAAGAAAAGCCGCTCAGTTTGCGATCGCTGTTCCCCAAAGTCCAAGCTCCCGATGACGACAAGCAATTTATGGATGGCATTCGCAGGGCCGTTCTCTACCGGGCTTTCGGCGTGTTTTGCCAAAGAGACCCGGAACCACTTCTCCCCCAGGCTCCCGAATTGACAAAATCCGTCAGTCAGAGGGCGATTTGCGGCGTTTGGTTTCTGCGCGTGAAAAAAAAGGAGCATCGGATTGCTCCGATGCTCCCATTCGATTTACTTCGTGCGCTTTCGCAAAAACGATTCTTACTGACCGAGAACAGTCACCGTACCGGTGCACGCTGCGATCGCACCAGACGCTTGGAAACGGACCACTGCATCCTCGAAGGAGCAGAAGGACCGAACACCCGACTGGTTCGGTTGCGTGGCCACGTTCCTTATTTGATAAGCAACAACTGGCGCGCCAACGGTGTTGCCGTAGGTATAGGTGTAGCCCTGCTTGATACCATTGGCCAGAACACTGTCAATCACGCAAGAAGCGGCATTGGTGGGCGGAGCCGGGCATGGCGTGACAAGGCCACCCGTGCCGAGCACCACAAGAGTAGCTGAATAGCCAAACGTCGGGAAAGTGTTGGCGTACGAAATTTCGCCAGTGTTGATGGTGCGGATGCCGCTGGCGGCAGCCGACTCGTTAGCTGCGATTTTCGCGCGCAGCAGGTTCGGAATAGCGATCGCAGCGATGATCAGGATGATCGCGACCACGATCAGCAACTCAATCAGTGAAAAGCCCTTCTGTTTCCGCATCTCTATGTCCCCTCGTTTCCAGTGTTCGGTTCAATTTGTACTAACCGACTCGGCCTGAAAGATTGCATTCGGAAGACCAAAACCAAAATGTTACTAAAGTGAGCTGCCATGGGGCCGAAACACCCTTCTTTTTCAACTATCCCTTGTTCCGCGGTAACATGCAGCGATCCGCCTTTTTCGGGAGAACGCCGCGTCCCTGACAACTTGCGTCGATTCGGCTGACAGATCGTGTCACCCGAAAGTGGGGGTTTTGCGACGCCCCTGCGAGCATTTCCACCGTCTACCAGGCGTCCCGACGTGGAGTTCAGCGAAGCTCTGGCCAAGGAACGAAATCGCCGCAAAAAAGAAAAGCAGCGAAAGTTGCCTTTCGCTGCTCTCCGGCTGGTACCCTCCCCCAGGTACTTCGCCAACTCTATTTCAAAGATCTCGAACAACGCCTTTCTCTATGGCACGTGCCCTGCCAACGCAGCTTGGGTCTTTTGGAAAATTCCGCGCCCAGGCGCCGCTTGAGAGAAATCATCAACTTACGCGCCGTTCGACTGTCGTTCTCCCTACCTTCGTGTTGCAACAGAACGTCGCAATTGACAATTTCCGTCTGCCAATTTGTGTCGGTCACGCCGTAACATCGCGCAAAGTCCTGAATGATCGTGTGGCGCATTAAAGAAGACTCACAAATCCAGTGAGCCGACGGCATCGATGCCGAATCCGAAATGGCATCCGCCGCGGTCAGCCGACCGTTGGCTGGAGACTGGCGACTTGCGACTGACGACTGCCTTACAATACCCCGAACCCATGACCCTGCTCGACTCCCTCCACATCGACGCCGACATCGCCCGTGCTTGGACCCTGCCCGCCCCGTTCTACCTCGATCCCGACGTCGCCGCCCAGGAAAAAGATCGGATTTTTTACCGCACCTGGCAAGTGGTCGCGCATCACGATCAGGTCGCCCAGCCGGGCGACTACTTCACCACCCAGTCGGTCGGAGAACCCCTGCTGATCGTGTGCGGTTCTGACAATCGACTGCGTGGCTTCTTCAACGTCTGTGGTCACCGCGCCGGACCGCCCGCCGAAGGTTGTGGCTCCCGCAAGCTTTTTCGCTGCCTCTACCATGGCTGGACCTACAACCTCGACGGCTCTCTGAATCACGCTACCGAAATCGAAGGAGTCGAAGGGGTTCAAGCCGGAAGACTTCGCCCTTGCCCCGGTGCGCTGCGAAGAATGGTTCAACCTGGTATTTGTGAACCTCGATCCCGACGCCCAGCCGCTGCTCGAAAGCCTGGGAGATCTCCCGCGGCAAGCCAAACGCTTCCCCTCCCCGAGCATGAACCTCTTCGAACGCCGCACCTACGACATGAGGTGCAACTGGAAGACCTGCATCGACAACTATCTCGAGGGCTACCACCTTCCCACCGTGCATCCCAGTCTGAATCACGAACTCGACTTCAACGCCTGCACAGTCGAGCCTCACGAGCACCACGTTCGCCAGTGGAGCCCGATCCGCGGTGCGCAGCCCGGCGCGACACAACTCCTCGCCGTTACCAGGAAGCCCGCGAAGATCTCACAACGGATTACTTCTGGACGTTCCCCAACTGGATGCTGAACTGTTATCCCGACAACGTTTCGCTCAACCTCATCCTGCCGCTCGAACCCGAGCGCAGCCTGGCGATCTTCGAGTTTTACCTTCCGGAACAAGACTTGGGCACTGCCGCCGCCAAAGAGTCTGTCCGCTTCAGCGACGAGGTCCAGCGTGAAGACATCGCAATTTGTCAAGCAGTGCAGAAAAACCTGCACTCGCGCAGCTATCAGCGCGGCCGTTTCAGCGTGAAGCTGGAGAAAGGCGTCCATGCCTTGCACCGCATGCACGCGAATGCCATGACCGAGTAGTTTGTGGAGAGACGGGCGTCTCGCCCTTCCAGCCGAGCAAAGCTCGGCAAGTTTCTTGCTTTCGAAGGAGAGGAGCCTTTTGAAAACCAAGTCAGCCCTAGTCGCAACCTGCCTCCTGCTGGCATGCTCGGCCCTCGCCCAAACCCCAGACTCCGTCGACCAATTCATCCGTTCCGAGATGCAGAAGCGCCAAATCCCCGGCCTCGCCCTGCTGATCATCCGCCACGGCAACATCGTCAAAGCCCAGGGCTACGGTTTCTCCAACGTCGAACTCCAGGTTCCCGTCAAACCCGAAACCGTCTTCCAGTCGGGCTCAGTCGGCAAACAGTTCACGGCAACCGCCGTCATGATGCTGGTCGAAGACGGCAAACTCAGCCTCGACGACCCGTTGACCAAATTCTTCCCCGATGCGCCCCCAGCGTGGAAAAATGTGAGAGTCCGCAACCTTCTCAGCCACACAGGCGGATTCACCGACTATCCGAAGAATTTCGACTACCGTCGTGACTACACCGAAGACGAGCTGTTGAAGATCGTCGAAGGCATTGCCCTCGCTTACCCACCCGGATCAAGCTGGAGCTACAGCAACCTCGGCTATCTGACGCTGGGCATTCTCATTCACAGAGTCACCGGCCAGTTCTATGGCGATTTTCTGCACGATCGAATCTTCCAGCCGCTGGGCATGAACACGCGAATCATCAACGAAGCTGACATCATTCCCAATCGCGCCGCCGGCTACCGTCTGGTGAAGGGTCAGCTGAAAAATCAGGAATGGGTTTCACCCACACTTAATACGACCGCCGACGGCAGTTTGTACTTCACCATCCTCGATCCGGCCAAGTGGGACGCGGCTCTCTACACCGAAAAATTGCTCAAGCGCTCCAGGCTCGATCTTATGTGGACACCCGTGAAGCTCAACAACGGCAAGGTCAACGCCGACGGCTACGGTTTCGCCTGGTTTATCCACGACATTCGCGGTCATCGCATCATCGAGCACGAAGGGGCCTGGCAGGGCTTCAACACCAACATCTCGCGCTACGTGGATGACAAGCTGACGGTCGTGATCCTCACAAATCTGGACGGCGCCCATCCCGACGACCTTACCCATGACGTAGCCGGCCTCTACATCTCGGATCTCACGCCCCTGCCGCCAAAAGCTGCCGAGGGGAAGTGAGTGGTACTCCGAAAGAAACGCCGATCTTCCCGTGCAGTGACGGGCGGCCCTGGCGTCGGAGCAATCGAAAACGGTTGTGAATACCTCGCCGTTCTTCTTAGCGTCCTTCGCGCCCGTTCTTCGCGAACTTCGCGGTTAAGAGCTTTATCGCTTCGATCATCGATGCGCCGCAGTTCGATATGATATTGCCGCTAAAGAGGTGCGATGATGACTTCACGTTTTCCTTCCCACGTCCTCACCTTATTTCTGTTCGCTCTCACTAGGTTGGCGACCGCATCACCCGCCCAGCGCATCGTAGACCTGACTGCGACCGACGGCACTAACCTGAAAGCCACCTATTTCGCGGCTGCCAAACCGGGTCCCGGAGTGCTACTGCTGCACCAGTGCAACCGCCAGCGCAAAGTCTGGGACGGTTTGGCCCAGCAGCTCGCAGATGCCGGCATCCATGTTCTTACGTTTGACTATCGTGGTTTTGGCGAAAGCGGCGGAGACCGCTTCGAGAAACTGGCGCCCGACGCGGCGCGGGCTCAGGTCCAGAGGCGCCCCGGCGACATCGACATCGCCTTCGAGTATCTGGTCTCGCAACCCGGCGTGAAGCGTGACAGGATCGGCGTAGGCGGCGCCAGTTGCGGTGTCCACAACTCCGTTCAGACCGCCCTTCGTCATCCCGAGGTGAAATCTCTGGTCTTGCTCTCCGGAAGTACAGATCTGAGCGGGCGCCAATTCCTGCGCATCTCACCAAAGCTTCCGGCTTTTCTCTCCGTCGCCGATGATGACGAATTTGCCGCCTCAATACTCGAGATCGAATGGCTTTACAGCTTGGCAGCAAGTCCCGAAAAAAGGCTGGCGCACTATACAACGGGCGGGCACGGAGCAGATATGTTCCCAGTCCACCCAGATTTGCCGAAAAAGATTGTGGACTGGTACGTGGCAACGCTGCTGAAGACCCCGGGAAAAGCTCCCGGCCTGAAAGAAAGTCCAATGATTCCCCAGGAAGTCCATGTCCTAGACCTAATGGATCAGCCCGGAGGCGCCGCAAGGGTCTCGCAGACACTCGAGCAGGCGCGTCAACACAGCCCTCAAGCGATTTTGTTTTCGGAAGGAGTGGTCAACGTGATGGGTTACGACCACCTGCAGGCCGGCGACATCAAAGGCGGACTGGAAATTCTGAAATTAAACGCGGCGGCTTATCCGAATTCGGCGAACGCCTACGATAGTCTCTCCGACGCATTCCTGGCCGACGGCCAGAAGGATCTCGCAAAACAAAATGCCAAGCGGGCGCTGGACCTACTTGCTTCCGATACGACAGATCCCGAGCAACGTCGTAACGCGATTCGGGAGAGCGCTGAGCAAAAACTGAAACAACTAGGGGACGCGCCGCAATAGCAATGGAGCGAGCGGCGCTCCGCCCGTCAGTGTGATCGAAACGATTTGCGCAAAGCCTCTAACCGCGAAGGGCGCAAAGAATCTCTTCGCGAACTTTGCGAATCCTTTGCGATCTTGGCAGTTAAAAGTTCTTTGCAGTCGATAGCGTCTGCCCCCGCCGAAAGACAGTCGTCTCAGTTTGCTTGCTCTTGCGAAATCTGTGCCTCCACCTCCGCCAGTCGTCGCGCCAGAAAATTCTGCTCTGTCCCCTGCCGCGCCATAGACAGCGCACGCCGGTAAGCTACCGCCGCCTCTGTCCATCGATTCATCCGCCGCAACAGGTCTCCTCGCGCGGCCGGTAACAAGTAGTACTCCGCGAGTTCTCCGCGGAACTCAAGTTCATCCAGCAAGCGCAAGCCCGACGGAGCGCCATCCGCCATAGCGATCGCCACCGCCCGATTCAATTCGACAACCGGTGAAGGTTGGACCCACAGCAACAGGCTGTACAGGGCCGCGATCTGCCCCCAGTCCGTTTCGGCGGGCCGGACAGCCGACGCGTGCACGCCCGCGATCGCGGCTTGCAAGGCGTAAGGTCCTGCTGTCCCGTCCCTCAGCGCGGATTCCACCAGCGCCAAGCCCTCCCGCACTTGCTCCGCATCCCACAACGTCCGGTCCTGCTCGTCCAACAACACAATTTCTCCCGCAGGACTGACCCGTGCATCCCTCCGCGAATCATGCAGGAGCATCAGTGCCAGCAATGCCCGAGTCTCTGTGCGTTCTGGCATGAGCGCGCATACCAGGCGGCCCAGCCGGATCGCCTCGCTACAAAGCTCACGCCGAATGACGGCATCGCCCGCGGTCGCGTTATATCCTTCGTTGAATACCAGATAGATGGCCAACAGGACGGCATCAAGTCGAGCCGGCAATTCGTCATCCGCCGGAACACGATAAGGAATTCGCGCGTCGCGTATCTTTTGTTGAGCCCGCACGATCCGCTGAGCCATGGTAGCCAGGGGCACCAGGAACGCTCGCGCAATCTCTTCCGTGCTGAGCCCGCACAAGGTCCGCAGCGTAAGGGAAACTTGCGCCTCTGTCGACAGCGCCGGGTGGCAACAGGTGAAGATCAAGCGCAGCCGGTCATCGCTCAGCATCGATTCTTCCGGTTCCTCGGCCATTCGATCCGCGAGCCCGGTAAGCCTCTCCAGTTCGTCGCTCTGCGCTTCGAAACGAGCCCTGCGCCGTAGCCGATCGACCGCCTTGTTTCGCCCCGTGGAAACCAGCCATGCCCGCGGGTTCGCCGGAGTACCCTCGGTCGGCCATTGAGCGAGCGCAGCAGCGAACGCCTCCTGCAGCGCCTCCTCGGCCAGATCAAAATCGCCAAGGAGCCGGATCAGGGTAGCCAAAATTCTTCCCGACTCCTCGCGATAAATCTGCTCAATCGTCATCCCGTCTAACAGAGAGCCGAAGCCCTGACGTCTGGCAACCGTCAATCCAAAGCCCAACTTCGCGTCCTTTGCGGCAGCTCTTAGCGCCCTTCACGGTTAAAAGCTTTTTCTGAAGACCCGCAGACGCGATCAGCTAGGCATCTCATGCGGAACAATCGGCCGAACCTCAATCGATCCAAATCGAGCCGAAGGCACGCGAGCTGCGATTCCCACCGCCTCGTCCAGGTCTTTTGCTTCGATCAGATAGTAGCCCCCGAGTTGCTCTTTGGTCTCAGCAAACGGCCCGTCCGTCACCAGACGTCTCTTGTCCCGCACCCGAACCGTAGTAGCCTTCGAGGTCGGATGTAGTTCGTTCCCTGCCCGGTAGTGTCCGCTCTGTGCGATGCTCTTGGAATAGTCCATGTATTCCTTGAGCATGCTGTCTTGTTCCGGGGCGCCCAGCTTCTCGAACTCGGTTTCGTTGCTGTAAATCAGCAGCATATATTGCATTTCTTCAGGCCTCCCAGCCCTTCACTCCCTAGTCGAACGAAAATAAAGTTTTCGACAACCGAAAACTAAATTCTTCCGAGTCCTCGGTCCGTGGCAAGGCCCGCGTGGGGACGGCCGCCCCCGGGCGTCCAGGCCGAGCGTTAGCTCGGCAGGCTCTTTCTTCGAGCACCACGACAGCAGCCAGTCCAAAGGCGAGAGTTTGTGATAACCCGAAGATCGGGCCGCGCCAGCCCACAAACGCAACTCCTGTTGCAGCCATGACTTGCGCGGAGTACGTTATCTTATAGCTAATTCATAAATCCTGGAATTGGCGAAAGTGTTCCACGTGGAACATTTCGCAGGCAGGGCTCAAACCACTTTAAGCAGCAGGCAAGTCACGTCATCATGTTGAGGCGTATTCCCCACGAAACGATCGAGTTCCGACATGATATGGCTCATCATCTCCGTAGGAGAAACATTGGCGGCCGTGGCGATGTTCGCCAGCAACCGCGGCTCGCCGTATTCGTCACCGCGAGTGTTCATGGCCTCCACCACACCGTCGGTGAAGATCACGAGCCAGTCGCCCGGAGCCAGCACGACACTGCCCGATTCGTAACCTGCATCAGCCTTGATCCCGATCGGCAGCCCGCCTGCATCCAGCCGTTCCAGTGCGCCGGACTTGCGGCACAGCATGGGTGCGTTGTGTCCCGCGTTGATGTAGGTGAGAGTGCCAGTCGAAGGGTCCAGTTCAGACAGAAAGGCAGTGGTGAAGCGCAGGCCACCTTGACTGTTGGTGCACGCGTACTGATTGATGCTTGTGACGAGCTCGGGTAGTGAAGAATGCGTCACCGACAGAGTGCGCAGGCTCGCCTGAAACGTCGCCATCAAAAGCGCGGCAGGAATGCTTTTACCCGCGACATCGGCCACTGCGACCAGCACGCGCTTGTCCTCGGGCGTTCGGCCTGGGCGCGCGAACACATCGTAGTAGTCGCCCGCGACGGTGTTTGCCGGACGCGTCTGGAATGCAATTTCAATTCCAGGAATTGCCGGCGGCACATTGGGAAGGAGCCAGCCCTGAATCTCGCGTGCGATTTGCAGATCACGCTTCATCACCACCCGGTCAGCCACCTCAAGAATCAGCAGCAGAAACAACAGCAGGCCACCGAGCAAACGGAAATCGACGCTGACCACGTGCAGATTTCCCTGGCTGTGCCAGCTCACTTCGGGATTGAAGATCAGCAGGACCAACGCAACCAGCAGGAGCAACCGCCGTGCCGGGGTGAGCTTCTCCATGACTGCCCAAAAGAATTTCTGGGCGACGTGAACGAACTTGCGCCCCGGCCGCTCCACCTCGTCCTGCTTCGCCTCGAGATCTCGGGCGTACAGGCGGTAACTGGCTCGCGCATCTTTTTCGAATTGCGACCAGAGTTGGTTGAGCTCCAGCCCTTCGGTCACCCGCAACCAGAAGCGATTGACCTTTTCACCAATTGTAGGAGGAGGTACGGGCGGCGACGAGAGCGAAGATGGAGGCCAGTTCGACATGGTACTCAGAGTGATTATAGAGGCTGCCGGAAAACAGGTTTCACAGTTTAAAGTCTGCAAAGGTCAAGAGCACGTTCAGGGGTTCAAACAACTCACCACGGCGCGGAACCTTGCAACTCTGAACCTTGCAACCCCTGAAAACTTTGCCACCTTGAAACCTTGAAACCTTAGCCTTCACCCTGCTCGGAGGATCACCAGCGTCATATCATCATGCTGCTTGGCGCCGGCCACGAAGGCGGCGGCGGCGGCAAGGATTCGTTGCAGCATCTCCTGAGCGGGAAGGCCATCACACCGCGTGACGGTCTCCATCATATTGTCTTCACCCCATTCCTCATCGGCCGCATTCATCGCTTCACTGATTCCATCGGTGTAAGCCACCACAATGTCGCCACTCGCGAGGGTGACGAAGCTCTGCTCATACGCGTAGCTTTCGAGCAGTCCCACCACGGTCCCGCCTACGTCGAGCCGGCTCACCGTCCACTGCCCGCCAGCACAGTGAAACAACATGGGCGGGTTGTGTCCCGCATTGACGTAGTCGAACCTGCGTGTGGAGGCATCGTATTGGCCGTAAAAGAGTGTTGCGTAGCGGTTCGAAGAAGATGCTTCATATAGCAGACGGTTGACGTTCGCCACTGCAGCCGCAAGGCTCTCGGGCGCACGCGTCGCCTCTCCGCGCAAATGACGCCTGCAAGCTTGCCATCATGAGCGCCGCAGCGATGCCTTTGCCCGAGACGTCTCCGATGGCGACGCCCAGGTGTCCTTGCGGGAGGGCAAGAAAGTCGTAGTAGTCGCCGCCCACGCCCAGCGCCGGACGGCAGTGTCCCGCATAGTCGAGCCCGGCAATCACCGGCAGTTTCTGCGGGAAGAGCCGCTCCTGCACTTCGCGTGCAATCTCCACCTCGCGATTCAGGCGCTCGCGTTGCGCTACCTCGTCTGCGATCTCCCGCATGAGGTTCGCGTTTTCAAGCGCGAGTCCGGTCTGCGCTGCCACCGACTTCAACAAGCGTACGTCCGAGCCGGTGTACGGTTCCTCTGATTTCTTCGGGCCAAGCGAGATGAAGCCGAGTAACTTGTCGCGCACCGCCAGGGGAAGGAGCAACTCAGAATGAAGAGCCGCCAGCTTCCCTCGTTCTTCATCGTTGATCTCTTCTTCGCGATACAGCCACGAATCGCGATCGTTCAGAAACACGTGCGCCGGTTCCTTCTGCTGCTGCAGGACCTTTGTCGTTCCAGTGTTCCGGGAGAATGAAACATTGGATAGATCGGCGTACCCCATAGCAAATTCCGGACGATACAACTCGCCCGCGCCCAGCAGGCCACCTGAGGCACGTGCAAAATCTCAGAGATGCGCGCGGCCACTGTTTCGAGCAGCGACTTGGGTTCTACTATGGCACGCACCTGTTCGCCTAATTCCGCCAGCACGTGGTCAGCGTTATAAGCTTCGCGGAAAAAGCGGCGGTCGATCCAGGTCCGCAACCAGTCGCCCAACCGACGGATGCTGAAAACCGCCGCCAGTCCGACCTCGATCATTGCGATCTTCTGAGGACGGTTCCGGTTCGCGTCGGTCACCGTCATGACCGCCGCAGTAGCCACCGTTGTAACTGCAAGGATCCGCAGCAGGCGAATGCCATTCCGGGCGAAGGCATACTGCAGGCCTTGTCGTAGTGCGACACCCACGCCCATGGCTTTCTGCACGACGATCACATAGGCCAACGTGAGCGGAAAGATGATGAACGGAATGAGCGCGGAAACGATCACCCAGTGCGGTGCCAGGTCGTGCAGGGCTTTGCCGCGCATGCTGCCCGCGATGCGCCCGTAGATCGTGAGCAACAGAGCCGGACTGAAGGCCAGCGTGGCTCCCCAGTAAAGAAGGCGGAGTCGGCGCTTCGCGTCGGGTGATTTGCTTACACCGTCCTTGATTCCCATGGCCGCGAAGAAGCTGCCGATCAGCGCATACACAATGACATCAGCGACGCGATCCAAGGGCCGGAACAGTCGATCGAGCGGGGCAACCGCCCGATAGTTGTTCAACTCCCGGATGCGGACGATCACATTCTCAACCGCGATGACGGCGAACGGAATCGCCAGCGCCCATTGCAGAATCCTCCAGATCCGCTCGAATCGGCTTCCTGGTGGAAAGGGCTCGGGAAAATAACGGCCGAAGAGGAAGAGCACGATCGGGAACGCCATATCCAGGACCACGTGGAAGAGCATTGCGGCTTCCCGCCAACCCGGGGCCCAGCCTGGAATCACGTAGATCTCGAAGATATGGGGGAGAGACATCATGACGGCCAGCAGCAGCCATGCCATCGGGTCGCGTGGGCGCAGGAGGGCTACCCAAAAACCGAGAAGTAGGCACAAAGCGGGCAGCACGAAATGCAAGGTGAGGTCGCCCACCAAGTCCCAGAACTTAAGCTTGGCCTCCGCGACGGGTACTGAAACCGTTCGCTCACCGGAAAAAGGGTCGGGTGATTGCACCGTCAGCACGATCCGGGAACCGGGTCGTGCGCGAGCCCGGGCGTCACCCAGAACGGATGTTCCGGTGTAGGGAACGCCGTCGACCGCGAGCAATTGATCACCGGTACGGATGCCTGCGCGGTGCGCGTCGGGAGTTGCGAAGGCGATCCGGTTGGTCGCGCTCTCGGTGATGAAGAATGGGACATCCACCCTTTCGCCGCGCAGGATGTCCCCGGTGTAGCGGACTTCATACACCATGGTGATCGCAAACAGAAATGCGAGCATGGCGTAGCGGACGATGGGACGTTTGACGGGCACTGTGGAGGACCTTGGAGTGCATCCGGGAACTAGACCGGAGCCGCCATGATTTTACATGTTGTCATTACAGGGAAGTCAGGCGGAACGCTGGAAGAGACTTAGCTGTTCTTTGTCGTCGGAAGGGTCGACCGGCTGGGCTCTTCGGGCGTAGCGATCGTATTCATTGCGGATGCCGTGCTTGGCCCGCAGGCGAGCCATTAAATGTGAAAGACGTTTGCCATAGGCCGGCGGGAGGAAGGCCCACTGCTCGTAACGCTCGCGGTAGCTCGCGACCAGGTGCGGGAATTCTTTCTCAAGGAAGGGAAGAAAAACGGAAGCCGAGCACGGCTTCAGGAAAAGTGGGTTGGCGAAGATGCCCTTGGCGCCGGCGGTCGCCGCTGCTTGTACCAAGGCTTCCAGGTCGCTGGGTGCGTCGGTGATGCCCGGCAGCACAGGAGCGCAGATCACGCCCGCGTCCACGCCTGCCAAGTTCAGTTGACGCACGGCTTCTAGACGAAGATCGGGACGGGGAGCGCGCGGCTCAAGAATACGGGCGAGATCGCCGTTCACAGTGGTAATCGTGACATTCACGAACAAGCGGTTGTGCTGTCCGATTTCGCGCAGCAGAGTCGCGTCACGCACGACGAGGTTGGACTTGGTGACGATACCGAGTTCAAGCCCGCGATGGCGCGCTAATTCTTCGAGGATGGCGCGGGTGATTTCGTAGCGGCGCTCGGCGGGTTGATAAGGATCAGTCGCCGTACCGATCGCGATCTCCTCTCCCTTCTTCACCTTTTTCAGTTCGTGGCGCAGCAGGTCGGCGGCGTGCTGCTTGACGAAGATCTTGCGCTCGAAATCCAGGTCGGTCATCTCCATGAACTCGTGGGTGTAGCGCGCGTAGCAGTACTTGCAGGCGAATTCGCAGCCGCGATAGGGATTGATGGCCCACGTGAAAGGCAGGTTGCGGTTGCTGACCACCCGATTGAGCAGGGCACGGGTGGGCAGGGTGAAGGACTCGATGTTGTGGCCCTCGCGGATGGATTCACCCTGGGCCGCAAGGCGGGCGATGCCGATGAACTTGGGTTTCTCGGGCTCGGGGAGGAGGGGGAGCGTAGACATATTCGCCTTTTATTCGCCATAGAGTAGCTGGGTTGGGGATGGGTGTCAAGGGGGCGGAGGGATAGGAGATAGAGCACTTTGAAACGACACATCGTAGCGTCAAAGTAGTAAAGTTTTGTAAAGATGAGATGATCTGCGATGCTCTGAAGTTGCGTTTGCGATGGGTTTAGAGCTGACGCGCTCGCTTCGCTCGCTGAGCTGCGGTGGGATGAGTTTTTGAGCCGGGGGCGGGGGCTGAGCTGGAGTTGCCCTAGAGATGAGCTGGATCTGGTGATCTCTGCGGCGGTGTTAGGGGGGATTAGGACGCGGGTCAAAGGAGTTCCATTGTCCGAAGCTGAGGCCCCTCGCTGAGATTGCCGGATTTTCACGCACCGAGTTTGTGAACTCCATTACCAATCCTGTTTTTTATTTTCAGAGATGAGCACAATTGCTCAGTTTTACTAGGGCTCTCGGACAATTATGGCGTGTCTCAAAAGAGCAGTTTCCCGCCCGCCAGACCGGTGGCTTACCTACCCTATTTGAGTTACCCCGGGAGCTGAATCAATGTTTCTAG
>Ga0137419_10000399_pt1 | contig 15278 bp, 14 predicted proteins | sample CZODoug3_1_2_16f_FD_108279 | JGI IMG/M metagenome (GOLD analysis project Ga0137419, IMG submission 108279) | Vadose zone soil fungal communities from Angelo Coast Range Reserve, California, USA - CZODoug3_1_2_16fungal (Illumina Assembly) | ecosystem: Environmental > Terrestrial > Soil > Vadose... | reverse complement strand
GGCTTGTAGAGAAGATCGAACGCCAACTCTTTCCCCGGAAACATTCCCAGCGCCGCGTGCCTGGCATTGGCCACCAGTTCTGACGCCTGCTCCACGCTGAGATTCGGATCCTGGTAGATCGCCGAGAGCACCATCCCGATCATCCACTGTAACCGTCGGATTTTGCGGGACTCTTCCAGCTCTTCGGCAACTTCCGCGCTCGGGCGAGCGTCTTTGGGACGAACTCTCTCGGGACTCTCCATGCTGTGCCCCCGATGCTGTTACGCCAGCAACTCTTTCGTTATCTTAGATGCTCCTCGAGAAAAATTAGCGGCACATTTGGGCCATACAGGTTACGGCCGATACCGCGTCTGGACAGAACTCCACCCTGCCTTTTAGATTACTTGGCATGTCATCCATCACAAATTTCATCAAACTGCACTATCGGCACTTCAACGCGGCTGCACTGGTCGACGCCGCGCTCGGCTACAACCAGCTACTCGCAGCGGGGGGCAAGATGTTTGTCACCATCGCCGGGGCCATGAGCACCGCTGAACTCGGCATCTCGCTCGCCGAGATGATCCGCCAGGACAAAATCCACGGCATCTGCTGCACCGGGGCCAATCTCGAAGAGGATGTTTTTAACCTCGTCGCGCGCGATTTCTACGAGCGTGTGCCCAACTACCGCGATCTCACGCCCAAGGACGAAGCCGCGCTCCTTGCCCGCCACATGAATCGCGTCACCGATACCTGCATTCCGGAACTGGAGGCCATGCGGCGCATTGAGGCCGTGGTCCTCGAGGAGTGGGTTGCCGCAGACAAAACCGGCGAGCGTTTTTTCCCGCACGAGTTCATGTTCAAGATTCTGCGTTCCGGAAAGCTCGAGGAGTCGTACCAGATCGATCCCAAAAACAGTTGGTTGCTGGCCGCGGCAGAAAAGAACCTCCCCATGTTCGTCCCAGGCTGGGAAGACGCCACTCTCGGCAACATGTACGCCGGTCACTGCATCAGCGGCGACGTGAAGAACGTGCACACCGTCCGCACGGGAATCGAATACATGATGGAGCTGGCCGAGTGGTACACGAACACCACGGCAAAGACTCCTCTCGGATTTTTCCAAATCGGCGGTGGCATTGCCGGAGATTTCCCCATCTGCGTCGTACCCATGCTGCACCAGGATTTGCAACGCGAGCAGGTTCCGCTGTGGGCGTATTTCTGCCAGATTAGCGACTCGACGACCAGCTATGGGTCGTACTCAGGTGCTGTACCCAACGAGAAAATTACCTGGGGCAAGCTTGGCGTCGGCACGCCGAAGTACATCATCGAATCTGATGCGACGATCGTAGCGCCGCTGATTTTTGCGGTTGTGCTGGGCTGGTGAGTGAGATTGTTCATCCCCAGCCAAGGGAGGATCGCATTGGGCCAAGTAAACTGGCGAGTCCTCCCGTTGGTCGGGGGTGACGAGAACTTCGTCCAACCTTCCGTAAGCCACCACTCACCGCCCAGACCGGTAACACCCTAAAGTAATGGCCCGTCCGTGACCATCCCTTGGGTCACACTACCGTGCTACCTTGCACACTGCGAGGCAGAACCGGTGACTACGGATGAGGAACTGACTCTACTCGAGCAGCAGCTGCGACGGCTGAAGATCGAGTATGAGATGTACTTCAACAATCCCGCCAAACGGCCGCCCACCGACGTGGAGTGGAAGGTCCTCGCTATTCTGCGCAAGTTTTCCGACGGCGGACGCATGGGATTCGCGCAACGTTTTCGCTACAACGCTTTGGCCCAGCAATACGCCGTGCAAAGCGACCTGTGGCGCAAGAAGTCGCGGATTCGCGAGGAAGGTTATCGGCGTCCGCAGGATGCGCTGCTGGGGGTGCAAGGGGTGCGCATTTTTGAGGATAAGCCCGCAGCACCCGCAGCGGAGGATACGCCCGAAGCCAAAGAAGCTGCGGCGTCGCACGAAATTACACACCTCGAAATCGAAGAAGAATCGGATACGCTGGAGGCTGCCGCTGCGGCTGCTGTCGCTGTGGTGGAGAAACCCATGGCTCCATGGCCTGGGGCCGCGGCCAAGCCGGCGGAGGCGAAACCGGTGGCGCCCGCACCTCGGGCCGCAAAAGCCAGCGCAGCGCCTGCTGCCAAGACCGCCAAGCAACCGTATAGCGCGCAACTCACCGACGTCGACAAAGACCGCAAACACGTGGAGTCGCTCTATCGGGCTCTGGTCGAAGCGAAGAAGAACGCCGGGGAAAAACTGGGCGACGCGGCCAGCTTCGCTTCCTTCTCCTTGTTCGTCAAGAAAAAGACGGATCAAATCCGTAAGCAGTACGCCTGCGATGCGGTGGAGTATTCGGTAGAGTTAGAAGCCGGCAAGGTTCGCCTCAAGGCCAAGGCTGGTTCGAAAGCGTAACTTAGGACCACCGTAGCCTGGGTTCCCCGGGGCGCTTGCTTCCATCGAGGCCAACGATCTAGCCCACAATCGAGGCCCACAATCGAGGCCAACAATCGAAGCCCACAGTGCCAGTGGCTTCCGTCCCAACCGCAACAATTCACTCGGGTTCGGGTTATCAAGGGTTGGAGAATGTTATGAACAGCCTTGTTTCACGCGCCCTAGTGCTAGCCGCCCTGACCGCTGGAGCCTGGGCACAAGGTCAGAAAACCACAGCCGGCGACATGCCCAATGTGCCAGGCATGGCCATGCCGAAGGACGGCAAAGCCAGCCCTCCCGAGGGTGAAAACTCCGGCGCGGTTCAGTCCATGGCTTCGATGGATCACCGTCACATGGACATGGGGCCGCACATGAAGATGACTGCGCTGCGCGATCCCAAGCCCGGAGACGCGGACCGCGCTGCCAAGATCGCCGAGACGGCCCGTCAGGTGGCGGACAAGTACACCGACTATCACACCGCGTTGCAGGATGGCTTCAAGATTTTTCTTCCGGACGTCCCACAGAAGCAATACCACTTCACCAACAACCAATACGCTCTCGAAGCGCAGTTCACCTTCAATCCCGAGCGCCCGACCTCATTGCTGTACGAAAAAGAAGGCGACGGCTACAAGCTGGTTGGCGTGATGTACACGGCACCCAAGCGTTTGACGGAAGACGACCTCGATCAGCGCATTCCGCTGAGCATCGCGCAGTGGCACGAGCATGTAAATTTCTGCGCACCCCCGGCCAGCATGAATCACGACGAAAGGAGAGAGGGAATGTTGGGACCGAGTGCCAAGTTTGGCTTGCGCGGCTCCATTGCCACAGAAGAAGCGTGCGACGCTGCGGGCGGAAAATTCCGTCCAGTGATTTTTAATTGGATGGTACATCTCTACCCAATGGAGAAAACTCCCGCGGCGATTTGGTCGGTGGAGCGCGGCCACGACCACGGCCACGCCGACTAAAGACCCACGCCCTTTTGCGCATGGAATCTCTCGATCCAGTAAGGAGTCCCTCCTGGGCAGGTTTTTCGGTTCTTCGCCAACCCCAAGAATCTGCCGCGCAAGATGCCGCCGCGGCCTGGCGCGAGGATTCTGCGATGGGAACTGAAGTCGCCCGGCAGCACAGCTCGCCGGGGCGGCCTCGGCGATCGGAGCTCGGTTCGCGTCCTTGGGTTCTTGCCCTCTCGTGCTCTCTCGGTGGCTCGTGTTGTCGAGTTTGGGTGGAATCACTACTGCGTTCGATATCCGGGATTCGATATCCAGCATTCGATATCTTAGGATTCGCTATCTAGGAAAGGGACCGTGCAAGCTGGGCGCCATGGCTCAGGATCTTCTGCTCGCGCGCCCAATGCGGCCAGCCTTCGCGCACCGGCAGAAGATATTAGAATCTCTATTCCTCGTAATCACTACGCGAGAGTGGAGGATTCAAAGTGCTCCAGCCCGAACCCTGGCCCCGAGTTGCCGTCGTAGGCGCGGGCGCAGTCGGAGGATATTTCGGCGGTCTGATGGCGCGTTCCGGCGCGTCGGTTGTCATGATTGGACGGCGCCCGTTCGTCGATGCCGTGAACGCAAAAGGCCTCTACCTGGAGACGCTGCAATTCCAAGAGACAATCCGCGTGGAAGCCTCGACGGACCTCAGCGCCGTGCGCGGTGCGGAGATCGTGCTTTTCTGTGTGAAGACGACCGATACCGCCGATGCCGCCCGCGAACTCGCTCCCTTGCTCGCGCCCAACGCCGTGGTCGTGAGCCTGCAGAACGGCGTCGACAATGCCGAGCGGATTCGCGCGGCATCCGGCTTCGACGCAGTCAGAGCCGTGGTCTATGTTGCGGCGGCAGTCAAGGCGCCCGGCCATATTCAGCACTTCGGACGAGGTGATCTGGTGATCGGCCCGGAAACGGAACGAACGAAACGACTGGCGGCGCAGTTTGTCCGAGGTGGCGTGCCTTGCCGCGTGTCCAGCAATATCGAAGGCGAGCTGTGGGTCAAGTTTATCGCTAACTGCGCCTTGAACCCCGTCTCCGCCATAGGTCAGGCTCAGTATGGCCGGATCGCTGACAGCCCCAACGCCGTCAAATTGCTGGAAATGGTTGGAGACGAAGTGCTGGCGGTGGCTCGCGCGGCGGGCATTGCGCTGCCCGGCGTGGAAGACCGCGCCGCCGCTTTGGCTATCTCCATGAAGATCGCCACGCAGATGCGGGAGCAACTTTCGTCCACGGGGCAAGACTTGAACCGTGGCAAACGAACCGAAATTGAGTCTCTCAACGGCCATATCGTGCGCCGCGGCGCCGAGCTAGGTGTGCCTACACCTGCGAACCACGCGCTGTACACGCTGGTGGAACTGCTGGAAGGACAGAAGTGAGCACGGGGCGAATCGGGCAACTCATTCTCACCAAAGACAACCCCTCGACGCTGGAGCACTCCGCACGTACGGCCGTTGCCGCCGTCGTATCGCTGCTCGTTGCCCGGCTCTTTCGGCTGCCCGAAGCTTACTGGGCGTCGGTCTCGACCCTCATCGTGATGCAATCCACTCTGGGCGCAGCCCTGCCGATTTCCGCACAGCGCATGGCCGGAACAGCGATGGGCACCATCGCCGGAGGCTTCGCGGCCACCTACTTTCCCGGGAATGCGCTGGTCTTCGGTATCGCAGTATTTCTGCTGGGGATTCTCAGCGCAGGCTTTCGCGTGGAGCGGAGCGCTTACCGCTACGCCAGCGTCGCTGTTGCCATCATCATACTCGTGCCACGCGCGAACCTGGGGTGGATCACCGCGGTCCACCGCTTCGTTGAGGTCTCCATCGGAATCGCGGTAGGCCTGGCTATCACCGCATTCTGGCCGGAACACCGCTCGCGCGCATAACCTTGGTAAAATCACCGGTTGCCCCCATACAGCCTGATCCCGATACTGCCAGCGAGGCCCCATGTCGAAAATCGAACGCGCCATCCTTTCTGTCACCGATAAAACTGGCCTCGTCGAGTTTGCCAAACACCTCGCCTCGATGGACGTCGAACTCGTTTCCACCGGAGGGACCGCCAGGCTCCTTCGGGAGGCGGGTATCTCAGTCAAAGACATCTCCGAACTCACGGGCTTCCCCGAAATGCTCGACGGACGAGTCAAGACCCTGCACCCCATGGTTCACGGCGGCATCCTACATCGCCGCGAAAATCCCGCCCACGTCACCTCCATCGAAGAGCACGGCATCGTGCCCATCGACATGATCGTGGTGAACCTCTATGCCTTTGAGAAGACCGCCGCAAAAGCGGGCGTACACTTCGAGGAAATCATTGAGAACATCGACATCGGCGGCCCGTCGATGATCCGTTCGGCGGCCAAGAATTTTCAGGATGTAGCCGTGGTCACCTCGGCTGGCGATTACAACGCGATTGCGAAAGAGATGCAGGCCTCGGGAGGCGCGCTGTCGCTCGAAACCAACTGGCGGCTGGCGCAAAAGGCCTTTGCGACAACGGCAGCCTACGATTCGGCGATCGCGTCGACTCTCGAGCGCATCTCCCCCGAAGAGTTCGAACTCGATCCCGAGAGCAAATTCCCCGCAACTCTGCGCCTGTCGTTCCAAAAAGCGATGGACCTGCGCTACGGAGAAAACCCCCACCAATCCGCTGCGCTGTACAGCAACGGTTCGGGCACGGGGGTGGCCAATGGCCGCCAGATTCAGGGCAAGGAGCTTTCCTACAACAACATCGTCGACCTCGAAGCCGCGTGGGATCTGGTGCAGGAATACGAAGAAACCGTCTGCACCATCATCAAGCACACCAATCCCTGCGGCACCGCGACCGCCGAAACGCTCGCCATCGCTTACAACAAAGCCCTCGAGTGCGATCCCGTCTCGGCCTTCGGAGGCGTGATCGGTGTGAACCGCATCATCGATTCCACCAGCGCCGACGAAATGGCCAAGCTTTTCGTCGAAGCCATCGCCGCTCCCGGCTTTGAGCCCGCAGCGCTCGAACGGTTCGCCGCCAAGAAAAACCTTCGCCTGGTCGAAATCAAGCACGTCCCGCAGAAGTGGGTGCTGAAAAACGTCTCCGGCGGAATCCTCCTGCAAGACAACGACATACGCCCATTGCAACCATCCGACCTGAAGGTCGTGACCAAGCGCCAGCCCACGCCCGAAGAAATGCGGGCCCTGCTTTTCGCCTGGAAGATCGCCAAGCATGTTAAATCCAACGCCATCGTTTACGCGCGCGACGGCCAAAGCGTCGGCATCGGCGCCGGACAAATGAGCCGCGTCGATTCCTGCCGAATTGGAGCCATGAAGGCCGTCCTACCCACCCAGGGCACGGTCGCTGCCTCGGACGCGTTCTTTCCCTTTCCCGACGGGGTAGAAGAAATTGCGAAAGCCGGCTCCACCGCCATCATCCAGCCAGGGGGTTCCCTACGTGATCCGGAGGTTATCGACGCGGCAGATCGCCTCGGCCTTGCCATGATATTCACGGGCGTTCGCCACTTCCGTCACTAGGATGGCCGCACCAAAATTCAAGAATCCGCGGTACTTGTCCCACGGATTGCCTAACCGTGCCCTTCCAGCCCCCTCTTTTTGCCCGTACCCTAAGTTGTCGGCGTAAAATAGGGCAGTCCGGGTTGACGGAATAGCATCTAAACCATCGTGATTCTGGGTTGTGATTCTGGGAAAATAGGTATCCTTCGAATGATTCGTTTTCAGCGCTTGGCGCTCCTCTTGGCCGTGACGGCCGTTCCTGCTCTCGGGCAAAAACAGCCCCCCGTGGCGCCGCAGCCCCAGGCTGACGCTCAACCCGCCGCCGCGGCCACCAGCACTCCGGCCAAGCAGCCCGACAAAGCCGCCGCTTACTACCACTACTCGATGGCGCACATCTACGAGGAAATGGTTACGGCTTACGGGCGCACGGAACTGGCCAACAAAGCCATCGACGAATACCGACTGGCCCTTGAAAATGATCCGGGCTCCGAGTATCTGAATACTGGTCTGGCCGAGCTCTACGCCCGCACAGGCCGCATCCGCGACGCCGTCCTCGAAGCCCAGGAGATGATCAAGCGCGATCCCAATAACCTCGAAGCCCGCAAGTTGCTGGGTCGCATTTACCTGCGTTCGCTTGGCGATTTGCAATCGGGTTCGGGATCCTCCGATGTTCTAAAAAGCGCTATCGCTCAGTACGAGCAGATCGTCCGGCTCGAGCCCAATAGCATCGACGACCATCTTCTCCTCGGCCGCCTGTATCGCCTCAACAACGACCTGCAAAAGGCTGAAAGCGAATTCCGCGCCTCGGTCAAGATCCAGCCCGATTCCGAAGAGGCTGCCACCATGCTCGCCTACCTCTACAACGAGGAGGGAGACAGCAAGCGGGCCGTGGAAACGCTGACCAACGTTCCTGATGCCTCGCGTTCGGCCAAGCTTTATTCCGCGCTCGCCTACACCTACGAGCAGCAGAAGCAATACAAAGAGGCCATCAACGCCTATCGCAAGGCCACCGAACTCGACCACGACAATCTCGATGCCATCCGCGGCTTGGCCCAGAACCTGCTCAATGACGGACAGCTGGACGCTTCGCTCGAGCAATACAAGATCATCGCCGACGCCAACGCCGAAGACCCGCAGTCGTATCTGCGCATGGCCGATATTTACCGCCGCACCGGCAAGTTCGAGCAGGCGCTGGATGCGCTGAAGAAGGCCGAAGCCCTCATTCCCGATTCCCTGGAGGTTCCTTACAGTGTGGCGACCGTCTACCAAGCCCAGGGCAAAGACGTCGAAGCCGTTCTAGAATTGCAAAAACTGTTGACGCGTACCGAGAAGGCGGACGGCAGCTATACCCCTGGCGAAAGCAACAACCGCGCGGTCTTTCTAGAACGACTGGGCACGATCCAGCGCGACCAGCGCAAGAGCGACGCCGCCATCGAGACTTTTCGCAAGATCCTGACTCTCGGCGACGAGAACGCCGTGCGCGGGTACCAGCAAATCATCGATACCTACCGCGAGGAAAAAGATTGGCCCAAAGCCACGGCGGCAGCCCGCGAAGCCGTCGACAAAATGCCCAAGGACCGCGGCCTGAAGATGGTTCTTGCCTCGCAGCTCGCGGACAATGGAGAGGCAGACAAGGCGGTTGCCGAAGTCAAGTCGCTGTTGAAGGGCGACGCCGAAGATCGCGATGTTTACATCGCCCTTGCGCAAATGTACAGCCGCTTGCGGCGTGGACCTGAAGCGGAGGAAGCAGCCGCCAAGGCCCTCACGCTCTCTCCCAAGCTGGAGGAGAAAATTTACGTTCACTTCGTGACCGGCTCGATCTTCGAACACGAAAAGAAATACGACGAAGCCGAAGAGGCGTTCAAGAAAATCCTCGTCGCCGAGCCCCAGAACAGCAATACGCTGAACTACCTGGGTTACATGCTGGCCGACCGCGGCGTGCGCCTCGACGAAGCTCTGGCCTACATCAAGAAAGCCGTCGAACTGGAACCGGCCAACGGCGCCTATCTCGACTCACTCGGCTGGGCATATTTCAAATTAGGAAAGTACGACGCGGCGGAACAGAATCTGATCCGCGCCTCGCAACGTCAGGAATCCGACCCGACCATCAACGAGCATCTCGCCGATCTCTACCAAAAAACCGGCCGCCTGAAGCTGGCCGCAACGCATTGGGAACGCGCGCTGGTGGAATGGGGCAAGACCGTCGAAGCCGAGGTGGACCCTTCGGACGTTGCCCGCATCCAGAAAAAACTCGACGCAGTCCGGGTAAGGCTGGCCAAAGAATCGCATTGAGTCATGGAGGCACGGGCGTTCGCGCCCGCGCACAACGAAAATGCTCTTCACCCGCCTTCGCATCCTAATCGTCGTCCTGGTACTGGCCCTGCTCGGCGCGGGCTTCCTCCTCTATAAAATGCGGCTGCCCAAGGCGCAGACCACGGCAGCGGCAGGACAATCAGCTCCTGACTTCACGCTCACGGATCAATCCGGCCAGCCGTTCCACTTGGCCGATCAGCGCGGCCACCGCGTTCTCCTCATTTTCTACCGCGGCTACTGGTGACCGTTTTGCATGATGCAACTGCGCGAGTTCGCGCGGCACCAGGGCGAGTTCCATGAGCTCGATACCCGCATCGTCGCCATCAGCGTGGATGATGTGGGGCACAATCGCAATGTATGGGAAAGAGTTGCTCAAAAGCAGTTCCCCGTCCTCAGCGACTCCGGTGCTGTAGTCATTCGTCAGTACGGCCTCCTCCATCCCGCCGGAAAGAGCGACACCGATATCGCGCTGCGCACCACCCTATTCATCGACGCCCAGGGCACCGAGCAGTGGCGCCGCATCAGCGAGACCGTGCCGGACATTCCGAAAGCGGACGAAATCCTGACCCGCATCCGCGCGAGCAGCTAGCGCTTCGTTACAATTTTTTTACTTTTATTTTCGCGCTAAGTGCCAGGGAACACTTGCGGAATTCCGGGATCAGCGCTACTGTTCCGCCGTATCGTCGGTTGCCTCGCCCCATTCCAAGACGCAACGCTCGCGGCGATTTCACCACCAAATTAAGAAAAATCTTAAAGAGGCAGAATGGTGTGCCATTGCCTCAGGGGGTCCATATATGCGCGATTTCCGTACACTTTCTCATGTAGCCACGTTGCTCGCGATGGCCTGTGTCTGTGCCCTGCCGGGCATGGCTCGAGCCCAGACTTGGAGTTCACCGCAGCTGGTTGCCAACGGCAACGGCCTAGCAATCTCGACCAATGGCAGCGGGACTTCCGCCGTCATTTTCACTCCGCTAGCCGGAGGCCTCCAGGCATCGGTCCAGTCCGGCGGCGTTTGGGGAAGCCCCACACCCTTGTCGTCAGCCACCGCCGCAGCGAACATCGCAGTCGCGCCCAACGGCGACGTTTTGGCCGTGTGGGTGTTTCGCTCCACCAACACCTACAACCCCAATACCGCCCAAGCCCGGTTTTACACGGGCGGACACTGGGGCAGCACCATCACCATTTCCACCAATGTCTATGGCAACGTCAGCAGCAGCGGTCTGCCGAGCATCGGCTTCGATAGCCACAGTCAGGCCACGTTGATTTGGGAAGAAATCACCAACCCCAATACCGTCACCTGTGGCCTCAGGGCTGAAACGGGCAATGCCGCTGCAGGGTTTGGCTCAGCCCAGACGATATCCAACGCCAACACCTGCTTTGGCTGGACTCGCCTCGCCGTCAACTCGGGCGGACAGGCGGTCGCGGTGGAAGGTGCCGCGGGGATCTTGTCCGCCGCTGTGGTAGCCGTAAGCAGAGATGCCGGCGGAACCTGGGGCACGCCCGTCACGGTTGGACCGGTCGGCGTTTACCGCCAGCGCCAGCCCAAGGTCGGGCTGGGCAATGAGGGTACCGCCGTTGTCGTGTACCTCATCAACGGCGGGGTGCGGTACTCCGTTCGATCGGGAGGCACCTGGAGCGCCGCCGCGGCCCTACCGGGGATTTCCGGAGGCGCCAGCGGCGCCGCCGCTGTCGCCGTAGACGGCAGCGGTAACGCTGTGGCCACTTTCGGTCAAACCACGATTAGCCCGGGAACCTATGCCACCTACAGGCCGGTAGGCGGAACCTTTCAGACCAAGGTCGCCATCACCAACTCCAGCACTCAGCTGGTTGCCACCCCAACCGGCACCTTCGTGGCAGGCGGAGCCACAGTATCGACGCGGCTGGCCGGAAGCTCCACCTGGAACCAGCACACGTTTGCGAATCCCGAGCTCGTGAATGCCGCGGCGGGTCTGGCAATTGCCGTCGGTGCTCCGCAGGTCAGTGTTTCAACAGCGGCGGTTCCGTAGTTTTTCCGTAGTTTGTAGTTTGAGGATCGACGACTGCTCCCCAAGGTGAGCGATAACATGCCAATGTTATCGCTCATTTTTTCAGGCATGGTAGGTTCGTTCCGCCGAGGGCATCTCGATTCGGGAGAAGAGCGAAGTGTACTTGCCGGCCGCAGCCATCGCCGTGAGAAGTGTTCCTGGTACCGCCTTCATGCTGTTTCCTATAGCCGGCTCGGCCCGGGACAACAGGACCTCTCCCCCGCGCCGATGGTTGCGATCGACAAGGACGGTCGAGCGCACGGCGACGTGACTCCTCCGATTGCCATCACGATCCGGATCCGGAGTATACGGAGAGTGCGCGGCCAGCCGGCATCCAGGGCGAAGTCTGGGTGGCGCTCACGGGTCGGAGCCGACGGCGTGCCTTACGACCTCAAGGTCGTTCGAGCCTGCGCAGAAGGCAACTGTCGCGGCGACCTTGTTGAGCCGCCACAGCGCAACCGCCCAGCTTACGTTGTGATTCGGAAAGAGTAGTTGCTGGGCGCCATCCACGATTCCCGCGAAGAGAAACCGGCCTCCTTCAGGGGCAAAAACTGCCCCTGCCTGCTAAACTCACTCGATGCAGGCTGGGATGATGCTGGCCGACTACGCGGTAAGCGTGGAAAACTCGCGGGGCAGGCGTTACCTCGAGCCGCCGCATCCCTACCGCAACGACTTCCAGCGCGACCGTGACCGCGTCATTCATGCCCGTGCCTTCCGCCGCCTCGAAGCCAAAACGCAGGTCTTCACCCGCCGCTATTCCGACCACTTTCGCAATCGCCTCACGCACACCATGGAAGTCGCGCAAATTGCCCGGACGATCGCACAACAACTCGGCCTGAATGTGGATTTGGTCGAAGCTTTAGCTCTCGTTCACGATGTGGGTCACCCGCCATTCGGCCACGCTGGAGAACGTGCCCTCGATGCCGCCATGCGCGAATACGGTTTCTTCTTCGACCACAACCTGCATGCACTGCGCATTGTCGAAGACTTTGAAATGCGCTATGCCGCGTTCCGTGGACTGAACCTAACTTTCGAAGTCCGTGAAGGCATCATCAAGCACTCCCACGACTACTCCGCCCAAGACCATCCCGAACTCGCCGAATATCTTCTCGACCAGCGCCCGCCGCTCGAAGCCCAACTGATCGACTTAGCCGACGAAATCGCGTACGACATGGCCGATCTCGACGACGGCTTCGAAGCCCACTTGCTCACCCTCAAGACCATCCGCACTGGACTGCCGGTGTTTGAAGCCTTCTTCCAGGAAGTCGAAGCCCGCTATCCCGCCGTGCCGGACAAGCTCAAATTCAACGAAACGCTGAAACGCCTGCTCAACCGTTTCGTAACGGGCCTCATCGAAGGCACCGGCGCCCGCGTAAGGGTCGCAGCCATTGCATCCGTGGACGATGTCCGCCGCCACCCGCACCGTCTCGTTGGTTTCAACGAAGGCAGCTTCAACGCCGGTTTGGAGCGCGACCGCGTAAGCTGCAAGGAATTTCTTTACCAGAATCTCTATCTCAGCAAAGCCCTGGAACCGGAAAAGGAGGAAGCCGAACGGGTTATTCGCAACCTCTTCTCCCACTGGATGCGCCGCCCCAGCGACCTCCCGCCGGCCTACCGCGAAAAATCACAACAAGAGCCCCTCCCCCGCATCATCTGTGACTACATCGCCGGCATGACCGACCCCTTCATTCTGGACCAGCACCAGAAATTCTGCGGCTGAGCTGTCGCGTCATCAGTTCCACTCCGGGATTCCACTCGAGGGTAATCCCGCCTGCTAAACATCTGCGCCCGAGAGACTTCGAAGGACGATCTCCAAATTAGACCTCGTGCATTGCCCGCGCCCACCGCAGATGCCAGAATCCCTGCCGAAGCGTCGACCGTTCGATGGGAGAGCTGTTCTTAGGGAGGGGCGGTTCTTAGGCAGGAGCGGTTCTAATGTTCAGCAAATCGCTGTCTGTGTGGTTAGCAGGCTGGATGATCGGGGCTTCAGGTGCGCCGTACGCCCAAGCGAAGGCCCAAGCGAAGAATGACCCGCGGGGCGCCCATACCTCCAGGGGCAAGGCAGCCATTGAGCACCTCGGCACGGGCGAGTCCGCCCGCCTGAAGGTCGAACTGTATGACGACACCAAGCTCGCCGGATCCATTGTCGAAATTGGCGACGATCAATTCGTCCTGCATGAGGCAAAGACTGGCAAGAACACAGAAATTGCCGATTCTGCCGTGAAGCGGCTCAAGGGAAATGCGCCAGGCATGGCGCGGACCATCGCGCTCGGTGCGGGCGCCTTGCCGTCAAAAACAGCTCTCATTGTGCTCGCCGCTCTGGCTGTTGCGGTGATTGCTCTGGTCGCCTCCGACAAGTCGTTAGTGGGGTTACTTTCGCCGAAACCTGCCCCTCAAGCGAACCGTAGTTTTTATATTCGCCGTTCGGCAAAATTACCGTGCGCAAACCCTTTCGCTGGGAAATCGAGGGCCGCTGCGCAAGAATTCCCTTGTAAACCAAGCACTTACGGGTGGAACAACCCTAGGTGAGTTTGGCAGTTCACCTGTTATTCATATCAGGTAAGGACGGATGCCAAAAATTCCGTCCAGACTTCGGACCTGTCGTAATAAAATCATAGCCTTAGCAGGCTTTTTGGAGGGGTTCTCCAGACTTCCCCCTCCTTGGAGGAAACACATGAAGAACCGCATCGTAGCTGTCCTGTTCGCCGCGCTGTTTGCGCTGCCGGCGCTCGCCCAGACCACCACCGCGCCCGCCGCAGCACCGGCCGCCACTGCCTCGAACAACGCCACCGGCAAGGCGCCGCTGGCCATTGAGACCAAGGAGGGCTTCTGGGGCCGCGTCAACCCCTTTGCCCGTAAAAAGTATGTGCAGCGTCAGTTGCACCCCGTGGCTGACCGCCTCAACGAACTCGATGAGCTGACGGCTGGCAACACGCGCTCCATCAAAGACACGGACTCCCGCGCCCAGGCTGGCATCAAGCTGGCCGCTGACAAAGCCACGGAAGCCGACCAGCACGCGATCGATGCGGGCAACCGCGCCAACGCCGCCCAGACCACCGCTCAGACCGCCAACACGCGTCTCACGGGCGTCGAGACGGCCGTGGGCAACATTGATCAGTACCACCCCATTAACCAGGCTGAGATCCGCTTCCGCCCGGGACAGAACGTTCTGAGCAAGGCTGCCAAGGAAGCGCTCGACGGCATGGCGACCACGCTAAAAGATCAGCGCGGCTATGTGGTTGAGGTCCAGGGCTTCTCCTCCGGTCACGGACAGACCGCCATCAGCAACTCGCAGAAGATGGCCGATGCCGTTGTCCGCTACCTCGTTCTGAACCATGAGATTCCGGTCTACCGGATCTTCGTGGTCGGCATGGGCAATGCGCCCAAGACCGACGCCGACGGCAAGACCATCCGCATCAGCGGTGGCCGCGTCGAAGTCAGCCTGTTGAAGAACAATCTGGATCAGCTCGCGTCCGGCGCCGCACCGGCCGCACCAGCAGACCAGCCGCCAACCAACAAGTAGTCGCTGGCGAAGATGCCGTTCACGCGGCCCATCTTCCCCCGCTCATCATCGCCCAACGAAAGAGCCTCTCGCGAGAGAGGCTCTTTTGTTTTGTCTGAGTTTGTGTGAGATGGATCCGCTATCCGTCGGCTGAACAGGGCCGACTTGCTCTATTTCTTCAGCCCAAAACTACGGATCCCCTTTCCGCAAGGCCCTTGCCGCACGGCGCGAGCGGGGACTCACAACCCATCACACTCGAAGGGCCTCCTGGCTTGCACGGGGTTTGCTGCTGCCTGACGGTTGTGCGAAGCCCTGTTGATAGCCAGCCGCAAACGACGCCCGGTCTTGGTCGGATCTCCAGCGACCCGTTGCGATGTGGGCGCCACTGCCCCGCTGCAGAGCAAGTTTCGCTTGATAGAGTCCGTCCCGAAATGCGGCATTACTGGCGCCATCGGTTGTGGCCCTCGTGGTAATGCCAGGGGCGTCAACCCTCCCATGAGGCCCGTGCCCGAGGGCGACATCCGCGCCCGTTCCAAGAGCCAGCACAATTACGAACATGGAAATTGTCTTCAT
>Ga0137419_10000398_pt1 | contig 15294 bp, 12 predicted proteins | sample CZODoug3_1_2_16f_FD_108279 | JGI IMG/M metagenome (GOLD analysis project Ga0137419, IMG submission 108279) | Vadose zone soil fungal communities from Angelo Coast Range Reserve, California, USA - CZODoug3_1_2_16fungal (Illumina Assembly) | ecosystem: Environmental > Terrestrial > Soil > Vadose... | reverse complement strand
TCCCGTTTCCCGCCACAACCTCTTCTTGCACAGCAGGCCTTCGTTGAGCGCCACCGCTTGCAGCTGGTTCATGATCCGCGTGCGCCCCTGCACCATCCGGTGCCGGTGCCACAGCAGTTGCCGCAGATCCCGATTCTCCCCGCTCGGCATCCAGATCTGCGGAAAATCATCTTTCAGCATTAATTTCAGAATCAGCTCCGCAGCCCGTCCCACGACCAGTGTGGGATGTTGAGCCCGCTTGGCACATCATCGGCCGACTGGTGGTAGGGAGACATCGTTGTCGTGGTCGCCCAAGCGAAGTAATCGTGCAGTACTTGTCGCAGCGCGCCGTCGTCGGCTAATCCGACATCGGCAAGAGCCTGGTCAAAGCAAGCAATCGCACGGCGATCCATTTCGTCATGCTCCCCGTTGCCGCTGTGCATCTTGACGACGGAGGTCTCGTCACCATAGGAGTCGGAATACGTACTGGGGCCACCGAGTGCCTCGGCCCAGTAAGCGGTGAGTCGCTCGACATGCTGGGGGTGAAAGCCGTGGCTGAACGCATGGCCGACCACGTCGTCGGCCATCACCCGACGATGCCAGGCGCCGGCAAGACGCCGCAGGCCGTCGTTGCCACCCGCAGCCTCGAAGACAGTTTGCATGCCTCCATAATGACAATCGTCCCGAGTCTTTGCAAGACGATGGCCGCGGCGAGTTCAGCCGGGGGTAAACGCAATCCGTGTCATCCGACGGGAGCGCGGCTAAGTATGGCTCCCGGGGATGGACGAAGGCATTTCTGGTCACGTATGGTTGGGCTAAATGGCTGATAAGGCTGACAAGGTGGTGTCGGGACTGGAACTTTTGCGTCAACCAGCGACGCTCGCCCTCGCACGATATCTGAACGACCTTCGTTCCGTACTTGGATTTGAGGCGTACTTGTGGCGCACGATCGTGAAGGCCGATTACAACCACGGCGACCCCACGAAGTTTCCGAAACCGGGTGATCCGCCTCCGACGGAAAGCGCCGTCGCCCAGATGGACGTTCACTCGGCGGTTCTCGGAGAGATGCTCTTCTGCCGGGGCGTCAACAGCTTCCTGACATACCTTGCGGACTTGATGACTCTGATCTACGAGAAATATCCGAAGAAGCTCCCCTCAAACAAACAGACGACGTACCGGTTCTGCATCGAGCACCATATCGCGGGCGATCTGATATCCGCTCTTGCGGAGGAGACTGTGATCGAGCTGACGCATCAGAGCCTCGACGCTTTGGCGAAGTATTTCAAGAAAAACTTGGACCTTGTGCTGTTCACGAAAGGTGCGCATTTGTCGAACGCCGGGCTCTGTGTGGACATTCGAAATGTCATTACACACAATCGCGGGATCGTAAATCGGTTCTTCATTCAACGCAACCCACGGTTCGCGGACGATCTCGGCAAGCGCGTGGTGCTCAGCGAACAGGAGAGACGGGAAATGCTCAGTACGCTGGGGTACTGCGCCCGGCAGCTCGATGTTCGAGCCATCAAGAAGTTTGGGCTGGAGACCAGCGAGCCCGAGTTCAAGGAATCGGCAGACCTACCGTCACCGGACGGCGCTGCTTAGTCTTGGACACGACACGGGATACATCTGCATCGCTGGAGTGTTTAAAGGGCGCGTGACAGCAACCCCAAGAAACGCGGCAGTCACTCCCGGCACCCAAACATATGTTCGCCGTTACTGACTGAATGACCGACAACTCTTCCACAATCTTGTAAGGGTAGGGTTGCCGACCATCCGTTCAGAATCGGGGATTCGTTGCGGGCAATTTCCCAGAACCCCGTTTCTGGATAACTTCCGAGTTGCCGACCATCCTTCAAGTGGACAGGCGCTGCTATTCCCTACGTAGCGCAATCATCGGATCGATTTTGGAGGCGCGACGCGCCGGTATTGCGCAGGCCAACCCAGACACGAAGCCGAGAAGAATGGTTCCAGCAAGGAGAATGCCAGGGTCGCGCGGGTTCGCTTGTGCCCATTTCGCAATGATTTGGTTTAGGGCTAACGAAAGAGCTATACCTGCCAAGATTCCGGCGCCCAAGCTTACCGATGCCGCCCTGAAGACCATTCGCAGCAGGTCCGCACGCTGCGCGCCCAGCGCCATACGAATCCCGAATTCGTTGGTCCGTTGTGCCACTGTGTAGGACACGACGCTATGTAGCCCTACGGCAGCGAGAGCCAGTGCGAGCCAGGCAAAAATGCCAAAAATCCAGGCCGCGACATGCTCCTGCTGCCACTCGGGTTCATAAGTGAGGCGAGTTTCGAGATCATAAGCGCCACTGATCTGATCCGGGTTAATGGCCCTCAACTGCTCGCGCACGGCATGTTGCAGCGTGAGGGGCGGAACCTCAGAGCGAACCAGAATCTCCGTGCCCTCTCCCATGCTGAATGTATAGGGCACGTAGACCGATGGTCTAGGGGCACTTCGGAGTCCATCATTGCGGGCGTCCCCGACGATGCCCACAATCTGGAACCAGGTAGCTCCGATATTTGGCGGTGACAGCACTGTGGCGGGATTGCCTTCGAGACCTCCCGATCTCAGCGAGTGCCCAATGGCATCGCCATTCGGAAAGTAGCGCTGCGCCAGCGTACGGTTGATCACGGCTACATGTGCGCCTTTGTTATTCTCGGCGTCGCTCCAAATCCGTCCTTGCAGCACGGGAATGCGCAAAGCCGCGAAGTACTCTGGGCTAATCAGGTTAACCGATCCGATCTCAGACCCACTCGAATCAAAAAGCGCCCCTGCACCAGGGGCCATGGGTTTGCCCAAAACTTCAAATCCCATAATCCATCCATTCCTCGGCGGCGTCGCATCGGTGGAAATCGCCGCTGTGATCACGCCCGGTGTCTCCGCGACTTTCTCTCGCAGTTGCTCAAAATAGGCTGCACGCGCCGGCCAAGTGCCGTAGGAGCTTGCGCGTAAAGGAATTCCTATCGCCATCACGTTGTGCGGGTCATAACCGAGGGGCTGGTGGATCAGCTGGGCGAACCCCTTCATTGCGGAGCCCGCAGCTGCGAGCAACAATAATGTCAGCGCTACCTGCGCGGAGATCAGCATGCTATGGGCCTTGCGTCCGCGGACACTGCCGGCTAACCGGCGCGCGCCAGACTGCATGATCTCCCCGATGTGCGTACGCGAAAGTTGCAGCGCTGGCCAAAGCCCGAACAGCACACCCGTTCCGAGCGCGACCGTGACGCTGAAAAACAGAACCGGGAGGTTGATACGAATCACGGCCTCAGAGGCGAACGTAGTTTGTGGCACCAGACGCAGCGTCAGTACCAGAGCGCCGTAAGAAGCTAGAACACCGAGCAACGCGCCAATCACCGCGAGAAGGAGCGACTCCGTGAGCAATTGGCGAATGATTCGGAAGCGGCCCGCGCCGACTGCGGTTCTCACAGCCAATTCATGTTGCCGCGCCGTACCCCGTGCCAGCAGCAGAATCGAGACATTTCCACATCCAATCACCAGCAGCAACATCACCGCGCCAAAAAGCAAGTACAGTGTCCCTCCCAAGGAGCTAACTACCCAGTCGTTCAGCTCATGCACATGGACCCTGAAGACATCCGGTAAATCGGTATGCCTCGAACTGGCGAACTGTTCCACAAGGGGCTGCAGTGCGGCTTCGGCTGTGGCGCGACTGACGCCGGGCCGCAGAAGCAGATCGACGATCGATGTGCGCCCCGGATCTCGCAACAGCTTCAGCGGGAGATAGACTTCGCCGTCATACCAAGTGAATCGCGGCGCCGCGACGCCTACAATCTCGAAGTTCCTGTGATCAAGTTGCAGAGTGCGGCCCACGACATCCGGATTCGACAAGTAGTGTCTCCGCCAAAACCTGTAGGAAAGAAGTACAACAGGTCGTGGCTCCTGGCCGTCCACTGCGTCGGATGGCCAAAGTCCGCGACCCAGCAAAGCGGGCACGCCGAGATCCTGGAAATTATTCGAGATGAGGCTCACGGCGTGCACCGTCTCCGGAAGATCTTGCCCGGTCAGCATCAAAGCGCTGTTGTCCGAAGCCAGAACGCTTTCGACCACTGGTGATTGCCGCAAGGTCTGAATTTCGGCGCCATTTAGATAGACGGGGTCCCCGGAACCCGCTACGCTGTCGACCGTGAGTCGTACTATTCGATCCGCGGCAGGGTAGGGATAGGGATGCATCAAGACTGCATAAATCACGCTAAACACAGCGGTGGCCGCTCCAATGCCGAGCGCCAACGAGATCACTGCTGTCAGTGTGAATCCTGGATTTTTGATGAGCTGCCGTGCGGAATAACGGAGGTCCTGAAGCAAAGTGTGCATGACTCACTCCGAGTGGTGCACGAGATTCGCTAATAGTCTCATGGCTAACTGGATGTGTCACGAGCTAGCCGGAAGTTACCTTTTCACGTTTTCAGGCGGACTCCGACGATGTTGTCCCGAAGTCGGCTTCGCGGAGATCTGCTCCGACGGCCCGCACTCCGCCAACATCCAGCTACGACACCCCCTGAAGCCCGTTTCGAGCTCTACTGTTAGGCGACCTGAAAGCGAACACCGCTCAGAAACGGCAGGCGAGATTGGCGAACGACCACATCGTTGAAGTGGATTCTCGCGTTGACAGGTCGATTGGGGTGGGTCTCCGGCGGGACCCGCGCGCAGCTGCAAATAATCGTTCCTGCTTTGAACCGCAAACTGCTAAACTTAGTCCCCGCTGGTCCTGGAAAGGAAGGTGCAATATCAACGAACTCCTTCCCGTGGCGAGCGGCATCGTGTTGGGGGCCATCTTGGCCTATCTTGGTCCGAGACTGCGGCTGCGCATCGTAGCCGTACTGGCGATTTGCTGGGAACCATCGCGACCGTTGCGAGCGTTGAGTTCAGCGTGATCAGGGGGCTACCTTGTGGTTGACGTAGCGCTGGTGGCCGGAAGCTCGCTGGTGTCAATGATGCTAGCCCACAAACCCGGGCTGCACGCCTTCACAGTCCTACGCATTCCTTGGTGCACAGATGGCAACGAAAAGCAAAAAACCCACAAATGAATTGAATCTTGCTTCCGGACCTCGGAAGAAGCGACAGAAGGGCCCGCCGGAGCCACGAAAGAGCACCCACAAACCGCGTGCTCAGTGGTTTCGTGCGCGCGCGGCATGGCCGTACCGCGACGCCAGTGGTGAACACCTCGCTACCCAACGGAGAAAAATCAAGGTCCAGCCTGCGTGGCCGGCCGATCGCCAATGGGAGCCCATGGGTCCCACCAACATCGGCGGGCGGCTTACCAGTTTGGCGGTTCATCCGGGTCAACCAGATGTTTTCTGGGTAGGCGCAGCCGGAGGCGGCGTGTGGAAAACCGAGGACGGCGGCTCCACGTGGAAGAGCCTGTGGCATGAGCAGGAGAGCTTGAATATCGGCGCGCTCGCAGTGGACCCCAACGCGCCAGACACGGTCTATGCTGCAACCGGCGAAGCGGACCTTTCCGCGGATTCGTATCCGGGGGTGGGCGTGTTTCGCTCCACCGACGGCGGGGCCACGTGGACTTTGTGGGCTAGCGCCAAACAGTTCAATCTGCCGCGGCGCATCGGAGTGATCGCGATCGATCCGTTCAACTCCTCGCACATCCGCATCGGTGGCGTAACCCACACCGATACCGATCCCTCCGGTATGTTCACCACTACCGACGGCGGTGTTACCTGGCAGCGCGAGAACTTCGTTTCACCGCAGGGCTATTTCTGCCATGCGATCGTTTTTCATCCGCAAAAACAGGGTGTGATCTTCGCCGGAATCTTCGAACGTGGCATGCAGAGCGGGATCTGGCGCACCCTGGACGGCGGCGCGAACTGGACCCACCTGAACACCGGACTCCCCAGCCCGGACCTGTTCCGCCGGGCCAGTCTCGCCGTCGCGCCTTCGAAACCGGACACCATCTACGCACTAGCGTCCAATGCGAATGAAGGCGTGTTGGGCGTGTTCGTAAGCAAGAACATGGGCAACGCGTGGACCAGTATTGGTGGAGCGTACTTCGGCGAGGAAGGACAGATGTCCTATGGCAACACGATCGTCGTGCATCCCACCAATCCCGATCATGTGCTGTGTGGAGGCGTGGATCTACACCGGTCCACGAACGGTGGATCGACCTGGCAGCAGATTACGCGTTGGGATCTTGAGCGCGGGAATGCCCAATACGCGCATGCTGACCATCATTGTGTGGTCATGCCGGCTGAGGCTCCGGGGCGCGTCTACGACTGCAACGACGGCGGGCTGGATCGTTCCGACGACGGCGGCAGCAATTGGCACAATTGTAGTAGTGGCTTGGCCGTGACCGAGTTCTACGACCTGGATGTCGCGCCCAGCGACGCCCGGAACTTCGGCGGCGGCGCGCAGGATAACGGTACGAACGTCACCACTGATGGCAAGCCGGACACGCATTTCGAGATCCTAGGCGGCGACGGGGGATGGATGGTCTACAATCCGCAGAACGCGGGGAAACTGTTCGCCTCCTATTACAACTTTCACATCTATCGGTTTCGCGGATCAACCCCGCCGAAGAATGTCTCGCCTCCCGCATCCAAGAGCGAGCAGAACAGCGTTTGGATGTGTTACATCACCTACGATCCTAACCAGCCCAAGACGATTTTTACGGGGTCGTCCCGGGTCTGGAAGAGCTCCAACGAAGGAGATCGGTGGAAGCCGGTTTCGGGCGACCTCGACGGCAGTCCTATCAGCGCGATCGAAGTAGCCCCGGCGAATTCGAAATTCGTTTACGTGGGGACGGAAAACGGCGGCCTGTTCTGCAGCGTGGACGGCGGCAAGACCTGGTCCGGTAACGTCGCGGGCGCCACCCTGCCAGGGCGCCAGATCACGCGCATCGAAACGCATCCCACGAAGGCGCGGACGGTATTCGTCACAGTTGCGGGAACGGGCTCTTCGCACGTATTCTGCTCCGTCAACGGGGGTTCCACCTGGACCGACCTCGATCAGGGAAAACTCCCCGCCGTTCCACACAGCGCTGCGGTGGTGCCGCCCGACGACCCGAATGCGCTCTATGTCGCGAATGATGCAGGAGTTTACCTGACCAACGACGGCGGGAACTCTTGGACCAATGTCACTCGGAACTTGCCGAGTGTAATGGTGGTGGATCTGGTGTACCACGGCGGTGAAGGCACCTTGTGGGCCGCCACCTATGGGCGCAGCATATGGCGCATCAAAGTGAAGTGACGCGTGATTGACACCACGGCTGCTCGGCGGAAGAGGATTAGCCCGGCAGTTGTGACAGCTTTAATAGCCTTATCACGCTCAAACCAGAAGACATGATTTGTGTGCCTGTCGATAGCGTTCCGCAAGCCGGCCTCTCCGGCACCACAAGGAGGTTCAAGACGTGGAGATCTTTGTCGATTTCGGCTTGTTCGAATTGTTGGCCGCCGCAGGTCTGGCGGCACTGTCCAAGGTGATCTATTCGAAAAAGTTATTCGGACTAGCTATTCTGATTGCCAGTGTAGTTGCTCCAGCAGCATTGGTCATCCTCTGCAAAGAGGGGTTGACCCGATGGATAGCCCTTGGAGCGTTGGCGACAGCATTAGTGAATGCGGCAATCGTGGGTGCGGTGCTGCAATCGGGAGAGATTCCTCAGTTGCGTCTTGCAAGTCGAATAAATCGTGGCAAGAAGTTCTTTGCACCACTCCGTAAACCAAACTAAAAAGATGCCTGAACGCAGGGGGCGTCTCAGTACTCCGACAAGCGGGCCGCGCAAAGCAAAGTTGTAGGGATGATCCGGCCGAAAGAGCGTGTATTTTTTGTGTATCGCGATGGAGACGGGGTTTCCGTCTAAAGCATTGATTTGATTTGGCGTCCCCGACGGGATTCGAACCCGTGTTAATCGCCGTGAAAGGGCGCTGTCAGGCTGGATCAGGTTGTAATTACAAGGCAGCGGTCGCTCTGCAATGCCCTGTAAGGAACCGTTCAGAACGCTCGAGAGAACACGACCATGTTGTACCGTGCTTGTACCGCGAGTTGTTGGCGCGGGAACCGGCCGGTGGACGACTGTGGCAAACTCCTCGGCGACAGCGACGCCGTTACCGCCATGCTCGATCGCCTCCTCCATCACGGCCCACGAAGAGACGACCGCGTCTGGCAAGTCATGCGCTCACGTTCTTCAAGATTCTTGATTTTGCTTCTGATGTTAGATTTTGGCAGCTTTAGGTCTTTTCCTGCTGCCGTAAGGCTTTTCAACTCAACTGCCTTAACAAAGCATTCGATCTCATTGAGGTTGCGCATTTTTGCTTTAAGGAAGATTGTCGAAAAACAGATAGAGCGAAGCAATGCGACCGTTCCGGGCGACGATAAAATCGGTTCCCGCGTAGGCTGGTGGTTTGCCGGGAATGCCAGATACCCATCGAACCCGTCCGGCATCAACGAATTCCTCGGGAGGGAAGAGGGGCTGATATGCGAAATCTGGGTGTGTTGCTTTTATCACACCAGCAATACGATCAATCTCGTCTCGGCCACGAAATATACCGCCTTTGGGGTCATAGAATGCTGCATCTTCATGAAAGATCTCGTCGATTGCAGCGCGACGACGCACGGGGTCGTTTTCGCCAAATACGTCGCTCAGATTGCGAAGCAGCAAGGTCGATATGCTGTTGGACATCGTGTTCTCCGTTTCAGATTGTAGGCTGCAAGCCATCCGGGTCCAGCAGGGATCGACGGACAATCCCAGGCCGCACTAGGGGTTTTCAACTACCTCCATGACCTTCCCACTGCTCGAATGGAACGTCGCATCTCCGGCATAAGTTGCTTTGATAGCGTGTGTACCCGCGGCCAGCGCTAGCCACGACCACGTCGGCGCTGCCATCACGATTCACGTCCCCGATAACCACCGAATTTTGGCGCGTACCCACCCCAGGGATAGCTGAACAGCGGCTGGAACCTCCCCTCACCATTCCCCATCAGCTCGCTAACTACGCCTGTGCCCTGGCCGCCCACGAGCACCACATCCACGCGACCGTCGCCGTTCAGGTCACCAACTGCCAGCGAAGTAATGTCGGACTGATCACCACCCGCGTAAGTGACGGCCGGCTGTAGGGAACCGTCGCCGCTCCCCAACAGCACACCGACATTCCCATTGTTGCAGTCCTGTGCGCAAGAGTTTCCCACGATCACGTCCGAGTGACCATCGCCGTTCACGTCTGCCATCACGGTCGCATGCGCCAGCACCCCGCCCGAGGAGCAGCTGACGGCTGTTTCGAAAGAGCCATCGCCATTGCCAAGCAGCACGCCGATCTGACCTGTGCCGCCATTGGCGCAGTTGCCACTGGGGTCGCCGGCGCAGGAGTTCGCCACGACCAGGTCTAGCTTGCCATCACCGTTAAGGTCCGCTATTTCGACCGCGAGGGCCTGAAAGCCGCCCGAGCTGTACGCGACCGGTTCCTGGAACGTACCGCCGCCGTTGCCGAGCAGCACGCTCACTTTGCCAGTGCCAAATACACCGGAGCAGGTCAAGTACCAGTCTGCCACCACCAAGTCGGGGCGACCGTCGTCATTCAGGTCACCGACCGCAATGGTCTCAGGGGCACAGCCGGCGCTGTAAGTCCCCGATAGCACTAGACCCGTACTCTGCAAGCCTAGTGCGGCGTTGGCAGATCTCCTTTCCCGCGATCCGCTAGCAAGACTAGCGTGCATCCCTAGCGACGGGTGATGCCGTGGTTGCAACGACGACCCTGAGCCCTGTGCCCCGAACGCCGATGGGGCCTCGGCCCATGCCTTGCCGATGTCCGTTTGCCGAGCCCAGGCTGCGGAGATGGCCAGTAGCGACAAGATTGGGACGAAGATCTCGATACCACTGAGATTATGAATATCGCAGCCAAAACGGGCGGCCATGAAGCCTCCTGAGTGCAGTAAAAAGACAGACAAGATCCTGGCACGTGTTGGCGTCAAAATTGTATTCCCAGAACACCGATTCCGCCAGTGATGGACTGTGGTGAGGCAATCTGCATCCAAGCGAGCGCAACCAAGGTTTACGAGTATTCCTAGGATGGGGAGGTGGAGGCGGGGGCGTCGGATTGGGATTCTCGGCTTGTGCCGTTTTTTGTGCCGTGACTTGTATCACAAACTTCCCATCCCTGACTAAGTCGGGCCCTGTCGGAGAATCACCCCGGAATAGGTGAGCGGCAGTGTGCCTCTAGGCGGGCATGCGTTTGGGCGGCGGCGCACGAAGCTTCCGATTACGGGATGGCCTCAGTTGGTGGAGACGTGGCTCGGGTCGATCGGGATGATTTCGAGGTAGCTGCTCTGGGATTGCATTCGACCCCAAGTCGTAGAATGATGCTGGTTAGGAGCGGCACCATGAAATATCGAATTGCTCTGTGGGCGGGTGCAGGCTTTCTCGTTGCAGGCTTCTGGGCACTTTTTGCCATCGCAAGTTTGCCATCTGCAAACCAACGAATGCGGGATGTCTGGACTCTCATCAGCTTAACGTGCCCCGTTGCGATGGCTGGCATACATTACCCTATTAGCCTCTATGGGGCTCTAGCAGCGAATACCGTGACTTATGCGCTGGTCGGTCTGATCGTGGAAACCCTGCGGCACCGACTGCATCACGCGAAGTAATTCAAAGCAGGCCCACACCGGTGACATCCTGGCTGAACGAATGTGAACCCTCGCGTCTGGTAGTCCATAGGAATTCTGAAGAATTCATGGGCGCTCCAAAAGACATCCTCCGAGTGATCGTTCGGTAGAACCGCGTCCAGGGAAATTCATCGAAGTGAGGCTCCCGGGGAACATTGTTCGGCGGCCGGCTTGACCTGAAGGTTAGGCAGCATCAGCCACATTGAGCTCTATCACTCGCGCCTCCACCGTATTGCCGACGACAGTGAGCTCGGCGACCGAAACTGGAAGCTTGAATCGGCGCGGGCCAGCACTGCCCGGATTGACGTAAAGTACGCCGTCGCGCTCCTCCACTGACGGCTTGTGCGAGTGCCCCGACACGACCACCCGAAACCCGGCTGCCACTGGGTCCAGGTCCAGATCGGCAATATTGTGCAGGACATAGATGAATACCTCGCCCACTTGGAGCACCTCGGTTTCTTGCACCTTCTCGACCCAAGGTCCTTTGTCGATGTTGCCACGGACAGCGGTAACGGGGGCGAGAGACGCAAGCTCTTCGAGAACGCCAAAGCGCCCGATGTCCCCTCCGTGAACAATGAAGTCGCCGCCGCGCAGGAATGCAAGCACCTCTGGCCGCAGTAGGCCATGCGTGTCTGAAATAACGCCTATGCGCGGCATGGTGAAGGCTGCATTGACTGCTGCTTAAACGGCAGGAACAATTCCATTGTTTTCGAGCATCCTCCGCTGCGAAGTCGGGTAGCCGGCAAGCGACAGCCAAAGGATGTAGTGATGCCCAACCTTGAAGGCGCTACCGCTCAACAACCGACTGGGCCGTTGTGTTCCCGACTACTCGCAAATGTGCCGTCGACGTTCTCAAAGGGTAATATCTCGGCAACAGCGGCCCGTAGCCTTAACTGAATGGTAACCGGCGCTCTCAAGAATCAACGCGTTGCGAGCGTTCATAGCCCCCTCAAAACAGCACCTTGTAGGCCAGCCGTGGATTTTCTCGGGGTGAAGGCGCAATCGGCCGATTCCGCACAGAAAACCCGATCGGTGACACTCATGGGACCGCCAGGGCTCATAGTTAGAAATCGACGTTCACAGTTATTTGGCTATCGATGACCCCACAGCCCGGCGGCGGCTCGCTATACCTCATCGCCTTGATACTCGCCAGTGCATAGTCGTCGCTGTCTGCGATTCCTGAGCTGCGGTAAACGACCGCTTCTGCTACTTCACCCGATTCCAGAACTTCAAAGGCGATAACAGGACTCTGCTTCGTGGCTTTCTCCCCCGGTCGCACGCGGACTTGTCCTGTTGGTAGGCGATCCATGCCTCGAGAGTCTCAGAGCGCACCGATTGAAATCATAGGTCGCCTCGGAATTCGCAACCTGTTTGACAATCAGCGGCGATTCCTTAGCCCGCTTCCCATCTTCCGATGACACCGAACCTTGGCTGATCATTTGGCCGATAACCCAATTGCGCCTCTGCACAGCTCTGTCTGGATGCTCGACTGGGGAATTTCGACCGGGGGAGCGAATCAGACCGACGACGAGCGCTGCCTCGTCCAGCGACAAGTCAGCGGCATTCTTGCCGAACTACCGCATCGACGCATCTTCCACGCCGTAAGCGCCCTCGCCGAAATAGACTCGGTTCAAGTAGATCGTCAGAACTTGCCGTTGTTCAAAGTGTCGCTGAATCTGCTCGGCAAGGCGGAGTTCAATAGTCTGCCGACGAACTCCGTGGCCATTGGGAATCTGCCCACGCGCAATCTGCCACGAATTCATGCGAGCCGGCTGGACGCCCGAAAGCAAGTTGGCAATCGTGGCGCGAATCGGCCCACGTGCCTCGGCCTGCCCCTCTGCGGCGAGGAGAGCGTTGACGACGTACTTCCCAAGCAGGTCGCTTGGGACCACATGCGCCAGAGAGCCTGCTCCAATTTGAATCTCAGAGGCTGCGATGGGATTGCACCGGTCAAGCTCAGCTATCGACGGCAAGTCGGCGGTGTAAAAGTACAACCAGCCGCACACTGCGCCAAAGGCCACAATAATCGCCACACCAGCGGTCGCCACGATTCTGCCGAGCGGCTTCACGGGATGAGTTGAAACCCGATATTCCCGATCATGATGGATAACTCTTGTGAACTACTTTCGCTTTCGCGGCCTCCAATGATGGCCATCAACAATCAGCGGCGCGACGAGTCCGGCAAGGCAGGCAAGTATCAGAAACGCGAAAGCTAAGGAACGGCCCCACATTTTCCACCAACCCCAATGTCCAAATATAGCGCAGAAACCAAAGTATTCCTGGAACTGTCGCGGTCAGCCATTCCGCCCAGAACCCGGATCGTGAGCGGGATGTCGCAACCATCAATCTCGGCAGGCCGAGTTCTTCGTGGTTGGTCGCAGGAGAAACAATACAAAAGTCACGGGCAAGGGTTTGGAAGTGGTTAGATCGCGAATGTTCCGCCGCAATTATCCGTTCCGGCCCAACTCTTCTCGATAGAAGGCCCTCTCGCTCCCGGAGCGAATTAGGAGCCGCTGCTCTTGGGAGAATTGCGAGTCGACGCGCCTGGCGATTGAACCACCGGTCCAAGATAGCGGTCGAGCCAGTGTAGAATCTCGGGCGCCACGTCTTCCACCGCGAGGGCGTGACCTCTCTCGATTACAGCATGACGCTTGTTCTCAGCGGAAGTCCCGAGGAGACGGAACAACGGACGCTGCCTCGTCTCGAATGGCAAGTCGAAATCGTAGCAGCCATTCAACATCAATGTCGGGATGCGCACGCGCGGAGCATAGTTGAGAGAGTCGATTTCTGGCGGCACATCATCAATGCCGGCTCCCTGAAGCACACCGGCCTTCAGGCGTGGCTCGAGAGCGGTCAGCATCACACCGGCGTCCGCACCTGCGCTGATGCCATAAAACGCAAGACGAGCCCGATCGATATCCGGCCTTGTTTCGAGATAGTCGATAGCTCGCCCGAGATCTCTTGACCACGCAATTCGGAGGTCGCGTTCTTCCTTCGGCCCCGTCTCCTGAGAGGATCCCCGCTCATACGTTCCTTTGTATACAGGGTAGAGAAGCGCCCGGCCGCTCTGAATGATAAATTCGCTCCGGGCAACCGAGAGATCACGGCTCGAGCGCAATTGAAACGCGTCGGCTGCGGGGAAAAAGACGACTGTCTGATACGGCGGCGATGCGTTCTTCGGGAGGAACAGATACGCGCGCATGCGTTCGCCGCCATACGCGGCGTCGAACGCGACAGTGTGCCGGACCCATGTCTCTGTTTCTTGGGTGGCCTCGACCACGGCATTCATCGGCCCGTGATCGTAGGCGTGCTGCCTCCGGTACACGGCGAAGATGCCATCGGAGACTGGTTTTCGCATACTGGCGCGCCAACCGGCCGCCTCAAACTGCACCGGCGCAGCCAAGTCTGCAGAGAGTGGATGGAGATACTTCGCAAGACGGAAACCGTAACCTGGTGCCCGCTCGAACGGCCGTCTGGCATCGTAGTCGGCAAACATGTAACGCTCGTCGTTCCAGGCGCCTCCAAGAATAAACCTTCGACCGGCCGATTTGCGGGCATGGAACGTGGCCGCCTCGTCCAGGGCCTGGCTCGAGCACCACTCCTTCACGTTGCCGGCCATGTCGTAGGTACCAAACGGTCCCAGGCCCTCATAGCTGCCGACCGCGGCGGGCCCTTTTCCGCCGAAGTTGCTGACTGTCAAGATATCCGCGAAGCGTCCCAGATTGGCTGCACCGTACCAGTGATAGACCGTGGGCAGGTCCTTGCCGGCAAATACGGCATACGCCGCCGCCTCATACCAACTCACACCCCCGACAGGAAAATCGGCTTGCCCATCGGGATAGGTTTCTGACTTCCAGGTAGCCGGACCCGGACGCCCCGACGCGTCACGAAATCTCCCGACACCGTCTTCCCACGGCACGATTCGCCCGCCTTCGATAAAGGGCTCGCGCCAATAATCGCGCCGGCGGTAGCCGCCCTGATCAACGAACTCTTTGAACTGCCGGTTGGTGACCTCGTATCGATCGATCCAAAAGTCGTCGAGTTCGCCCTCCGGCCCAAAGCCCGCGGAATTGCGTCCTCCGACCACGCGCACCATACCCGCCGGCGCACTGCCGACAGGATCGAGCCGGAGGCGCACCCCGGGCGGGGATATCGAGCCTTCAATGTCCTGAAACCCTGCCTTGAAAATCTTTATGCGCATGAGCCCGCGTGCAATGCGAACACCATGGAGCGGCGTCTGGCCGACGCGGAGCCAGGTCGCAGGCGACCGATAAGCGGCCAGCGCAACCTCTGCGCCCACGGGGTCGCTGTTGACCACCGCCGGCATCGACACGTCCCGCCATACCTGTTCCAGATAGGGATCACCGGGCGCCGCATCCAGCGCTTTCCTCGCGAGCAGGAATGCCTCAGCGTAATCCCCGTGATTAGCCAGGCGTTGGATCTCAGGTGCGGCAATGTTGCGCGCCCAGTTAGCGCGCGAGGTCGCTGCCCACCATCGCCAGCCCGTGGCAAAAATCGCAGCGAGGAACAAGAATATCGTTACCATCACTACCGGCCGGCGAATGAACGCAAGCAGTCTCCGGGGCGGCAGGCTGCGCTCGTGAATCACCCCTTCGAGGGCGGACACGACCTCGGCAATCGTCGCAAATCGTGCGTCGTTGCCTCGAGAAAGCTCCCGAGAAGCGTTTTGCGAC
>Ga0137419_10000396_pt1 | contig 15321 bp, 10 predicted proteins | sample CZODoug3_1_2_16f_FD_108279 | JGI IMG/M metagenome (GOLD analysis project Ga0137419, IMG submission 108279) | Vadose zone soil fungal communities from Angelo Coast Range Reserve, California, USA - CZODoug3_1_2_16fungal (Illumina Assembly) | ecosystem: Environmental > Terrestrial > Soil > Vadose... | reverse complement strand
TTCCAGATGGTATTCAGCGCATCCTGCATCTCCGCGAAAACGCCAGACGCGCCGAGAAGCAAGACGACAACGCCAAAGATCGTGGCGAATACGCCGTGCGCGGGTTTGTGAGCGGACTGAATCATGGTTTGCACGGCATGAGCGCTATCTGGTCCGACTAATCCTTGAATCTGGCTTGTGATGCGCCCCTGGACAGCGTCGGACCCGAAGACGAAACCAGCGATCGCGATGGCGATAACGAGAAGCGGGGCGAGAGAGAAAATCGTGTAATACGCGAGGGCAGCGCCCATGCGGGGGACTTTGTCTCTGCTCCATTCGGCGTACGTAGCTCGGAGAAGGTGATAGACGGGTTTGGGACGACAAGAGAAGCGCTCTGGCTCGGCTGCTCGCTTCGGTTCCTGTGCCGGCTCGCGCTGCAGAGCGGGACGCGGTGGTTCGGGGGATTGTCGCTGTTCTGGTGACTTCGTGTCCGGGGTGCGTGGCTCCTCCATCCGAGTGCCAAATCGGCTCTGTGGCATGAACTGCTCCCTCAAACAGCAGATTGCTAACGCCAGCAGAATATTTTTTGGGAGCAGGGGCTATCGAGTAGAGGCACGAAAAGCCGAAAGCGTTCACCGTAGGAGGTAGGAAGGTGAGGGGGGTACCACCCCCTATTACAATGAGAAGAGTGCGGAAATTACAGAGAATAAAGGAGATAGAGGCGTCCCGTTGCGCAAAAGTGTCCGTAAGCGCTTGATAACACAGGGCTTGAATGGATGTAATAGGAAGGAAAGAGCTTATGGGCTTTGCTGGGGCTAACATGGACAAGCATACCACAGCTTGCATGATAAAGCTATAGTAAATTCACCGTTCGGCGAACCAAGTTGTGGTTTGTTGGGCAGAAAACGAGCTGGTGTTTACCGGACGAGAGGCTCAGTTGGGCCAAGTCCGATTCCCGGAGGCCTATTCGGCCCCCGGGTTGGATTTTTTCGTTGTGTTCGCTTAGTTGTAGCTACCAGCGGAAGCGAATTGCCAGTTGCATAATGCGCGGTGTCACCGTGCCGCCCGATGCGGGAGAGGTTGAGGGATTCCCCAGTCCGGCGAAATTAGGGTTCTGGAGATCCTTGTCGAGCCGCCCGACTCGGAAGTCGTGTAAGGTCAGCGGCGCGCCATTTGCCCCCAGGTATAGGCCGCTGAAGGGGTTAATGCAGGAAGCGGTGCAGTTGAAATTGGGATTAGGGATCGTCGCACCGGATGCGTCCGTCACCGTCAATGAAGGCACAGAGAGCACGCTCAGATTGTCGTTGGCGTTGTTACTGACGAAGAGCGGGTGGTTGAAGACGTTGAAAATATCCATCTTGAGTTCCAGTCGCATTGATTCTGTAACCTTGAATGCCTTCATCAACGAGATGTCAAAGCGGTAGAGCGCCGGTGTCAGCCCAGCGTTGCGAGCCACGTTGCCATTAAGGAACTGAAAATCCACTGGGTTGCCTGAAAAGCTGTCAATGGGCCCCCCTCCGCTGGCACCTGCAGGTGCATCGAACGATGTCTGAAGGGCTGCACAGTTGGCGAGACCCGCGGCCTGGCACGCCGCGACTCCGGACTCACCGACAGTCAAGTTGGTGCCAGTGTATGTTGCGATGTTCGTGGCGACCAAGTTGCCGTTCGCCAAGACGTTCGGGCGCTGGTTGGTCTCCGATCCCAACGCGGGGAAAGCCGACCCAACAAATCCGCCGCCTCCGGTAGAAACCGGATACGGTCTGCCGGATTGCAGCGTGCTCAAAAGGCCAAAGGTCCAATTGTTGAAGACGTGCTTCAGAATCGGTGTGCCAATGAGATTTTCGCTATCCGCCACGAAGCTGAAATTACCCAAGTGACGAATATCGCTCGCCGCAGGAGCACGATCGAACTTCAGGTTCGCGAGCGGATTGCCGGGTTCGGAGAGGCCGTAGAAGTCCTCACCTGTTGATAGCGTCTTTGAGAATGTGTAACTGCCCTGAAACTGAAAGTGATGGGAGATGCGCTTTTGCCCGGTCACCAACAGACCGTTAAAAGAGGAGGTGCGGTTGCTGAAATTGGTCCGCTTGGCGGCAAAGGCGGGGTCTGGCCGGGCCGGTAAGTAGAAGAAGCCGGGATGAGCGGGGTCCTGGATCGGTGTCGGGAAGTTCGTATCCGTTTCACCAAAGAGCCCGTTCCCGAACACCCCCTGATAGCCGACGCTGAAGACCCATGTTGGTCCGAACTGGCGTGTAATGGACATCGAGGCTTGATGAATTTCCGGGTTCTTGATCGTCGGAGAAATGGGCCGAATGCGCCCGAATTTGCCGATTGGATGGAGCAGCGCAAGCTGCGTGGCACTCGGTGAGTTCGGGTACACCTGATTCAGGATGACGTGCCCGAGGTTTGACCCGTCGCTACCCAGTGTCGTGTCATCGACGGATGTCGTGAAGAGGTTTATGCCGTCAAAGTTTCGCGAATCCAGCACAACGTTGAGATAGGCTAGCTGCGTAATCTCGGCACCGGCCATGCGCACTACAGATTTACCTGGATCACCGAAGAGCAAGTGCATGAAGCCATGCTCGAAATTCGGGCTCCAGGCAATGCCCAGCCTCGGTTGCCAGTTATTGTGATCCTTGCCGCAAGCCGGGATTAGTCCATTTTGCTGCAAGCAACCACCTGCTGGTGCGTTCGGGTCCTGCGTCCGCGTTATCGTGCCGCCATCAAACGCCCCGCTCTCGATGTCGTAGCGGAGGCCGTAATTCAAAGTCAGATTTCGCCTTATCTGCCAGGTGTCCTGCGCAAATACCCCATACGCGGTGTCAGCCGCATGCACAAACGCCGGGCCGATCCCGACGGTGAACCCCGTCGGGCACAAACCGAAGGGTTGGTTTACACAGTTACCGGGGGCGAAGCCCTCATACCTGCCGAATCGGAACTGTGTAAAGAGAGAGTCAAATGGATAGTGGCTGATGATTCCTCCGAACTTGAAGGTGTGCGACCCATGGGTCCAAGCCACATTGTCGGTGTACTGGAAACGGTGGTTCAAGCCTGCTTGTGGGCAGCAAAAGTCGGCACCCACGTACGCGTTGGGGAGCGCTTGGCCGGGCTGAATACTCTTCGTCGGTGTTTGTGTCAGTGTCCGATGCCAGAAGAACCTCGCCTCATTTACGGTGTGCGACGTAGGCGTTGAGACCATGCCAACATTCAGCGTGTTGTCGTGGGACACTTGGGAGACAAAGCCGCTCGGATCAGTAGCACCGCCGGTTTGCACAATCAAGTTGTCCGCCAGGTCGCGTTGCAGGTTGTAACGGACTGTCAGGGTGTGTTTGTCCGTCAACCTTGCGTCCACTTTTGCCGAGCCCATGATCTCGTTCGTTGGCGAGGTCACGGTAATGGAGTTACCGAAGGGAGCGGTCGTGGTGGGAACACCCTGGGAGACTTTTTCAAAGCTGCCGAACCAGAAAAAACGATCCTTTACAAACGGTCCACCGGCGGTGAAACCATACTCGTGCTTGAAGAACGCAGCGCGTCCGCAGCCATCTATAGTGGTTAGCACGCCTCCCGAGAAGTTACGCAAGGGGCAACCGTGGGTATCCGTCGGCGTGGCAGCAGAGAACCCCTGATTGTAAAAGAAGTCCGAGGCGCCCATGTTTCGTCCCCGGAAGTAGGCGTGGAAGTCCCCATGGACCTGGTTGGTGCCGGACTTGGTTACGACGTTCAGAATCAGGTTTCCGGCCTGCCCATATTCGGCGTTGTAGTTGTTGGTAAGAACTTGAAACTCGCGAATCTCTTCCACGGACGCGCCCAGCGAATCGCGCGCCGACGTACTGCCGTCGGAGATATTTCCTCCGTCAATATTGACGACGATACCGCGATCATTGACGGCCCCCGGGCCGATGAGGTCCGAGGAATTACCACTGTAATCGTATTTGACGCCGGGCGCAGCGGCAGCCAACCCCTGGTAGTCGTTCGCCGCGCCACTTAGTCCGCCGAACGAGGTCGTTGTGGGCAAATTGGCCACCGACTTATCATCGATGACCGTGGAGACGTCGGTTTTCGTCGTTTCCACAATCGGTGTTTCTGACGTCACAACGACCGATAGTCTTTGACCGGCCAATTCGAGCTTAAAGTTGATGTCACGTTGCTCGCCAACCTGGAGCTTGACGTTCTTGACTTCCGCTTTCGCAAACGAAGTCGTTTCAATCATTACGTCGTAGATTCCCGGCGTTAGATTTTCGAATCGAAACAAGCCGTCCGACGTGGTCTTGGTCGTTCGGACGATTCCGGTTTCCGTATTTGTGGCAGTAACCGTGACATCCGGGACGGAAGCTCCTCCCGGGTCCAAGGCACGGCCGGTAATAGTTGCGAACGCCTGCCCGTACGCGCCATTGGCAGCCAGTAGCAGGGCGCCTGCAATCGCTAGCATGGATATACAGCTCAACCACTTCGTTGGACATGAATTCATCTTTAACCCCCGTCGGCCAGCAAGTTGAGATAAACAACATTTCGACAGTTTGTTGAACGTGGGCCGGGTCCCTGAACGTTGGGCTGGTTCCCAAAAGGAAAGTTGTGAAATTCTGCGGGCAATATCATGGCCATCATGAAGAAATATTTCGTTCAGCTAAGGCCAAGATAGATAACGCTCTACGACGGTGCCAAGTTAAGCGGAACCGCAAACCCGGTTTGGTTATACGGAATTATGCATTCTTTATATGGAAATACAGACAGTCGTGCGCGCGGACTGAGCTTCGTTTTGGGCGGCTCGTTGCCAGAGATTGCAGGATAAAGCAGAGATTGCAGGACAAGGAGGATGCGGCGAACCAGGAGAAGTTCAGGAGGGAGAGGCGGCGGCAGCGGGGATAGGCATGATTACTTTTACGGTTGTTCCAGCCTTGTCGGATTCGATTTCGAGGGTACCGCCGAGTTGGGACAGCCGCTCGCGCATGCCGAGAATACCTACGCCGATGACGTGCTTGTTGTGGGGCGAGTGCGATAGCAATTCACCCGGCATCCCTTTTCCATTGTCGCGGACCTCAAGCGAGACTCTGCTATCGGTGCGCGACAGTGTGACTTGCGCATTCTTTGCGCCAGAGTGGCGATGGATGTTACTGAGCGACTCCTGAATAACGCGGAAGAGGGCAAGCTCTATGGGCTGAGGAAGGCGTCCAACCTGATCCAAAACGTGGAGGTCTACCTGGATCTTGGAGCGCGAAGAAAAGCCTTCGACCATCCATCGAGTCGCAGAGATCAAACCCGCTTCGTCGAGCAGTGGAGGATGCAAAAGCTGGGAGAGGGTGCGAATCTCTTGAAAGCACTCATCGATCCACTGCGAGGTTTCCGCTACCGTTTTCTCGTGAGACTTGAGGTTGCCTGATTTCACCAGCGTATCGAGCTGCAGTTTTGCGGCGGCGAGTTTTTGACCGGTGGAATCGTGCAACTCGCGGGCGATGCGGCGGCGCTCCTCATCCTGCAGGGTCATGAGATAAGCGGAGAGCCTACGCAGACTGTCTTCGGATCGCTTTAGCAACTCGGTCTGTACCTTGAGAGCTTCATCGGACTTGCGGTACTCGGTTATATCTTCGATGGAGAGAAAGATCAGGGATTGTTTTGTGCTGAGACGGCGGGCATTCAAGATCATGATGCGTTCGCCGATGCGTTCAAATTCATGGCGAACTTCGAAATCGTCGACGCGCGTTTTATCCTGGATGATGCTCTCGAGCAACTTGCGAAGAGCGGGAATATCCCACTGGCGGTTACCGAGTTTGAAGATGGGGCGATTAGCGGTTTCCGCGGGCGTCACGCCGAAGGCGCTGTAGAAAGAGGGATTAGCCACTACAACATTGAGATTGGCATCGAGAATCAATATGGATTCGCGGGCGGTCTCGATGAGAGTGTTCGCGTAGGCGCGGGTTTCCTCGACGAGGCGCTTGAGAGAATCGATGTCCACGAAAGTGATGACGGCGCCTTCGATTTTGTTTTCGAAAGTCTTGTAAGGACGCGAGCGCAAGAGGTGCCAGACACCGGTAGAGTCGAGCACTTCCGTTTCCTGAACGCTGCTGGTTTCAATCGTCTGACGGGCAATCTCCTCCAGATTAGGCACATCCAAGTTGGGGCGGATCTCGCTCAAATAGCGTCCTACATCGGTGGGGAGCAAATTGAGGAGTTTTTGAGCGGCGGAGGTAAACCTGCGCACGCGTACGTCATTATTGACGATGACCACGGGAATATTGACATTTTCCAGGAAGTTGAGCAGGTCGTTATTGGCCGTACTTAGTTCGAGGTTACGGTTTTGCAGCTCTTCATTGACGGTGGTTAGCTCTTCGTTGCTGGACTGCAGCTCTTCCTTGGCAGTTTCTAATTCTTCATTGGTGCTCTGCAATTCTTCGTTGGCGGAAAGTACCTCTTCATTGGCAGTCTTGAATTCTTCGGAAGTGGTTTCGTGTTCTTCAATCAACGATTGTAACTGGGTGCGGAGTTGCCTTATCTCGCGAGAGAGGCGTTCATTCTGACGGACGAGAGGGAGTTCTTTGCGGGCGTGCTGTGCCGCCAGGCTTTTCGAGACAGCAGAGGGAGAAGCGCTTACGGGCGCGTCCTGGAAGACGACGACATAGAAAAGTTCGTGCGAGCCCTCGGTGCGGACGGGAATAACTTCGAAATTTATTTCGCGGGTGCCGCCGTTGGATTGAATGGACACGCCTTCCTTGCGGACGGCGATGTTCTCTTTTTTTGCGGTGTGAATAGCGGCACGGAGATCGATCAGGAGCCCTTCGCGGGCCATTTTTGACAAGCTGAAGGTGGGGTTGCCTGCTGCCGGTTCGAGATAGGCTCCAGTCTTGCCGCGGAACTGTACAATCTCCATTTCTGAATTGACGACGATGCTGGCGGGAACAAAGCGGCTGACCAACTCACGCTCAACTTGTTTGTCAATGCCGAAACCGGCGGGTGGAATTCTTGAGGATTTAGCCTCTTCGTGGCGACGCAAAGAATAATCCACGCCGGTGAAGTAGGTGATGAGGCGCGCGCCGGTGGTCTTCTTCTGGTAGATTTTGAATTTTTTGTCGATCAGCGTGAAGTAGTCGGTAAATATGCCCAAGCTTTCGGCACCACCGAGCACCAGGTACGCACCGGGCTTGAGGGCGTAATGCATGGTGGGGATGACGCGCTTTTGCAATTCCGGACCGAGATAGATCAGGAGGTTGCGGCAACTGATCAAGTCGAGGCCGGAGAACGGCGGGTCCTTCGTGATATTTTGCTTAGCGAAGATACAGAGTTCGCGGACAGCCTGCTGAACTTGATAGCCCTTGTCGACGCGCGTAAAAAAGCGCTTTAAGCGGGGAGCGGGCAGATCGGCAACAGCGGAGTCCGCGTAAACACCTGCACGCGCGCGATCGAGCGCGGCATCGCTGATATCCGTGGCGAATATTTGAATGGCCCTGGAACTCGGAGGCGCCGAGACGTTAGCGTTGTTGGGCCCAATGTACTCCAAGAGGGCGATGGCCATCGAATAGGCTTCTTCGCCAGTGGAGCACCCGGGAATCCAGATGCGGAGAGGCCAGGTGGAAGCCTTGCGGTTTTTGACGAGCGCGGGAAAAACTTCTTTGCGCAAGGCATCGAACGCACCAGGGTCGCGGAAGAAACCAGTAACATGGATCAAGACGTCGCGGTACAGCTCTTCGAGTTCCTTGGGGTTGCTTTTGACGAATCGCACATAATCTTCGAGCCGGTCCGCCTGGTTTACAACCATGCGACGCTTGATGCGGCGTTGCAAGGTGGTCTGCTTATAGTGGGTAAAATCAACGCCTTTCACGTCGCGAAGCATGGAAAAAAGCTCGTGAATATCGCTGGGCGAAGCGGGCCCGAGCAATTCCTCGGGGCGGGTGGGGACGCGGGCGATGTAAGGATGTTTTTCGATTCTGGCGAGCTCTTCGGCGATAGCCTTAGGAGGCAGGACGAAGTCGACGCAGCCGGATTCGATGGCGCTTCTGGGCATGCTGGAGTACTTGGCGCTGGCTTCATCCTGGGCCAGAGTAATGCCGCCAACAGCTTTGATTGCGAGGCAGCCGGAAGTGCCGTCGGTCGCGGTGCCGGATAGGATTACGCCGATGGCGCGGTCGCCACAGTCCTCGGCCAGAGAGATGAAGAAGCTATCGATGGGTCGATGTTGGCCTTGCGTAAGACTGCGGGCTGAGAGACGCAGGACACCATCACGGATGACCATGTCTGAATTAGGCGGAATGAGGTAGACGTGGTTGCGCTGGACCTCGGTGCCATCCGTTACCTGGGTTACGGGAATTTTGGTGGTCCGAGAAAGAATTTCTTCCAATGCGCTGTGGTGACTGGGATCCAGGTGCTGCAGAAAGACAAAAGCCATGCCAGTGGTTTCCGGCAGATTGGCCAGCAGGGTAGAGAAGGCTTCAAGGCCACCAGCGGAGGCGCCCACAGCAACCACCGGGAAGACCTTTTCCAGGGAGGAAGTATCTCGGTCAGGCTCTGACCGAGATGATGGAGAAGAAGCCCCTTTCTTACGCTTCCGAATTACACGTTTCTTCACGGCTCCCACTCCCGGCGACCGGTAGAACTCACGAGAAATGGACTGGATGTGAGGTCAATATGTCAATATAAGGACCGGAAGCATTAAAAGCGATACTAGTTCTGGCAGTAGTGCCGTGTCAATCGCGTGCGCGGCGGTTTTCCCGATGCAGGTGGAGCTTGGTGGCTGCGGTGAGCTACGGAGCGGCGGAAATCCACCAGAGGACCCTGGCGACGATTTTCCAGCCGCAGCTTTTGCCGAGGACGACGGATTGATACTCGCGATTTTCCGACTCGAGAACGTCGAATTTCGGATAGCGGCGGAGACGCGAGACGCACAGGCCTTTCTCTTCGTTGGTCACGACCACAATCTTATCGTGGAGGTTCTCGCGGTCCGTTTGCGAGGAATCGACGGCGGCGAGATCGCCGTCGTGGATCAGGGGTTCCATGGAGCGGCCGCGAACACGGAGGAGGCTCGTATAACTGGGATTGGGACACCAGTCCAGGGGAGCGCCCATAACGTCGCGCGCGGGAATATGGCTTAGATTGCCGTGGCGATCGCCTTGGCCGCCGTGGGTTCCGACGGTGGCCTGGAGAAGAGGGATGGGCACGACCCTTTGTTTGCGAGCGGTTTCTTGCTTGGCGCCGCTTCCGGCTGCGACAAAGATTTGATCGTCGGCAGGCTCCGAAAATTGCTTACGCTCGCGCGCGCCGAGGACGGACATTACGTCGCTGCTGTGCAAGCCGGCCTGGCTCCAGTAAAACCAACAGTCGGATTTGCCGGCGAGTTTGCCTAGCTCGAGGTAGTAGCGCGCGGTGGGTGCGAGCTGCGCATTCTCCCAGCGGGAGACGGTCATGGCGGAACAGTCCAGCTTTCTGGCGAGTTCGCCCTGAGAGAGTCCCAGTTTTTCACGGAGACTTCGGATTTGCTCGGCCCACTCGGTGGGAGCGTGGTCTTTTCGTTTCCTTCTGGACATTCGTCTCCTTTACGCACGAGCAGCTTTAGCGTACCAAGGCGTGGCGCGACTTCAAATCTTCGAGCAACGCTACGGCGTTTGCGTAAGCAATCATCTCGCCTTTCCACTTGTGCCAATCGGGCGAATTGGCGGCGGCGCTTTGGTATTCCTGCTGTGCTTCTTCAAACTTCCGCGTGACCTGATCGATCGCATTTTGCAATGCGCGGCACCGCGGCTCCTCGCTGTCTTCTGCACTCTCGCGCGGGCCAGCACTGGCTGTGCAGCGGCCTGCTCCGTCGACAAACGTCTCGAGAAAGAGTCTGAACGAATCCGGAATTGAGCCGGAGACGAGTGCATCAGCCCGGCTGGTGGAGGAAGTAACGCGAGATGGGGGACGACGCCGCACGTTTCACCTGCTGCGACCCCAGAATGAGAGTGTAAGCGCATGGAAGGCAAGTGTCCACAGATATCGGGGAGGAAAAGAGATGAAAAAATAAATGTGGAAAAAAGGAAAGTAGGCGTTGCGAAGCTAACATCGAAGGGGTAACATCAACGTTAGCCGCAAGTGGAAGTGCAGTGCGCCACCGCGGCACACTCCATAAACCCGAGAACTTCCATGGACGGCGTCGACAACAATCAAATTCCCGATTTACGGTGTCTCCCCTCTTTGTGCCGAGGGATATACAATCGCGTGGCTCTAAAGGTGGGGTGCGATCCATCTTATGTGAGCCGCGTGGCGCGGGGCGAGCGCAACTCTGACGCGGTGTCAGAAGCTTTGCGCGCGGAGATTCAACTCACTTGGGCAAGAGCCAGCGAGGGGATGGCCGAAATCGCTGAAAAGAATGCGAAGCGCAAGGCGCGCGCGGCGTCGGCTTAGCATCTCGCCAGCAAACCTGCATCGCGGCACGGCCCGCCGAGTAATCCTGCTAATCGTTCGATAGACTGCGCGAAAAAAGCCGTCTTTGAGGCGCGGTCAGTGAAAGCCTGCACTCAAATACCCTAACGGCCTTATCACGATGATGGCATTCCTATGCAAACTCGGGTTAGGCGAAATATTTTTTGCCAATCAAGAAATAGGAGTGCAGATATGGCTAGCGAATCAGAAATGAGGCGCAACGCTCGCGACAGCGGGCCGCAAGCGCAGGTGCTGCAACGCTGGGGAATGATGCTCGGCGGCGGTGCATTGACAGTCTATGCCTTGACGCGCCGGAAACCGGGGATCGCCCTTGCAGCGGCGGGAGGGCTGCTCGCATATCGCGGGGCCAAGATGGGGGCAGGGAAGTTTCGCGCGAGAGCGAGCTTCGCGATCAATTGCTCGCCGGAAACGGCTTATCGCATGTGGCGAGCGCTCGAGAACCTGCCAATTTTCATGCGGCACCTGGAATCGGTGCGGGCGAGAGGCGATGGGCGGTCTGAGTGGACGGCGATCGGTCCATTGAATACGCGGATCCGATGGAACGCGGAGATTACCGAGGATCGCGAGAACGACTTCCTGGCGTGGAGATCGACACAGGATTCGGATTTTCAGACTTGGGGGTCGGTGGAGTTCCGCCGAGCGCCGGGAAATCGCGGCACGATTGTCTCGGCGGAAATGGAATACGCCCCGCCGGGCGGTGTGCTGGGCAAAGCGGCCGCGGCGGTCTTCGGGAAAGACCCGGAGTTCACGATGCGCGAGGATCTGAGGCGGTTCAAGGCGCTGATCGAGATGCATGAAATCCCAACGACGGAAGGGCAGCCACACGGGCCGCGGTCGGCGATCATGTCGAGCGTCCACCAAATATACCCAGAACATCGCAAACCATCGGAATACTACGCCGGCGAACGAACGGCCGCGCAAAGGAGAGCGTCATGAAGGCAGTCTGTTGGATGGGCACGGAGAAAATGAGCGTCGAAACTGTGCCGGAGCCGAGAATATTGAATCCTCGGGATGCGATCGTGCGCATCACGAGCACCTGCATCTGCGGGTCGGATCTACATTTATATGACGGCTACATACCGACGATGGAGCAGGGCGACATCCTGGGCCACGAGTTCATGGGCGAAGTGATGGAAGTTGGCTCGGGCGTGGACCAGGGCAAGCTGAAAGTGGGCGACCGCGTAGTGGTGCCGTTCACGATCGCATGCGGGAACTGCTTTTTCTGCCAGAACCAACTTTGGTCGTGCTGCGACAATACGAATCCCAACGCATGGATTGCGGAAAAGATGATGGGCTATTCGCCGTCGGGATTATTCGGCTACACGCACATGATGGGTGGCTATGCCGGAGGGCAAGCACAATATGCGCGCGTGCCTTGCGCCGATGTTGGCCCGCTGAAGATTCCGGAAGGATTGCCGGACGAGAAAGTGGTCTTTCTGTCGGACATTTTCCCGACCGGGTACATGGCTGCGGAGAATTGCAACATTCAGCAGGGAGACACGGTCGCGATCTGGGGATGCGGACCGGTCGCGCAATTTGCGATTCGCAGCGCGTTCATGCTGGGAGCGGAGCGAGTGATTGCGATTGACCGCGTTCCGGAACGGCTGCAAATGGCGCGGGACGGCGGCGCGGAGATCATCAACTTCGAGGAAGTCGACAGCGTTGTCGACGAACTTAAGGAGATGACCGGCAATCGCGGTCCGGACTCTTGCATGGACGCAGTCGGCATGGAAGCTAGCGGGCATTCGCTTTTCTTTGCCACAGACCGAGCAAAGCAGGCGTTGCGAATCAAGATGGACCGGGCGGAAGTGCTGCGGCAGTGCATACGCGCGTGCCGCAAGGGCGGAACCGTCTCCATTCCAGGCGTCTACGCGGGCTTCGTCGATAACATTCCAGTCGGCGCGGGCATGAACAAGGCGCTCACGTTCAAGATGGGGCAGACACACATGATGCGCTACATGCGACCCTTGCTCGAGCGCGTTGAACGCGGCGAGATCGATCCAAGCTTTGTGATCAGTCATCGCGTGCCAATCGACCGCGCACCGGAGATGTACCGCATCTTCCGAGATAAAGAGGATCGGTGCACGAAAGTGGTTCTTGATCCATGGGCCGATGGGGCGAGAGCAGCGTAATCGTGATCTTCCCGCGCAAGTGATGCGCAACTCCGGCGGGCTCGGTTGGCAGAACACTCTTTAGCGCCAGTCATTACGAATAAAAAGAGAGCGCCGCAGTGACGCGGCGCTTTTTCTTGCCGTGCGAATGCCTGTCGGGGTGGAGCGGAGGTTGCCCAATACGAGCACCGTTAGAACGGCGGCCCGCCGAAACTCAAGGGTGAACGAGACCGCCACTCCAAGAAAGATCGTGTTGTGCTGGTGTCTTGACTTGTTCGCGGCAAAGTCGGAGACTCGCGCGGTTCGATTAGCACGGCAAATCGCTTTACTCGCGAGGAACCTTTAAATGAATAGATGGCGGAGCTTCCAGGCTCGGATGGTTGTAGTTGTGTTCGCGTTGGTGGCGCTACTTGGCATGGCGGGGAATATTGTCGAGGCGCAAGGCAGTGCGGCAGGGACGAAAACCCGGCTTGCCGTGGTTGGCTTGGATCACGATCATGTGTGGAGTTTGCTGAAGGATATCGCCAACGAGCCGTCCGCGGAGCTTGTGGCCATCGCGGAGACCGACCCGGCACTGGTGAGCCGCGCGCAAAAGACCGTTCCTGCGAGCGTGAAATTTTATGGGGACTATGTGGCGATGCTGGATGAGGCGAAGCCGGAAGCAGTGATCGTTGCAACATCCAATGACCGGCATCTAGAGATCCTGCGGCAGTGCGCCAAGCGGCACATTCATTACTCGGTGGAAAAGCCGATGGCCACGAACGCGGCCGACGCACGAGAGATGGAGCGGCTGGCGAATGAAGCGAAAATCAAGCTGATGGTGAACTATTGGAACGCTTGGGTTGCGCCGACTCACGATTTGTTCCATCGCGTACGCGCGGGCGACGTCGGGCCCATCCGGAGGATTGTTGTGCAGTACGGCCATCAGGGACCCAAAGAAATCGGGGTTTCACAGCAATTCGCGAACTGGCTGTATGACCCGGAGAAAAATGGTGGCGGAGCAATCATGGATTTTGGTTGCTACGGCGCGGAGTGGTCAATCTGGCTGAAAGGTCGCCCTTCGCGAGTGTACGCAACGACCCGCAAACTGAAAACGGAGCAGAACAATAAAGTCGATGACGATGCGACCATTGTGCTCGATTATCCGGATGCAACGGTTGTCATCGAAGCTTCCTGGGATTGGCCGTACAGCAAGGACGTGGCAGAAGTATTCGGCCCGAAAGGCAGTCTGCTTGCGCGGCACAGCACTCTACTGCGCCGCTCCAGCGAGGCACGCGGACCGAATGTCCCACCGGATGGAGAGAGCGTTACGCTCGAGCCGCTGCCGAAGGAGACGAGTAATCCAATCTCGTACTTTGTCGATTGCATCCGCAATAACAAGCCCATCGAGGACCCGGTTTCAGCGCGGCTCAATGTGCAAGTGATGGAAATTCTGGACGCTGCGCGGGAATCGGCGCGAACCGGAAAACCGCAGGAACTCCGCTGAGGGTGAGTTATCGTGGGCCAGTCTACAGACTGGCCGCTAACGCAAGCCCGCAAACTTTTTACAAAAAACGCGTTGACAATGGAATGGTAATCCACAGCCATACGGTTGTTGATAATCTCAGCGCAACACTCTCGGCTCTTTCCGATCCGACCCGGAGGGCCATTCTAAGCCGGCTGGTCGCGGCTCCCGCCACGGTGGGCGAATTGGCGGAACCCTTTCACATGACGCAGCAGGCGGTGTCCAAGCACCTCGCACATTTGGAGCGGGCGCGGCTTGTGGAGAAGCGGCGCGAGGGACGCAGGCACGTGTGTTCGCTGCGGCCGACGCCTTTCAAAGAAGTCTCGGAGTTGGTTGAGCAGTATCGAATTTTCTGGGAGCAGGCCTTACATCGTTTTGAGGCTTATCTGCGCGCGACGGCAGGCGAGGAGAAGAAGCATGGTTACAAGCAACGTGGCTAGCGCGATGAGCGTGTGCTTTTCAGGTAGCGCTGCCGCACCGCCTCTACAAACTGTTCCTTGCCGTTTTGCATTTGCCGGACCAGGGCTTGATTGCCAGTTTCTTCATGCTTGGCGGCCCAGAGGACCATTTCGGTCAGGACGGGAGCGAGATCGAGGCCCTTTGGGGTCAGAATGTAAATCAGCTTTCGACCATCGGAGGGATCTTCTTTCGTGCTGATGATGCCATGAGCGATCAGTCTTTTCAGGCGGTCGGACAAGATATTGGTAGCGATTCCTTCGTAGGAGCTGAGGAATTCTTTGAAGGTGCTGAAACCGCGAAGCATCATGTCGCGTAGGATCAAGAGGGACCAACGGTCGCCGAGCATTTCGACGGAGGCATTGAGGGGGCAACCAGAGCGGCGTTTAGGAGCGAAATTCTTGCCGGGCACAAGGCATAGTAACATTTATCACTTGCAATCTGCAAGTGATATGGGCAGACTGGCCTTTCCTGGCGGTGGTTTTCAAGTCTCGAAGGGAGGAAGAAAATGGGCCAAGCTGGAATGAAACAAACACCCGTAGCGAAGAGTAAAGCCGAGGTAAGTGCGTATCTGGTGTTCAGCGGAGAGTGCGAAGCGGCTTTTAAATTCTATGAGAAGTGCCTGGGCGGAAAAATCGAAATGATAATGACGTTCGGGGATTCGCCGATGTCGCAACAAGCGCCTGCGGAATGGCGCAACAAGGTTATGCATGCGCGCATGACGGTGGGGAACACCGTGCTGATGGGCTCGGACGCTCCGCCCGATCGCTACGAACAACCGAAAGGTTTTTCGATGTCTGTGAGCATTAAAGACCCCGCGGAAGCGGAGCGTATGTTCAACGAACTGGCGGACGGCGGGAAAGTGCAGAT
>Ga0137419_10000395_pt1 | contig 15340 bp, 10 predicted proteins | sample CZODoug3_1_2_16f_FD_108279 | JGI IMG/M metagenome (GOLD analysis project Ga0137419, IMG submission 108279) | Vadose zone soil fungal communities from Angelo Coast Range Reserve, California, USA - CZODoug3_1_2_16fungal (Illumina Assembly) | ecosystem: Environmental > Terrestrial > Soil > Vadose... | reverse complement strand
GTAGGCATCTCCGAAGCTGACCAGTCCGTTTCTCAGAGATACGCCGCCCAGTTCAAACTCGAGAAGAGCCTGTTATTTACGGATTCAGAACACATGCTCCGTCAGACTCACCCGCAAGCCGCGCTCGTCTATACCAACACCTTCGACCACCGCAAAGCCGTCGAACTCTGCGCTCGCTACGGCGTCCATGTCATGATGGAAAAGCCGCTAGCCGTCTCTCGCGACGACGCTCGCGCCATCGAGAAAGCCGCGCAGCAGGGCAAGATTCAGGTCCTGGTCAACTACGAGACCACCTGGTATCGCAGCAACCGCGCCGTTTACGATCTCGTTCACGAGCACGCCCTGGGCCCCATCCGAAAAATCGTAGTCCACGATGGCCACAACGGCCCCCAGGAAATCAACGTACCTCCCGAGTTTCTCGCCTGGCTCACCGACCCCAAACTCAACGGCGGCGGCGCTCTGTTCGACTTCGGCTGTTACGGCGCCGACCTCGCCACCTGGCTCATGGATGGGGCGCGCCCCACCTCGGTCACCGCCGTCACCCAGCACATCAAGCCGAACCTCTATCCCCGCGTCGATGACGAAGCCACCATCATCGTCACCTATCCGAGCGCCCAGGCCATCATGCAAGCGTCCTGGAACTGGCCCTTCGGTCGCAAGGATATGGAAGTTTACGGCCAGACGGGTTACGCCATCACCGTCGAACGCGACAACATCCGCGTGCGCCGCGCCAGCGAGCAGGAACAGCAGCAAACCGCCAAGCCAGTTCCGCCTCCCGAAGACGATTCGCTCACCTACCTGCGTGCCGTCGTCCTCGGGGGCCGCGAGCCCACGGGGCCCTCTTCGCTACAAACCAACATCGTAGTGACAGAAATCCTAGAGGCCGCTCGCCAGTCTGCCGCTTCCGGCAAGACGATTCACCTCGCGGCGGCAGACTAACCCCGCGTGACCCTACGGCTCCGCCGCCCGCCACCCTACAGCGAACACCTGATTTCCGGCAGTGCCACACCTAGATTTGAATCCCAAATGGAATGTCTTGACCCGGTCAAGGAATCACCGGGAATACCAAACGAGCCGCGGGACTGTATCAGCTTTTCTACACCCAACGGGGGAGGGGCACTCTCCACCCCAGGAACGCGGCTCCGCAGGAGCGCACGATGCGAAATGTATATGAGGTCCTCCGTGAGAAAGAAAGCGCCGTCCAGCGAGTCGCGCGGGAGATCGAGATTCTACGGCTGGCAGCTCCCCTGCTGACCTGCGACGCGCCCGCTGATGACGCGCCAACCGAAAACCTACCGCCCGCCGAAGGGGTAGCCGAAGATGCTAATACTGGAATCGTCTCCGCTTCCCCTCTCCCCAACCAGCCCGATAGCGTTCGCGCCGAGGTCCCCGACGAGGTCCCCGACGAGGCGAACTCGCTCCCCACGAAGAAGATCTCCGCGCGGCTCAAGCGCTTGGCCAGGCCTTTGGCCAATGCCCGCCGCTTTGTCGCCGGCTAAAGTCTTTCGAAACAAAAGTTTACAGAGGAAACAATTTCCCTGTTCAGCGCATCTATTTAATCAGGAAGGAGGACCAACAGTTAGTGAAAGGAGGGCAAGAAAATGAACAAGAAAATGCGATGGTTTTCGCGAGCATTCGTGATTGCTGTTACCGGCGGGCTTCTTCTCGGACCGTTGGCATCGACGGCGTCCGCGCAGCGCATACGAGGCGGGATTGTGTTCGTTCGCCCCGTCCCGGTCTTTGATCCATTTTTCTACTATGGGTACGGCTACGGATACCCATATGGATATGGGCCACGCTATGTGCCGGAGCCTTACGGCTACGTCAAGATCGATACACACCACCAGGATAAAGATGCTGCGGTCTACGTCGATGGTGGCTACGCGGCTCCGGTCGAAAAGGCAAAGAAATTTGCCCTTCGGCCCGGCACTCACGACATTGAGCTACGCAGCTCCGACAATCGCACCATCTTTCAGGAGCGCATCGCGGTGCTGATCGGCAAAACCACGAAGGTGGATGTGCCCAGTTGATGTTCCGAGCTGAGGTCGCCGCGCGCATTGCTATGAGTGGCGGTGCGGCGATTTCGAAGCCACTGAGTTCCTGATGGTGTCCAACTCGCCGCCGCTGCTCCAGCCCGCGGGGAAGTAGCGGCGGGTTTCTCTGTCGACGAGGGACGAGGGACGACGAGGGACGAGGATAGGTTGGGTCATCCCGGCCAACGCGGAGAATCCGCGCCGGCTTTTCGCGGGGACGGCCGATCCCATTCCTCGTTGTGCCAGAGTGGGTTGTGTCCTCGTGAGTGGTCCGCTGCGGAGGTTGACGGTGCCTCTCCCGCCTTCTTTTTCTTCCCTTTCCCTCTCTGTCGTTCCAGTCAACCTTTGTGCTCAGACCGTCGCCCCCTGATCCAACCCGCTCGTAAGGTCGGCTTCAGCCGCTGAGGCACGCCTTGGCACGAATCCTCCGGCTTCGGTGTCAAAGAATCGACGTCTTTTGCCGTGACCTGGAGGAAAGGTGAAGCGCTCTTTAACGCTAACGCCCGCATTCGGGGTCATCCTATTCTCGTTCTCGATCGTTCTAGCGCCTCTCGTTCTCGCGCAAAAGGAACCCGCGGAAACGCCTGCGGATAAGGCCACGGCTGGTGCCGAGCTGAACCAGGGCGCAGCCGCCTACCGCGATGCGCGTTACAAAGAGGCTGAAGACCACTTTCGGAAAGCCATCGCCGCCGATCCCGGCCTTACGAAAGCACATCTCTACCTGGCAACGACCTACACGCAGGATTTCATTCCGGGCGACGAGACTCCAGAGAACATCCGAGTCTTTGGACTAGCGACCGAGCAATACAATATGGTGCTGGCCCAGAACCCGAAGCAGATCGAGGCTATCAAGGGACTTGCGGGCCTCTACCTCCAGATGAAGAAATTCGATGACGCCAAGCTTGATTACTACAAGGTGCTCGGACTCGACCCTAACGACGCCGCATCCTACTACGCGGTGGGCGTGATCGACTGGAATCAAACCTTCCAGCCGCGCATGGAAGAACGCGCTAAACTCGGATTGAAACCCGATCAACCGCTCAAGAACAGGGAAGTATGCGAGCGCTTGTGGGCGATCAATTCCGCCAATATTGCCGAAGGCATCGACAACCTGAAGCGCGCACTCGCGCTGCGGCCGGATTACGACGACGCCATGGCTTACCTGAACCTCATGTACCGCGAAAAAGCAGACCTCGAGTGCGATGCTCCGGCGGCACGCGCGAAAGACGAGAAAATCGCCGACGACTGGGTCGACAAAACCCTCGCGGTGAAAAAGGTTAGAGCCGAGAAGGCTAAGACTTCCACCCCACCCATGTGATATCCGGGCAGGGAACCTGGGAAACGGAGGTCAAGCCCATCGCCAGGGACAGCGCCACTCAGGCCGCCGCTTTCGACCGTAGCCCCCACAGCACCAGCACCGAGCAAGCAACAATCGCAATGCCAACGGTGGGGAACGCGATGCCGACCAAAGTCTCCTGCCAGGGCAAACCGTGATGGCCTGCCCCTGTGATCGGGGACAGCACCGCCGTTCCAAAAACCGCTGCTAGTGTTGTCACCAACCAGTTGATGTAAGTGCCGTACAGCGCCGTCCAATACGCGGCCGCCTTGATGGGTGGCGCGAGCCGCACCTCGTTCCACGCCGCCCCCAGCGCCACCAGAAACGTGCCATTCATCACCCCTTCCAGATGCGCCGCCAGTCCCATACGGATGTTGGCAAAATGCTGCTCGGCAAAGCCCGTCAGCAGCCCGATCAGAAACAGGCACATCCCATGCCACATCAGAGACCGGTTCGTTCCCTGCATGGACACTCTCCTTAGATTCACCCGCTAGCAACAGTGCCTCATCCTAGCGCTCTTTGTCGAGTGTCATTATGAGTTTTGTCATCCCGACTTAGGGAAGGAATCTGTCTTCAGCTTGTGCGCGGCGCAGTGCTTCAGCGCTGCCATCCCAAGCCTGAATCCAGAAACAGAACGGATCGGGAATCTGGCGCAAGCCGGGTGCCTTCGATTCGGCGAGGACACTTAAAGAAGCCCTGCCACCTGCCCTAAACTCACGCAAAAGTATCCTCCCGGCGGGGGCGTGGGACTCTGCACCTCCTAGCACACCGGCGTCGTACGGAAGAACGCGAGCTCCGCCCCAAAATGGCACTTCCGCCACCCTCTCCGGTAAACTAAACGCTTCATGCTTGATCTAGCTTTCGTGCGAGACAATCTGCCGCTGCTCGAGGAAAAGCTGCGCCAGCGCGGGATGGACCCTGCCGAGGTCCTGAAGGACTTCCGCGAAATCGACACCCAGCGCCGTCAGGCCATCACCCAGATGGAGACCCTGAAGGCTGAGCGCAACCGGGCCTCCGAGGACATTGCCCGCCGCAAAAAGAGCGGCCAGGACACGTCGGCTCAGGTTGACCAAACCAAAGCCCTGCGTGAAAAATCGCAGGAACTCGAAAAAGCAGCCGGGGAGCAAGACGCCCGCCTGCGCCAGATTCTTACCAACATTCCCAACGTCCAGCACGCCTCGGTTCCCGTGGGCCACGGCGCGGACGCAAACGTCGAAGTCCGCCGCTGGGGCACGCCCCCCAAGCTCGATTTCACTCCCAAACCGCACTGGGAACTCGGCGAACAGCTTGGCGTCCTCGACCTGGAACGAGCCAGCAAGATCACCGGCGCGCGTTTCGCTGTCTATTGGGATCTCGGCGCCAAACTCGAACGCGCGCTTTCGAACTTCATGCTCGATCTGCACACGCGCGAGCACGGCTATACCGAAGTCCTGCCGCCGTACCTGGTGAATTCCGACTCGATGTATGGCACCGGCCAGCTTCCCAAGTTCGCCGCCGATCTTTTTCGCGTCCCGCACGGTGAAAAAGACCTCTGGCTCATTCCCACCGCCGAAGTCCCGGTGACCAATCTTTTTCGCGATGAGACCCTCGACGCCGCCCGCCTGCCCCTATGCCTGACCGCTTATACCCCCTGTTTTCGCAGCGAAGCCGGCTCCTACGGTCAAGACGTCCGCGGCATCATCCGCCAGCACCAGTTTCAGAAAGTCGAACTCGTCAAGTTCGCCCATCCCGAGCGTTCCTACGACGAACTCGAATCCCTTACCCGCAACGCGGAACAGGTCCTGCAAAGGCTCGGCCTGCACTACCGCGTGATGGCCCTCTGCACGGCGGACATGAGCTTCTCGTCGGCGAAGACCTACGACATCGAAGTCTGGCTCCCCGGCCAGCAGCTGTTCCGCGAGATTTCCTCGTGTTCCAACTTCGAGTCCTTCCAGGCCCGCCGCGCCAACATCCGCTTCAAGCCCGAGGGCAAGGGCAAGACCGAATTCGTCCACACCCTCAACGGCAGCGCCCTGGCCGTAGGCCGCACCTGGCTGGCAATCCTCGAAAACTACCAGCAAGCCGACGGAAGCGTTATCATCCCAGAAGCCCTCCGCCCCTGTATGGATGCGGACCGCATCACAGCCTTGAAATTTTGAGGTCGGATGCTTTTCGCGGGCATCTAAGACCGCAGCAGCAATGTTTGCCGAGCAGCAAACGGGAGATTACACTTGGAGCGCGTTGAGAACCTCAGCACAGTACCCGTCGCTCCCGCGCTGCCGATGAACTCCGTCTGGCGCACAATCCGCGGCTACATTTGGTGGCGTTACGAGCGGGGCAGCCTGCATTACGACATCATGGTGACGTTGATTTTGTTGTTTGTCTTTCTTTCGCCGTACGTCATCAACTTTAATGACAAGCCGGTCGAGCGCAACCCCCACTCGACCGGGGTGACGGTGACTCCTGATGGGGCCGGCGGCCTGGTTTTTTCCATTGCGGCGGCGGCGGTTGTGGGCAAGAACGATCTTGAGGTCCGGGGTGCGCTCCTGCGGGTCATCGAGCCGATTGCCGGCGAGATCAGCATTACCCGCTATGAAGTCGTTCGCGACACTGCTGGGCGCACCCAATCTTATAGGGTCTGGGTGGTTCGCTAGCCAGCCTGGCTGTCACTCCAACTGCGGAGAAATCATGTACTTGCGCGTCCCTCGGGTGATCTTTGGTGTGGTTGCGGGTGTGGTTGCGGGTGTGGTTGCGGCGTTTGCGTTTGCGTCACTCGCGTCGGCTCAGGACGCCGCCCTCGAGCACATCCTGACGCAGATGGATAGCGCCGCCAAGGACTTCCGTTCCTTGCAGGCCGCCTTCGTCTGGGACCAGTTCACCAAGGTCGTCCAAGACACGGATACCAGCAAGGGTAGCGTGTATTTCCAGCGCGAAGGCAGCGGCATCAAGATGACTGCCGACATCACCGATCCCACCCCCAAAGCCGTTCTGTTTGCCGATGGCGAGGTCAAAATGTATGAGCCCAAAATCGACCGCGTAACGTCGTACAAGACCGGGAAGAACCAGGCTGAGGTGGAGAGCTTTCTGGTGCTGGGCTTCGGCGGCCGCGGGCACGATCTGCTTAAGTCTTATGATGTCAAGTACATGGGGAAAGAAACCATCGACGGTGTGGAAACGGCGCAAATCGAGCTGGTTCCCAAGTCCGAGAAGGTCCGCAGCCAGTTCTCGCAGATTTTGCTGTGGATCGACGGTAAGACCGGCGTCTCTGTCCAGCAAAAGCTTCTGCAACCGTCCGGCGACTTCCGCCTCGCCAAATACTCGAAAATCGTTATCAATCAGAAGCTTCCTGACGGCGTCTTCAAGCTCAAAACGACACCAAAGACGACCTACCTGGCGCCCCAAGGATAGCTCGTCCAAGGGCGGCAAGTCTGCCGGGACGACCCTGGGGTAAGCACCGAGGGTGCTACGTCTTTTTCCCGCGATTTTTCAGGATGCAATTCCGGGTTGGAACGATATACTCCTATCTATCGGTTTTTATGCGTAGGTGTTTCATCCATGAACACGGGCAAGTAACGACGAGTTTCGTGTCCTAACCCACACATGGCAAAGGTACTTACCATTCCGGTCGTTCCTCGCGCCAACCGCCGCCGCCGGACTACGGTGGGTGATAACCGTTACGTCGAAGGGCAGCGCATGATTGTCGAGGCCATGAAATATCTCGCCCAGGCCGACCCCAAGGGCAACCGGCATGCCGTCGAGTTCCTCTCCGAGCACTTCCGGACTAAGTTCCGCATGTCCGACACACCCATGTCGTAACTCAGCCTGTCGATGGAAGCCAAGTCTAGTTCCCAGCAACCATTACAAACGATCAATTAGCAAACGATCAAGGGCGGATTTCTTCGCCCGGGCTGTGATTTCCCATCCTCTGGTCGCCATTGCAATTCTGTCTAGAAGCTGTATCTGAGCCCGAACTGCATGACGCGAGGAGTGGTCAGCGTCTGAATGTACTTGCCGAAGGTACTCAGCCCAACGAGTGATTCATTGGCCACGGCCTCGGCCGCATCGAAGCGCACCGAGTTGGTGACGTTGAATACCTCCCATGAGAAGCGAAGCTCTTGCGATTCCTTCGGCTTCCAGGTCTTGCCAATTCCCGTGTCGATGCCGAAGTACCCGGGTCCGCGGAAGTTGTTCCTTTGCCCGGACTCACCCGGATAAGTGGCGCGGAACACTCCGTTGTCGATGCCCAGCGTATCAGGATGACGGAAGATGTTCGGGTCGCCGCTCGAATCGGTGAAGACGCCTGTTTCAGGCTTGGCACCGACCAATACCGACGAGCCTTCCAGTTCAAAATTGGTAGCCCAGCCCAAACCGGCTCCGACGGTGAAGGGAAATCCGCTGGTCCAGCGCGCGAGACCGTTGAATCCCCAGCCGCCGAGGACGGCTTCGACAATTCCGTGTGATCCCGCGCCCCAGCGGCGCCCTTTCCCAAAGGGAAGTTCCCACACCCAGTTGGCGTTGACCTGATGCTTGGTGTCGAAGTCGGAGACGGCACGCCAGAGGTTGGGACTCCAGGCGTTGATCACCTGGCTGTTGAACGCGATGCCGTTGCTCTCGAATCCGTTCACGCGCTCGGCGTTGGAGCCAACATCGATGGACTTCGAGTATGTGTAATTGACGTCGAATTGTAGGCCGTGACTGAGCGGATGTCGCAACGAGAGTTGCAGGCCGTGATAGGTGCTGCTGCCTTGCGACCGCCAGGAGTAGAGCGATGCGAATTGCTTCTGGTAGTACTGAAACGGCAGACCGCTGGGGCCCGCGCAAGCGGGATAACAGAAGACATCTGCGTTTTCCAAAGCCAGAGTTTCATTCCCAAAGTTGCAGAAGTAGCTGTCGTACATGTTCTGCGTGGCGCTGGGCGTCGTCGTGAACGCGTTCGGGTGGGGTGCGCACGCGTGCGAAGAGTCGGAACCGGAAAGCAAATCTGATCCGGCAGCCAGGGGGAACATATCCTCCCAATAGGCGATGGGAGTCACGTTTTCGATGGGGGTGCCGACCTCGGCCAGTTTGGCCAGCTGCGTCGCGGCCGTGAAGTAGTCAGTCTTGGAAATTGGATCAACCAGGTTGAGGGGTTGGGCCAGATCGGCTTCCTGAAGGAGTCGCCGTCCCAGGCGTCCCGTGTAAGTCGCCTCCATCACCAGGCCCTTGCCGAGTTCGCGAGTGAAAGAAAGATCGAAGACGTGGGAGTACGGCGTCTTCAGCTTGTCGTCCAAGCCCCAGGCGATGGCCAAACCCGCACCGAGCGGATCTCCCGAAGGAGTATAGGGAAATGGACCCGGCGGTGGAGGAGTGATGAGACCGGGAATGTCGTTCAACCCGGTGAAGCGCGGGGCTTCATCAACGCTCTGGATGCCGGCGGGATTCTCCTGCGTGGTCGTTAGTCCATAAGACCCTTGCCGATCGAAGGTGTTGATGACACCCTGGCCGAAGTGGTCGAAGTACAAGCCGTATCCGGCGCGAATGGAGGACTTCCCGTTATCCGGAGAGTACGCGACAGCCAAGCGTGGCGCGAGGTTGCGATAGTCCCAGTTCCAGATCGGTTTTCCGTTGTTGGCCTGGCCGGAGAGAGCAAAGGTGACATCCGGTTGGGTAACGATGCCTTGCGCCTGATCCCTGCCGCGCTGATTGAACCAATCGTGCAGGCTAAAGTTGGGAGCCACCTGATTTCCGCTGGTCTCGTAGGGAGGCTGGAGCAGGGAATAGCGGAGACCGAACGTGACCGTAAGGTTGGAGCGCACTCGCCATTTGTCCTGGACGTACATTTCACTTTCCAGCGACTTGAAGTGCCTGGGAACCAGCTCTCCCGCCGGCAAGATGTTGCCATTCTTGTCTTTGTTCGTGGTCGACGAGACCTCGCTGATAATTCCAGCCAGGGCCAATGCGGCGAAATCGTAGGACACCCCGAAGTCGCTTTCGACAGCGGGGAAACCGGGTCCGATGGCAGGATCGAGACTTGTGCCATTTCCGGAAATGAACGAGTTCAGCCAATAGACATTCGTGATGCCTTCCGAGAAATTCTGCTGGTTCGATAAGCGGTTGTTGTGAATCATGCGGATGTTCCCGCCGAACTGCAAGGTGTGGTTTCCCTTGGTCCAGGAAAGGTCGTCGGCAAAGTTGTGGACGGGCACGTTACTGACGGCGGTGCGCGTATCGCCAGCCAATGCGGTGATATCGTCCAGGCCGCGGAAGCGAATGAAATTGGAGGTGGCGTTTCCAGATTGTCCAGTCCCCTGGCGGATAAACGCGTAACGGAAATTATTGATGATGTTGTTGCTGAGCAGCGCCGTGTAGCCCACGGCAACACCCTTGCTGTTGTTCGTCAGGAAATCGGAATTCACAACAGCCGTCTGCAGTGCGGGCGTTTTTTCATGGTCATTCTGCAGGTTGCCGCGGATGAACAGCGTGTGTTTGCCGTCGGTGGTGAGATTGAAATCCAGTTTGCTTATATAGGTATCGAACTTGACCGGATCCGGTGCCGCGAAGGTAACGCCACGGAAATTGAGTGCGTCGGAGCCGTCTCCGGCGTCTGTATTTGGGTGTGGATAGAGATTGAAGATGGCGTTCGGATTGGCACCGTTAATGTTGGCAAGCAGGGGATTCGCGCCCGGAGTGGGGCAGGTTGCAGTGCAGCCCTGATCGAGGGACTTAAATTGGTCGACCGACAACGTCGCCACCAGGCTCGCCGGGAATCTTGGATCGGGAGCGACGCTGACGCCGCCGGCGTTACTGCTATTGCAGTTCGGGTCCGCAGGATCGCAGAGATATGAGATCAGCCCGTTCCGCAGGTTGTCACTGGGGACCGTGCGTGTCAGCTGCGTGGTCTCCGCTTTTCGCTGCCCTTCATAAGCTGCGAAGAAAAACACCCGATCTTTCTTGATTGGACCGCCGATACTGGCACCGAAGGTATTGCGCAAGATCTTGCCCGGACGGTTGGGCAGGCCCTGCGAGAGCTGCGCTTTCTTGTTGAACCAATCGTTCGCGGTGGTGAAGGTGGGCCGGTGGTATTCGTACACCGACCCGTGCAAGCTATTGCTTCCGCTCTTGGTGACCAGGTTGACTTGCGCTCCCGAGGACCTTCCGGAGTCGGCATCGGCATCGCCTGTGGTGACCCTAAACTCTTGCAGCGAATCGAGCGTGGTTCGCAACGCGCCTTCAAAGGCGTAGCCGTTGAGCTGGTCATTATTGTCCAAGCCATCGAGCGTGATGTTGGTCTGGTCGCTGCGCGCGCCGTTGACCGCGCCGCCGCGGCTATCGTCGTTCTGCTGGGAGTGAGTTTTCTTGCCAATGTAGGTCACCCCTGGCTGCAGGCTCAAGATGGACACCGGATCGCGCCCTTCCGAAGGAAGGTCGATGAGTTGCTTGGTGCCGAAATTGTGTCCCAGCGTGGCGTCCGTAGTGTTGACGGCCGGGGCCTCGCCCGACACTTCCACCGTTACTGCTTGCCCAGCCACTTGCAGAGTCACATTCAGCGTGGCCGGACTGCTGACTTGCAGCACAACGTTTTCACGCTTGACGGTCTCAAAGCCAGGCGCGGCGATGGTGAGCTGATAAGGAGCTGGGGGCACCTGGAGGAAGCGGTAGTCGCCTTGACCGTCGGTCTTCATCGTGCGTGAGAAACCCGTCTGCGGATTGCTCAACGTGAGTTCGGCGCCGGAGATTACAGCCTGCTTCGCATCGCTCACCGTCCCGCTGAGGGACGAAGTCGCGCTCTGGGCCGAGCAGATTTGGGGGAAGGTAAACGCAGCGGTCAGTAAAAACGCGAAGCACTGCAGGCGAACCAGTTTCACGGGGGCTCCTTACCTAAACAGAAATATTTGTTTGCAAATGCGGCGGATGTTGCGCTTCGCCGAAGACGCTAAACTCCCGGCAACTCGGAGCGTGAATGACAACCTTGCTAAAGTCTCTGCCTGACATTCTGCAATTCAAGGTCCCTTTTAGACAAGCGAGAAATCCGAAGGTTGGGACAACTTTGGGGTGAAGTCCTCTGGTTTCTCGTAGCGATGCTTCCGAATTGCGTAACTCGAACCCGGACGAGAGGGGGCGGGGCCTACTCGCGCTTTCGCCAGCACGCGGCCGCAGCGAGAATCACCGCGGGGTAGCATTCGAGTGTGTAGCGCGGCTCCGGGTTTTCCAAGCTTCCTAAGAAGACGGTGCGCAGCAGCAAGAACAATAACAATAGACACGTGTGCAGTAACGCGCGCCGCATGAAACCGAAGAGCGCGGCGCCGAGATAAAAAAGATTGATGAGGCCGAAGCCTACGGCGACGGCGGACCACAGAGGGACATCGTCAAATTCCCACCAGCGAGGGTCCGAGGGTAAAAGCTCGGTGCGTGGGCGCAGCCACATGTCCGCCATGCGGAGCAGCGGCAGGCGAATGTAATACCGCAGCGGCGAAGGCTGAATCCGCTCGGTTGCCAGAGCCGCGAAGCGGGCGTCGAGGTCGGCGTCGATTTCGTGGTTGGCGTTGTAGTCGTCGAAAACCTGCTGCGTGGCGTCGAACTGTTGCCGGCTATCGAAAGCACGCTCGGGGAGTTTGTCGAAGTCCATTTCCTCGCCGGGTTCGGCCCAGTAGAGTTCCTCAGTTGAAACGTAGTCCGCGATCCAGGTTTTGGTCCAGCGGTTGAAGCCTCGCGGTACAAAATCTTCCGGGGTGTTGGCGTAACGCGGGGCCAGCGGCTGGAATCTGTGGAAGGTGCGCAGGTTGCGCAGGGTCCAGGGGAGCAAGCCAACCGAGATCGTCAGGGTGAGGGTGAGCAGGGCGACGAACTCGGCTCGGCGCCGGCGGAGAAGGCAAAGGATTCCGAGATAGCCGCCCATGGCCGCTGCGAGAAGGCCTCCGTCGGGGCGCAGTAAAATCGACCCTCCTAGGGCAACTCCGCATCCGATCCAAATCTTGTGCGCGGCAATGTTTTCAGACTGCAGGGTTTCAAGTCCGGCACAGGCTAGATCGAAGGCGAGTACGGTAAAGAAAATCTCCAAAGTTTCCGTGAGCACCGCGCCCGCATAGTTGGCGAGAAACGGGCAGAGCGCGGTGAGCGCGAAGGCGGCCTGGGTGGCGCGCTCGTTTCTGATGCAGCGCCGGGCTGCATCCGTCAACAGGAAGCAAGTTCCTAGATCGATCAAGACTTGTAGGGTGAACACCGCGCGATAGTTATCTTTTCCGAAAACGGCGAACACGGCGGCGAGGAACGCGGGATATCCCGGCAGGCGGACGTAGGTGGGGAGGATGCTGCTGGGATCGGTCTGCCCATAGATGCCGTGTGCCAGCCAGTTCTTGGCGAGATCGGCGTAGAGAAGGGAATCGGGCGTGACCTGCGGAAACTTCACCGCGAAAAACGCGCGCATCGCCAACCCCACCACGGTGAAGGCGAGGAAGAACCAGCGATGCCGTTCGAGCAGAGCGAGCACGCCTCACTATAGCGCGGAGCACGGTTCAGGCGAAGTGACGCCGCGTGTGCATTGATCCTATAATTAGCTAGCTTTACGACGAAAGTGTGTTCTCCCGATCGCCCGACGCATGGCCAAACCTGTCTTTTATGACCCCAACCAGGCCCGATGGAAAAGGGTTCGCCGCCTTTTCGACGTGCTGGGCGTCAGTGTTTCGCTGCTGATTGTCTTCTTTGCATTTACCGCGTTGCGGAGCGAATCGCTGCCCAAGCTTGTTCTCCCGGTGGAAAAACATCCTTACCACCCCCTTACCGAGCGCGAAAGGGAAAAAGAGAAAAAACGGCTGAAAGGCCGGCTGGGGGCGCATCGCAAGTCGAAGCTGCCGGGATCGCAAGTGCGGCTGAACGAAGACGAAGGGATTCGGGCGGCTTTTTACGTTACCTGGGACGCGGCGAGCTACTCTTCGCTTCGCGCTTACGCGTCGCAGATCGACCTGCTGTTTCCAGAGTGGCTGCACGTGTTGACACCCGATGGGCATTTGCAAGCGACGACCACGGAGAACAAGCCCTTCGACGTGTTCGGACATGGCGGCTTCCAGCCGGTCGACGACAAGGTGATGCCGTTCCTGAAGGCGGCCGCGGCGGAAATGGAAGTCTTTCCGCTGGTCAACAACTTCGATCCTGTGGCGAACGATTTCGTTCCTGGAATTGCCGAGTTCTTTGCCAGCACTGCGGGTCGCGAGAATTTCCGTAAGCAGATGCTGGATTTTCTTGCGACCGATAAATATCACGGTGTGATGATTGACTTCGAGTCGTTTCCGCGGAGTGCTCAGGCGAATTACACCGCTCTGTTGACGGAGCTGGGCCGCGACTTGCATGCACGCGGGATGAAGCTCTATACGGCGGTGCCCGTGCGCGATGACGACTTTAACCTTGCCGAGATCGCGTCGCATGTAGATGGGCTTGTGCTGATGAACTACGACGAGCACTTTCCCGGAGCGAGCGCAGGACCCATCGCATCGCAGGACTGGTTCACGGAGAATCTTGCGGTCGCCGTGAAGACTGTTCCAAAAGATAAGATCATCTGCGCCATCGCGAACTACGGGTACGACTGGACTCAGAACGTGAAAAGCGCGGCTGGCAGCGTAGAGGCGAATCGCTCGGTACAGGAAGCGTGGTTGGGGGCGAGCGATTCGGAAGAGGATATTGAGTTTGACGGCGACGCGCTGAATCCTCATTACAGCTATCGCGACGATAAGAATCATCGCCATGACGTTTGGTTTCTCGACGGAGCGACGGCGCTGAACCAGATGCGGGCGGCGAACGCGCTCGGCATTCGGACGTTTGCGCTGTGGCGCCTGGGGTCGGAGGACCATTCGCTTTGGCGCGTGTGGGATGTGCCCGGGGATCCTGGCGCTGCGGAAAAATTGAAGACTGTGCCTCCGGGGCAGGACGTGGACATGGAGGGCGACGGCGAGATTCTCAGCATCCAGAAGCGGCCGTCGGATGGATCGCGCCAGGTCAAGGTTGATCCGCAAACGAATTTGGTGACGGACGAGACCTTTATCACGCTGCCTTCGCCGTATCGAGTGGCGCGTTATGGGGCCAATGCGAAGCAGGTGGCGATTACATTTGATGATGGCCCGGATTCGGAGTGGACGCCGCGAATTCTCGATGTGCTGCACGACAAGGGCGTGAAAGCTACGTTCTTTGTGATTGGGCTGGAGGCACAGAAGTTTCCCTCGGTCGCGCAACGAATGTATGCCGAAGGGCATGAGATTGGGAATCATACTTTTACGCATCCGGACATCAGCGTGATCTCGCCGCAGTTGATGAAGCTGGAGCTGAACCTCACGGAGCGGCTTTTTGCGAGCCGCATCGGCATCAAGACGGTGCTGTTCCGGCCGCCGTATTCCATCGACCAGGAGCCGGACACGGCCGATCAGGTTCGGCCTTTGGAGGTTACGCAGGGGCTGGGTTACATCACGGTGGGGAATCGCATCGATCCCAACGACTGGCGCACGAACCCGCCGCGCTCGGCGCAGGAGATTGCGGACGAAGTCTTCCAGCACTTGCCACCCTGCTCGCCTACGGATTTCCGGTGCGGCAACATTTTGCTCCTGCATGACGGGGGCGGCGACCGCCGGGCTACGGTCGAGGCGCTGGGACTCATCATCGACGGCGTTCGTGCTCGCGGACTCGAGCTGGTTCCGGTGAGCCAGCTTCTCGGCAAGACGCGAGCGGAGATCATGCCCCCACTTTCCACCAACGAGCGGTGGTCCGCACGCATCGACTGGTTTGCGTTCGCTCTCGGCGAACTCGTGATGAAGGCGATTCCTGCCATCTTCTTTCTTGGCGACATCCTGATGACGGGAAGACTGGTTTTCGTCGGCCTGCTCGCCATCATTGACCGCCTGCGCCGTCGTCGTTATGGCTCGCCCGAGGAACTGGCTGCGTTCCGTCCGAGGGTTGCGCTTCTCATTCCGGCTTTTAATGAGGAGAAAGTGATTGAGCGGACGATTTTGGCGGCGCTGGATTCGGACTATCC
>Ga0137419_10000392_pt1 | contig 15356 bp, 16 predicted proteins | sample CZODoug3_1_2_16f_FD_108279 | JGI IMG/M metagenome (GOLD analysis project Ga0137419, IMG submission 108279) | Vadose zone soil fungal communities from Angelo Coast Range Reserve, California, USA - CZODoug3_1_2_16fungal (Illumina Assembly) | ecosystem: Environmental > Terrestrial > Soil > Vadose... | reverse complement strand
TCGGGGCAGTAGAGTATGTGTAGTCCCTTCCTAAAGCCTCTCTAACATATACCTGACCCATGCTAGCTTCCCAGTCCGACGGGAACCCATCTGAGGCTTTCAGCTGATCCCTGGCCCACAGCTACCGTTTGCACTCAAGTACCACGATACCATGGTACACTATCCGACTGTTGGATAGTCGGACGGTAGTACAGTATCACAGTACCTAAACAAAACATGTAGGCCAACTTTTCAACCTTGATCTCAGTCTCATCTGCAACTTCAGTAATAGCATCTATCCAGCTGTGACAGTAAATTTTGGCCCACAAATAATGTGCTATGATCATCTTGACTTTGCAAACAAGGCCACCAGTTGGTGTGACATCACAGCCATTATGGGGTCCATACGATTACAAGAAAGGGGGCCATCTTGTCTTGTTTGATATCGACAAGATTATTGAGTTCTCTCCTGGTTCACATATCCTCATCCCATCTGTTGTTATGCATCATCATGGCAACACTCCTATTCAAACACATGAAAAGCATATGGGATTTACACAGTATGCAGCTGGTGCGTTGTTCCAATTGGTTGACAATGGATTTTGAATGGTGGAGGATGTACAGGGCATGGACAGGGAGTTAAAGAATAAGCTAGATGCAGAGGCTCCAACATGTTTTGAACACCTTAGTTTGTTTTCAAAGTTGGAAGAGCTCACCGATGACCATGTTTGAGTCATTGGGAAATAATTATTGATCACATCCTTACAAATCCCAATTAAATCCTATCTTTGTAATAGTTCTTCAAATTGCTGACTGGATGACAACCAGAATGTGCAAGGAGATCATGCATTGCCAATTTCTTACAATAATTAGACTCAAATTCAAGTGCTGAGAAGACCACTAGACAACCTGTGCAAATGATAGTAGACAGTCATTTGCCTTACATAATTTGAGTGTCAACCCCAATTAAGCCCTGTACCTATAAACCAATTGCAATACTTAAATAGTTCATGTAATTGCTGACCAGTTGATAACCAGAATGTGGCAAGAAGCTCATGCATTACCAATTTCTTACAATAATGAGAACAAAATGCAAGTACTGAGAAGGCCACCAGCAGAATTGCAGCACTTTTTCAAATGCTGGCACAGTGAGGAAATTATATATTATTTTACATTGCTTTGCAAGGTTTGAGCATCAATTGCAAGTCCACCATGAACGTACAAACTCCATCCGGTCATACCAGCACTGCCCCGACTTCCTGATGTTCTATACTCATACCTCATATAGTTGACTGTCTAGGAGGGGACTAAACTACAGGTGAATCTATAGGAAACCTCACCCTGATATGACAATATGAACATGAGTAATAAGGTGTGATGTGCTGGACATAATGCAGATTCGAAAACTACAACAGGAAGGCCTATTGACGAAATACTGCAAAGCTATTCAAGACTTCAAATTTCACATAAGTATCGGGTATAACATGGTCCTGACTGACTCACCTTGGTGTGCCTCAAACTCAAGCGGGGCTCAGACAGAAAATGCTAGTTTTTAAAGGAAAACCTATGTCTCAAGGGAATTCCACTATTTCATTGAAATCGCATTCCCACTAAACTCGTCATTCCTCTTCTTAAAAAGCCCACATTATATTGGAACTCAAGCTCCAACGAGTTCAAGCACGGCGCAGTTTCTCCAGCATGAAAACGTCGTGTGCTTTGCACATAATACCACCACGTTTCACATCAGGATGCCACCCGATGTCCTGATGCACGTCGTTGAGGCTCACTGGATACATTCCTATCCCGTCTTTGGCACACCAATCAAAATCCACTAAGAGTGCCTGCTCCTCCCCCGATACCATGATATTAGGCGGTCGAAGGTCTCCAAAGACAAAATCGTTCTCGTGCAGTACTGCTACGGCCTCCTCTACTTTGTTGAATATTGCATCCGGGAGTGAAGGGTTGTTACCAAACGCATCGTGTGCAGTTACACCATCCACAAAGCCCATGACTACTAGGTTTAAGCCCCCGAAATTGAGAGCGGGTTCGTATTCAGTTGTCTCTGGGTAAAGCAGTTGTGGAGTAAGGCTGTGGGTTGCGAGCAGTCGGTGCGCTGCGAAGTTGTATGTCTGAACGAATTTGACTACAATATAGTCTCCACCACCGACAATCTTGGCTTTAAATACGGCCTTGGTGGGGCTTTCATTGGCGAATTTGATAACATACTCAAACCGAACAACGCCGTTCACCGTAGGGTATGATAGAATGTGAGGAAAGAAACGCGCGAGGTTCGTGGGTACGGTGGGGTCGGCAGGGATATTTAGCCGTGTGTAGAATATATTAAGAGACTGAAGTGCACTCCGAAGGGCTAAAAGGACCCGGGTGACTCGGAGTAGCTGGTCATCAGCCGAAGGATGAACACCGAGCCAAATGTAGTCCGTCAGGGGCTGAATTACTGGAAACTCCACAAATACGCCTCCGAGAACAACCATCCACGGACCGGAAATTGCAATAATGAAACTCGGGCAGTTGCACGCGTTTCGAGCACGCTCAACCTGTTATAACATATGCGAATGAGAATCAGACGAACAAAGAATGGGATTGCGTACGTCTTTTTGAATCCAATAGTTTCGAAACGAAAAACATCCTTGCTTGACTGCGTCACAACCTCCTTCCCCTATGTCATTTTTCCACTCCAGAACAGCACGATAGAGCGACATGCCATGTGCAATTGTCAAGATCGTTCCATCAGAGATTGCCCCATTACGCGCGAAAATTGATGACATTGGCTGGTATAAAATGTGTGCGAGCATGTCTTGCATTGCTTCGCGTCGGCTCCTTTCATTCTTGTAGATGGCAACCGCAGCGGTGCAGAACTTGGAAGTGGAGGAAAGATGATCGGGCGTGACATCGGTTTGAGCTGTCGGATTACTGAATCGGGTCCTAAACTCGTCAAAGATGGGGTTATACAAGCCAACCGGAAGTCCCTGTTTGTCAATTGGTCGACCGACCAAGATGGGGCATTGATCCTGTTGCCCCGCAAAGTTGCTCAATTTTGCAGCTTGAGAGGGGCTCGGACCTTGAAGAGCTAGTGTGATGAATGATTTCTGGACTACGAAGTATTTAGCTGGCATACAAAAGGGCAGACCTCCGGAACGTACGCTCATCCAACCGAAGTCGCTTCTCCTCATCGCCGACGGATTCGTTTGTCATGTGTTTGAGTCTTGTAATTGCAGCTGATAATCATTTAGTGCAGCGGCCATCTCAAAGAACCTGCACGTACTAGGAGGGCGTCGCACTATAATATGGAGATGCTTTTTAGGGATATCTGTTAATACTTCCCAGAGTTCGTCCTCCGGCTCCAATTCTTCACCGCCCTCGAAGTCGCCCTTCACCTTCACCGTCTTGAGCAGTTTCCGGTCCTTCTTTAAGTCAATCTTGACCTTGCAAAGTGAGGTCGTTGACTTCGATGTGTTAAATATGGGCATCAACTACTCATGCTCACCTTCCAGAGATCAAGAGAGTCTGCATCAAGGTTAACGAATGCATTCTGCTTCTTCTCCTTGATCGCGTCCTTCAAGGCATCGACCGTCTCCGACTTTGCAATCTTGACAGAAAAAACGCGCTCTGGATCGTCGCCAAGGACCCAACAGTTGAGATTGAGCATATCAGACATATCCTTTGCGGCCAAGATCGTGGTAGCAGGGACAATGGTCACGAAGCAGAGATAGACAGAGGATGTGTAATACTGTTTAGATCCGTTTGTGTGTTGCAGCTTGAGCAAGATAGGCGCCCAAATATCAGCCAAATCGACCTTCAAGTTCGGACTCAATAAATGTTATATAATGAACTCGTCTTCCTCACCTCAACTCAAGTCCTCCAGACCCCAGTTGCAGCCGATATTGTCCTCCGGATAGCTACTTCCACGACATTTCTCCCGTCTCTGTCCCATCTCCGCGAAAACGCTGCCAAGTCACTGCTTATGAGCTCGTATCCAATCCAATCGTACCGTACCATTTCGACCTTAGGTTCGTCAATTTTGTGATTTTTGGTCTCCGAGAAGGCCGAAAATTTCCCATTTGATTTGTGGCGAATTTTAAAAGTGCCCATTTTTCATGGCTGTGACCTGTGACGAACCTAAGGTCGAAATGGTACAGTAAGCCCAATCGGACCATTTATACAATACTATGCACTGGCAAACCCCTCGCACAGAAATTGAACGCTACCACCCTCTAATAACATCAATGACTCCCGTAAACCCTATATATTTTGCAATTTGACTCAACAGGTGGAGTCGGAAATAAATATTGATAGGTTCTCCACATGCCTAAGTGTTTAATGTTCTCTTCACGGTTTCGCAGATCAAGTCTAACTGTCTTTGATTCGATCGACAAGGTCCCTCGTTAATTCGTGTCCTGCCGTTCCGTTAATCTGGGAGGCAGATGATGTGTTGGCTGTGTTTAGCAAATATCCATGGACTCGTCATGATGGTCTTACAGACCAACCGCTAGGCTTTCGCGTCCCTGCTGGTAATTAAGACGACGACAAAATCGTTGGATTTAATATATGCTCAGCCCTGTGGGACGACAGTCTGATGCCAGAAATGCATGCTTTGGCCTGTCGAAAAATTATGCCGAATATCGACAACCTTCGGCTACTGTCGATACAACCTCCAGGACGACTCAACTGCCGTTATCAGACCCATAATCAATTAACACAAGAACACCGCTCTAAAAATCAAGTGATTCATGACCTTCAACTCACCGTGCGTGTCAAATGTATTTATTATAATGCCTGCGCTGACAATAATGCAGAATATAAATCTGTCACGCTGTAAAATTTTGGTCGGATCTGCTCAAAAGCCCGCCTGGACAGATCTATCCGACCACAGATCACAGTAAGTTCTGTGATGGCCCTACATAAGCGGATCCATGAAGTCCATCTAACGCTCGTATGGACAGATCTGCATAACCCTCCATCATCCGAGTCCGCAGACGGATCTGTCCAAACAGGTCAACACTCGAATGGATCCAACTATTCTGACATGCGCTTGGGTATGCATGCGTCGGATTTTGTGGTCTGTCATCCATGAACGGATCCGTTTGAGCAGGGTAACCTGCTTGAATAAAATAGAGATGACATGGAAATCTAATAACAAGCTCAACACAAAAGCAAAAGACATATTCAAAGGGGTGGACGCACAAACTAACTACGTAGGAGGTACCCATATACATTAGTACGTGGTGGCTGCACAGAAAGATGATATATAATATATATCAATAAAATCACATTTGCGCAGGGAAACCCTCGGTTGGGAGTCACTTGGTTACAAGAAATCCCGGAAATTCTTCGTAACGTTTGAGACCAAAATGTACGGCCTAAAAAGACGTTAGACTCACCATGCATCCAAGATCTCCTGTTCAGCTTCATCAGCAGCAGCTCCCGCCATTGAACTTTCCATCGCCTCCAGGAGGATGCTCATTGCCTCAGCATCAAAGGGTTGAACGCGTCCACCTCTGCGCCGTGTATTTGCAGCGAAAGTTGTCTTTGAGGTGATTTTGGAATATATTTCCTTGCCATCTGGGAAGGTGTAATGAATTTGACGATCAATTTTTGTGAACTCATGAGTTCCTATAGAGAGCTTAGCATTCTAAAGTGGAGGCAGAGGGGGAAAAAAAACGCACGAACTGTGGTTGTCTGTTCCTTCTTTATGAAAGCTGAAGAGCTTTCCTTATCAGATAGGCCACTTCTGAAAAGCGCTCGGAACGATGTGAACATGTTGAATACAAGGATGTTAGGCGCGGTTGCAATGTGGGGTAGTGTGGGGTAGTTGTGGTTGTGAAAGTTTATTTGGTCGTGATGAAGCGCCTGATCGCCAGGAACAGCTAATTGTGTTTGTTGATGCTTGTTCATGTGGGTGCCTCAGGCAACCGCCATACTTGAATGTAAACTTTTCAGTCTTGTAAAAGTAGCCTCGATGTACTGTACTATTCCAACCAACTGTTCATGAATTTTGGTAATTTTGGTCTCCAAGAAGGCCGAAAATTTACATTTCAATTTATGGCGAATTTCCAATGCGGGCTTTTTTTGCGGCTGTGACTGAACACTTTATCGGAATAGTACAGTAGTCTCTTCTAGATGCCTTCGTAGTGCTGCCGCCGTCCGGTCCCGAACTCAGGTCCGAACCTGAACCCATGCGAACTTGACCAAAGTTCGGTCGCAAGTTCAGCGGTTGGACCTGTAGTCCTCTGTGGTCCAGTCCAAGGTTCGGGCGGCTGGTAGTTTTTGCGGACCCGTTCAAACCAGTTCGAACTCCGCCGAACCCGAAGAGATTTCCAGGTGAGAAAATCGAGTTTATTTCACCGATTAACAGGATTTCGGAGTTATGTTCGACGATGTGGACGGTCAGGCCATAAAAAATGTGTGTAACGATACCCAGAAAGGTATCTATGGTGCGTTATCCTTTGATTTCGAGCAGTTAGGCCTTCTCTAATAGACGAATATCAAAGCTCCGAAGGTTGTTGAACTATGTATCAAATAGTTCATTAACTTACCTTGTATTATTCATGGTGACTGCGCAATCCTATGCGGAAATCAGATTCCTCGCCACGTGACTCTTTCACATCGCAAAGCACATCGGAGACCAGCTACATCAACATAACAAGGCCCGACTCGGAGGTCGAACATGTAAAACAGTTCTTAACGCAGGGATACAGACCGAAGTTTCGTCTCGGTTTCAACCTGCTGGTATTCCCCATTTTGGGACGCTTTAATCTCTTCCTGGTGCGATAATTCGTACCAATGCTGCTGCAGCGTTACCTGTCACTGAAAGCCATGCTTTTTGGGTGATTCAGAAGTTACATACAATATTGAGTGAGTGGTGGAGAGTGACACGACCAAGATTCTCCACTAACGCTTCCAATTTGACATTCGTCCTCAGGTACATGTTATACAATTCCCTGCCAGTGCGATAGGTATCGAAGACAGTCTGACGGGTGGCCTAGCGTCCCTGATCAAGACTGATGTTGATCCCGAAGCCAAAGCTCGAGTTTTAGCAAGCAGAAGAGCGCAATTTTGAGGATAAAAATTAAGTATTAAATTTGCCTGGTTTGACGGTTCGAACCCGTACAGAACCAGAACCTGACCGCGTCGAACCGTTCAAGGTGGTCAGGTCCAACGTTCGGCGAAGTGGTCAAACCTGAACCATGGTCAGGTTCAGGGTTCGATAAATACAGCGTAAAGACCGGACGGAACCAGACTACGGCACCACTATGCCTTCGACATATCAAGGGTCCAAGTGTCCACAAATCTAGGATGGGTTTGTGAAAGTCAGATTGTGTGGTTTTCGGGTGATGTGCATTCCAAGTAGTATATTCAGTTCTCCAATCACCTTTATTTGAGAACATGTTATCAACTGGGAAGACGGTTTGCCGAACCAGTTCAGCGAACTGTGAACCCGAACCGCTGGCTATTGTGGCCAAAATTGGAACAATAGCACTGCAGCAAACACCAGCAACCTTGTTGATGTCGTTGCCACCGCCTTGACCACACCATTGACATTTTTTTAATTGCTTTGTTATGTGGCCTTCCATTATCTGGGATTCTCTGCTATGTATAAATTCCCATGTATATGGTACTTGTTCAACAATCTGATATGAGTTTTCTCCAGTTCGCTAGCACTCTCAACAGCAATCCTCCATTCACTGCTGCACTTGAGTTTGATGCTGTCATCAGATACATTGATTTAGTTTGGTGCTTAAAACACACTATGGCCCCCCCAGGAGGTGTTGTATCACCTTAACCCCCCCAACACTTAACAGTACAAATTACTCAAAGTCTGCCTTGACATTCCAGACAATACCGCCAAGCTCACTTGGGCTGTCTTTCATGATCTAGCTTGAAAATTTGAGAGTGCTGATGGTGAGATCGAGGCTCTAGCACATAAGTATATCAAGTTGTTGTCTCTCTCAGGGAATCAGTACATTTGATACCTTTGGATTATGGTGATTGGCTGATGTTTCATGCAGGCTTTTTTAATACCACCCCACCCACCTGTGTTTGCATTGATCTCATGTGTTGCAAGCAGCTTCTTGTAAACTGGAATCAACACAGAGAACTTGCTGAAACATGGGGTGACTCCCATGGAGTCACCCTGTCAGTGTGTTCACATGAGCATTTGGAGCAAGTACCTGGCTTTGCTAAATAGTTATTCTAGTACCAACCTTGGTGGAAATATGCCTTAAGTTATCAGAAATGGAGGTTCAGCATGGAAACCTATCATTATTTGTTATGGAAACCTTTAATACTTTACAAAATAAGGCTTCTCAAGAGTAAGCCATTTTCCAAGTATTAAGTTCATCATACTGCATTCCAACGAGGATAGAATATGAATTCAAAGATACGTGGTCGATTGTGAATTCATGTGCAGATGGTAGACATATTTCTAGAGAGTTCTGAGAAATAAAATGGTAATCCGGCTCTTCTGAGAGTTCTGATGCCACAAAATCTGATACCACAGATAATAATTTCTCCTTGAACTTCTCTCCTAATTCGCCATATATATTGCATATAGGATCCTCAGTTAAGTCAAGAGAAATATGTTGAGTGGTGTCCACTGTAGGTCCTTGTTGATAAGGGACTCTCCGACATAGCTGAGAAATTGGATCAATGTTGGAATGAACTCTTCCAGCTCAGTGAACAATGCATAAATTTGTGTAAGCAGTGCAAACAGTTCCCCAAGTCAATAACCTTCAGTTAAAATTTTGGAAGGTTTTGATCCAAGTTAAAGCAGCATGATTGGTGACAGCTAATATAGTTTCTCCTTCAATGTAAGCCTGAAACTTAATTGGACCTTCCTTTAACACCAAAGCCCCCTGTTCAGTTGGCAAATAATTCCTCAGCTGATTTGAGCACCCTTGACCAGTAGGCAATTACCCATTTGATATGAACCAAAGTTTCATCAAGAGTCGAACCCCAGTTTCCATTTATGGGAACATCATTGTCTGATTTGGAAATTTGTACAACTAAAGAAGGTATAGGTTTGTCTGCCTTATAAGCCTTCTCACATCTTCCGTGGGTCTTAGTTCCCTTCAAATCATTCAATTGGACCTTGTGTACTTGTTGCAGAATGGCTGCAAAACCAAAGTCACAAGCATCAGAATATAATCAGTAAGGTAAACCCGGTAAGGTGTATCCTTGAACTGGAGCATTAGTTAGTACTTGCTTGCATAATTAAAATGCTTCGGAATGAAGGGGAAACCATTCCCATTTTTTTTCCTTCATTAGCAAATTAAATAATGGCCCAGCGATCCAAGCGTAAAATGGTACATAGGATGAAAAATAAACCATCATTCCTATGAACACTTGAAGATTGTGGATGTTCTTTGCTCGTGGAGTTGAAGGATAGCATCAATTTTCTTCTTGTGTGTAGATAAACCTAATCTGTACACTTTTTGTCCAAGCAATAATACCAATTAATATCTGAAATGACATTTAGTAACAGAGAGTGTGACTTCAGGTTTCTGGATTGCTTGGAAAACTTGGTCCAAATGATTTATATGGTCTTCGAAAGTCAGGGAAAAAATCACAATGTCATCAATGTAGACCAAGGCGAATATCCGAAGGAATGGCGCAAGAATATTTTGCATTACTCGCTGGAAAATGCTGGGACCATTTTTATATCCAAAAGGCATTCAGACAAATTGCCACAATCCTCTATGAGTTCAGAAAGCTAACTTCTAATGTTCCATTCCCTCAATTTCCATTTGAGTGAATCCATTGAGGGCATCAAGGATAGATAGCCATTGACTGCCGCATAATGCTTGTAGAATATCCTCTTGTTTAGGTAGGGGAAATTCATTGGATATAGCGACTTCATTTAATTTTCAATAATCAACAACCATGTGGGGTTTTCCATTCCGATAAATTGTAAAGTATTAAAGGTTTCCATAACAAATAATGATATACACCCATCGGCTCCACATTCCTCCACCAAATCTGATACTGATGAGTCCAACATTGAACTGCTGGAACTCATTGATATCTCAGAGGAAAAATGTGATGCAACGATGGAGGATATCCCTCATGCCAATGGGATTATATATAACCTTGGACTGGACTTAAAGGATGATGAAGGGGAAATCATGGGACAATTCCATTCCCTTCAGATCCCAAGTTGTCCATACTGCAACAACTGCACGCCACACGTTGTTGTGGATTTCTTTGTCAATTATTACGGTGAACCTTTCATCTGTAATTGACTTATCTGCCAAACAACTGGTGCAGGAGCTGCACCATCTCTTCAAGCGATGAGGATGGTACACTCCTCAAACATCCAACGAAGACAAACTGTCTTGTTCGGACAGCCAGACCGTTCACCTAGACTACCCTGACAGCCACCACAGCCTGCTACTGTACTCCGTCAGATGATCCTATAGTCCTTCAAGTTGATACTTAAATGTAGGCCAACACAGTTGGATTTGGCCATACTCTGGCATCGCCAAACCTCTGGAATTTCCCAACCTTCCACTTTTGGAAGGTCAAGGTTCAATTATGGCAGGATCCGACATCAATCTGGATTCTGACTTTCCACCTACTAGACCATCTTCACCTGACCTTTCCAAAGCTCTCATTCTTCATCCCATTCACTCTAATTTCGCTCACGCTCATCCCGAATATACCCCATTCACCTTGCTTGATGCCATCCCTGATTACCTAACCTACGGTGACCATGGTTTGCCAGTCGACAATCTTATTGACCATCTATCTATCGGTATGGAATCTGCTTCGATGGAGTAATTGAGACTGGGGGGGCTATGTTATGGATATCAGATATTTGTCAATATATTCTCTATTTTCTTTTCTCTTTATTTACAAGTAGAAAAACTCAATGTGATACTTATCAAAATTCCTACTCAGAGTTCATCTTGAATTTCCTCAATATTATTCACTCTCAAATAACTCCATTTCACAAATGATTGTACTTACTTCAACCCAAACCTTTAGTGTTTCTTGACTATGCCTTATTCAGTAATCACGATCATGGCTATGCTAACTTGTCAAAGTGCTTGTGGCTGTGTGTCAAAGCATGTGGGAGTCTTTAACCATTTGTTTCTTTATTGTTTCTCACTTATATATTTTACAAATAGACAAACTTCTAGATATTTAGTTGGATACCTTCCTGTCAAATCTACTAAAGAGTTACCGGAGAACTAGAGAAATGCGAAGCCAAATGCATCCACAAACTCAATGTTTGCTGAGTTTCAAACCTATTTCCTTTGACAGAAGTTAGTGTTCGAAACTTGTCAACTTGACTCGGTGTAGCTCTAGGAATTCCATGGAACACCAAATACCCTCGGAAGGTCTTCCCCGAATGTACTTCGACCTCCTGGAATGTCCTAGAATTTACTTACCACCTTTTCGGTGATCCAATGTGGCTTCCAAGTGTTCTCTCGGGCTCTCCCCTCTTCACCAAGTAGATAATCCAATGTAGTATAAATACAAGGCGTCTGCATCCAAATAAATTATCTTTTAACAACTCTTACTTCGTTCCCAAACTGAGATATTCTTAAGTCATTAAGGACCATTGTACATGCTACTTAGTGAATTATTGCATGACTCGCTCTGCAATCTTCCAACTTACTATAATCTAAGCAAGATTGACTCGTTCTCTCTTAGACTAAGTTCTACAGGATGTCGTTTAGTTATAAGCGCTACCAGGATTACTAGTGTCTTAGACTGTTCTGGTGCAGCTATATCGTTCATTATATATTATTTGTTTTATTCAGTTAGATACATTTTGTATATTCAAGGAATACACCAATATTATTCCTTCACTTAAAATAATTAGATAAATATGATAGCTACACTTGTATCCCTATCTACTTATTTTTGCTCATTTCATAACACAATACTTCCAGTGTTAAAATGTCTTCCATCAATGAAACTGATTGGCCACCCAAAATATCTGTGATGTTTGGTGACAAATGTGTTGTCATACTATGAAATTGTTTCATAGTTGAACATAGAACATCACAGGTAGTTTATAATTATAAGGCCTAAACCAATAATGCTACTACTTACACAAAGGACAATAATTTAATAAATGCTATAAAACCGCACAACACATCACATTTAATATTATCTTTGCCTAAATACAGACCAAAGATGGAAGAGGAAGAGAAAATAGACGGAATGCTGATAGCAATAATGGCAGAGCAGAAGAGCATCAAGATAGAGGAAGAAAAGAAGGACAGGATGATTATGCAATACAAAGTTCTCCAGTCAGTCAGCAGAGTAACTAAAGTCCTCCATGATACCAATCTCCGATGATGAAGTAAAAACTCCATTGAATAGCTCACTGGAGCTGTTACTCGAACTATCCCCTGAAATGTCCTTTGAAATGTATTCCACTCCAAATGAATTTTAACTCACGTCGTATCCAAAAAATCGATCATCGACTTGAGAAAGGGTTTGAGGAAGCGTGCCTGAATGCGATAAAACATCGGGATTGAAAAGTTGGTAGGAGGAAACGACACCACCATCCTCCGAATCAACACCTCGCCCTCCGAAATCCTTCCGAAATCCTTAATACCCATCATGAAGTAGTTCTTCCCAACCCCACACACTCCCAAAACCTTGCCTGCCCTCATACTCTTCCCAAAGAATACCGTCGATCCCTCTTCAAAAATACCACCCTCCCACACAAAGCAGTCTGGATGTTTTGGACTGAAATATCCACCCAGCTGAAAGCTGCGATCGAAGGGAATCATCGCGGACATTTTGGGTTTGAAATTGCATGATGGAACATGAATGATGTGAGAAGAACGATTGTAATCAGTGTCGATCAAAAAATTGCAAAGTTCAGAAACAGATTTTCGGCCAGGTGCAAATGACAGTGGTAGCTTGCTACTGGCAAGTAAATTGGTACGGGCACAAGCAGTGCGGATATAAGGATTAATGATGTCAGCCTCAAAGCGTGCATAGTCCATCGATGGCCTAAAAGTTTCGAGCAGATGAATTTCCCTGGAGCTATTAGAGGGGAATGACGACATGGCCAAATGGAGGATGATGGTCGACTAAAGAAGAGTAAAATGATGGAACGATTGAGTCCAGAAGTAGCAACGATGCTGAAGATGGTGCGAACAAAGATAGCGCCAACATTTGACCACCTGTGAAGCCCACGTGAGCCTTCCTATTAGAGGTGGTATTGTGGTCGGATGCTCCCCATCTAGTTAGCCAGAAAACACATCGATCCAGCAATAACTATTGCTTATACCTTCAAATGACTTGGAAATTTTTGAGAATGTCAGGTCCCTACAGTACGCTGAGAATGGTAAAATGAGCTTAAACCAACACACGTCGCTGGTTGCTTCCTCATTCGGCAACATCCCGTTCACAAGTTACAACCCAAGCAGCAACTCGGACCTCGCTGCGTTGGCTTTATGCTCATCGCTGTTGCTCGATGACGAGCTCAACGTTGGGTGTCGTTTCTTGGCCGTTCCACACAAAAAGTAGGGCGTCATGATCTGGATCTCATGTACAATACATTTGCATGCCAATATAGTGGTTTGCAGCCCTGTATGACCTGTTGCAAGCAATTTTCACCGGGGCTGGGGTTTGTACCCTGTATCTGATACATGCATTGAGAAGATGTATATCATGAGCAATGCACATGAGGCTACTGTATGCAATAAGGTAGAGAGTATTTGAATTTGGAGATGTGGGTAGAATAGAGGGTAATATCAAATTGTGATATGACGCGGCTAGAGAAAGATAGCAATCAAAAGGAAGCGACATTTTACCTTATCAACAGTCCAATGACATGTCCGTCCTTCCGGGTGTATGGATGCATAACATGCCCGTGCAAAGCATCCCCACATCCTCTCCACCTGGACTCTCCCTATCATCCCCAACTGCTGCTTTGCTTATAATCCTGCAGTACCCACCCACTCAGTGCCATCTTGACCAACACTCTCCATCTCCATCTGGTCTTTGGTGTCGGTGAGAATATCTTTGTTCTTCAGGGCCATCTGGGATTACGGGCATTCGCTTCACTTGTTTGGAAGGCTTTTTGGTTGTCGGGAACGCGTTGTTCTCCTGCGGTCAGGTGATTCATTGTCTCTGCCTTTCTTTTGCCTGCCGTCGATCAGCGTTTCCGTTTCTTCATGATCACCTGTCCTTATCTCGACGCCGCTCCAGCCTCAGGTCGGCTGCATGCACTTTGACCTCAGTATTGGTTAGTTTAACCCAGCGGATGATGCCCGCCAACCAACCGTCATGTAGCGTGATCATGTCTTTGATATTTCCAATGGTTGACAGGCTCGCGAAAGTGATGTTTGCTGGCCAGCCAATGATCTTAACCTTGCGGCCTTGGACGATACTGTCCTCGTAGTTGGTGTAGTTCATGGAGACAACGACAGTTGACCGGGCGGTACTTGTTGCCCAGTCAATGGGTAAGCATCAGTGGGATGTTATTTAACATGTTATTAAGAACTTACTGAGACGAGCCTGGATGGCCTTTACAGTTCTAACTCGGAGAGTATTTAGGTTGTCACACCCACTGCCCGCTAAGTATGGAGAGAGTTAAGTGTCAATCTTTAAGTCAGAATGAGGAGCAACTCACGGAATTTTCTAGAGCAGCATGCCTGCTCAAACTTCCTGAGGATGTCCCACGCGTTGGTGCTAAGGGAATCAGCAAAAAAATCGTGGCACCTTCAGACCCAAGCCACGTAGGTTGAATCATGTCATCCACAGAGGATCGCGTAGCCATAGCAAAAAAACTCTACTCCGGTACGTGAATGAAGGGATTGAAACTGTGCGGTAGGTCGAATTAATTAGCTCACAGATGAATGGTAATATGATATCTTACCTCCGCCTCGATCCTCTCCATTGTAACAAATACATCACGGGCAGCGCCCTTATTGGTAACACGAGCATTGAAGCTCTTTCCCACTCGAGCTGTCAATGACTTCCTTGCTTTCTTCTTCCCCCAAATTCGGGTATAGCGGGTCATCTTCGTTGGCCCTTTGAATCTCAGCGAGGCTCGCTTTGTCTCCAACTTCTCTATAGATCTACCTATGGGTGTCCTGATAATTCCATTCGGAATAGCGTACGACTCCTGATTCAAATACTGTTAAAAAGTCCATCATATTATCGAAAGAAGTATCATGTACTACTGAGCACCGCTTTAAACATAATGTCCAACATCTCCATGTCATGCTCGGCAGTAATGAGCTCTCCATCATATGCTCCATCAGGTCGCGTCAGGTTAGGGCCCCTGTTCACATTAATGGGATATCTTACTTTCCCAATCTCCCCCGCCCAATCAAAATCAAACAGCATCATCTCAGGCGCACCGTTCCTCCTAACCATTAAAT
>Ga0137419_10000390_pt1 | contig 15373 bp, 27 predicted proteins | sample CZODoug3_1_2_16f_FD_108279 | JGI IMG/M metagenome (GOLD analysis project Ga0137419, IMG submission 108279) | Vadose zone soil fungal communities from Angelo Coast Range Reserve, California, USA - CZODoug3_1_2_16fungal (Illumina Assembly) | ecosystem: Environmental > Terrestrial > Soil > Vadose... | reverse complement strand
TACCGTTACCACCTTAGAAGCTTGCTGTAGACGTACATAGGACATCCAGAAGCAGAAGAAGAAATCCATTCCTTCGAACTCATCCATCTGCGCGTTGTGGGCCATGCGAGTGATAACTTGCCATTCAGTCATTGCTGGCCGACTTTCTGATGATGCCAGCTACCCACTTGGACTCGATCTGGCAGACGCAATGGAACTCATTGCATTCCCCACAATCAGGCTCGATAGAGTGGACGTAATGCCAGATGTCATCGAGTGTAAGATCGCCAGCAAGCATCGCTCTGTACTTTAGTTCCACATTGCCGAGGACATCCTCATTCATATCGTCCAACCAAGGCCACTGGGCTTCCATGTAAGAGGCTGGTAGCACTCTCGAGGCACCCATGGTCCCAACAGCCGCACGCCACGCTCTCAGGGCAATGTCGCCGTCATCTTTGCCATAATAAATTTCGCCAAGCAGGATCGAGTCAGATAGTTTCATATCGTCTCCATTCTGTATTGAGCTAAACCGTATTGGAATACTTCAACACCTTCGTAATCAGCCAGATTGATGTTGGAGTAGCAGATGACCTTCTTCGTATCCGGCATGTACTGGCAAACTGCATTCGTCTCGCCACGGCCTTCGTCGTAGATGTTCCATACGATCTTGTCTTGGGACATGAATGCGGTTAGTAGGATTGCGGTGATCATTTGCCCTCCATGAACCGAGAAGCTTCAACACGGCTTCTCAGCAAGTCATACCCTTCATATTTGTGGATTATCGTAATAGCAAGCTTTACAGCACGGGCCAGAAGATCGTCTCCACTCATACCAACGCAGCCATCCTTGCATGCATCCGTATTGATCGCTTTTCTAATCTCTATCTGGGTCTGAATACGCATTTGTGCAGCTCCATTCACCAACACGCTAACTATGCTCTCTATTCATAAACACGTCAAGAGTTATTTTAGGGTTGACGCCATATATTTTGTCGGGTACATTCGATACATGGAAAAGACCATCAAGTATCACATCGAATTGACGGAAGAAGAGGACGGGATGCTTTATGCGCTGGCTACTGCTTATTCCAAGAAGTTTGGCGTAAAGGTATCTAAAGCCGCAGCAACCAAACTCTCAATCAAGCTGGCATTCAAGAAAGAGTGTGTCTAATGGGGCCTAAAGTCAAAGAAGGGCTGTTGATACTGCTGATTGTTTGGTCTGCAGCCGTGCTCAACGTTGGGATATGCATCGCGCTGTTCGGAGGGAAGTGATATGGAAGAATGGTTCGAAATCGCAATCTGGCTCGTCGTATTCTTCGGCGCGCTGTACTTTATCGCTCAGTTCTACATGCAGGACCAGCCGAATCTGCTCGACGAGGAGGAAGAGGGATGAATACCATCAGAAAGATCGTCCGGTCGCTCCTGCACAAGCCTGAGAGCAAGAAAGCATATCTGGCTCGCATTGCCGCTGAAGCAAGAGCCAATAGCTATGATCCGATGTTCGCGGAGGTGAAAGAGTGACTGTTTACAGTCTCTGGATAAATATCCTCGGAGAATGGGAAATGAAGAACGAACTATACGATTCCGAGGAAAAGGTGGATTCCGCCGCCGCAAAGATGAAAGAAGAAGGCTGGACAGTTTCAACGCAAAGCCATGAGGTTCTATGACGCTGAACATGAATGGATCACCACTGACTCTCGCAACGATCCTCCGTATAACGGAGACCTTAGAAAGCGAAGGAAGCATAACCATTACCAACTGCGCTCTCAATGGCATAGCCGGTAAAGAGCTGAAGAGGATATTCGATGAAGAAGCACATTGAACGCGATTTTATGCATGCTGTAGAGGTAGAAAAAGGTGATGGCCTCGGAACACTCTCCGAGAACGACGGAAAGCTCATCTTGACCGTGCCGGACGGGGAAACCCGCATATTCGATGCTAAAGACATGGCGGAAAGTCTCTTCAAGGTAAATTGATAGCATGAGAACCCATATATTCAGAAAAGAAGAAATTTGGATAGTTTATGACGGGAAAAGTTATTGCGAATCACCATATTTACTACAAGCTTTATGGTGGTTCGCGAAACTACGCATCAAATCGATAATCGAACAGATTTGACACGTATGTTACGCTCTGTCTAGAGCAAGGCGAGAGGCAAGCGAGCTTGTAAGCGAGGTGCAGCTCTGACAGAGTGCTACCAATCTCGTTTGATATACTCAATTTCATGGCAAATGGTCTCCCAGGTCGGCCATCTTCATACTCAGACGAAATCGCTGATAAGATTTGCGATCAAGTCGCTGATGGTATAGGACTTGCCATAGTTTGCCAGCAAGATGGCTTCCCAGATCACAAAACTGTACGAGGTTGGATACTCACAAATCTAAACGGTTTCTTCTCCAAATACGCGCGTGCCAAAGATTTCGGCATGGATTATCAGGCTGAAACGATGATGCAAGTGATTGAGGATGAAGCAGATGTTCAGCGTGCTCGGCTAAAAGTCGATACGATGAAGTGGTATATCTCGAAGATTGCTCCAAAGAAATATGGTGATAAGATTGAACTTACTCATTCGAACTCACCGATTGAAGCTTTGAACGAAGCTCAACTTCGGGAGCGTCTAGCGGGGTTAGTGAATGCCAATGAATCGAGCGCAACTGATCGAAGCGATCCAAATAGCTGAGCGGTTGCGTGAGATCGAGAAGACGAATGCGATTCGCAATTACTTTCCTGATTCCGGCCCTCTAAGACGCGAGCTATATCCAAAACAGCTTGAGCACTTCCAAAGCGGTCTCACAAAGCGTGAGCGCCTATTTCTATGTGGGAACCGTGTCGGAAAGAGTTTGGCCGGTGCATATGAAGTAACATGCCATCTCACAGGACTTTACCCTAAATGGTGGACTGGACGTCGATTCAATAATCCGGTACGTGTTTGGGCTGCAGGAGATACGTCCAAGACTGTCAGAGACATTGTTCAGCGCATATTGATGGGAGAGCCTGGCCAGTATGGAACGGGCATGATTCCAAAAGATAAGATCGTTCGCACGCTGGCGCGCACTGGGCTTGGCGATGCTGTAGACGTGGTTCACATAAAGCATGTATCCGGCAATGTATCGCAGCTCACATTCAAGTCCTACGATCAGCGACGGGAAAGCTTTCAGGGAACTGAGCAGGATGTGATATGGCTCGATGAAGAATCTCCGATGGATATCTATGTTGAATGCTTGCTTCGGACGATGACAAATGAAGGCATCATGATACTTACATTCACTCCTTTGCAAGGCCTTTCGAATGTTGTACTTAGCTTCCTTTCTGAAGGATCGATAGAGCATCCGATTGAGTCTAACTCTAAAGGTGTGGTGACTGCAAGTTGGGATGATGTTCCCCATTTGTCCGAAGAAGCAAAAGAACAAATGTTGCTCTCCATGCCACCGTATCAACGCGATGCACGCTCTAAGGGAATACCGCAGCTAGGTTCAGGTGCAATCTACCCGATACCTGAGTCAGAGATCGTAGTCGATGACTTTGTGCTACCGAAGTGGTGGCCTCGCGCTTATGGCTTAGATGTTGGCTGGAACTTCACTGCTGCGGTGTTCGTGTGCAAAAACCCAGACACTGGAGTCATGTATGTCTACAACACTTATAAGGTCGGAGGAGAGCGAGCGTCGGTTCATGCTGCAAACATTCGCGGAGTTGACGGAAGAATACCCGGAGCCATCGACCCTGCGTCTCGAGGACGCGGACAGACAGACGGTCAGCAACTATTTCAGATGTACCGCGATCTGGGCCTGGATATCGCGCCTGCAGACAATGCCGTTGAGTCAGGCATTGAAGCCGTACGACAACTGCTGATCTCTGGACGGCTCAAGCTTATGAAGATTGCATCTGCCGCGATCTTGGCGGAGTACAGGACTTATAGACGCGATGAATCAGGGAAGGTGGTCAAAGAGAACGATCACAACCTGGATGCGCTGCGCTATTGGGCAATGATGTTCACGGTCGGTGGTAAGGCTATGCGTCCAGCCGAGGAAGCGCCACTCTCGCGCGAGGAAGCAGCGATGTGGGGAGCAGCCGAACAAGGTAAGCAGAGGGGTCATCCTATGACTACAGCTCAATGAGAGTGTGCCAGCGGTGCAGGAAGGAAGATTACCGCATGATCCAGCGCAACGAAAGCTGCTCGTGCGGTGCCGGCCAATGGGTTGGCGATGATGAGCACAAGGAAGACTGCTATATGGTTGGCCACCAGGTATTTACCTGGCCTTATCCCGAGCCAATTCATCCCCGTGAGCTGATCAAGGACGAGAACTCGCAGCAGTTTGGCTATCGCATGCCGGCTAAGTGGAAGGATTGGGGATTGGTGCAGCGCGGTGCTCGCTTCCTCCGAACGAAGATGCTATGCCGTAGCTGCGTGCTTGAGGAGATGGCCGTTGCTGGTCGTGTCGCTGCTCTTCAGAAGGCGAAGAAGTCCTATGGCAACCGAGGCGCAACACAGGATTCATGGTCGCAACAGATCTGCTCGCAGGACTCATTCTAGAATTGTCTATCACTTACCGGTCAGACGTTGTAATCTGTAGGTGATATGAGCCTATCCTTCTATTCCGTTGCAGTCCCGGTTACGCGGTCGAAGCTGACCACGTTGATTGCCGCGCAGTTGCCTACCGTGTCGATGGGAAATGTAACGACACCAGCAGGTTACACGCCACGCGGCAGGCAGATCACGATTCAGTCCAATCCTGGAAACACAGCAGCAGCCTTCATCTATATTGGCAACTTCCAGATGGTACCGGCCACTCCGATCGGCGTCGGTGCTGCTCTCGCGCCGGGCGCATCGTGGAACTATGGCAATGGTTCAGGGATTGCCGACGCACTCAGTGACATCTATGTGCAGGCATCCGGCGGTGCGGGCGCTGACACTATCTATGTTTCGGTGACTGACTGATGTCCGCGCCTGTTCCAGTATGTTTGCAGACAGGCGAGAAGACATCTTTTGGTGCTCTATTCAAGGGCGAGGCCGAGCGTTCGGCTTTCCATGCGAAGGTGGAGCAGGACATCAAAGACATTGAATCTGAGGGATTTGTTCGTGACGAGCAAGTCCCTAATATGTTTGCGAAAGACAACGTAGCAATCACATTGGAGGGATGGCGTCATGCGGGAAAAGATAAGACGTTGGCTTGGCATAGCGCCGTCGTTGCCAGTCTCAAGCCCCGAGGATAAGGTCTTTGCTCTGCTGAAGGATACGATCGCAGAGAATCGTAAGACCACAAAGCTATTGGCAGAAGCGCTCGAGCGTGAGCAGAACACTCTGGATCGCATCGTCGGCGCTCGCTATGATCGTCAACCACGCATGGATTCTCCCACAAAACAAAATCAACCGGGCTTATTCGATCAGGAAGCTCGTTCAGGTAACCCTGATTCCTATGATGACGCCCCATTCGTTCAATCAATCGGAGAAAACATCCAATGATTCGTAAACTACTGATTCTATTTGCACTATCTTCTCCAGTTCTAGCACAAACGACGACGTGGACGGGAATCATCAAAGATGTGCAGGGCAATGTGGTGACCAGCGGTAAGGTCAACTTCACACTCACGCAGTCTGTAGATGCGACTATTCCCGGGCAATCGCGCTTCGTCCCTAGTCTTGTGAGCTGCACAATCAATGGCGATGGGACTATGGGAATCGGCACGGGCGCTTGCGTTACGACCATGAACACAGCGATCTCCCCAACGGGAACAAGCTATAAAGTCTGCATCCAACCATACTTTGCGCAGCCTGGCTCATGCTTCTTTGGCTATGCGGTGACGGCGACGCAGGACATCAGTACGCAAGTGCCAACCCCGTCGACTGGCCCATTCAACTACAACCCACTTGCGCAAGGGTTACCAGGTGCTACCGGACCAACCGGACCGCAGGGGCCGCCCGGGACGCCGACTAGCGGACTCAACCTTACGCCGAGTGCAACGCAGACAGTTGTTCCCACGAATGGGGCAGCTACCAATATCGGTAGATTGCAGATGACAAGCAACTTCTCCTATGCCGGCAGCATCGTCTATCGTGCATGGGGCGACTCCATGACCTTTGGATTCGGCATCCCTACGCCGGCGACGCAGGCATATCCGGTTCTGGTTGCAGGCAACAATGGTTGGCCGACATTTGAGAATCACGGTGTCAGCGGCGATATGTGTCCTGATGCAGCTACGCGTCTGATCAATACCTATACCGTGGCACCGGGACAGATAAACTCGCTGATGATCGGGTTCAATGACAACTACTTCTTCGGAGCATCGCTCGATTACCGGCTTGATTATTACCGGCATTGCCAGGAAGCGCTCATAGCGTGGATGGGTACATTGCCGGAGCGCAAGATCCTATCCTCCAGCGCGGCAGTGACGTATACCGGTAGTTGGACACCCAACATTCCCTCGCAATATGGCGGGTTGCTCTATCAGACGACATCGGTCGGCGGAACTGCAACCTTTACGACCCAGCCAGCGACCACTGTAGACGTGGTTACGCTGCACCAGAATACGAACACATCCGATTACACGATCACGATCGATGGAGTTCCGCAGTTCGAGCCGCGCTCAGGAACGATCTATTTCAGCACGTCCATCGACATCACCACGAACAACGGGATTTCGTTCGCTCCTTATCTTCACCATTTCTCTGGGCTTCCGAACACTCCCCATACGGTGGTGCTTACCTCAGCGCACATCGTTGGAACCAATCCTAACTACTTCCTCTGGGCTCAAAGCACCTCGCCTGGGCAGAATGGCACGAATGCTCCCACGGTTTATCTGGGAACTGTACCGCGTAGCACGGCGGCAGCCTATGCAGCCTCGCCGGTGCACATAACTCCCACGGATGTCAGCAGCTTCAACAATGCGCAGTATCTGAATATGCAGGAGATGGGCGCATCTGGCGTCAATGTGACTATGGTTGACATCTCGAACACGGCTTGCTTCGACCCGAATGTGTCGGCGAACGTCCAAAGCGATGGAATCCATCCTACAGCACTTGGCTATACCTTCATCGCGGCTTGCTGGGAGAAGGAGATGTCGAATACGGTGGTCTCGCGTAACTGGCAACCCTATTACAGCTCTGAACGAAGCTATAAAGGCGGGCTCTATGCTGGGGATCCACCATTCGATGCAACCGGCAATCCGCTACAGCGTGGCCAGCTCGGATCGTCGACCTTCAACACGACAGGATCGATCAACACTGGCCGCCTGAGCATGGGATCGGATGGCTTCGGTACATTCCAGCGGCTCCCGAACGACTCAACTACTCTCGGAACGGTATGGGCGCTCCTCAATCCAGCATCAGGCTTCGACGGCATCGCATTTGGGCAGTATGCGACTGGTTTCCCTTACCTATTCATGGACACGAGCGTAGCAGGCGTGCAGACATACAACTTCGGTCTGTTCGGGAAGTCGCGCACTGGAATCCATGCGAAACAGGCAGTCTTTGACACCAGCGTTGTCGCTGCATCGGTTGTGGGTACTGCGGGCATCGGACCGGCGGCTACTGTACTATGGACTTCTGGCTCTGGAGCGCCGTCAGGAGCTTGCGTCAATGGTTCGATGTATACGTCGACCACAGGTACAACAGTCAACATTCTCTGGGCTTGCGGCAGCACGGCTTGGCAGTTAGTCAAATAGGTGGGCCATGAAATACTTTGCTTCTCTCCTCGTTCTGATGTCGAGTTCGCTGATTGCCCAGATATCGCCCCCATACCCGAGTGGTGGGGGCGGTGGAGGAGTTACGACCTTCAATGCCAGAACTGGAGATGTGCTTCCAGCGACGAATGACTACAGTTTCGCCCAACTTAGTGGGCAGGTTTCCGTGTCTCAGCAACCGGCAACAACGGTGCAAGCGGTTGGCACGCGAACTGCGAATACTATTCTCAAGTGGGTGACCAGTAATACGGCTGCTAATTCGTCATTGGTTGATGACGGGTCTTCTATAACGACTGGAGAAAATATAACAGCCCCCAATTTTATAGGAACGCTGAATGGTAACTCTGCATCTTCTTCTTTCGCAACGAACATATTGGGCGGAGCGCTTGGATCTATCCCATATCAAAGCGCAGCGAATACCACACTCTTCGTCGCCGGACAGACGGTTGCGGGAACCTATCTACTGTGCGAACAGCCAACCGGCTCTTTGATAGCGCCGATCCTATGCAACTTAGCGACATTGATGGCCTCACCTGGTCCGATAGGATCAACCACGCGCTCAACTGTCCAGGCTACGACAGTCAATGCCACTTCGACGAATGTAGGATCGAACATTATGGCAGGTGAGGGGGTCGTAACTTTCTCGGCCACTCCCGCATTTACTTCAGGAACGACCCAATCGCAGATCATGACCCTAACGGCTAATGTAACTTCCTTTACTATGGCGGCTGGAGTTGCTGGGCGAGGATTCACGCTTACACTTTGTCAGAATGCAACTGGAGGTTTTACGGCAGTAGGGGCCCCAGCCAATCTTAGAGGCTTCGGAACTATAGGAACCACGCCAAGTACATGCTCCTCGCAGCATTTTGTCTATAGTGGGAACCAGACAGCATGGCTTGCCGATTCAGCGATGGTCATAAATATGTAGCACGAGGTATCACATGAAACGCTTTGGAGTTGCACTCGCTTTGGTCATCGCTTCTCTAGTTCTTTGCTTCTCCTTACGCAATCATGGAGTCTCGGCACAGACAATTTCTCCGATCGGTTCACCGGCACCGGCGCTACACGGCAATGGCCCACCGCCTGCTGCAGTCAATCAGATCTGCAATTCATCGCTGATAAATGTTCTCTATTATCAGAATGATGGTGGCCTAGGGATGAAGTTTTGGTTCTGCGATGGTACGGCTTGGACGCAGAACAATGGAGCGATCACTCTATCTGGAACATCTGCCGTGATTACATGGGGGCTCATTGGAGCTGGGGCTTGCTCACAGCAGACGATAGCTATATCAGGAGCTACGGTTGGTCAGGCAGCTTACGCGGCAGCTATAGGTGACGCTGGTGATGGCAATGCAAGGATTCGTGCATGGGTTTCTGCGGCCAATACGGTCACGCTCCGAGCTTGCAACTATGGGCTCACATCTTTAGGCTTGAACGCGGTAGCATGGAAAGTGATTATTCCTTCGGTCTAAGGTGATTACAATGAAGCAGTACATTTTCGTTGGGCTAGGCATCATCGCGATCGTCATCCTTATGGCGGCAGGCGGACAGATATCTCCTCCTTATAACGGAGGAAGCGGAGGTGCTGTTGCATCCGTGTTCGGGCGTACCGGAGTGATCACTGCAGTTGTCGGTGACTATTCTGCCTTCTTCCCGATCAGCGTTTATTGCGGCCTTACGACCACATGCGCAAATACTGCATCCTCCGGCGCTAAGGTCGTGCGCGGCGCAGCTCCGGCCCTTCCAGGGAGTGGAGCGAATCAGGTAACAATAACACTTTCGGCGGCATCCGCCTTCTCCGACACAACTTATGAATGCGCCCTAACCTCACATGCGAATGCTCCTATCGCATCAACAATATTCACTCTCAACAAGCAAAACGGGACGCAATTCATCATTGCTGGATTCCCAATAACGTCAACTGACATTGTGGGTTACGTTTGCACCGGAAACTAATGTCCGATTCGAGACATCTAACGTTTACAATGAACCTTGTGTACGTGGAGTCAATTTGTTTCAATAGGGGCCATTGCCTTGGCATATTCAGAGAGTCCAAACGTCGCGCTCTTACTCTCACGCATTACTGAAGTCGAAAATAAGCATTCTAGCCTAAAGAATGCCTTCGAAAATCACGAGAAGTGGTCTTCAGAGAGAATCAAGAAACACGACAAAGACCTCTATGAGGGTAACGGTTTGCCATCTATAACGAATCGCTTGTCATCGGTGGAGATGATCGCGGGAATGGCCAAGTTTGTGGCCGCAACAGCATGTGTTAATACGATTATGCTGGTCGTCTTCCTTATCAACTATTACGTAGGGCATGGCGGGGGAAAGTAGAACTCCCCCGCGCTCTAGCCTCCGTGGCCAGGACGTGGTGTTGGTTCGCCTGCATCGTCGGGTGCTGCTGCGGCTGGCTTTACTGCGGTCGGCTTCTTAGGAAGCTTCGGATCTTTCTTGTCACTGCACATATTGTTGGTCCTTTCTAGGGGCAAAGAATAAAAATGCCGCTACCCAAACTATAAAGCATGCGAGGTTCAGAGAGTTCAATGCATCATGACCAGCGAGCAGAACTGGGAGACCAAACACCTTCGATATGTAGATTGCAACCTTTAGAATGTTATAGATAAGCATCGGAACCCAGACGAACCAAACATCTAGTCTTTGGCATTCGACGATGGCCGCCAGATTCAGGAGGATATTGAGAACGCCGATGGTGAAGACTGCTTTGAGATATTGCGGAGAGCCCACTCCGAAGCGTGACAGCATCGCCATAAAGAAGACTGACTCGACTAGATCGCACATGATCACTAGAGGAAACCAGAGTAAGCGCCAATGCCGCATAAACAAAAGTGCAAGGATAATGACGTGCAGCGCGGTTACAATGATCCACAGAAGGTTGTCCATAAGGAGATTCTATGCCAGCGCAGTCAGTAGCTCAGAGAAAATTGATGGCGATCGCTGAACATAAGCCGTCTGAAGTCTATGCCAAGGATTCAGGCGTTCTCGGCATGAAGAAGTCTTCGCTCCATGATTTCGCCGCAACTAAAGAGAAGAATCTCCCCTCCAAAGTCTACGCCTCGAAGAAATAGAGCTATCTCTAAGTAATTGCATACTGTATTCTTACGGTGAGGTGTGCTCGGCATGGCAGAGGCTGTTGACAAACAGGATGCAGCAGGAAACAAGTCGCCAGAGCAGACACCCGCACAAAAAGCTCTCTGTGAGTTTGTCCAGGACCGGTACAGATATCTCTCGCAGGATCGCTTGGCCGAAGACGACATGTGGTTCCGTTCCGGCCTATTCAACCAAGGATATCAATGGCTTACGCGTGATCGTAGCTCGAAGATCATTCGGCCAATGGACGCCAACGCGGCTCCTATGTGGACAATGCCGCAGTCGGACTATTTCTCGAAGACAATCGCGGTCAATGCGAACGCTCTCGGAGCCAAGCTACCGCGCGTAACAGCTCTCTCCGGCAACTATGACTCTCGCTCGCGCAATGCAGCGGAGTATGCGGAGTCGGCCATCGATGCAGCCAATGTCGAATCGGGTATGACACTGCTCAATCCTGTTCTGGCGGCTCGCGTAGCTCTCTGGGGCATCGGCGTGTCCAAGGAAACGATAGCTTTCGACCGATCTACAGAAGACATCCCGATTCTTGGTGAGCAGACGCCTATGGGTGAGGCTGATGTACCTGCCCCGCCACCACAGCTTACCGGAAGCAATCCGGCAGCTCCTACGCAGGATACAGTGAACCAGCAGACCGGTCAGCCAATCCAGGACAGGACAGGCGACCCAGATGTTATTGGTACCGAACGCATACCTTCTGCCCGACTGCTTACCACTCTGCCTTTGCCGTTCTCGATCTATATCCCTCGTGACTGTGGAGACGCCAACATTGCGAAAGAAGTCTATGAACGCTGCGCTGCATACCGCCTTTCAGAAGCCCGGGAACTCTGGCCTGACTATGCGGCAGTCCTTACAGCAGATTCCTCAAGTTCTGAGGCAGATGCAAGCAACTCGAACTCCCTTGCGGCATACTACGAAGTCCAGTTGCGTCGGCTCCAACGTATCAATTACACGGGAACGGGTGATCTTACCGGTGAGCACAAAGACACGATCACGACTATCGAAGGATGGGTAAACTGGGGTTGCCTTCCGAAGAAGGTGCAGGATAAGATCGCCGAAGAGTGGGCAGATCAGCCTTCTGAGGTCGAAGAATACGCCAAGCGCGGCATGACCAAGATCGCCGCCGCTGTCGCCTATGGAATCTTTGTGGTAACATGGCAAAACTTCACTCTGCAGTGGGGCGAGAATCCAAACAATGGGAAAGCGGTCTATACCTTCTTCATGTGGGAGAAGGATGTTGCTAACCCATATGGTAAAGGTGGTCTTGGCCGCGTCCTGATGTCTCTACAGCGCGAATTGAACCGCTTGGATGCTCTGATCAACCGGGCCTTGTTATCGAATGCCACAACGAAGGTGATGATGCCGGAAAGCCAGCAATACAAGAGTGAATGGTCTGGTGATCCCATCGATGTGATTCAATATGACGATTCGATTGGCAAGCATATGCCGTCAGTTATCCAAGCGAGGGCGTTTGACCCTGCTTTGGTTCAGCGCCGTCAGCAGATTGTTACAGAGTTCAATGTGCTTGGCTATGCTGAGGGTGTTTCGCAAGGGAACGCGCCTGGAGGAGTTGATTCTTTTAGAGGAATTGCTTATCTGGGAGCAAAAGCGGAGGAGTCACGTGGAACACAACGCGCACTCTGGGAGCAGGCACATGAGACGCGCTCGAAAATCCTCCTGATCATGGCCAAGCGGGTGTGGAATGAGCCCCGCAAGATCAAGATTGCCGGTCCGAACGGTCGTTATGGTGCGGAATTGATCGAAGGAGCCGATTTGGACTTCGATTCCGACCAGATGACCATTGTTCAGGGCTCGTCACGGCCCAAGACGCTCGAGGAGAAGCTCCAAGCGTTCGAAACGCTCGCGCAGGGGGGCTTGATCGATGTCATGGACCCTCAGATTCGTCAGTTTGCCTATGAAACTATCGGTATGCCGGAGTTGAACCTTACTTCCAGCCTCCAGTATTCGAAGGCAGAACGCGATCTACAGCAGGTGCTCGATGGGATGCAGCCGGTCAGCTCTCCGGCGCAGGATTGGTCGATTGTGGTGCGGATATTCTCTGACTATACCCTCACTGAGGAGTATGAGAGCCTTCCGCAGCAGACACAGGGTGGAATCCTCGGGTACATGGCGTGGGCGCAGCAGCTTATGCATGAAGCACAGGCTCCAGTGGCTATGCCGGGCGTACCGAATGCTGGTGGCCCTCCGGGTACTCCGGGTTCATCTCAGCAAGCTGGCGCAGCGCTGGCCGCAGCCGGTGCGAATCCAAAGGGATCACCGGGGCAGGTTCTCAGCAAGACTCCTGGCAAAACAGCATCACTCGGCAACACTCAGCAGGCCGCAGTCTCTGAAGGAAACGGCGTCGCAAATAATGTCGACAAGGCCGCACCGATCGGATGATTTCTGGCATCATAGACCTCATGAGTTTCTTCCATCGCCACCATCACATAGATCCTGTCGAGGAACTGCTCGAAGATGTCGTAATTCTGTTGAAACAAATCCGCGATAGCCTACGTCCACAGAAGGCAGTTGCCTTCATCATCAGACAAATAGGAGAATCTCCCATGCCAGTTCAAGGACCAGTAACCGGAATCGTAGTCGGTCAAACAGGAACATTTTTAGCTATTCCCGTGGATGCTAATGGGAACGAAGTACCAGTTCCTGCAGGAACCGCCAATCCAACATGGACATCGGATACATCAAATGCTACGGTAACATCATCCCCAGATGGTCTTACCGCATCAGTAGTGGCAGCTTCAGACCCAACTCTTGCTGGGACATCATTCAATCTCACGATTTCTGCTACCGTAAATGGATCCGTGGTATCTAATACAATTCCAGTTCCGTTTCTTTCTGCTTCGACCGGTGCATTTGTTGGATTTGTTATCACGCAGACTAGCTAATCATTTCTTATAGATCAAGCCTCCTTTGCGGGAGGCTTTTTCTTTGCCTGCTGATATAGTTTGACTAGCGGTTGTTCGATAACCGATAAAGTCCGGTCTAAAAGGAGAAATACAAATGGCTCTAGCAACTTATACATTCAGCAGAAAAACGGTTCCCGGGGGCCAGTATTTCTCCCAGGTTGACATCACCGGAGAAACATCTTATACAACGGGTGGGCCATCTATCGATGTAACTAAGCTTGGACTTCCCGCAAATCAGCTCAAGATGGTTGTTGAATGCCGTCCTACGCTGGCTGCTTCTACGGTATGGACTCCTGTCTTGATTGAGACATATTCCGGTGGAGTTATTACCAATCTGAAGTTCATGCTTACCGTCGCGGCTACCGGAACGGAAGTTACCGCTGCCACTAATGTTTCCGGTGGTATCTGGCGCTTCATTTTCTCAGGAAACTAGGAGGATCGATGAAAGTTCGCGCTAAAGTAACCGAAATCAATGCCATTTGTCATCCCGGGCCGTCGCCTCTGACGGTTATGGGTGCAAAGGGACAGCAGGAAGCCAAGAAAGGCGATTACATCTTCATGCATGGCACCGATCCATCTACCTTCGAAGTGGTAAAGAAGGCTGACTTCGATGACAAATATGAAGTGGTCGCTGAAGTACCGGTTGCACATCCAGCTCCAGTAGAACCCCTGCCACCAGTAATCGAATCGGATCTAGGTGGAACTGACCCAGAACCTCCAATGCCTCATTCCGATGAAGAAAAGGTTGAAGAACCAACTGCATAGTCTGGTAAACTCCTCTTATACCGAAGCCTTCTGATTTGCGGAGCACCGCACGGTAGGCGCGAGTAAGAGGAGTTTTCAATGGCCGATGAAATCGTAACTGATGCTGGTTCCACCGCAGACCTCTCCGCTCCTGAAACCGCAACATCTCCCGCAGAAACCTCCGCAACAGATACTCTTCCATTCGAGAAGCCAGCCGGGGAGGCCGACCCCGCTACGGAATCTGCTGAAGTCGATGAATACGGCGAACTGGAGAAGCTCTTCGCGGAAGAAGAGAAGGCTGCAGATCCGAATGCTCCGGTTGTGCCGCCGGTCGACGCCGGTCAGGTACCAGAGGCATTCAAGGAAGCTCTCGGCATCTCGGATTGGGTGAAGGAGCCCGCCGACGTCGCGCAGGCTGTCCGCGCCGCCGATGAGATCTGGAAAGTGAGCGCCGGTGATGCGCATGTGGCGACATTGTTCGAGGGATTACGCGGAAGCAATCCGGAGAGATTCAACTCTATCATTCCAGAGGCGATAAGCTACATAGAGCAGATTACCGGTAAGAAGTTTGGGGGCGAAGGCGCTCCAGAAGTACAGGTTGATCCGGCTCTCAAGGCTCTCCAGGACGAAGTCAAGCAGATGCGCACGGTCGAGCAGCAGCGGACTGAACAGGCTCAGCAAGCTTATGTGAACGAGCAGAATCAGAAGATTAGCCAGTCGCTGCAGTCGAAGGTGTCCGAAGTCGCGAAGGGAACGTTTCTGGAGCAGGATGCGAATCTCTTCCAGAACGTCTTACAGCGTCTTGACGCGATGAAGGTCTCCCCGGCTAAGATCGCTGCGGATGTGGCGAAGGGCGACTTTACCGATATCGAGAAGGCGTATAAGGCATATGCGCGTGAGACTCTGGCTCAGGTAAAAGCCCAC